>Ga0307512_10008161_pt1 | contig 10244 bp, 12 predicted proteins | sample 14_EM_MG_FD_200267 | JGI IMG/M metagenome (GOLD analysis project Ga0307512, IMG submission 200267) | Populus trichocarpa ectomycorrhiza microbial communities from riparian zone in the Pacific Northwest, United States - 14_EM | ecosystem: Host-associated > Plants > Roots > Unclassified | place... | reverse complement strand
TAGTCAATGAGCATACCTTGGAAGAGATCACCAGCAGTCAACAAGCAAAACGACTATGTGGATACCCAGACAAGTGACAGCAAGCACACCTGGAGAAGGAGCGGAAAGCATACCCGGAGAAGAGCTGGCGAGCAATTGGAGATGATAAGTGCACCGAGCACAGGGAGGATGTCAAGTGTACCTACAAGTGCACCGACTTGGAGGATGATCAGTGCGACTACAAATCCACCGGAAAGATGAGGAGAGAAAGGTCAAGTTCGCTTGATCTATGCCGCACAAGTGCAATCTACCAAACGAAATCGCGAGCAAGTCACCGAAACGCATCGCGAGAGATAGTCACAGAACGGCCTGGCGAGAGACAGTTGAGACAACTACCGAGAGATGATGATTGAGCCTAGCGACCAAGATCATGGCCGAATGACACTAAATTGGGATTGAATAAGAGGATTATCAGGAGCCCTCTACCGAAGCCACCGACTGGAATGTTTACCAAACTGGATGTGGAACGACCATACTGGAGGGCTATAAGCCTGCTTGGCCGATGCTGAAGGAGGATGAATATAACTACTGACAGGCACCGTCTATGCACGAGGGCCCGGGAGAGCGCAAACGGGCCTGAATATATATGGTATGAATGACAATTTCATGAGAAGCTTACGAGATAGATACGAGGTCATATATGATTGACCACCACCGACGGCTATGATACCGAGAGCAGAAGCTACAATCCATGCCGAGAAGTCAAGCGCGCTTCATTCGTGCTGACTGAGCGCGAACATGACCACCGAAGCAGATTCCAAAGCAGCAACAATGATCACTGATGGGCTGGGCCTGCGGAATTGTTCACGAGGAATTCGGAAAGCTCGAGTCCTAAGGCACTTGGAAGTATACTGAGTATGACCGGTTACTGGGATGCTTACAAGTTAGATATACCGATGAATGGCGGATGGCGATGGCGATGGCGATGGTGATGATCAGCAGCGAGCAGAAGCCACCATCGATGCCGCCGAGTCAAGATGAGACTCCCACCATAATTGGAGACTTCACCAAGATTACCGTGTCTAATTCCGACGACGACCTACACTTGGTATGAGTTACGAGTGCGAGATTGGATGGTCGGATGCCGGAAATTCCGGAAGTGGAGATATGGAGGACGGTGTTACTATGGATGTTCCTTTTGTCTCTTTTCTTCTCTTCTCTTCACTTCTTTACTTCTTTGGATCTCGGCCCAGTACAAATGGCGTCGGCACGGGTTTTTACCACCTCCGGAGACAAGTCAAGTGGAGGTGGAGTTTCGCCGTGCGCCGGATCCGCTGAATAGCTACCAGATGGTACTGATCGGTTGTGGGACTTATGGGTTCGTACATTTGCGTACGTTGAACGGTTATTTGATTGTTTCCTTTCCTTTTCTACTCTTGTACGGGTTTATACAGCCAAGGGGGTCTGCACCTAAAGAGGGGGATAATGTAATGGCACGGCTGTACGTGACGTGTCCAGGGCCCGGTAACACCCGCTATATATAGTCGGCTCGCCACGAGCCTTAGACCTCTAGCCATAATCTTACCTTTATACTACTCTACAATATTGACATCCATGTGTGCAACCGTATCTACTGATATACGTTCCTACCAGGCCATACCCGGGCGTATGCCTGTACATATGGAGAGACATTTCGTGTATCAATCAGTCGTACCACTCCGAGTCTTACCTGTTTTATCACCCATGCATGAGTCACTCTATGAGTTCTACAGACGGCAGATATCGAATAACAGTCTGATTGTAGAACCAAAATCTTCATGGATGAGAAGGGTCCCTTTTGCAATGTCACCAGCAATCCCAATGATGATACTTCTGAACCCAATGACACTGCACACAACAATGAAAATCCAACTGCACTATCCTAGAATAATCTGGAGAAGATGGTGGAACAATGGCAAAAGATCATTGCCTTCTTTTCCCTGCTCAAGTCCTGACTTCTAGAACAATGCAGATCTTGGACTTCAGACCTGCAGTACATGTTTAAGATGAAACAACCAAAATGCTACTACAGAGGTGCTATAGGATTGAAAACCTATCTCGGCTCACTTAGATCGACCTTCCGGACACATATACAGCTTTTTCACAATGACACCGGCAAGGTTCAATATGCCCTAGACAACCTTCAAAGCTGGGTCCACCATACCAATCATGACATGCAAACGACTACTATGATCTACCCAATTACCTGGGGCCAAGAGCTTCAACCAATGCACACACCATGCCTCCACAATGTCGACCATTTCGTTGGGGAAATAAAGAAGATTTATGACCATAAGAACCAGAGACTCAATGCGGATACAAAATCATACTATGGTTTCCACAGGCCTATTGCCATGCCAACTGGAACATACAAGCTTTCACCAATCGACTACGGCAGAATCGGAGGGAAGCAAAGTGTGATGAAGTGCATTTCTAACCTATGCTGTACAATATGGTCTGGATAGGCTAGAAGGCGAATTTACTACCCAAACTCAAGCTATCAACCAAATCGAATAGGAAGTTCAATCTCATTGACGAACATTCATCAGCAATTACCAAATCTCCTTCATTAAATGTATTTAGTTTGTTGTGCCCACAAACTCAAAAAAATGAAATCGAGGTTTCCCTGAAATATGGTATTACTTCACTGTTCCAGAGTGTTCTTTGAATCATCTGGATGCTGTGATCAAGCATCACGACCAGTGTACCCTCTGTTGCGAATGTGACAACCAGCACTTGACGAATGGTTCACACTTCCTTTGGTAATATCACATACACTCTCTCAGCATACTCTCACGTTGCCCAATTCGATTAGTCCTCACGATGATGGTAGTACTCGCTCCATACGTCTAATCAACGATGTAGTTCCTGTTCTGAAAGACCTTCATGGCTTATTTCGACCAATGATAGTTACCATGCACAAGTGGTTCACAATATTTAATTTGTTGATACAAGATTGTCAGTACCTTGAAGTTCAACTGGCACAGGAGGGTTATGCATCATCGCGATTATGATTTCACGCATTTGGTATCAGACTACAGTAAACAATCAGTTCTATTACATTTACTATTATTATGATATATCGATGAAACCTAGAACAAAATAGCACACAAAGAATATCCTTAATCCAATCACCTACACCATTCCTAACCTCCAAGTGGCATCGCACCCTTTACAATCGTACTTCCATCGAGGAATCCTGTATTCCCAAAGGTTGTCATGTTGGTGATGTTGTTGCTGTTGCTGTTGCTGTTGCTGCAGGGGATGGGCTGGCTGCTGCTGGAGATGGCAGATGCAACCATGTGAAGAACAGCTGAGAATTGCATACTAGCTTCAGTGGCAGGGACAAAGCTGCTCAGACAATTAAAGGAATTATCAGGCAGCTCTGTCAGCTCCTTCAGGACACAATCAAGGAAGTCCTCATCAAAGCTGGCCTGATTGTTGTGAAGTTATGCCATCACTGGGTCCGTAGCAGTTGAGTGGATTGTTCGGCGGATCATGCTGTGGATATTGACTATGAGTTTGGATTGAAACTCTGGTGAGGAAGAATGGAAATCTGCATCCAGACGACAGAATACACCAGTACATGCATTATTAACCGCGTGATTAATGTTTCTTGTATCGCACATATGTTTTGCTACACCTGTTGGACCAAACACTGGTGGGACCCTAAACTTGCATGTTTTCCAGGCTGACAGACAATGGTGGATGGCTGTTGCGGTGAGGGCAATGAATGTCAGGTTGATTTTCTCAATTAATGATCAATCTTTCATTCCCATTTGTCACATGCCAGAGAAGTATGTCCGGTGAATATGATCCACAATTTCAGTTGCTGCAAATCGAAACCTGCACTCCTAAATTGATGGTCAAGACAACGATTGAACAAGAAGTGAACTTTGAACTCACCTCACGAAGGTTTGTGGGGCATGTGAACCTGTCCTTCGCCAATAGCCAGGCTACCATTTTCCGGATCCAACTGGGTGACTGTGTTTGAAACGCCTCAATATCATCGAATGATGTCTTGCAGCGGTATACCAAGGCTGCATGGGAGCAAGTATTCCTTGCGCGAGCCTGATCCACAATGTCAGCAATGAAAACAACCATTGAGATAATGTATTCACCACTGAAATGTAGGCACATGGAGGGTCTGAGTTTGTCTGGGCTGGATCGATCCTGGTGATGTCCTGATACCAGCAACTATGAATGTGGGCGGTCTTCACCGCGTTTGTGGCAAAGGGATTCACAAACATCGCATCATTGATCGCTATAGGTTTCACACATTCCATGACCATTGCCGGAATGCCTGAAAGGGTAGTTTGGGCATTGTATTCTGTGCTGAAGATGAGGCCTGTCATGTCGTCAACAAAGGGCTCATATCACCACAGATTTCCAGCATTCCATGCAACCCATTGCTCACTGGCTTCGTTTGAATCGATCCTTTAGTAAAGGTATACATTAGAAGCCGGATTGAATCTTTCAAACGCTTAATCCGATACCTTCCTGGATGCCAGCGGCACACGCTCAGGTTCATCCTCCTCCCCCAAGATACTAGAGACCTCCCAATGCTCAGGTTGTAGGGGTTGTGCAGACGTAGGAGCTAACTAAGTCGCCGCGACTTGTTTTCCAAGTGTTGACGTGAAGGAATCTTTTGATGGCCTCATACCCATTGCTTTCCTGGATGGTCGCCGAAGAGGCACATCGTCAGATCGGGAATTGTCATCTCGACAATCGTTGAAATAGTCTGGTATTGTGCTGAGATTGTAATTGTGATCCTCGTCGTGGAGAGATCATCTGCTTCTCCTCCGGCTGAAAGGAAGAGGAAGTGGAGATATGTGGCGCCTTCTTATCATGATTTAACAAGGCAGCAATTGATAAGTGCGAAAAATTAAAGGAGTTACTAAAAGAAATCTGAATGAATGTGAAGTAACTGAATTAAGGCTTTGTGTAAAGGAAAGAAAGGATTGATGTGATTGAAAGCATCGTCGTGATGGGTCATTTTATCCTGTCGATGATTCAAGGATCTTGGCTTGTCCTGCCACCCACACTTCCAACTCCTTGGATGGACAGGAACCCGGAACTAAAAATGGCATTTGACAAGCATGCCGCAGGGTTGTTGATTAGCTTCCTTTGACGAATATCAGTATCGCAACAAGACAAAAAGCCTTCGCATTTCACTAATCATTCGGGCTGACTTCATAGTGGTAAAGATACCGAAGTACTAATTGCATCATAGCCACACACGGCGTCCTATCACTGCCACCAGGCCTTTCACAAAAATCAATGTCTCAATGATTAATCCCAACATCGTGAACTCTCATCATAGCCCTTCATGCATGAATATGAATGATGTAATAATAAAATAAACAAAACTCCAAAAAGAGACCCAAAACCTCTCCAAAAAACTCCAAATTATCACCCATCTGTCCACCCTCCTAAGTGCCAGAAAAATACCCACCCACAATGCTAATCCTTAAACAACCGTCCAGCCGGTGCATTCCATCCTCGCAAGGTCTAATTTGCTGCTGGGCGGCTGCTTGTAGGCTGACATTTGGCCAAAGAGCCTGCGGCGGGAGGATTCACACTGTGATCCTGGTCACGTAGCCATGCCACATTCTCATCAGCAACAATGCTTTGGTCGTAATCGGCTGCAAGACCAAGAGCACGGTGTTGGATCACTTCAAGGTATCGTTACTGTCTGATCATTCTCTTTTCCAAGTTCCATTCAAACTTTTGGAAGCCTGGCTTCGTCATCGAGATCATTCTTGGATTTGGGTGCCGCGTCTCACCATCGTGATCCAAATCCTCCCTAATATCGTCAGTCATATCCTCGGCTGGAGGTGGGAGGATGTCATTCAGAGGTAGGTAGCTGGGGCCACCACGCATAGGCATCTGGGCACCAGCTGGGCTGTCGGCATGTTGGCCACAATCAACAACGCAAAGAAGTGTTGAGTTACTTAATTTCATCGCCTCCTTTACCCATCCGGCAGCAGTATTGTTATCGAAGATTGAGGTAAAATGACGGCCGAATGGACCACCATCTCAATTAGGCTCCTCCAGGCAGCCCCAAAAGTTTCGGATGTTCCAGCTGTGGTCTGGCAGACCGGTGATTGCAGCATTCACTATTGACAATATGGTCATATCGACAATTGATGTAAGTATCAAAAATATCAATTCATCATCCCCAGGCCAGTGCCATGAGAATAGCTCCGTATTGTTTTCAGCCACCCTCTTCCCAGCAATGTCGAGATCCACATAGGCGATGGTAAAGCTAAATGGCTTGACAAGGATATTGGTCGAGGGGTCGCAATGCACCTTTGTTGGCAAAGACCTGTGACCCGAGGTTTCTTTCTCGTCCAGTGCTGCCTGCACTGTCTGACCATCGAGGTAAGTCTTGTCCACTGTGTACCATGTCCAAAGCGATCTTTTAGACTCGGGATCGGTGATTCGGGTAACGCAACGATCAATTAGGAGATCCCATTCCTCTGGGCTGGTACCTTGCTTGATGATGATGCTCATGGACTGGGCAATCTCCCAGATGCACTCCCTCACATTATTATCTATCCGTTGTGTTGTCAAGCCACCCTTATCATGCCAAATCCCCACGCTTTCAGCTGCCCATTGGCTGACTCCAACTCCAGCGTTCTTGGCCCAGACTCGGACTTGGGGAGTCGGAATCTGGATTCTATTAGCATTTGCGATGACTGATTTCGGCAACCAGAAGGCATCACATTACATTTGAGGTTCTCAAGGGTGCTCAATCATTCAGTGGTGGATATCAAATGCTTCTGACTCTGAACAAGGGTTGGAAGAGTTGAATATATCATCGAGGGTGATGCGATACGGTAGCAGAGGTGAGAAGGGTTTGTCGAAGGTGCTGGATATTGTAAGCAAAGTGGGCAAGCAAGGCGAATATATTTGGGCATGGAGGGTTTTCTTGATCCGGCAACATCATCTTGGCTGCAATTCAGCCAGGAGGCAATTTGCTTAACATCATCTAAACGCCCTGATTCGTCGACTGAATGCTTATGTTCATCACAAACACAACTAAAACCTTGCTCTGCAGTCATATCTCACTCATTTGTCCTGGCTCAAGTTTTTGTACCCCACGATGACGTCGCTGGGTGGGTATCAAAGGAGAATGTACAGTCCATGCAAAGTACGAACTTAACATACAGTCACAACTTTAACTCAGGCAGAGGGCATAGGAGGGTCTTTGGAGTGTGCATAACAATCGCCATGACGAGCTGAACGCAGATGCACTATGCTCTTCGAGATCCAAGGGGGGTTCAAATTGAGAGAGCGATTAAACACTTTGCAACTGTGTGAAGGAGGAATACAGAAATCGTGTGGGATTGGTAGAACCACATTTTGGTAAACGGTAAATCTAGGTGTGGCTGTTTCCGAGAACTGCCGGCTTTTAATGATATGTGTAGCCAAATGACCGTCAATACACTTCTCAACCATGTTGCGACATTTCAATTTGCTACTGAAACATGGATCTTGGTCAACAGTGTCTTTACTGCTTGAAGACGTACTCGTACATCGGCGCTTACATCACTGACCTCCGTCGCCACCACAAAGAAAGAATAGCATATTTATCAGGGGAACAACCGCTGGATGATGGTTTTGCGCTCGAGCACGATAGCATTGTACTTCCATTGGTTCATGAACCACATCGTGACCCTTCTCTTCGCCCTTCCAAGGATGATTCCAGCGATTTAGATACCGACAGCAACAATGAGTGTATCGATCTGGAGTACCCTCCAGTTCGAACTTGCATTTATGGTACTCCACACTTGGACAACCGTCTAGGTGGCAAGCCAATTAGTAATGAGTATTTCAATATCTTCGGCAATGAAATTGGTCTAAGGTCTCCGTTTTGTTGCGATGAGGAGTATCGATCAGCCCACTGGTGAGTCAAGCACAACTTGAGCAAAGCTGCTATCAATAACCTTTTCAGGAACCCTACGATGGCAACTGTCAGCAACTTCACTTCATCCCACAAATCATTCAAAAGGTTGAAAAAGATGTTCTACGTGACAGGGATCGTCTCTTCAAAATCTGGCAAAGTGTGTTAGAATGGTTTTGCCGATCCAAACAACCTTAGCGACGATGATTAGACACGTTTCTTTCACCACAATCCTGTCGAATGCATTGAGTTCCCCATTCAACAGGCTGCATTCAAGGAACATATGTCATATTCTCCAGTAAACGAATTCAATGAGGCTGAGGAATATATCTACTCAGTGGTGGGATGAAGTGACTGGTGGTGGAATGAACAGATACGTTAGTCGAATTTTATCATAGCTACAATGGTTTTGACCGCATCTTCAGCTACGGCGGCCGCTTGGAGCAACGATTGTCCCTGTATTCGACATTGTAGACCAGACTCATCGTAACCACTATTCGGGAGACAAGAAGGAATGGCCAGGATATTGTAGTCTCAGAAACATCGACTTGACAATTAGATCAAAGCCATCGAATTTTGCAAGCATCCTTGATGCCCTGCTTCCCGTTCTTGTGCAATATCACTGTATAGGACATGGAAAAATGACTGCCATGAAGGAACAAGAAATCCACAATCGAGATGTTTTAAGGAAGGTCTTCAGCCTAATATCTCTTGCTCTCAATGCACGTTTCAACACTGTACCGCTTATGCTTAGTGCGGACGGTTGGATGCAGCAATGTTCTCCTGTCATTTGTTCATCGATGGCTGACCACTTCGAAATCATTCACTTGCATTCAATCATGCCGCCCCATTGCCCTCTGTGCGATGCCCCAAAATCATCCTTTGGACAATGGAATTCATTGTCGTGGCAATTGAGAGACTATCGGCTATACTTCCAAAAGATGATACTTACGACTCAGGGAGATAAGATGGAGATAGTGTTAGCAATGGTTCCGGGTTACCCGGCTGCCATCCGGGTTTGGAACCGGACCAGACTGTCCAGTCCGGGTTGTCACCCTGAATACAGGGGTACCCAGCCGATTCGGGGACGAGTTCAAATTGGACTGTGGTTCCATTTCACAGTTGCTACAACCTTGGCTCTGATTAAGTATTCGAGTTCTCATCGTATCATGACATGATCAGTATGTAAATTTTTCAGTTCTGGCCGCTCTTTCACCTCGCGTATTCCGATTTGCGATCCGACTGATATTTGTTGAGTGGCTGTGAAAAAAGGGCAAATTTGAGCGAAATTAGCGGGTTTTCAATAGCGACTGAACGAATATTGGTCGGATCACATATCTGAGATCGGGAGGTGAAAGAGCGGCTTCAAATGCACAATCTACATACTGATCATATCATGATACGATCAGAACTCAAATACTTAATTGGAGGCAAAGTGGTGGTGTTGAAATTCCGGCTTTTGTGTGGAAACCCATTGCAACGGTTCGGTTCCGGGTTGGAACCGGACCCGAAACTGAACGGGGAATTTGGACCCGTTGCTAACAATAGATAGAGAGAGGGGAAGCAAGCCAATATCTGGAACATCGAGCGGTTGGAACCTCAGAAGGCGTCTTCTGGAATATGAAAAGCATCTCTCCAAGGATTATTATCGTACCAGATATTTTTGATACAATCTATCCCGGTATAATTAAGCATTTGACGGACTAGGTAACGTTCTTCCTCGAACAACATTCCAAGATCGACAAATTCAACCCCCTCAGGGCGATGATGCCTCCATATCCTGCCTTCGCTCGATTCAACAAGCCATATAGCCTGGTGATGCAATGGAGTGGTAAGGATATGAATGCACTTGGCTGTGTGATTGTTCCAGTTTTTGTGGCAACTCTTTTAAACTCTTTGGTGAGCCCAAGGATTCCCTTCACAGATACCCTGTTGCACGCCAAGAACTTAGTGTATTTTCATCATATGACACAGTACTGGTGCCCTACTGAGGCCACGATCGAGTACATGGAGAATTATCTGGAGGTGTCTCATTGTCACAACGATGTTTTCAGTCGATTCTGCGCCAGTAAATCTACCAAGAAGGTCTCAGAAACCTTTCAAAAGCAGCTTACGATAAACAAACAGGAGGAATGGGAGAGTGACACTGCTTGCCACAATCTTTCTCCGGCTGCAAAGTGCTGTCGCGTTGATGAAGATAAGACCCAGATCAAGTCTGGAATTGCACAACATCCTCTCGAAGAATCAGATTTCAACTTTGTGACGATGCATCTCCAGAACCACTTCTCTGACCATATCCGCCAGTTTGGCAACCTGT
>Ga0307512_10008160_pt1 | contig 10245 bp, 8 predicted proteins | sample 14_EM_MG_FD_200267 | JGI IMG/M metagenome (GOLD analysis project Ga0307512, IMG submission 200267) | Populus trichocarpa ectomycorrhiza microbial communities from riparian zone in the Pacific Northwest, United States - 14_EM | ecosystem: Host-associated > Plants > Roots > Unclassified | place... | reverse complement strand
ATCGCTTTGCGTTCAGCCTATCTGGGAGCATCTGGGAGCATCTGGAAGGATCAGTGTGGCTGTTCAGAGTTGCTGAGTTGTTCGGTTATGACTTCCAAACCATTTTACATTTTGCTGATGTCAGCCATTATGATCCTGATAGACCAGCATTACTGGAAACGGATGCATCAGATTTTGCTATAGCATGGATTTTACTCCAAAAATTTGAGGATCGCAAAATTCATCCAGTCCGTTTTGTATCAAGAAAGCTGAACCCAGCGGAGTTAAATTACGACGTTTATGATAAAGAAATGTTAGCGGTGGTTTATTCTTTAAACAAAAATCGGAATTTCCTACAAGGAGCTACCCATAAAACAACCGTTTTTTCAGACCATCAAAATTTGACATACTTTAAAATGGCAATCCTCCTAAATCGTCGACAAGCTCGATGGGCAGAGCAGTTAGAACAATACAATTTTGACTTTGTTTACCGAAAAGGCACATCAAATGCCAAAGCGGATATACTTTCTAGGTGTCCAGCGTTCACCTCTAGAGAGGGGTGTACAACTTCGGCAACAAACCAAATGATGTTAAGAAAAGACCAATGGTGAGAAGTTGCAGCGATGCAACTGGAGGACAAAAGCGTGGAAGTGATTCATTTATCAGAGTTGGATATCGAAGCGTTATTACCAGAGGCAAAAGCAAGGATTCAAGAAAAGGCTATGCTCGATAATGGATATCAAGAAATCTGCAAGCAGGTAGTGCAGCAAGGAAATATCGATAAAGGATACACGATAATGGAAGACCTGCTATGTTGGAAAAACAGGATTTATACGCCAGAAGGAATGCGCCAAAGGATAATTAAATCGGAACATGATTCAGAGGTAGCGCGACATTTCGGATGGGACCGAACAATGGAGTCAATAACCAGAAATTTCTATTGGCCAAATATGGAACAAGACATGAGACGATATTGCAACGAGTGCGACATATGCGAAAGAACTAAAGCACCTAGGCATGCGAAGCACGGGCTCCTCCATCCACTTGAGTTACCATGCAAAGCACGCACGCATATTAGCACGGACTTTATTACCAACCTACCAGAATCAGAAGGAGCGACAATGATTCTAGTAGTTGTGGATCGGTTTTCAACGATGGCTCATTTCATACCAATTAAGAAACAGGACTCCCCAACGGTAGCTATATCATATCTAGATAATGTTTGGAAACATCACAGATTTCCCGAGGATGTGGTATCTCATTGGGACTCTACGTTTACCGGAAGCTTTAGTGCCGATTTATATAATTACCTAGGGATTAAACGAAGTATGTCAACGCCCTATCATCCACACACCGACGGCCAGGCAGAACGGATTGATCAGGTAATGGAATCATCCTTGCAATCTTATTGCAATTACAAACAGAATGATCGGGCGTCTATTCTAGCTATGGCAGAATACACTTATAATAATTCTAAACATTTGTCAACTAAGATTTCACCTTTCTACGCTATGTACTGTTTCGAACCTCGGACTAACTGGCCAACGGAGGTTCATATTCAGAATCCAGCGTCGGAATTATATGGTCATTGTATGAACGAAGTTCACAAGAAGTTAAAAGAGAGATTAGAAGAGTCAATCGAGAAAATGAAGAAATACTACGACAAAAAACGGAAGTCAATCAAACCATTCAAAAAGGGAGAACTGGTCATGCTCAATGGAAAAAATATTCGCACAGAACTCCGGTGCAAGAAACTTGAAGATAAAATGTTTGGCCCTTTCGAAGTAGCTTGAGTAGGCAGCAATCTCAGGTACTGCAAACTCAAGTTACCAGATTGGTGGGAGATTCATCCAGTATTCAACATCAATTTGCTCGAGCGATATAAAGGAGAGGACCATAAGTAACAAGTACCGGAAATCGAAGCAGATGGAAATGACTGGGTGATGGAATCGATAATCGCCAGCGGACCTTTGGATGATAATCCATGACATCATGTGTTTTTGGTTACATGGAAAGATTTTGAGCATCAGAAAGATACATGGGAAACGTTTGATAATGTGGTAGAAAGCTATCCGGGATTGCTTGAGGATTACTATAAGAAGAATCTAAATGTGGAAACAGACGGAAGGTTTAAAAACGGGAACAAGAGAAAGGTATCAAAAAAATGATAAGTGGGTTTTTATTTTTCTTTGGGAATTGTTATGATATGTTGCTTTATGATTATTGTTATTGTTTTAATAAGAGCACCGTTGAGGCCACTGGTCATAGAGAAGGGGGTGATGTTATGGGTTGTCTCCTTGTAGCGATAATGATACTTGATGATTGTTATGACATGCATACATATCTACGATATGCATGACACCTATGCATGAATCAATCAACTGGTCAGTAATATGCTCCTTAGCGGGAGTTCATATTAGTCGCGTGAAGTGTGGGTACTTCATTCACACCTGGATACTCTGCGGGGCATGCGTAATAGTTGCGCACGGCAGTTGATAAGTCAATATGCGATTAAGACGACTCTTCACCCTACCTGTAACGGGCTACAATGCCGCGGAGCACGTTCCGGTCGGAGAACAGTCTCGACCTTATCACGACGTAACTGAGGGATTATTTACGTAGGCTTAGAGCCTAGAGCAAACACTATTCATTGAATTGATTAATCTGGATCGCAATGAAATCTGGTATCGGATACAAGCTTACGCGTCAATAATCTACGTTGGCATAGTATCGGTTGGTCGCTGATTGAATCTATGACATAATTAATAACTCATGTGCATGAGGGAATAAAAGGTGATAAGCTTCATCAACTTGGTTGGTGAGAGTTCCAACTACCGACTCTTACGATTGCGCGTGTAAGCGGGTTAAGTCTGTTTCGGGTGCAATGGATGGCCTGAAGTGTCAGAAGCGTAATGCATTCAAACCACGTTGCATGTACACGATGTTGTTCGTGGTTGTAGCAGCTGAGGCGTGGGGCCCTAGGATGTTGCTATAAAGAGGCAGCGTTGTCACGAAGGAAGTGAAAGGGGAAAGCAGCTAGAGACATTCAACAACAGAGCACCAAAGACAAACTTAAAATATTATTAAGAATTCTATCTATTGGTTATAAACTCTTCACCATATCTTCCCTCATCCACCTATGAGATGATCCTGTGTATGCCTGGACACAGGTTGAAACAATCCGAGTACGCACTGGAATGAGTTGTCAAGACTTTCAGCAATCTTCTTTACAGTTGACAAGAGCACCATTTAACCCCTACATACTGAGTGGTGTTCCGTTTTTGCGATCTAGAAGGTATCAACTACCTGGTGCTACAATACTTGAACACTGGAGCATTACCGTTTGGGGAGTTTCTAGAGGAGTGGTTGTTCGACGGGGAAGTGTAATCTATGCCTATAGAGGAGACGGTCTGTGGAGTAGATTCAGATTGGGAGATCTCATTAGAGAGGAATGAGAAGTTGAGTCTTAAGATAAGACGAGGAAAGAAAGAGAAACTGAGATAGGCGGCTGTACTTAGTTCAATAAATGTTGCATTGATTATTGGGATTAAGAACCCCTGTAACAACTGAAGAGAATTTCGTGGGCAACGAAATTTACCATCACCGATTCAGCAGGGAAAAGTCCCGATCTGGCATAAAATAACACTGATACGAGGTCTTCTTAACCCAATCAGGCAAGTTGTACCCCTGATTTCTGATCGTATCCTCCACATTGTTCTCATCTTCATCCCCCATCTCTCTCTTTCTCGTCCACAACTGTTCCATTCTTGCAGAACACAAAATCGAATCATCCCTCTCTATCTCTCCATGACACGATTATGACTTGACACAGAGTACAGCATACACTGAGTACACACATACACCGAGTACAGTATCCACCGAGTACAGCATACACCGAAGTACAACATCCATCCAACGTTGTGTGTCTTCCCTTCATTGTCATGATTACGAGTTGACCCCGGAATGTAGCGTCAGCTTCAGGCGTGCCTCCCTACACGATCAACCGCCATCAGCCAGCTCTCCATGAGGGCGCAAAGGTCAAGTCACCTTGCAACATTCCCATGGTTGAGAGTTAACTAACTGATGAATATAGTCTCAGCACCCAGGGCGCCATCGATCGACCACATGTAAGTACTCGTCCAAATTCGCTCGATCACGGCCTCCAAGTTTGCACATTCACCGCCTCCAAGTCCATCTAAAAACTGGGTAGATCACAGCCTCCAAGTGCATTTCGAAACTCGCTTGATCGAAGCCTCCAAGTATATCTCTAAACTCGTATGATTATGGCCTCCAAACTCGCTCAATCACTGCCTTGGAGTGTATTTCTGAGTTCAGTGGATTGTCATCTTCAGGCGCACCTCGAATTGCTCTCAAGCACCACCTGTAGTCGGTCCATATATACGTGTGTCGATGGGTAGCTATATTGATACACATATGAGAATACAAACTGAATACATGAGTTTTAAAAATCGTTAAATGACAAGTAGTAGCTATGAGTTCCAGGCACACCAGCCGCGTTCCCAAAGGAGATGTTGTTTTTCCCAGACTGCTGTACTGTGATTTGAGGTTCTCTTAGACATGTCGCCGGCGCTCCAAGATTTGTTGCCGGCCCTCCCAGGTGCTCCCAGGCTTGTCGTTGGCGCTCCCAGGCTTGTCGCTGTCACTCCCAATTACTCTGACGGCCGGCAGGAATGCCCTCCTAGGGTTTAATACTCTCCTGACATCGACGCATCTAAGTTTACACTCCACATCCTCTCAGACACTCCTGGAGGCTACCAGTGACTAAAATACATTTTGCTGATGTTTTGCCATTACTTTCACCATCACGAATGTCTTCATTGGTATCAGCATTGTGCTTCATTAATGAGATCGGGAATATTTGTCATCCGCTATGTGATGCCCGATGGCAGATAATTAGAAGGCATACATTTTATGGGAAACGCAGATTGGCTGCTTTCATGAATGCAAGTGCTCTCTCAAGGTGTACTTCTTGATTCTTCTGTGAATAGTGATTCCTCACTTGGCTTGGCATAGGTTCCATTTGCTGTAATGACGATAGACAGTTGGGGAATGTGGGAGAGAGTGTATAAGCAGAAAATATAAGATAACGTGCAACAAAATACCAGGTAAAATGGAGCATGAAGTTGTACATAGTTGAGGAGGATGCAATTCAAGGCACGCCTTGAGGATATCAGGAGAGAATTATTTAAATGGTGCATTGGTATATCAAGAGTGGTAGTCTGGTGTCGCTATTTACGATGTTGTCAGGGGCACCTGAATGGATGAATTTGTTGTCAAGTGTGCCGGAATGGATGGATTCCTAATGCCAAATGTTAGCAACTCTCCTATCATCAACACTCTGTATGGATGCAAGAATTGGAGGTTAGCTCAAGCCAACGCACATAAAATACAACAAGACGCACCTGGGCGAGACACACCAGAAGAAAACTTGCGACATTAACTAACCCTTGGTGCTGGTGAAATGGAGCTCTGAGAATCTGAATGCAAATGTGCGCCCCTGCATATTACTCTGCTATACAAAGTAATTATGGGTGAATGCTCAAGTATTTGAGGTGACCACATGGCACAGAATTTGTGCAGCACTGCGAATCTGCAGAACTCAATAAGTGAGGGCTGAGTGGCATGGGCTCATACTGAGTTTGTTATTGACCGACGAGAATTATAAATGTCTGTATGGGATATATCAACAGGCAGGACACATGTATAATCACGATAGTCTATTGTATCAGAATGCAGCAGCTAAGTTAGCGGTCGATAAGGCAATATCGTAAGCACAACTTCCCTTCCATGAGTTTATCTGGGACGTGTCTGGACAGCATCCACCGAGTCAAAGCTGAAGAAAACATGATGAGAACGAAGCAGACAAAAATACAACATGCACTATGAAATGGGGTACATGTGCTTCTGATGCTTATTGTCGCTGTTGAGGTGTGCTTGACCTGGAATGAGATGTTCATAATGAGTCGCAGCTTGCCAAAGTTGGCCTCATACAAATTCCAGGACGTCATTCTGGACTGGATTGCAGATCTCAGTTGTGCCTGAACTTGAATTATAGGCCAGAACATACCCAGCAGCGAAAGGCGCAGCTTCGCAGTGCATACCCGAGCCGTGCCTCAGTCTCCAATGCTCTGGGATGCCGATCGGACGTGATCCAGAATCACTACGATATTCCTGCACAAGCTGTGGCTTTGCCACTATCAAGTCAGCCTATGTCTCATATTCTGACACAGGAACTCAATAATCATGTAGACTGTGTTGATTACTGAATGGGATTGGCAATTATGCAGTGACAGTCTTGATGATATCTGCCCAGGACTCTCCGGTCCATTCCCAGCAATAGATGCGGGATTGCCACGAATAAGCGAGCCATGTCACAAATTCTACCACATGTACTCAATTCTGTGCAGACAGTCTCCTTGCCAAATTGGATTGGCAATTAAGCAGTGCTGGATCTGTCATAAAGCAACCAAAAACCTGTGCAGATAGTTTTCCGGTGCACCTGAACTTCAAACATAAGGCAGCAAATGCACCGGCTTTGCCCGGAATCAGCCAACCGGTTGCTCATATTGTGACCAGCTATTCAATATCACCATAACTTACTTTATGGCCAAATTGGATGGCCATATCTGCAGCGTGTGATCTATCTAAACAGGACTCATGACATATGGCCAGGATTCTCCGGTGCACCTGAAAGTGATTGAATTCTTCTTTGGTCGTACTTTTGGCTTCATGATGTTTAAGTGGCCACTGGTTCCCATTGCACCTCAAAATCAGTACTGATGAATGATGCGAAGCCCTTCACTGCATCATTCTCAAAATTTGACTCAGGCCATTTATCCTGAGACCGGCCAGCCCGGGAACTTGTAATGTAGCTTACCAATTGACTTCATCTCTTATTAGTCATCAATCATAACAATCAAGCACACCAATGAAATCTAATAGTAATAATCAAGAACACCGCTAAAATCCCACATGAGCAATTTCTTATTAAAGACACCACAACTCCAACATCAGAACTTTGATTCGCTTTAAAATGACAGAGAGACAGGATTCATATATGCAGTATAGTGTGCCTTACACATGACCTTTTTGACTATGTCTTTCTGTTAAGCAGATTACATTGGTTGAATATCTAACGAGGCATACCTTGATGAAGTGTTCTTAACAATATAAGATGATGGCTCATCGGACCGAAAAGTATCTCCATTCTCTGTCAGCCACTGCATATGGCCCTCTTGAGACTCCAGAATCTGGTAAACCTTCGACGTCATAATGTTCAGACGACTCATTACGCTGTGCAGGACACTCATTTGGGTGACTAGAATGTGTTCATGGAGATCACTCACGCAGTTATCATAGCCACAAAGACTTGTCTTCTGTAACCATGTGTGTGGTACTCTGTTTCCCCCTAACTGGACAACTCATACAAATGCCTGCTGCTGCTTGTGCATTACCCAGAACGTCTGAGTTATTCTGTCGTGGTTTGCTGCAGTAAGATGTAGGCGAGTCCTACCCACTTTGTGTGTCGTTATGAATACAGAGGGGTTGGATGAATGCTAGAAGGTGAGCGGCATTTCTGTCCATTCATCGTCGCCCATTTATGCATCCATGTTGAATATATCCCGATGATTCGCAAAATACTTGGTTAGCCACCACTTCATATGACAAACGTGGCCAGGAAGAGCACAAAATAGCACCGTTTGTGTCGTGGAGGTGCATTGCGGAGAGCATTTTCATGTCTCTCTTGTTCGGGATGGAGTTCCTCTCTCAATTTGTCGTCTTCATCAGGTTCAGGATACTCTGCATGTGCTTAGACAAGCATTGGCTGAAATGTCTCTCTCACCTATTGGAAAACCAGCGATCCACCCAAGTATCGAGTGGGCATTCATTGTTGCATTGCCCAGAAACGTCATTGCGATCCTCTGCGTCTCCCAACACTAACAAAATACATGCAAGGTGCAATCGATGAACACTCCATGCACTGGAAGCACTACGTGAAGTGTATCTCTCCACCCAGGCCTTCAGTTTGTCTTGCTGGTCCTTAGGCTACTCACCATCGATGAGGTGTGCATTCTTCTTCGGTATCTGTACAAGTGGTTTTCCGTTGGCTAGTTTAAATTTTGACCACCTCCTTATCGTTCAAGGTTTTACAAACTGTATCATCTGCAGTGCCACATCCTGTTGAGCTTCTTGGTCTTTGGTCCAGTTGGCATACATCATACACTGCACTGCGGAATACAATCCATCTGCACCATGCTTTTCCTTCACAGTCTCATCCTCTGGATCGTCAGGCGCACCCGAAAACAGCTACATCATCTGATACAACCAGTCATAGAGTGAATGGAATGCTCGTCTATCTGTGACTTGAAGTTTGAATCCAATTTCCACATACATCGCAATTTGCTAGGCCACCCTGTTTTCAGTCTTGTACCAATGGGAGTCATCAAAAATCCCAAAACTCCATTCACAGTAGGAGAGTCGGCTGTTACATGATGGTTCTGCTCTGGATGTTACGGTATCGTACGATACAAGGTGGATATTCCATCTGTTTTCCAGCTCATCAATACAGGTGTTCAGATTCTCATCGGTGAGATTCGCTTTTTCTGCCTACAATATGTAGACCAGGTTCAAATTGGTTCCATGTATCATCTTGTCGATGACAGTCTTGAATGTTTCTGCCTCGCCGGACATTGTAACAATCAAGATTGGTTCAATGGCTGATCCAAGTGATGGATACCCATGAGGTGGTGTTGTCTGCACCTCCAACAGGTGGCGGGGTACAGAATTCAATCTCTGAAGTGGATACCACTCCCGTTCTTCACCGAAAATGCCAGGAACATTGTTTCACACTAAAATCACCACAGTTCAAGGGTATTCCCCCACACAATGGACAGTGGCAACCCCATTACAACTTTCTCAGTCACCAATTTGCAGGCTGACTGCCTCATTAAGACACTCGTGTTCAAATTCACTGTTGATTGTACTGAGAACTGACTGCAAACCTAAGCTGGTATTTGCTGGATCGAGGACCTTCTCACCATCCACCACTTGGTCCTGATCCTCCAGTGCACCATTCTCTGTGTTCTTTTCGTTCTCAATGATCTCTTTCAGTTGCTCCATTGTACGCTGGGCAGATGGGCTCATATTCCGGTGCTTCTGAAACTGATCGCAATGATAGGTATTTCACAGACAAGCAACCATTGGAACGAATATATATGGATGCAATACAATCAACTCTATTCTTTCAATCAGAACTTACATTAATACAACTATCATTCTCTTGCCCACCATCCACCTCTCCCTCCTCTCTTCCACCCTCATCAGAACCTTCCAATGTCTATGTAAAATGATTACAAGTTGTGCACATGTAGCCATCACATAGGTAGCAGGGATTACCTTTGTTGGTACAATTATGTGCTCCGCAATCTCCAGTACGGTTGCTTGCTTCCTTTCCAACAAAAATATTTTTGATTGTGTCCAAGTTTAAACTTGAAAGCATTTGAAACGCAACAGTTGTACGAAATCTGGCCTTATATCGGGTCTATTATCACTTGCCCGTTTGAATTTAATCCCATTCACTCTTCATCCAATTCCTTCTGCTCCAAGGTGCACTTGAACCTCAATGTTGGAATGTATGACTCTTTTGGGCATCCGTTTTTGTCAATAAAATCAATCAGCTCTTCCCTGTGCCTCAAATTGGTATATGAGGCTTGGAGTCGGCTTGGGGACAGAACGATATTGTTGGCATTCGACACCCAGCAAATCATTACCATGATTCATGATTTTCGCAACTCTGGTAGGTTACATCAGCAAAATGTAAAATGGTTCAGAAGTCATAACTCAATGACTCAGCTGTTCTGAACAGCCACACCGATCCTTCCAGAAGCTCCCTGAAGCTCCCGAACAGGCTGAATGCAAAACGATGTGCCTCTCAGATGCTCTGAGAATACTTTCAGGTGCTCCTCAGCGCTCCTGACGTAGCGGAACGGAATACCAGAATATTCTAAAGAGTATGAAGTCGTCTTCAGGATGCTATAAAATCATGCCTTTAAGGTGGTTAAATTTCGGAGCTGCTGAGACTACAACACTCGTCTCCAAGACGATTCCGGTGCACCTGAAGCCAGACTCTCCGGGAGCGATAATATATAATGTCTATATCGAATAGTACAATTCGATAAACTATCTCACAGCTACACACCTGAATCAGGCATTCTAATCTAATTAATATACAGTCCAGTAGGTATC
>Ga0307512_10008159_pt1 | contig 10246 bp, 11 predicted proteins | sample 14_EM_MG_FD_200267 | JGI IMG/M metagenome (GOLD analysis project Ga0307512, IMG submission 200267) | Populus trichocarpa ectomycorrhiza microbial communities from riparian zone in the Pacific Northwest, United States - 14_EM | ecosystem: Host-associated > Plants > Roots > Unclassified | place... | reverse complement strand
AGGCGGCCTGGTATACCGAAAAAACCTACTCTGGATCCCGAACGGTCTGATACAGCAGATAATGGAATCGGAACACGACACAAAGGTAGCCGGGCACATGGGCGAGGACAAGACTATCGAACTAATCCGACGAAACTTCTGGTGGCCGAAGATGAACGAACGAATTATCGACTTCGTCAAAAGCTGCCCGAAATGTCAGCAGAACAAAGCCTCCCGACATCAGCCATACGGACTATCCTCGCCACTGGAACTCCCATACGCGCCTTGGCAATCGATAGCCATGGATTTCATCACAGAGCTCCCGGAATCGGAAGGATGCGACCAGCTTTGGGTAGTCATCGACCGGTTCACCAAAATGGCACACTTCCTCCCACTACGAAAGGAAGGAAAGATGGCGGCAGACCTAGCGGTCGTATTCGCCCGGGAAATATGGAAGTTCCACGGCCTCCCCACAGATATCGTGTCCGACAGAGACTCCCACGTTACTTCCGAAATATGGAAGGGGTTTCTATGGCTATCCGGAATTCGGCTCCGGATGTCGACGGCGTTCCACCCACAAACCAATGGACAGACGGAATGGCTAAACCAGACGATCGAGGCCTATCTCCGCGCATTCGTTAGCAAGGAGCAAGACGACTGGGTACGATTGTTACCGATGGCGGAGTTCGCGTATAACAACTCTGTCACAACAGGAAACGGGATGTCCCCGTTCTACGCCAACTACGGCTTTCACCCAGTGGCCATGAACCCGGCGTCGACAGAGCCTCTCAACCCGGCCAGCAAAATATACCCCCATTGGATGAACACCGTACACGACGAATCCTGAAAAGGGCTGGAAGAGGCACAGGAACGAATGCGGTGATATACGGACCCAACGCGGAAGGAACCCCCAGCATTCCAAGTAGGGGACTTGGTGATGCTCAGCGGACGCAACATCAAAACGCGCCGACCCTTGAAGAAGCTGGATCACAAGAATCATGATCCCTTCCAAATCGAGAAAATCGTCTCCCCGCTTGCCGTACGACTCACGCTCCCCTGCAAATGGAAAATACACAATGTTTTCCATGGGTCACTCCTCGAACCCTACCGAACCAGCAAGCACCAAGCACCTTTGGATCCGTCTAAGGTATTACAAGAAGCCGACGACATCGAACAGTCAGAGGAATACGATATGGACGAGGTAATGTCCTCGGTCGAACACGGCCGGGGAAACAACAAACGGATCCTCTACCTGGTCAAATGGCTTGACTATCCGGAATGCAAGGATTGGACGGGAGAACCATTCGACAACTTCTCAGTAGGCGGCCTGGAGAAACTCCGGGAGTTTCACCGACATAATCCAGACGCGCCGAAAGACTACCAGCTCACTGAGGACCTAGCGGTAGTGGACTGAAGGGCTTGGAGGAACTTCTTCTCACGCGCACCTATAACAACCCGAAGAAAGACCCACTTCGCGGGCAGCGATCCCACCAGTAGAGCAAAAAAGCTGCCAACCCGGCGCCCGACAAAGAGTGCATGCGAACGAAAAAACATTGAGAGTCAGGAAAACCGTTCAGAACAGACGTATGGACCTCTTGGTGACCGACTCGGACCGGCGGAACCGGCGCAGGCAGCACATAAGCGGTGAAGTGAGTCCCTGACAGCGCTGTCACTGCTCTAGCATACTAGTCTCCCCCCGGAAGGACGTGAGCGCAGTCACTGCCGAGTATACAGGTTACTAGCATGAAGGACACCATGGCACTCCCCATTCCCTGGGCCAACTACGACCCCGGAACCCCACCGAGCCCGCCAAAGCCTTGACGCAGCACGGCAGCGAGTACGACTCAATATAACACGACAGTATGAGTATGCACCGGCTTACTCAGAGGGCCCAGTCATTCCGACGGATTACAGAGTCCTGTCCTGATCCGGTGACTGGGAGGGCTGTAGGGGTGGAGGACTACAGTCACGGTAAGTGGCACCACCTGTCACGGCAATCACATCACAGAAGTTACCCCATGGAAAAACACACACAGAAAGAGACAGGCCACTTAGAGAGAAAGAATTAGCACTCGGGACGAGGCTAAGGGAGAGGGGAGGTAGTGTTACACCTGAACAAATTATCACGAGTATGTAGCTAGAAGGAGAAGATTCTGTGGCTACAGGACGAAGGAGGCTCAGGCCGTGGGTAGGGAATCAGAGAGTCTAGGCGGGAGATAAGGAAACAGAGTCTGGCCCTCGGTCAAGACACCGGCCGCAGGAGTTGGAACTCCGAGAGTGAGGGGAACAATTTGTATAAACGAGCAGCTGCATTTCTCATGCAGTTCCGGAAAGTGGCCCCACCAGCTCAGGGAGAGGAAGCCACATCACCTCAGGGTGGACGGAAGCTCTGGACCAGAGACCCCGCTTTGCTGCATGATCCTCATGCAGACCACCTCACCTCAGGGTGAGCGGAGAGCTCTCGGGCTGGAGTCCCCGCTTGGCCGTATCACACCTGCAGCAATACAAACGGAAACTCATCTCCCTTATCAAACACCCCAGCCATGACCAATGAATCCGCCCACGTTCCGAAGAGGTGCGACCATCTCGGAGGAATCCAAGTCCGACCCACCCATACCTTGAGGAGGAGACGCACGCCTCCCCCGAGAACAGTATGGCCTGGATCACCATGTCTCACTCGCGCGCTCATTGATAAAAGAAAGGGATTTCTCGCCTCGGCAAAGGGAAATCAGCACGAACATCCTCACCAACACCACCACCGTACCCACACACAAGGTCTAAGATTATTCTGTTGTGAATTATCGAAAGTAGCCTGATTACCCTTTTGAGGCTACCACACTCCGGTTACGAGATAACCCCAGTGTCACACTCAGCCATCGATCAAAAGGACCCCCGATATCAAGTCCCCGAGGGATTCAGAGAATACCTGGGGATTAAGAGTCAGGAGGCAGCCGAGACGCTGCTGGCACACCGACCATATGACTGCAAAATCGATCTCAAGGAGGGAGAACCGCCCCCTGGGGACCAATCTACCCCCTCTCGGAAAACGAGCTTCAGATACTCCGAAAATGACTTAGAGAGATACTACGAACAGGCAAGATCTGAAGATCCACCTCCCAGGCAGGATCTCGAATCCTATTTGTACCAAAACCAAGCGTACAAAGACTCCGACTTTGCGTCGACTACTGCGCCCTCAACCGGATAACGATTCCCAATCGATACCCTCTCCCCCTTATGCAGTAACTGCAGGATAGGGTCCAAGGGGCCAAATGGTTTACCAAGTTGGACCTAAAGAATGGATTTAACCTGATCTGCATCCGAGAAGCAGACGAATAGAAAACAGCTTTCCGGACTCCTTATGGGCTGTATGAGTTTCAAGTTATGCCATTCGGGTTGACCAACGCACCGTCAACCTTCCAAGACATGATGAACCACGTCTTCTCTGACATGATTGACTTGGGCCTTCTGGTCTACATAGACGACTTCTTGATCTATGCAAAAACTGAGGAGGAACATGATCAGCAGGTTAAGGAAACATTAAAAAGACTGTAGAAAAATCGACTAGCAGTCTCACCAGACAAGTATGTTTGGAAACCCCAGGAAGTGGAATTCCTAGGATACGTTATCGGGCGAGAGGGAATCAAAATGGAGGAAGGAAAAGTGGAGGCGGTGCTGGAATGGAAGACCCTGGCATCTCTAACGGAAGTACAGTCCTTCTTGGGATTCATCAACTTCTATTGGTGCTTCATCATGCATTACTCCCGAGTTGCCAGACCCCTGATGGAGCTGACAAAAGGGAATACAAAGGAATGGGAGTGGAACCTACAGGCGGAGGAAGCCTTCCAGGGGCTGAAGCGGCGATTCACAACGGTGCCAATACTAGCCCATTTCGACGCCACCAAACCCATGATTATCGAAACGGATCCTTCCGACTTCACGATCGGGGCCATCCTATCGCAAAGAGACAAGGAAGGTAGGCTGCACCCTGTGGCCTTCCACTCCTGGAAGTTCCAGCCGGCGGAAATCAACTATGAGATCCATGTCAAGGAACTACTGGCCATCGTCGACGCATTCAAGCACTGGCGCCGATACTGCGAAGGGGTGACAAATCAGGTCCAGGTGTTCAGTGACCACCAGAACCACGAGTACTTCACAACCATGAAGATACTCAACTGACGCCAAGCACGATGGCTTCAGGAATTGGCCGGCATCGACTTCCGCAACTACTACCGACCAGGGAACCCGAACGGGAAACCAGATGCTCTTTCAAGGTGTTCGGAGTACCGCCCTGAAAAAGGAGGGAGTGAAAACCAGCCGATTACAACAGTATTGTGAAAAGATAACTTCGCAGAACCAGATAGGAGGGAAAGTGGATTTATCTGCTTATCGGCAAGGCTCGCCTCGCTCCCACCATGGCAATAGTTGGAAGAATTTGCGGAAGAAGTGTGAAAAGCAGGAAAGAAAGACAAGGATTACCAGGACGCAGTGAAGGAACTGTAAGAAGTGCTGGTAAATGCAGCACTGAAAGACCGAAAGGTCGAGGAGAAAGCTACCCGCCCTCGTGAGGCGCGGCAGAGGGACAGATAGGTCAGGACGGAAGAGGTCCTCGAGATCAAGGACGGGCTACTCTACCGAAGTGGTGTGCTCTGGATCCCGGAGGATGGAAACCTCAAGAAAATGATTCTCGAGTCAGAACACGACACGAAAATCACTGGACACATGGGCCAGGATAAGACGATCAAACATATCCGACGGAACTTCTGGTGGCCAAAAATGAATGAAAGAATCACCGACTTTGTCCGGAGCTACCCCGAATGCCAGAGGAAGAAAACAGTGAGGTACCAACTATACGGTCTCTCCTTCCCTTTGGAGCTCCCGTATACCCCGTGGCAGTCCATCGCATTGGACTTCATTACCGAGCTGCCTCTCTCAGAAGGGTGCAACCAGTTGTGGGTGGTTATTGACTGATTCTTGAAGATGACGCACTTTCTGCCCCTCGACAAGGGAAACAAAACAGCGGCCGACCTGGCGGTGGGTTTTGCGCGAGAAGTCTGGAAGTACCACGGGCTTCCCACAGATATTGTCTCGGACTGTGATTCCCAACTCACCTCCGAGACTTGGTAAGAATTCCTCCGGCTGTCCGGCATCCGCCCAAGGCTGTTGACAGCCTTTCACCCCCAGACCGACGGACAAATGGAACGTCTCAACCAGACCAGCGAGGTATATCTGCGAGTGTTCGTCGGACACAAGCAGGACAACTGGGTAGGCCTGCTCCCAATGGCGGAGTTTGCGTACAACAACTCAGTCACCATGGGCAACGGAATGTTGCAGTTCTACGACAACTACAGTTTTCACCCCGTATCCTCCGACCCAGCCACCTCGGGACCCTTGAACCCCGCCAGCACACACTACACTCACTGGATGCATGTGGTACACAAGGCATCAATCCGAACGGCTAGAGGCAGCGCATGAACGCATGCGCTGCTACACGGACCCCCAGCGCGCCGAGCCCCTGAAGTATCAGATCGGAGACTTGGTAATACTCAACGGGCGCAACATCAAAACGTGCTAGCCATCCCGAAAGCTGGATCACAAGAATCATGGTCCCTTCCAGGTGGAGAAAGTCGTCTCGCCCCTTGCCGTTTGTCTCACCCTTCCCCGGAAGTGGAAAATTCACAATGTCTTTCATGTATCGCAGCTCGAACCCTATCGGTTCAGTGAACACCGGACACCACCGGACCCCTCGAGAGTACTCCAAGAGGCTGACAACATCGAACAGAGTGAGGAGTACGATGTTGACGAGGTCCTTGGGAGCACCAAGAAAGGGCGCTGCGTCCTGTACCTCGCCAAATAGCGTGACTACCCAGACCGGAAGGACTGGACAGAGGAGCCATACAACAACTTTTCAGTAGGGGGTCTGGAGAAACTCCAGGAATTCCACAGAAGAAACCCAGATGCCCCGAGTGACTACCAGCTCACCGAGGGCTAGACTCTGATATGCCCCGGGTGCATGGCGGAGCCTAGGGGGTCGAAGTACGATCAGGGGGTAGTAGGGTGAAGTGAAGGAGGACTTCATCCGCAACACACATGACGAGCAGAAGAGTGAAGGTATTGTAATCCCATTTTTGACGACAGTCATCTCTCAACTGTGGCAAGGCGAGGGTGACCGGTTAAGAGCCACTGGTTTTGACCGGCTCTGGCGACGAGACTACTATATAGCCAGTCTGATCCCCTGCTACACCAGCATGCCAGGTCAACCCGTCTTCTGATCACCTCTTCGCGGGAACACTGTCACCAAATGGTCTCCTGTACAACACTCCAATGTTGGTCGCGGGACGGAATCCCAAGACCGAGGCCTAATCATCACGCGAAAGGACTATGGGGTTTTTTCCCGAAGGAGGGTTTTCCTTATAGTCCGGCGATTGGAGGGCTGCAGGGGTTGGAGGACTGCATCCCACTTTCAATGCGAGGAAAGGTGAGGAGTCAGGATAGTTAGCTTTGAGCCGAAGCTAAGAAAGGGGGGGAGTAGTGTTACACCCAGGAAAGCGAAGGGAATAAGGAACAAGAAGAAGAAGTAGCAACAGTAAGTCACATGGACTAGGAATACCCAAAGACATCTCGGGACCCTGGAAAGCAGTTCGGCAAGAGAAAGTAAGGCAACGGTAACCTCAGTATAAGTGATGGCTAGGGTGGCATACTAGGGCACAAACTGTCCAATGCCACTACGTCATCGTAGCCGGGTAGACCCAACGCACTACCGAGCCTTGTAGCCACTGCATACAGGAACGAGATAAGGGGAAACGCCAGCTTCCTGCAGGTCGCACGCCATAAGCAGGGCTCATGCTGCAAGATAGGTCTGAGAGAGTCTAGACGGGAGATAAGACCTGGAGTTAGGACTTTACGGCCGTGACGAGCGGACGTAAGAATAACTCTGGAGAGGGGCCAGCGGCAAACTAGGAGGATGATGGGTTCCGGGAGAACCACATCTCATTCCAACTAGGACCTCGATAGGAATCCGGCATAGTCCGAAAGACTAGCGTCCGGAGGAATACGAGGTCCACGACTGATAGCTCCCACCCTTATCCCTTGAACCAGTCAGGATGAATCAAACCCACGTACCAGACCCTCTGGGGATGCGCATCATGAGAATGAATCCCTGGCGTAACGGCAGGAAGAAACAAAGAACACGTGACCCGAAAGAGTTGCATATATACAGCTCGAAAACTCCACAGACTATCATCCATTCCCGACTTACGAACCACCCCGACACGATGAACCTAAGATTATTCCGTTGTGAATAAAGACCAATCGAACCTGACTCTATGATATCTCTACCTCCACCTCTGTACTCATGTACCCAGGTGTCACTCTTACCCGCTTCTACAAAGCCAAGATCCCTGATGGACGAACTGCCGCAGCTATGGCGCAGTCCAATTCGGCCTCCCAGCATGACCATACCAGGGAACTCGAGCGGATGACTGCAACTGACGGCCCAACCACCCTTGGGGAGTCCACTCCAATCTCAACGACCCTCTGCCATGCAACTCTTCCTACGCGTGCCAATACCCATGCCAGCTCCTGCCATATCGGGGCTGACAATAGACCCAGGAAACTAAAACAGGGAGGAGGAGGTCGAGAACCTCTGAGGTGACCCTGAAGGCCAGAGTTATCCCCGTCCCCACCACCAGGATTCGATGACAATGACGAAGACCTATATGAGCGGAACCTCGCAATGATGAGCTGAACTCCCCCGCAGGGAGAAGAACCAACCCAAAAAAGACTAGCAGCTATGCTTATGCCAGAGGAAATTGCAAGACTAGTTGGTCAAGGGATTGCGGCGGCCCAAGCACCTAAACAGCTCAGAAACGAGGCTCGACTCAATACGTTGTAAGGCTGAAAATGGAAAACCCGGAGAAATTCTACAGAAAGGACACAATAGCCTTCAATCAATGGTGGGAATCGGTGACCATGTACCTAGATTCTACCTGGAGACGGTCGACCACCAAAAAATCACATGGATTGGGACGCTTCTGACCAACATGGCTCTGGTATGGCATCTACACTGATACCGAGAACTGCCGGGTAATGACACCTGGACCAACTACGCGGCAGCAATTCGAGCCGAGTATCAGAATGAATGGGAAGTAGCCGACACCCAACTGAAACTAGGGCAGCTCCGATACCAAGGGTCAATCAGAGCCTACCTAACAGAGTTCTGAGCCCTTAACAACTTTGCCCGAGCAACAGGGGAGGTGTTGAAGGAAAAAGAGGACCTAGCAATGACGTCCGAAATCTTGCGAATGCGGTTCATGCACTATCTCGAGGAATTCGCCAACAACGAAGGATTCCTCCAGGCCACCAACCTAGTGGGACTACAAGTGGAGAGAATGAAGGCCCTGGAAAAGGTAAGAGAGGGGGTGAGTGTCAAGATCCTGTCTCACTAGTCCGTGCAGCTCGACAGGCAACGTAGGAGGTCCGGTAGTCTCGCTGTGGCGGCATTTAACTTTGCCCTAATCTCTGCACACCTGGCGTGGTCTCGTTGTGGTATTCGACTTCGCTGTGGCAGTATCCGACTTCGCCCTAATCTCTGCACACCTGGCGTGGTCTCGTTGCGGTATTCGACTTCGCTGTGGAGGTATCCGACTTCTCTGTGGTGGTATCCGACTTCGCCCTAATCTCTGCACGCCTGGCATGGTCGTGTTGCGGTATTCGACTTCGCTGTGGCGGTATCCGACTTCGCCCTAATCTCTGCACGCCCGGCATGGTCTCGTTGCGGTATTCGACTTTGCTGTGGCGGTATCCGACTTCACCTTAATCTCTAGTAGGTTCTTACAGGTAGTCGTTGCAGTGCCGGATCATGGAGGTAGAGAGATAGGTCTGTGGAGAGAGATAATAGATTGCATGGAGAAGAATCTCCAGACTAGCTACCGCGCCCTTCCTTTATACTTTTCCTTCCCTCTGTGGAATCACAGCTTGCCCGCAAGACTGACCCAGTTCCTCCATAGCTCATCATGACTCAATCGTCGCGCCCAAGGAAAACACATGATCGCACTCAGCCGCCGCACGGCCAACACTCTACTCGCAGCAACAGGAGAAAGGACGCGCAAGCAGTAACAGTAAGGGAACAAGGAAGAATGATGTATGACTTAATCAAGGGGAAACAAGACTCGGAACGATAAAGGAGAAGGACACACAAGCTCAATCAACGGGAGACAACAGACGTAGCGAACAGGAGGAAAGACACGCAAGCATAATCAACAGAAAACAACATACATAGAAGAAGGACATGCAAGCCCTATAACAGAGACAAAGGAGAAGGGACCTAGACCGGCCGCCGGTCTGTAGGTTGGGGAGATATCGCTACCGGCGCGATATGGCAGAGATAGGTCAAGACGTCTAAGCGCGGAGGATGACCGCAGCTGCGGCAGCAGAAACGAGGATGACCCATAGGCCGACAAGGGTGAGCACGGCACCGGCGCCGGCGCCAAGGAGCCTGTCGCGCCAGGTTCGTGACAGTATGTCCCCTGTCCAGACCGAAGCTCCGGCGAGGTCATGTCAGGTCGTCAGGGTTCGGCAGTGGATGGGTGTACGGTGGATGCTGGGCGTACGGTGGATGTGGACGGGCCAGCTAGCCTGCTGCTGGGCTTGGAGTGGTTCGTTCCTTCGCTGTTGTTTGGTGATGATGGCCCCCAGGGTGTTGGTCATCTGCTGGAGTTGCTGCTGGTCTGCGTCGTGGAACTCGTTCATCCGCTGGGCGAGCGTCTGGTGTACAACGTGGTTGCGGCGCACATTCCGGGTGGTTGTTTGATGTATCATGGTGACGATTTCCCCCAGCAGCGCAAGTTGCTCGTCTTGGGGAGTGGTGCTGGCGGCCGCGGCAGCGTGGGGTTCTTGATTTTCTTCGATCGGGCCTGGGAGTTCCTGTTCTTCTGGGGCTGGCATGATGTCAGACACGGGGGTTCGTTGTGCTGTGGTCTGGCAGCGTTGGTGGTGGTCTTCCATGTTCACTAGGAACCGGCAATCGGGGCAGACCCGCTTCCCCTTCTGCCAGTCCGCACACGCTTTGCGCGGGTTCAGGTGTCGGTTGCGGATTACTTCTGCTAATTTGAAGGGATGGGCATGGGGACAGCTGCAGGGCCGGTGGTTGCGCCGGCGGCGGTCATTTCCTCGTTGTGGGTAGTAGTTGTCATCTTTCATCTGGCGGTGAGCGTTACAGTAGTCGTCGTAGCAGGCGGTCCAGTGTAGCGAGGCATGGTCGTTGGCGCTG
>Ga0307512_10008156_pt1 | contig 10250 bp, 9 predicted proteins | sample 14_EM_MG_FD_200267 | JGI IMG/M metagenome (GOLD analysis project Ga0307512, IMG submission 200267) | Populus trichocarpa ectomycorrhiza microbial communities from riparian zone in the Pacific Northwest, United States - 14_EM | ecosystem: Host-associated > Plants > Roots > Unclassified | place... | reverse complement strand
GCGACGACCAAGCACAAAAAGGCCGTCATCGACTCCAAGCGCGGCAAGATGTTCGCCAAGCTGATCAAGAACGTCGAGGTGGCGGCCCGGATCGGCGGCGGCGACCCTTCGGGCAACCCCACCCTCTACGACGCCATTCAGAAGGCGAAAAAGAGCTCGGTGCCCAACGACAACATCGACCGCGCGGTCAAGCGGGGCTCGGGGCTCGAGGCGGGCGGCGCCGACTGGCAGACGATCATGTATGAGGGGTATGGCCCCAACGGCGTGGCGATGCTGATCGAGTGCCTCACCGACAACCGCAACCGGGCGGCGACCGAGGTGCGCACGGCCCTGACCCGCAACGGCGGCACCTTCGCCGACGCCGGCAGCGTGTCGTATCTGTTCAATCGCAAGGGCGTGGTGCTCGTCCCCAAGGAGGGCCTGAGCGAGGACGACCTGATGCTGGCGGTCCTCGACGCGGGCGCCGAGGAGATCAACGACCTGGGCGACTCGTTCGAGGTGGTCAGCGAGCCGACGGATCTGGTCGCGGTGCGCACGGCCCTGCAGACCGCGGGCATGGAGTACGACTCGGCGGAGTCGTCACTGGTCCCGACGATGACGGTGCCGGTGGACGAGGAAGCGGCCCGCAAGGTCTTCAAGCTGATCGACGTCCTGGAAGACTGCGACGACGTCCAAAACATCTATGCCAACTTCGACGTCTCCGACGAGGTAATGGCAGCCATTGACGCATGACATCTAGGTCTTGAGCAACTAGGCCCGGGGCAAGTAGGGTGAGGGGGTGCTAGCCGTTATGACTGGTCTCAATCTGCCGCCGATCGAGGACCTCGACGTCGATGATCTCGCCTCCCTGCCCAAGGAATATCGTTACGAGCTGCACGACGGAAGTCTCTTCGTCATGACGCCATCCACCTACTGGCATAAGGTGATGGCTCGGCGGCTCATGTTTTTGCTGGCTGCGGCCGGTCTTGAGGTGCTCCACGACCCGGGCATCCGAGGGGACCGGCCGCGCGACAGCCGCCTTCCCGATCTCGGGGTTGTCGATAGCCTGCCGCCCGACGTGGCCGACTACTCCAATCTGCCGGGCTCTGCCTTCCGGATGGTCATCGAGATCGTTTCGGAGAGTTCGCCGAACGGCGAATACGCCGAGAAGGCGCGGTGGTATGCCGAGCGTGGCATCCCGGAGTATTGGATCGTTGACCGCACCCCCGAGCGTTCGCACGACGACGCTCTCGTGCATCTGCACCGCTTGACGCTCGGCGGTGAGGGGCCGGCCTATGCGAGGGACCGCACCGTCCGTCTGTCGGAACTGGAGGCGGAATACCGGGCGAAGGGCGAATATTGACCTGGCCGTCGAGCCCAAAACCATGCCTCGGAGTGAGATTCGGGTTGAGCTGAAGATTGACGCTGAGCTTCTACTGGAGACTCAGCGTCAGATCAGCGCAGCCTCACCGGACGCGGCGGTCAACGAGGCGCTTCGACGCCTCGTTGACGAGGAACGCGCGAAACGCGATGCCGCCAGGGCTCGCCTTCGGCAGATGTACGACGACGGCGAGCTCGATTTTCGGCCGCTCGAGGAGCTCGATCAGTGAAGCACCTGGTCGACACCAGTGCTTTGACTCGCATTCTTCGCCGACAGGCCAGTCCGGAACTGGGACAACCTGGACAGCCGGCCTACGTGTGCGACCGTGAACTGCTCCTGTCCGAGTTGGAAGCGGAGTATCGGGCGGGGTAGGTCATGGTCGCCGTAGACCGTGGCCGTCAGTTGGGGAGGGCGGGTAGTGCCTGGAGCAGGCTGACGAAGATCAGTGCTGTTGTTGCGGCCACTCGGGCTAGGCGTCGCCAGTAGGCGCGGCGCCAGGCGTGTGTCCACGCGATCGACGCCTCCGCCACCGGTCGTTGCTGCCGACGTGTCGTCCCCGGCAGCAGCGCCGCCTTGCGCAGCGCGATGCTCGCGGATTGGTAGCGGTAGACCGGGGCCCGCAGGAGACGGACCTCGACCTGGTAGATCTGCTCTTCGCGCCACTGCGCCGCCCGCTTCGCCAGGCGCTGGGTCAGAAACTCGCCGGGGACGTCGCGATGTGTCAGCCGGCGTCGCAGCCGCAGTCGGCGCCAGTGGCCGGCCACATCCGCCAGCGCCTCGGGGTAGACCTCGTCGGCGTGTTGCGGGCCGCCGGTCAGCCGGGCGGCCTCCCGCTGCAGGTCGCCCAGGTGCACATAGACGAAGTCGACGAAGTCGCGGGGCGGCTCGTCGTCCATCGGCGGAACGAGATACACGCCATTCATAGTGGGCTCTGAGCGTCGCGCGTGTCGCCGCCTAGCGCACAATGTGCGCCAACTACAGTGTCGAACACACGTACGTCAGGAGGTCGCGTAGTGCGGGTGCTCGGCATCGACCCGGGGCTGACCCGGTGCGGGGTCGGTGTTGTCGAGGGCGTGCCCGGCCGGCAGTGCAAGCTGGTCGGCTACTACGTGGTCTACACCGACTCGGACGATGACATTGGGCTGCGCCTCCTGCATCTCGACAAGGGTCTCGCCGAGTTGGTCGCGGAGCACAAGCCGGAGAGTGTCGCCGTCGAGCGGGTGTTCAGCCAGCACAACACTCGTACCGTGATGGGCACCGCGCAGGCCAGCGCCGTCGCCATCCTGGCCGGTTCGCGGGCCGGGCTGCCGGTGCAGACGTACACGCCGAGCGAGGTCAAGGCCGCCGTCACCGGCTCCGGTACGGCCGGGAAAGCGCAGGTGACGGCCATGGTCACCCGGCTGCTCGGGCTGTCTGAGCCGCCCCGGCCGGCCGATGCGGCCGACGCCCTCGCGCTGGCCATCTGCCACATTTGGCGCGGCGGCACCCGCGCCCGGATCCAGGCCGCGGCCGCCCGCCAGGCCGCGGCGATCGCGGCCGCCCGCCAAACCGATGCCGCCAAATCGGCGCGTCGCGCCTCGCCGGTCAAACCAGCCCGCCCGCCTGCCGGCCGGGCCGTGGCCGCAGAAACGGCCCGTCCGGTTGAGGCGACCTCATCGACTCACCCGGCTGTGGCCGCAGAACCAGCCCGCCCGGCCGGGGTCACCCCATCGGCCCGCCAGGCTGGGTTGGATGCCCCGGCCACGAATAGCACAGGAGCCCGACGATGATCGCCAGTGTGCGCGGCCTGGTGGCCGCGATCGGCCCGGACAGCGCCGTGATCGAGGTCGGCGGGGTGGGCTTGCAGATTCAGTGCGCCCCCGGCACGCTCGCCGGTCTGAAGGCCGGTGTCGAGGCCCGGCTGGCGACCAGCATGGTGGTCCGCGAGGATTCGCTGACCCTGTACGGCTTCACCGACGACGATGAGAAGGGCCTTTTCGAGCTGCTTCAGACCGCGAGTGGGGTCGGCCCGCGCCTGGCCCAGGCCGTCCTGGCCGTGCACCAGCCCGACGCCGTGCGCCGGGCCATCGGCGGCGGCGACCTCGCCGCGCTGACCCGGGTGCCCGGCATCGGCAAGAAGGGCGCCGAACGGCTGGTCCTCGAGTTGCGCGACCGGATCGGCCCGGTCGTGGGCGGCCCGGACGGCTCGGCGGGTGTGCTCCGCGGCGACTGGCAGGAGCAGGTCCGTCAGGGTGTGCTCGCGTTGGGCTGGACGGCGACCCAGGCTGACCAGGCGGTGGCCGCGGTCGCCGAGACCATCGAGGGCGAGGCCCCGCCGGTCCCGGTCCTGCTCCGCCAGGCGATCCGGCTGCTCGGCCGGGCCCGATGAGCGACGACGGCCTGGTTTCGCCGTTCGTCGGCGATGAGGAGTTGGACGCGGAGGCCAGCGTCCGGCCGCGCCGGCTGGCTGATTTCATCGCCCAGCATCGGGTTCGCGATCAGCTGGAGTTGCTGCTCAAGGGTGCGATGGGCCGCGGCACGCCGCCGGATCATATCCTTTTGTCCGGACCGCCCGGTTTGGGGAAGACGACTCTGGCGAACATTGTGGCGGCCGAGCTGGGGTCCGGGATCCGGACGACCAGTGGACCGGTCATCGAGCGCTCCGGTGACCTCGCCGCCATCCTGACCGGCCTCGCCGAGGGCGATGTGCTGTTCATCGACGAGATCCACCGGATCGCCAAGCCGGCCGAGGAGTTGCTTTACAGCGCGATGGAGGATTTCCGGGTCGACGTGATTGTCGGCAAGGGGCCCGGCGCGACCGCGATCCCGCTGGACGTGGCGCCGTTCACCCTGGTCGGCGCCACCACCCGGGCCGGGCTGCTGTCGGGGCCGATGCGTGACCGGTTCGGCTTCGTGGCGCACCTCGATTTCTATTCTCCGGCCGATCTGGACGCGTTGCTGCATCGCTCGGCGCGCATTCTCGGCGTACCGATCACGGCCGAGGGTTCGGCCGAGATCGCGGGCCGGTCGCGGGGCACGCCCCGGATCGCGAACCGGTTGCTGCGCCGGGTTCGCGATTATGCCGAGGTGCGCGTGGACGGCATTGTCAATGCGGAGACCGCGCAGGCCGCATTGACCGTGTACGACGTCGATCAGCTCGGCCTGGATCGGCTGGACCGGGCGGTGCTGCGGGCGCTGATCGAGTCCTTCCGGGGCGGGCCGGTGGGGCTGTCGACGCTGGCCGTGGCGGTGGGCGAGCAGCCGGACACGGTCGAGGAGGTGTGCGAGCCGTTCCTGGTGCGGGCCGGCCTGCTGGCGCGTACGCCGCGCGGCCGGGTCGCGACCGAGGCGGGCTGGCGGCATCTCGGTAAGACCCCGCCGACCGATGGGCGGGGTGGGGTGGCCCAAGGAGATCTATTCGCCCGGGATGCGGAAACATCCCCGTAATGTGAACGTGACGCGCGCCAAGTTCGGACTTCCCAGCTAGAGGGATTAGACTCCCCGCCGTTCGAACGAGATGTGTATATCGCCCTGCCGCGCGCCACAACCCGCGGCGGCGGCCCCAGGGAAGGTCTTCTTAGTGTCTGTCGCAGCTCAGGCAGGAAGCGGCGGAAGCGCAGTGCCGCTGCTCCTGATCGTCCTGCTTTTTGGTGTCATGTACTTCCTGATGATCCGTCCGCAGCAGAAGCGTCGCCGTGAGGCGCAGTCGATGCAGTCGTCGCTCGGCCCGGGCGATGAGATCGTCACGATCGGCGGCCTACACGCTACTGTCGTAGCGATCGACGACGATGTCGTCACCGTCGAGATTGCTCCGAATGTGAATGCTCGCTTCGCGCGCCCGGCCATTGCCCGTGTGGTCAAGCAGGAGGCCCACGAGGAGCCCGAGGAGGAGGTCGTCGAGGACGAGCCCGAGGTCCCCGACGACGAGCCGGTCGAGAGCCCGGTCGCCGAAACAGGCAAGCCCAAGGACTGAAGTCGGCAAGGGATTCCTCGATCGTCCGGGGCGGGGCAGCCGGGCGGTTCGTTGTTATGAATAATCAGCGCCGGGCGGAGCGGGATCGGCCGTCCGGTTCTTTTTGCCCTGTCTTCACGCTCATCACCGGCGCCGGCCCCGCGGCGTCGAAATCGTACTAAGGGAGACCGAAAGCCGTGGCACGACCACCACAGGGACAGATGCATCCCGGGCGGCAACTCGCCGTGCTCGGCTTGGTCTTCGTCGTCCTGTATCTACTTGTCTTCTTCGGCGCCGGCGCCACCGGCAGCTTCGCCGAGCGCCTGCACCCCAAGCTCGGCCTCGATCTGGTCGGCGGCACCCAGGCGACCTATCAGGCCACTCTGGTCAATGGGCAGGTGCCCACGCAGACCAGCATGGAAGAGGCCAGGAAGATCATCGAGAGCCGGGTCAACGCGCTCGGTGTCTCCGAGGCCGAGGTCGTGATCGAGGGCAACCGCAACATCGTGGTTTCCCTCGCCGGCGAGGCGAAGGACCAGCTCAAGAACGTCGGCCAGGCCGCGCAGATGCGGTTCCGCAAGGTGCTCAAGGCGACCGGCGACAACGCGGTGACGGCGGCGAACCCGCCGACGGCGTCCCCGAGCGTCGCGCCGAGCGGCAGCACCGCCCCGTCCACGTCGCCGAGCAAGAGCACGGGTACGAGCAAGGCGCCGTCGGTCACCGGCAGCGTCGCCCCGTCGACCGGGGCGTCCAGCGGTGGTCAGGGTGGCGGCGCGCCCGACCCGAGCGCGAGCGCCTCGGCTCCCGCTGCCGCCACGCCGACTCCCACCCCGACGCCGTCCGCGTCGGCGTCGGCCGCGCCGGTCAGCACCGATGTGGCGGCGGCGCGCGCCGCGATCGCCAAGAAGGTCGGCGCGGCCGCCTGGGCGGCCGCGAGCAAGCTCACCGACCCGCCGGACCTGAGCACGGACCCGACCGCCGGCGTGCCGTATGCGAAGTTCCTGACGTTGACGGGCGACGAGGTAAACGCGTTGACCCCGGAGATGCAGTACAACGTGCCGACGATCAGCTGTGCCCAGCTGGACAAGCGGCCGCCGGGCGCGGTCCAGATCGCCAGCCAGAAGGTCGTCGCCTGCGAGAGCGGCGCGAAGATGTACCTGGACGTGGCCAAGGTGGTCGGCACGGACATCGACACGGCCAGCCCGCAGCTCGACTCGACGCAGGGCCAGTGGGTCGTCTCGCTGGACTTCACCAGCGAGGGCCAGAGCAAGTGGACCGAGCTGACCCGCGAGGCGTACACACCGCCGACCGGTGACACCTGCCTGGCCGCCAACTCGGTGATCGGCGGCGACGGCACGCACTGCTCCGTCGCCGTGGTGCTCGACAAGACGGTCATCTCGGCGCCCGAGATCCAGGGCGTGTTGAGCGGCGATTCCCAGATCACCGGCCAGTTCACCGCGGTGTCCGCGAAGGAACTGGCCGACCAGATCAAGTACGGCGCGCTGCCGGTCAGCTTCATCCCGGCCGAGACTCAGACGGTCTCCGCGACGCTGGGTCTCGCGCAGCTCAAGGCGGGCCTGCTCGCCGCCGCGATCGGCATGCTGCTGGTGGCGATCTACGCGTTCTTCTACTACCGGCTGCTCGGCACGGTCATCTTCCTGAGCCTGATCCTGTCGGGTCTGCTGACCTTCGGCGCGCTGATCTTCCTGGGCCGCACGACGGGCTTCACGCTGACGTTGTCCGGCATAGCCGGGTTCATCGTCTCGCTCGGTGTCGCGGCCGACTCGTTCGTCATCTACTTCGAACGGTTGAAGGACGAGATCCACGAGGGGCGTAGCGCCCGCAGCGCGGTGCCCAGGGCCTGGGCACGGGCGCGGCGTACGATTATCAGCGCCAACACCATCACCATCATGGCGGCCGTGGTGCTCTACATCGTGTCGATCGGCGCGGTGAAGGGTTTCGCGTTCGCGCTGGGGCTGTCCACGGTTCTCGACCTTGTCGTGGTGTTCCTGTTCCGGCATCCGATCATGACGTTGTTCGCGAGTACCAAGGCGTTCATGTCACCGCGGGTCAGCGGCCTCGGCCGGGCCATGCGCCGCACCCCCACCGAGGAGCCGGCCCAGCCGCGCACCTCGCGCGTGAAGGAGGCCTGACGTGGCCAGTAAGGGTCTTGCGGATCGCCTCTACCGGGGCGAGGCCAACCTCAAAATCATTGGCCGGCGTACGACGTGGTTCGCCGTCGCGGCCATCCTGGTGCTGGTCGCGATCGGCAGCTTCGTGTTCCGCGGTTTCGAGCTCGGCATCGAGTTCTCCGGCGGCACGCAGTTCATCCTGCCGGCCTCGGTCGGCAGCCAGACCGACGCGCAGAACGCGGTGAAACGTGCCGTCGACACGGCCAACGTGCCGCAGACGGACGTGACGAACGCGCAGCAGGTCGGCAAGGGCGCCACCGCGACGTACACGATCCGCACCTCGTCGTTGACCCAGGAGCAGGCCGACGCGGTCAAGGCGGCGCTGGTCACCGACACCGGGATCGCCGACGAGAAGATCAGCGACAACCGGGTCTCCGCGGCCTGGGGCTCGCAGGTCACCCAGCAGGCGCTGCTCGGCCTCGGCATCTTCCTGGTGCTGGTGCTGGGCTATCTGGTGATCCGCTTCGAGTGGCGGATGGCGGTGGCGGCCGTGTCGTCGCTGCTGATCGACCTGGTCCTGACGGCGGGCGTGTATTCGCTGGTCGGCTTCGAGGTCACCCCGTCCACGGTGATCGGCTTCCTGACCATCCTCGGCTTCTCGCTGTACGACGTCGTCGTGGTGTTCGACAAGGTGCAAGAGAACACCCGGGGCATCACGGCGGGCAGTTCGCAGACGTACGGCGAGGCCACCAACCTGGCGGTGAACCAGACGCTGATGCGGTCGATCAACACCGGCCTGGTCGCGTTGCTGCCGGTCGGCGGCCTGCTCTTCATCGGCGCCGGCCTGCTCGGGGCGGGCACGCTGAAGGACCTCGGCCTGGTGCTCTTCGTGGGCATGGGCCTCGGCGTGCTCTCGTCGATCATGTTCGCGTCGCCGCTGCTGTCCTTCCTGAAGGACCAGGAGCCGCGGATCAAGACGCACAACGCCCGGGTGCTGTCCCGCCGGTCGACGGTCCGATCGGGCGACGTGGCCCGGGGCGAGCGGGCCCGCACGCCGAACGCGGTGCCCGCCGACGACCCGGCGCCGGCGCAGGCGGGTTCGTCGCCGCGCCCGGGTGCCCGCCCGACCGCGAAGCGCAACACCAACCGCGGGGGTCGCTCCGGCGGCAACCGGCCTAGCGGCGGCACCAAGCGGCGCTGACGCCACGGTTATCCACAGCGCCACGTTATCCACAGGGCCCGCCACCGCGAGGTGGCGGGCCCTGCCGCGTCGATAGGCTGATGCGGTGACGACTGAGACCGAGACGGTGCAGGGCGACAGCGGGCCCGAGATGGCTGCGTTGATCGCCGGCAGCACGCTTGACGTGCTCGACTTTCCAAAGCCGGGCATCGTGTTCAAAGACCTGATGCCGCTGTTCGCGGACGGGCCGGTGTTTCGCCGGGTAACCGACGGGATCATCGAGTATTACGGCGCCGACTCGTTCGACGTGGTCGCCGGGGTCGAGGCGCGCGGGTTTGTGGTGGCCGCCGCGATCGCCTACGCGGCCGGCACCGGCGTCGTGCCGGTGCGTAAGGCCGGCAAGCTGCCCCGTGCGGCGTTTTCCGCGTCGTACGCGCTGGAGTATGGGGAGGCCACCCTGGAGGTGCACCAGGACGCGTTCACCGCCGGCCAGCGGGTGCTGGTGGTTGACGACGTGTTGGCGACGGGCGGCACGGCCGGCGCGGCCCTCGAGCTGGTCGAGCGGGCCGGTGGCACGGTCGCCGGCTTCACGGTGCTGCTGGAGCTGGGCTTCCTCGGGGGACGGGCCCGTCTGGAGCCTCGCACGGTCCATGCTCTGCTGACCGTTTGATGTCGATCTGGCTCGCCCGCTTGCCCTCTTTCGCAGGCTCAGGCGCGGCCATCTGGGAAGACAGGGCGGGTAGGATGACGTTCTTAGCCAGGTGACCCATAGTGTTCCTGGCGGTGTTGGATCCTCGCGATCGGTGGCGGTCGAGGAGATCCCTGGCGATGGTGTGAGGAGGCCGGTGTCCAGCGACGTCGCTCCTCCGACGGAGGGCACGGTGCAGCCGACCGACGACTCGCGGCCTGGACCCGACACGCAGTCGGAGTCCGGCGCCGATGAGATGCGCGCCGAGGCACTGCGCCCAAGCGCTCCCGGCAAGGACAGCACCTCTGGCAAAGACGGCGCCCCCGGCAACGGCGGCGTCAGCGGCAACGGCGGCGTCGTCAGCGGCGGCAACGGCCTTGTCGGCGCCGCGGTCAACGGCGGCAACGGCAGTGTCTTCAGCCTGGGTAACGGTGCCGGCGAGGCGACGTTCGGGGCCGACGTGGAGGCGACCCAGCCGCTGCATCCCGACGAGGTGTCGAGCGGGTTCGGGCTGGCCAGCGCGCCCACCGGCCGCCGCGTCCGGGCCCGGCTGGCCCGGTTCAACGCGCCCTGGCAGAGCACCCAGGTCAGCGAGGTCCTCGAGCCGCTGATCGCCACCCACCGCGCGAGCCACCCCAAGGCGGACGGCCGGGCGCTGCAGCGCGCGTTCGACGTGGCGGCCCGCTGGCACTCGGGTCAATACCGCAAGTCGGGCGATCCGTACATCACGCATCCGCTTGCCGTCGCGACCATCCTGGCCAACCTGGGCATGGACACCACGACGCTGGTGGCCGCCCTGCTGCACGACACGATTGAGGACACCGACTACACCCTCGAGTCGATGAAGGTTGACTTCGGCGGCGAGGTCACGCTGCTGGTCGACGGCGTCACCAAGCTCGACCGGGTCAAGCTCGGCGACGCGGCCAAGGCCGAGACGATCCGCAAGATGGTCGTCGCGA
>Ga0307512_10008153_pt1 | contig 10250 bp, 15 predicted proteins | sample 14_EM_MG_FD_200267 | JGI IMG/M metagenome (GOLD analysis project Ga0307512, IMG submission 200267) | Populus trichocarpa ectomycorrhiza microbial communities from riparian zone in the Pacific Northwest, United States - 14_EM | ecosystem: Host-associated > Plants > Roots > Unclassified | place... | reverse complement strand
AATCTTTGGCTTCTTCAAAACCTTTTCAACGCCCTCATACCCCTCCTCCCCCTCTTGCCCATCAACCCAAAGCCTTTTTTGTTCTCGTTTCCATCTTTTGCACCACTTAAAAAGGTGGTCTCTTGTCCGATATTCATGCCCACACCACCAGCATTTCATATCTCTTCTTTTTCTGATCCGCAATAGGTATTTCACTATCAGTGCATGTCCTGACTTAAGCTGATAAAACCTCGCCGCAATTGTCTTTTTGGCTCCCATCACCTCACTGTTACCTCCCCTCTTCACCAAATCATACCGGTAACTGTGCTTTGACTTCTTCCCCATCTCTTTTATTTCTTCTTTACTTTCTTCCCACTTCACCTGAGTCAACCTTCGGCTAATATGCGAGAAAGACACATAATCTAAAAACAGTAGCGGATTTTGCTTTTCAGTGTAACTGCTGCAATGCTTATACGCTGCCTTTGTTGCTTGCTGATCCGCTTCTTCATTGCCTTCTATCCCTTTATGAGCAGGTACCCACCGGTACGCCACCTGGATATTTTTCCTGCCTAATGCATCGGCGCAGTTCATCGTCCGTAACGCAAGCACCTGTCCTGGTCCTGGTTTATCCGATTGTATTCTTCTGAAGGTAGCTTGGCAATCCGTAAAAATTGTTACCCTCCTAACCTCCTTTTCAACCGCCATCTCATCTGCGATCTTCATCGCTTCCGACACCACATACATTTCCGCATCAAACACCTCTTTCTGTTGGCCAAGGTGTACCCTCCTCTTTTTCCAAAAACCCCCCTCCTTCCATACCACTGCACACCCCACCCACTCATCTTCCTTTCTTGATCCATCAGTCCAAAAAACAAGTCCCTCCCTTTCTAACTTCACCTCATCCAACGCTTGTTTCTCATCCTGAATTATCACTTTGCCTTTAAGGCATCATTTTTCCGTTGGTAATGTCATCAGCAAAATGTAATTCGGTCCGGAAGCCACACGCAATCCTCCCAGACACTCCAGGCGACCTCACCAGTGCTTCTAAGTACTTCCAGATGCTCCCAGACCCCCCTGGAGCTAAGCAAAGTGCTCTCAGACTCTGCAAGAGCATTCTCAGGTGCTCCTGAAAGCACCTGCAGTTATGGAGGTGCATTCAGGATGCTACGAGATTTGACTTATAGAATAGTCAAATTTCGGAGCTCCTGAGACCACTGCGCAGATCTGTGGGAGACTTTGAGAGAAGCTGAGACCGCTGCGCAGCTCTGCGGGAGACTTGATGCCGTATTTGCACAGCAGTGGTTCTTACATAACCACAAGGCATTTCTTCTTATCGTAATCATCTTTGTTACAGTCACAAGATTCGCTACATCATAATATGGCATGTATTATTTAAATCTCTCTCTTTATATACATACGGTCAATCTGGCCACAGATGGTACTGGAGCATAATCGGAGGAGCACCAGGACACGCCCATTGAGAGAACTTTTAGAGATGTGCTACTTGGTCGCCGTTGTGGTGAAACCATGGAGCTAGAAGTCAGAGAGCCCACCGTCAACACTCCGCCGCATCTCTCCCGACATCCAAACGGAATTCATGAAAAAGAGCAGTTCTGGTTCAAGGAGCATAGGAATCACGTGAGAAGACATGATACTACCCGGCATTGAGGATCCACGCATTTGCATGGATCCACATCACGGACAGAGCTCCTGAGACCAAAAGTTGGGAAAGAAAGAGTGTGTATTTTCATTGTATGATAAGATGAGATGGAAATGAGATGATGTCTATCTACTCCGGGGTCTGTGGAATATATACTGCCCGTCACTCTTTCCACCTCCGTAACCCCTGTATCTCCGTACACCCACCGTCGCTCCTTAAAGATCTACTTGGAGGCTGTGATTGAGCGAGTTTGGAGATGCACTTGGAGGCCATGATCGTACGAACTTGGAGGCTGTAATCGTGTGAGTTTAGAGATACACTTGGAGGCTGTGATAGAGGGAACTTGGAGGCCGTAATCGTGCGAGTTTGGAGATACACTTGGAGACTATGATCGAGTGAGTTTGGGGATGCACTTGGAGGCCATGATCGAGCGAGATTGAAGCAGTACTTGGAGGCGGTCAATCTGGAGGCAGTAGTTTGGGAGGGAGGCGCAATGGGAGCTGAGACTCTATTCATTGGTTAACTCGTAATTGTGGGAATGTAGAGAATTGAGTAAAACATGGTCTGCCGAGAGATGAGAGACTGGCTGGGAGCGGGAGACAGTTGATCTTGAGATGATGTAGTATGCGGTGTATGTAGTACTTAGTGTATGCTGTACCCAGTGTATGCTGTACTCGGTGTATGCTGTACTCGGTGTATGCTGTACTCGGTGTATGCTGTACTTGGTGTATGCTGTACTCGGTGTATGCTGTACTTGGTGTATGCTGTACTCGGTGTATGCTGTACTCGGTGTATGCTGTACTTGGTGTTAACTCTTGATCATGGCATGGAGAGATAGAGAGCGATGACTTAACTTCTTGTTCTTAAGTGATGGTACACTTGAGGACGAGAAAGAGAGAGATGAGAGGAGATGGGGGAAATCATCATAAGAATCTGGGACTTAAGAGAATTTTGTGTGCGATTCAATTTACCATCCCCGATACAGCTGGTACTAGTCCCGATCCGGCGTGTAATTACACCGATACGAGGTCTTCCCGACCCAATCAGGCAAGTCATACCCCTGATTTCTCATATCCGCTCGTATCCTCGACATCGTTCTCATCTTCATCCCCCATCTCTCTCATTCTTGTCCACAACTCTAACATCATTACAGAACACAAAGTTAAGTTATCCCTCTCTATCTCTCCATGTCATGATCATGAGTTGACACCGAGTACACCATACACTGAGTACAGCATACACCGAGTACCCAAGATTGTTTGTCTTCCCTTCATTCTCATGATTACAAGTTGACCCCTGAATGTAGCTTCAGCTTCTGGCGTGCCTCCCTACACGATCGACCGCCATCAGCCAGCTCTCCGTGAGAGCTCAAAGGTAATGTCACCTTGTCACATTCCCACAGTTGCGAGTTAACTAACTGATGAATAGAGTCTCAGCACCTGGTGCGCCGTCCATCGACCGCCTCTAAGTACTCGTCCAAACTCGCTCGATCACAGCCTCCAAGTGTATCTCAAAACTCGGTCGATTACGGCCTCCCAGTGCATCTCCAAACTCGCTCGATTACAGCCTCCAAGTATATCTCCAAACTCGCTCAATTACGGCCTGCAAGTTCGCATGATCATGGCCTCCACGTGCATCTCCAAACCCGCTCGATTACCGCCTCCAAGTTCACTCGATCGCGGCCTCCCAGTGTATCTCCAAACTCGCTCGATTATGGCCAGCAAGTTCACTCGATCACGGCCTTCCAATGCATCTCCCAACTCGCTCGATTATGGCCTGTGAGTGTATCTCCAAACTCGCTTGATTACGGCCTGCAAGTTTGCGCGATCACGGCCTCCAAGTGCGTGTCCAAACTCGCACGATTACAGCCTCCTTGTTTATCTCTAAACTTGGACAATTACGACCTCCAAGTTCGCATGATCACGGCCTCCAAGTGCATTTCCAAACTCGCTCGATCACGGCCTCAGAGTGTATCTCTGAGTTCACTCGATCATCATTTTCAGGCGCACCTCAAATTGCTCTCAAGCACCGCCTGCAGCCAGTCCAGATATACCATGTGTAGATGGGTGTTAGTGGTTCTCTCCTAACAGCGATAATGATACTTGTAGCGATAAGATGAATACTTGTCACGGAGTTACTCTCGGTCTAGTCACGTGACATGCATAACACCTATTCATGGCGCGCAAGAAATCAGTCTTATGTCCTTTAGCGGGGATTCATAAGAATCGCGCGTCGATTGAATAAGCAAGTTGTTGCTTAGCGGATCCATTGAAAGAATACATACTACAGTAATTCTTATTTGATGATGCAACAATGTTGCCAGATCAAAAGGAGGTAACTCCTGCTGAGCGCATTGTTTTCAACCACGTTCATATTCCAGATACTAGCGGGAATGTTTGATTGGACTGGAGAATACTCCGACACACAAATGCAGCAGTTGATAGTCAATATGCAAGTAAGTGGGACCCATGACTTGTCGCCAAAGGCGATAAGGATCATCATGGTACTCTCCGGTCAAAGAGAACAGTCTCGACCTAAGCTTGACGTAACTGAGGGAATTATGACGTTGGCTTAAGATATGAGGCCTGAAGCAACCCTGCTCATTGACCTGAGTTAGTATGCATTGCAACGTAAGACTCGTATTCGATACGAGCTTACGCGTCAAGTTCTACATTGGCATAGTATTGGTTGGTTGCCAATTAAATCTATGACGCAAGCCAAATAGCCTTAAAGGGTGAGGCATTAATTTGCGATAAGCGCTGCAAACTAATTTGTTGGCAGACGTACCAACTACTGTCGCGAACGGGTAGTAAGATGTCATAAATTAAAAGATAAGTAAAACACAACGTATGACATGATATCATGCGACGGATGGCCTGATTCTTATCAGGAGCGTAATGCTTTGAAACCACGTTGCATGAACACGATAACCAATTGGGAAGCGTGGCACTTATCACCGGGCGCAATTAAAGACGCAACCGCGATAAAGCTATCAGGATACTTGTAGTAATAGCGTCGAAGTACGGGCGCACAAGACCCACGAAGACGACTATATAAGAGAAGGTGTTGTTCGGTAGGATTGAGAGGCATCAACCAACAAGCCAACATTCAGAACATCGAAGAAGACCTTAAAATATTATTAAGAATTCTATCTATTACTTTTATTCAAAATTTCCTCCCAAGACTTATTATCCACTCGTGACTACGCATTTTATGCCTGGACACAGATACACACAATCCGAGTACGCACTGCATCAAGTTGTCGAGTCGTTCGGCAACCTTCTCTTCAGTTTGGAAGAGCAACGTTTAACCCACACCTATCGAGTGGTGTTACGTTGCTGCGAACTCGAGAATATCGACTACCAGGTGTTGAGATATCTTCGCACCGGGTTATTACCATTCGAGGAATTTTCCGAGGATTAGTTGTACAGTGAAGAAGTGCTGTATACGTTTATCGAGGAGACGGTCTTTGGTACCGTTACAGATTGGTCGCTCTTGCATTACAGGCGCAAGAGGTTGAGTCTTAGGATAAGATGAGGAAAGAAAGAGTTTCTTAGATAGGCGGTCGTACTTAATTCAATGAACTGTTGTATCGATTATTGGGATTAAGAACCCCCGTAACAATGGGTAGCTATATAGATACCTAGATGAGAATACAAACTGAATACATGAGTTTTAATAATCATTGAATGATAAGTAGTAGCTATGATTTCCAGGCACACCTGCAGCCTTCCCAAAGAAGATGTTTTCACCAGACTGCTCTACTGTGATTCGAGGTGCTCCCAGACTTGTCGCCGGCGCTCCCAGGTGCTCCCAGGCTTGTCGTCGGGGCTCCCAGACTTGTTGCCGGCGCTCCCAGGCGCTCTCAGGCTTGTCGTCGGGGCTCCCAGACTTGTTGCCGGCGCTCCCAGGCGCTCTCAGGCTTGTCGTCGGCGCTCCCAGACTTGTTGCCGGCGCTCCCAGGTGCTCCCAGGTGCACCCAAAGTTCTCTCCGGCACTCCAAGGTGTTCCCAAACCTATCACAATCACTACCATGGTACTCCTGTACCAGTTATCAGAGATCCCGGTTACTCTGAAGGCCGGCAGGAATGCCCTCCTAAGGTCTGATACTCTCCTGAAATTGACGCATCTAAGTTTACACTCCACATCCTCTGAGACACTCCTGGAGGCTTCCAGTGACTAAAATACATTTTGCTGATGGTCGTCCTCTCATAACTCCTCCTTTCGAAAGGTTTATCCTCCGGGATCAACTCATCAATCCCCTCCACTCTTTGTAACACATTCCTCTGTACTTCTAACATTCTCCCTCCGCCTTGTGCATCAGGCATCATCATCTGTCTCAACTTATACCATCGTGCCCGGTGATTAAGAAGAGCCGTTGCTGGTTGTACACCTGCATCATTCATTAGCGCTCCTTGAGGTGTTGTCCTAAAGCATCCAGTTACCCTTCTGCCCTGTTCATTTAACATAACCTGCACCTCCTGAGCCCTATTCTTTTGTCCATGCCACCACAATTCAGACCTGTACAACGCCACCGCCTGAACTGCCGCAACTTGAATTCTTTTGCATCCTTCCGAGCTTAATCCTTTCTTTGTCATCAACGATCTCACCCTATTCTGAGCTCTCCTTGCTTTCGCTAAGATCTTTTTCGTATGATCATTCAGAGTAAGCATATCATCCAGCCATACTCCCAACCATCTTGTCGCTTCATTGTTGTACGGAACCTCTTGATCTCCTACCCTTACTCGGGCATTCATCTTTGGTTCCTTATTCGTTCTTCGTCGAGTAAACAACATTGCTTCTGTTTTTTCGATGTCAAAGTGACAGGCATTCTTCGTTGCCCAAATTCTTGTTTCCGTGGCGCATCTCTCCAGTCTTTGTGTGCATTCCCCCACATTCTCGCCTTCCACCACCTATGCCACATCATCGACAAAAGATATACCCTCACTTCCACACTCATTTTGTTTATCCTCAACTTGGCCGAACAACCCCAAAAGGTATATGATGAAAAGTACCGGCGACACTGGGGACCCCTGTGGAACTCCCGTTTCCACATCCATGCTATCTCCCTTCTTCCCGTCCATCGACATTATCACTTTTCTCTCTTCCATAAAGCTTTCAACCCACCTCACCAGGTCGGCCTCAAACCCCATCTCTTGCATCGTTTTTATTAAGTTCCCCTTTTGCCACATGTGGAAAGGCTCCCTTATCATCCATCAACAGCACTGCCGTGGTATTCCCCCTTCCCCACGCTTCTTCTACTCTCTTCATCAACCTTCCAACCGCGTCTATTGCTGACCTTCACTTTCTGCATCCAAACTGTCCATCGTGAAGTAGCCTCCTTCGCTCACACTCCTCTGCTATTGCATTGGCTGCCACCTTCTCAACCACTTTTCCCAGACAATTCAACAACGTTATCACCCTATATGCCTTGGCGACTCCGTAATCTGGCTTATTTGGTTTCGGTATAACTACCCCCTTCATTTCCTTCCAAACTCGTGGGTGTATTCCTAGCCTAAACGACGTCTTGACAATGTTAATTATTCTTTGAGAATCCCAGTCCCACAATAATCGTATTATCTTAAAACCCAGCCTATCCGGGCCAGGTGCCTTTTGAACTGACTGATTAAATAGAGCCTCTCGGATATCTTCATCAGTTATCTTTTTCCACATTTCTCCTCCCTCTTCTTGGGCCTTTACCTCCACACCCTGCAAAGGTTTCGGAAACGCTTCTTCTTTTATCAACTCCGGTTTTTCCTCCCAGGACTCCGCCACCTCTGCACTCCTGGATTTTCAAGCCTTTGTTGTTTGTTGGCCTCCTGGTCTCGTATACCTTAAAGCCTGCCAAACTTGATCTCTTGTAGCTGAACTCAAAAACTTCTACCACATCTTTGTTTTCGATTGTTGGATAATTCGTCGGAGATTGCTTCACTGTTTCTTAACCTCCTGTTGCAATGCCTTCCCTCTCTTTCTTGCTGTTTTTATTGAGCCCAAAATCTTTCTGTTTTCTGCAATTTCAACCGTCCACCACCTCTTTGATCTTGCACAAACTTTAACTTTTTTGCAGCACCTATTAAGATGATTAACAAAGTTTCACTGTATCCACTCAGCCTCTCTCTGTAATTCCTCCTCGCTACTTTCTTCATTCAAAACAGGTCTCTTTGAGCTTTTATCCTCCCAATATTTTTTTGCTTTTTTATAATTTTCTTCTTTCTCCTTTGCCTTAAGCCCATCGATATCCCATCCTGTTATTTTTCGTGACACTTTGACTCCTTGCCCTGCGTCCCATCGTAACTGGGCACACACAATCGTGTGATCCGAAGTAGTCACCAAATCTGTTGACGTCTCTAATCTATCAGCCGTCGAGGCTTTAGTGATAAACAAGCCAATTAGCGATCCCGTAGTTTTGCAGTTTCTCATACTCGTATGGATTTCTTCCCCATCCGTAACATCGATGAAATCGTACTCATCCATAAGATTTTCCAACAAGTTCGCATCTCGCTTCGGTGGGCACTGTGGGTCCCATCTATCACTGTGAGCATTCTAATCTCCTCGCAAGAGAATATTTTCCTGCTCCATAATTTCACTCCATCTTGCCATCTGTGCCAGTCTGCCTTGACTTCTCAGTCCCCCCTCTTGTCTCAGCTGGTCGTACACATTCACCAATCTCATTTTTCTACCTGACGGGTATTTTATATCAAACACCTGTACATCTCCATCTCCCCCCATATCAACTTCCGAAAACTCCAGGTGTGTATCTCTTCTTATTGCGGTCATTGTTCATCCTCCTCTGACCAATCTGTATCCTGGGTGGCTGATGTTATATCCTTCTCTCTCCACATACTGTTCTTGCATTATTACAACATCTGCCCCCCAAACAATTTCTTTTTCCAACGCCATCATAGTCGCATCATACCCCCTCCCACAATTATGCATTATGCACTTCACCATTGCATCATGGGGGGTTCTTTGGTCCCTGCGTTAGAAGATTCTCCTTCAGTCTCTTGTGTCTCCACAACCTGGACTTCTGGCTTCTTTCCTGTCTGCTCATCATCCTGAGCCATTTTCTCCGCTTCTGCAGACGATGGCTCCCCATCCTCCGTGTGATCTGGCGTCTTCTGTTGATCCGTTGTCACATTTGGACGTTCTCGTTCTCTCCCCTTCCAAGTACGTCTTTTTTCTCTCGCCACTTTAATAGCCTCCTGTTTTTTAACACAACAGTTGGCCTTCGCGATATGATTTCCCTTGCAGTTGACCCACTTGTCGACGTTATGGGTGCAGTTCTGTCCTGCATTTGCTTTGCAACCTACCACATTGCACTTATGATCCTTTGTTAGATGTCGTCCTGCACATAACATGCATGCCAGCATCTTCAAGGATCCACACTTTGCTTCAACATGTCCCCATCTGCTGCATACTACTCCACAAAAGGAATCTGGTCCGGCATTCATAAACTTCTCCACATCATACTTCACTCCTCCCGCCCTCAGACCTCCCTTCAAAACTTTTTTGCCCATTTTACTTCCCTTGACCGCAAACACAACCATCGATGCTTTCTTTCCTTCTGCCTTCTTCTTCTGCACATCTTTCGGTCCTCCAATCCAGTTGATGGCAAGGGGCAACACCACCCCCTCGTTCTCAGCCTGCAACTCTGGCCTCAATTTTTCAAGTCCTCCTCCCGTCTTCTTTCCCAAATACCTATCAAAATTGACGCCATGCATTTTCACTCTCTCCCAGAGCTCATTTGTTTCGATATCCACAATTCCCAAGTCCACCTTCCTCATCACATTTATCACTATTTCCCTATACCAAATCAGCATTTCGGCCGTTGCTCCCGGGGTTGTGATCGTTAACAGGCATCCTCAGGTGTTCTTTGTAACTCCCTGGAAGCGAACAAATTGTAGGACCTTCACCTCAAAAAGTGCCCTATTCACCTCCGACAAAATATCCAAATCCTTCTTCTGAGAAAGAGGGAGGCCATTATCCCTCTTAAATGTAACCCTCCTCTTCTCCATCAAATTTTGTCCTGGAAAGACCGGCTTTATCTCCTCCTTTTTCTGCTGTCTCTTAACTTCAACAAAGCCGTCCCCTTTCTTCTTTTGCTGCTGTCCCGATGATTGCTGTTGTCTCTGCTCGGGTTGCTTCTTTGATGATGGTGGCGGTGCTGCCGCTCTCTGCGCCCACGTCTCATTCTTCTTTTCCTCCGGCTTCTTTGCTGGTTGCTGCTGTACGGGTTTCTTAACCTCCGGTTTCTTCCTCTCATACGCCTTTGGTCCCTTTGCATCAGCAAAATGTTAAATGGTTTGGAAGTCATAACCGAACAACTCAGCAACTCTGAACAGCCACACTGATCCTTCCAGATGCTCCCAGATGCTCCCAGATAGGCTGGACGCAAAGCGATGTGCTCTCAGGTGCTCCGAGAGTACTTCATCGGTGCTCCTGAATACTCCGGAAGTTGTGGAACAGAATCCCAGAACATCCTGCAGAGTGTATAGTTGTCTTCAAAATGCTTCCAAATCAAACTATTAGGATGTGCAAATTTCGGAGCTATTGGGAGTATTGGCCGCGTCTCCGAGAGTACTCCGGTGCACCTCGAACCTGGAGCCATACT
>Ga0307512_10008152_pt1 | contig 10251 bp, 12 predicted proteins | sample 14_EM_MG_FD_200267 | JGI IMG/M metagenome (GOLD analysis project Ga0307512, IMG submission 200267) | Populus trichocarpa ectomycorrhiza microbial communities from riparian zone in the Pacific Northwest, United States - 14_EM | ecosystem: Host-associated > Plants > Roots > Unclassified | place... | reverse complement strand
CCTCTTCACCGAGCCCCGATGGACCGCAGACGCCAACGAGGAGACCTGAAAGCTTGTCGGAGGCATGGTGCTCCTGTCCAGACGAGGTGAAAAGTTTGCAGGCGTGATCGATGGCAGCGTCAATGACAGAGCCGACTCTCGGTCGTCCGGCCGCGACGGTGAATTGAGGGGGAAGATGGGCGTAAGCCTTCCTGGCGTTGAAACCGGAAGCACGTGTATAGTGAACCGAGATCGAGAACCTAACGTAGGGGGCCTGCTGAAGGAGAGCGGAAAAAGTCGGGATCATAGGTTGAAGTGATGCTTCCAGAGCGTCAGCAACGATCATCGCCCAAGACAACAAGAATACATACGTGCGTCCTGGACACACCAAATAAGGTGGATGACCTTAAGCCGACTTGAACTCCGGAGATCTTTCTGGACGAGGTCCGTGAGAGCGGAAAGGGCAAAAGTGACACCACTCCCTCCCACGAGAAAGACGGCGCCAGAATAACTGTCCATCATAGTGTTGCCGACACCTCCATAGGGACCTTCAATCCAGACTTTTGCCCGTGTACCATTTGTGTCGCCCGAATAGATAGCATCACTCTTCGTGGCCATGTCATACAATCCATTGGTCCAATCTCCCGCCTTCTTCACCATCAGCGTCAAGCTGTCGCCACTTGCACTAGCAATGGTGAAGGGGTGAACCTCGGTCCACCCAAGGATCCCAAGACCAGTAGTAAGAACGCGGAGACGGACGTGTTGACCTGGGCGCCACCCTGCGTTGAGATGGGGAACCTCGATCCGGGTTATTCCCAACTCGGGGATTGGGCGAAGGGTTGCGGTGCAGATCCGGGTCTTGAGCACTCGGATTAGGTAGTCAAGTGCGTAAATTCCGACCGCGGCAAGGACCCATGGAAGAGTCGGCGGCATGTGAAGGACAAGACCGATAGGGAGGAAGATGATCCCAAAGATGTGGGAGAAGAGGAAAGTGTTGTAGAACCTCCTGCGCCAGAAGGCGGTGGAAAAGAAGAAAAGGACGTCGAGACCTGCCAGGCCAAGGAAACCGAAAGCGACTGAGGAGGTCTGGAGTCTCTGCGCGATGGTACCCTCTCTGGTCCACTCGTAGACTAGGGGATATGACACATTAATATTAGTCACGCGAGGACACAGAGAAATGAATTACTATATCCGATGGCATGGACGTTGGCTGCGAGGACAGCAAGCATGCCGACGAACCGGTGAAGATAGTTGAGCTGGAGAAAATGCGACATGAGGATGAGACGGGACGCCGTAAACTCAGAGAATTGGGGCAGCCCTCACCTTCTCGTAACCCATAGATAGGAACTTTCCGATAATGTTGTTCTTGGTGGCAAGCGCAAAGACGATTGGGATCTGCGCGGTGGATACGTAACCCGTGCGCAGATAGTCTTGGAAGGGATTGGATTTGTACAGTGACGCGAAAAGAACTACGGCGGAGTAACACAGCAGAATGATGCATCTACCGAGAGAAAGGTCCTCGTCCAATTGGATCCCTAGAACGGCGGAGGTTTTCTGGAAAATACCGGACCAAGACCTGCAATGAGGTGGGAGGGAGAATTTGCCATTGTGTGTTTCGCGGTGCACGAGGCCAACGTGTGAGAAGGTGGTGTGATCATCCTCAGTGTTGGGAGCCCTTCCCTTCTCATGGCGGGCTTCAAGGGGACGAGAGCCGGTGGGTCTGCGTTTTACCGCTGGCAGTCGTCGCTGGGGTTTCGTCGAGTGGTAGATGAGGTGACCGCGAGTCCATTCGGAACCGCGGGAGAAACGAGTGAGGAGACGAGGCCAGGTGAGAACTGCAGAAAGCGCAAAAAAAGCGAGAATGAAGATGGTTGTGTTGAGGACGAATTGGACGTCGTCGAGAGGGCGTGTCTGAGCAACGGCTGGAATGTATCCGGGGGCGGTGGTGGAGGTGGTGGAGGTGGAGTCTGTGTCGTTACGATCGTCACGGTAGGAGGACATCTTGATCTCACACCTCCTGGGCTCGGACGGCAGGGATGCCCAGTGCTCTAAGCAAGGGAAAAGGAGAAAGAAAGAAGGTAGAGAAATCTCTGCCGACTGAGCCCAGGGGTTTATGAATGAGGACGAAACGCAGCCGGCTGCCGGCCTCACTGTAGAATATTACACATATCGCGATCAATCCCGGCTGATATAACCTTTCGTTCACACAACGTTTTGGGGTAGCATTCATCACAGCAAAATATTAGCGCGGTACTGGCGGTAAGCTATCGTCTGTTTTCCGGCATCCTCGCCAGCTGCCGTTTGCTCCTCATCCTCGGTCGAACCTTCGCGTACCATTCCCAGGCCAGCCGAACGACCTCCCCGTCCGCATCATACGGTGTCGGAATTTCCGAGTAGCCCGGTCTTGCTGTTGGGTGTCGGAGATAGACTGCGGAGCAAGTTGGGAACGAAACTTCGAGGTACGCAGGGACGAATATGAACGGTGTTGCGTAGTCAGGGAGATGGAACGGTGTGTGACCACTTGCTGATCCTTCCGCATTCTCGGCGATCGAGGACATATCTTTCACCGGATGAGTGCCCGCATCGTCCCCCTCATCTGGATCGGTCTCCGTGGTTTTGGTCTGCAGAAATCTGATAGCCTGGGGATCCACTGTCACCATATCTCCTGGCGCTAGCCGTGTGTTTGCATTTTGGTGCTGGAATTGGGAATTATCTCTCTGACGGAGCACACGAAGAGGGTTGGCTCACCTTTCGTCCATTCAAAAGTACGTTGCCATGCACCACCATCCTCCTCGCCTCGTACACACTATGGGCGAAGCAGCTCCGGAAGATTACCACGTCGATCCTCCTCTCCACCTCAGAGAACATCAAACTACCGACAGGGGCAAGCCCCTTCGACGCTTCTTCCTCCCTCCTCTTAAGCTCCTTCTCCACCGCAGACGCCTTGTTGGCCCACTTATTCAGCAGTAATGAATCGTCTCCAACCGAGGCTGCTAGACGAACGTCGGGTAAATTGGCCGGCAGGTACCACCGTTTAAACGTCTTCTCGTTGATGTAGTCGCCGTGGTAGGCTCGAACGAGCTGTTTCGCTGCCCAACGTTGCTGGAAGAGCGTTTTTGTTGTCCGCGTATAGTCGGTCGCGCTGACTTTAGCACCAAGTGAACGCCTCCACAAGTTGTAAAGATTCTTCGGGTTCCAGCTCTGTGAACACGATATCACTTAGAATTTATGGGGTGCAAGGCGCATCTTTGCTTACCATCCGAGGTAGAGCCCGCTTGAAGTTAAAGAGGTTGGCATCTCGCATGTTGAACCGTGGACCACGTAGCGTTCAGTGCGAATAATATCCGTGCGCTCAAATGCGGAGTAAGCACACCCAACTCCGGTCAAAAGGACGGTTCGAGCAGAAGGAACGAGCGGGGACCAGTTCGTCCCGAAATTCAAGGCAACGGAAGAGGGAGAGAATTGGCGTCACGCGTCGCGCGGCATTTCCGTGACCTCGCTCCTTTCTGACCGATAGCCGTGACATTGATCGCCAGACCAGCCAATGGATCCCTACACCCCAGGAACGCGTCCAACGGGTCGCAAGAAGAACCTGGCGCTATCTACGAAAGAGTACACCAAAGTCCGTCGGCAGTAGCACACTCCGAGCCGTGCTTGACGTCCACTACACAGGTTGCAGGAACGATCGCATCTGCAAGACGGAGTCGTAACCTCGAGTATGACATTGATGATGAACGGAACGGACGTGGTCGACACGATTTCCTTTCCAAAGGTTCAAATGAACGTTTTGGCCTGGCATTCACCGGCGCTCACGACGAGTAGATCCTTCATTCATTGCGGAGACATCCTTCGTCAAAGCACCGCTGAACTCTCGAGTTCCATCACATTCGCACACCACACCCAAAGCTTATGGGAAAGGCAAATCACGAGAGGAGAGTCTGGACAGTGTGTCTCTGGATATTCAAGAAGCTCTGATCCTGGAGGACTTGCTTTTTGTTTTGATGGTTAGGATTCCACTTGCTCAAATCGGTCGTGCCCACAACATGCCTATAGAGAATCGAAGGGACACACATCACATTCCATCCAGAATACTCGACTGAAGATGATGACCCCGTTCGCGGGATTAGGTTCGCGGTTTCTTCAGCGTTGGGTAAATCACCCCCGCTCCATCTTGTTCGGATAGCCAAGTATTGATCTACCGTTTATAGACCCATCTCTAAGCGATCTTGTTGAACGAATACTACCGCTTGCAACATACTATACGGGTATCACTTCTTTCATTGAGATGCGCAGTCACCTTGAATATGGTCTCGTGAATCACGCATTCTGCGCTTCGATACGTGATATGCTCAAGGTATGCCCAAGAACTGTGTGCTGATAGGGCCTGGATGACAATGGCGCTCCCAGGACTACCAAACTTTGCTGTCACAATTAGAACACGCCTTCAACACCTCGCCACAGTTCTCTCTTCAAAAATTGTGGTTTTACGTCCACCCAACCCTCCATACCCTCTCTCTTATATACCAACTCACAACAGAACTTGCGTCTGCTGACAATATCGACAACTCCTCTGGCCTATCTTCAGACTCTGACTCTGATGATTCCCGAAACGAAGCCCTCGGTCTTGGGGGCGCGAAATTGAAGGCTGTACTATCCGACTTGAAGAATACTGGGCTGGATACGGAGAGCAATACCCCCGTAAAAGGCGGGGAGGTGCTCTCGGTTATCTACGATCGGATGCAGAATATGTCCGGTGACCCAGCGGCACTTGCCCTGTACGGTGGTCTCCTCAGAGCAGCCGGTGCACCCTATGCGGTGATGCTGCAAGAGTGGATTAATTCCGGTAAACTTCACGATCCCTGGGAGGAACTATGCGTCAAGGAAAGCAAGTCCATCACCAAGGGGACGTTGGACATGGATTACGTGGATGAATATTGGGACAGGCGGTACACGGTACGATCGAGGCACTTCTAAAATAAAAGGTCTTCTGAACGTGTTTCGTTAGCTGCGTGATGGTTCTTCTGCAGGGGACGCTAAGCGGAAAACTGGGATGCCGGCTCCGAGGAGCGGATCGAGCAGGTTACCTGGAGGAGCATGTATACCTCCCGTTCTGGAGGGATGGAAACACAAGATTCTCCTTGCCGGAAAATACCTCAACGTCATTCGCGAGTGTGGGATCGAGGTTACTGCTAACCAGGACACTACAGTTCTCGACACGGAGATCTCGATAGAAGATGAAAAGTATGACCCCGTTCCTGTATGCTAATGGCTTTTGACCTCATGACGATGCGCAGGTTCTATAAATCTATTGAAGATGCGTATTCCTACGCGAATAGAACGCTCCTGAACATGCTTCTCCGGGACCAACAACTTCTCCCCCGCCTTCGGTCGCTAAAGCGGTTCTTCTTCATGTCACAGTCGTTCTTCGTTACCCATCTGCTCGATCAGGCCCAAGGCGAGCTTCGAAAATCCTCGAAAACCGCTTCTGTCCTCAAACTTCAGAGTCTCCTGGACCTCGCCTTGAACACTGACCTTCATGGGGAAGATACAATGTTCCGCGAGGACGTGAAAGTCAAGATGGCCACCAACGGTTTGTACGACTGGCTATTGAAGATTATCAACGAAAAAGGTGCGATCGGCGGTGAGGTTGGAGAAGGAGGAGGTATCACAGACTCGGCCCATGGAATGGAGGGCCGGAAAAACAAAGACGAGAAACCGCTCATGGGTGAATTTATCAGGTCAATCCCCTGGTGTCTTCGGTTATTGACCACCGTTTTAGCAATTGATGCATTGATGCTCGACTATCAAGTCAAGTTCCCGCTGTCCCTCGTGATTTCGCGGAAGACGATCCTGCAATACCAATTGCTGTTCCGGTTCCTGCTCCATCTCAAACATGCAGAACAGACACTTTCATCCATGTGGATAGACCAGAAGACGACTCCCTGGAGAGCCAGTGTGCCACACCACCCAGAGTTCGAGAAGTGGAGGTTGAGGGTGTTTTTGTTGAGAGCCAGGATGTTGGCCTTCGTACAACAGATCTTGGCGTTCGTCACTTTTGAAGCATTGGAACCGAACTGGAGGAATTTGGAGGTCAAGCTCGCAAAGGTGACGACCGTTGATCAACTGCTGAGGGATCATTCGGATTTCTTGGATACCTGCCTAAAGGAGTCTATGCTAACCAGCGCGAGGCTGCTTTCTGTGCGTTTTCTCAACTCGGCTCACGCCCAAATCTGTCCGGAATGTTTGTCCTTACCTCTGTTTCCCAGGCTTACTCCCGCATGATCACAACGTGCTCCACATTCGCGGTATATTCGGCCAAGTTCACTGCGTCAGCCACAAAGGGCATCGCCGCGGCAGATGACCCCGACGGCGATCCAGAGATGGAGAAACGGTGGGACTTCTTGTACAAGTTCGAAAAGAACTTTAATCATTGGTACGGTGTCTCGTTTCATATCGTTTTTCGACGGATTAAACGAATCGCTGACGACGGCCGACTGTGCGAGTAGGTTCACTAAACACCTCGACTGTGTACAATATTATGCTTCGAGCGATAATGGATCTCTGCTGCCATTGGTGATGCGACTGAGTAGCATCAAGGCTGGGTGAAGTCTGGGTCTTTCGGAGTTGCTCTCTTGTGTTTCTTGTTTTTGTATGATCATTCCGCTGTTCGCTATTTGCTGGTAGACTAGTAACGAAGTGCCATGCTAGGGTGGGATATAACCCTCGCTACTGGGGTTCGAGATACCGTTGGAAACATGGCCAGTAAGAAAGCATAGTCCCAATCTACTACGAGCGATATACAGTAATCCACGTTCGTGGAAATCCAAAGTCTGTAAACCGTGCAAAACTGACGGTAGAAGATGATTGTAGGAACAAAAGACAACATGAAAGCCACCCAGTGATTGCCCTTCTAAACCCCGAACTTGATTCCAAGTTCATTAAAACATGTTCGCGAGTTTGCTCGCGGCCTCCCTGGGATCCAGCCTCGGCCTCTGCGGCCCCCTTATCGACGCGGACAGGTTAGTTGGCTTGGCCATGCCGAGCGGATCGAGCCCGTCGTTCTGTTTCGGGGTAGGTTGGATGATAACCGACTGGCTCATCATTGACCCGTTTCTGTGGGCGGGTGTGGGTCCCAATGGGCCGAGAGGGCCCATCGGGCCGACCGGCTCAGGTTGTTTGGGCGGCTCAATCGGTGTAGAGGAGGCTCTGGCGATCGTCCTTCCGGGGTTACTAAGAGGATCGTAGTTCTTTTGAACTTCTTGTTGGACGACCACAGATGGTGGAAGGACTTTAGGTGCCGGCGGAGGAGGGGCGGGGGTTGAAGTCGGTAAAACCGACACGGACGTGGAAGACGTGATGGTGGATGGGGTGTGGAATTGCGGAGAAGGCCGCACAAACATCGATCTTGTACCGTCGACAAACTTGTTTCCTAGGAGAGGATCATTATTCAACCCAACCGGCCGTTGTGGGGATGCCGGTTGAGGAGACGTCATAGATCGTACGATTTCGGGGCCAGGCTGTTGTAGAGAAGGAAGTCCTGGTCTGGGCCCGGGAATGGTGGGAGGTGCATCAGGAATTCGCGAGGTGGAGAAGCTAGGCGTCGTAAGCGGTGGAGAATTGGGAGTGTTCTTCAAAGGTGGTGGAGCTGGTTTTGGGAGGGGTTCCTCCAACGGTGGGATAACGGTTGGCTTGGGGGCTCCGTTGGCCTGAGGTATCGCCTTATCAGCGGCACTGCTGACATCAGGCCGAAGCGCCTCAAGCTCCTTGAGAATTTGTCGTTCATACATGATGGATGAGCGAACATGTTCGACGAGAGCAGCGGTGATGTCATCGTGAACCAGCCGTTTGTGTCGCTCCAGTGCCCGGTGGAGATTCTGTGAAATCCCGTCTGCCCTCCCCGCCAGGATTTGCTCGTACTTGTTAGCCTACGGAATCCGTTAGACGAGTACCCAGGAGCCGCGTGCACCAGTGCGTACCTCTTCTAGGTCTTCCAGGGCCTCATCGACTTTTTCAGGCCTGATGTTAGAACTTGCTTTCAGCCTCTCGATATGACGTCGTTTAGAAATCGCAGTCTTGACGGCAGCCTGGTACTCCTCGAGAACGGCAGTCCTTTGTTGCAAGGTCTCCTTGGCCGACCGGGCATTAAGCCCTTGATAGCCCAACGAATCGCCAATTACAACGCATTCACCGATGGACTTGGCCTGGTCCATGTCGGCCGCAGTATGCCAGACACGACCGATCTTCCTGAGTGCATTTCCGAGAGGGGGGTGGGAGTCTGTAGTCGCCACACTGATCAACTTGTTACCCATCTCTGCATGTGAGGTGCCATAGGCTGTGGAATCGGGTTAAAATACGTGAGAACCTTGGTGGATGGCAAGGCACACCTTTTCTCGCACGCGAGAGCTTGTCCAGAGCCCGGGCAGCATCAAAGAATTGACCCTCGAGTTTTGTCAGCTCAAACCGAGCTCTCTGCAGCGCCTCGTCCTCGTCAGGGACACCACGTTTGATGAGACTAAAACCTGACGAGGCCTTTCTCCGAACCACTGGAGTTGGTTGATAACCAAAGTCACTCTCCACAAAAGAGCGTACTTCCTCGTCATGAAGAAGGATCGGGTCTTCGCAGATCCGTGTCAGCCACCTCTGCAACATGACCTTGACAAGTCGGTCGTCTTCCTCGTCTGTAGCAGCAGAAGTCTGGGGTAACGGCAACGCGGGAACTATCGTTTGTGGAGTGTTGCGGATGATGGCTTCGTAAAAGTGCTGGAACTCGAAGTAGGATCTTGAAATATTTCTGTACGTCGTCCCGTTGAAGTTCGAGAGATTCGTCTGTCAAAGTATCGCTCAGATTTGATCCCTGGCTCCGGCAAGACGCGAGGAAAATCGCATACCTGAGCGTCAAGTCTCACAAGGATATCTCTTCGATTTCTGTCCATCCCTGTGATACGAAGTCTCAGGTATGGCTCCGGTTTTTCGAATTTCCGTCCATTCGAAGTGACGACATCCTTCGGTGACACAAGACCCGGTTCCTGCTGGCCATAGATCTGGGGTTCCTTCCCGTACAAACCAGGTGTTGGCCCGCTATCCAGGGGCGGGGGTGCTGGTGAAGCCCTGCGTAGGTTTGGAATGTGCTCATTCGGGGAATGCGGCGTCGTTGGCCATGGCGGCGTGGAGTCCTCAAAACCAGAAGCAAGCGGATCGAACATTGACATGGCGCAGCAGGGAGTGAGGTCGGCCAATGTCCGAAGCGTGACAGATCCGGGCGATATCAGTCCACGGACGCGTCACGGTCACAACTTTGTCCCCAGGCATCATCCCGAATAATCCATCTTTTTCCGATATTTCTCGCCTGTTTGCTTCCTGACACACAGGCGTACAATCCTGAGAAAAAACTCGAGGTAAAATCCATTGCGGTGTCTCTATCGAGGATAGACGTCATACCATCTCACGTGATTAACCACCTGCAAATGAGTGGCGTTGAAAAGACGCGTTGCCGAGCCTTAGCTTTGCCATTCCAACCCCTCCCAGATGAGTCAGGACGAGCAGCAGCCTACCCAGCCAGCGCAGCAGTCTCGAGCGATGCCAGCAGTTTCAGCCACCTCTCTCCCGGTGTACGTCTGGCCGTGCACCATTCATCCGTGTATTCCCATTGAATTCTAGCCGACCCCCGCAGGATCGGAGATGATCAATGGAACAAAGACATCACGGGTATCCTGGTCTCCAACGCGAACAACGCCATCGCTGAACTTGGCTTCAACCCCAATGTGTTACGCGCTCTCAAAGATGCGGATAGCGACGCTACCAGACTCAAGGCGGAAAAGAAATTTCTCGACAACAGATGCCGAGACCTTTCTGCTCACCTCGCGCTGGCCAATAACCGGATCGACTTCTCCAACCAGGACGCTCACGCCATGTGGAGAGAAGTCATTTACTACCGCGAGAAGTATCATGTCTTACAGAGACAGCACCAGGAAGTCTTGCGGGCCCATACTGCCTGCGCCACTGGTCCGCCGGAGCAGCCGTATATCCATCTTCTGCAGGAACTCGATAAACTGCAAGACATGTATCGACACATACTAGGCCAGAACACGACGCTCAAGTTTGAAGTCCAAAGGTTGATGCAGCAATGCGTGAATGCCGGAGCGATTCCATTGCCGCAGAATTACAACGTCACACCGCTGCCTGCGCTGCAACCGGTTCGTGATATTTTCTTTCATGACACCGTCCTCGATTCACATCTTATATCTGTAGCCTCCACCGCAGCCTGCCACTGCG
>Ga0307512_10008150_pt1 | contig 10251 bp, 8 predicted proteins | sample 14_EM_MG_FD_200267 | JGI IMG/M metagenome (GOLD analysis project Ga0307512, IMG submission 200267) | Populus trichocarpa ectomycorrhiza microbial communities from riparian zone in the Pacific Northwest, United States - 14_EM | ecosystem: Host-associated > Plants > Roots > Unclassified | place... | reverse complement strand
TCCCTTCTTGATATTCCTCATTCCGGGTACATCTCTTCCGGTGCAATGGTCGATTCCCTGTCCTCATTGACTCGGCTCGAAACCCTTCAAATCCGTTTTCAGACTTCTCAACCTCGTCTCAACCGAGCAAGTCGATGTCCACCCCCTCTGACACGCACTGTTTTTCCTGTTCTCAGCAAACTTCTCCTCGAAGGAGTAACAGAGTACTTGGAACAAATTTTGGTCCACATGGAAGCGCCGCTTCTCGATTCTGTTGATATCACATTCTTCGATCCACTCGTCTTTGGCATTTTCATTTCACGAATTTCTCCATGCATTGGTCGTACGGGAACATTTGAAGCATTCGATCAAGCATACATCCACTTTCGCTATCATAATTACACCAGCGTCGTCCTTTCTTCACGAAAAGGAACTACCGGTGGCAAGATGCTCATGTTGTCACTCCAATGGAAAGACTCGGGTTGGAAGCTTCTTGAACTAAGCCGGGGTTATTTTCGCCCCCAGTTCGAGCCCTTCGACCTCTGCGACATGGAGAGAAGAAGGTCTCTACCAAGTTGGGTAAAAGACATGGAGAATGCCCCCTGGTTGCACCTTCTACGCCTTTTTCCCGTCACGGAGTACATGTACCTAACCCAGGGACTTGCGGTCCGTGTCGCACCCGCACTGCAAGAGCTCACCGGGGCAGGGGTAGCAGAAGTATTACCTGTCCTACGAAACATTTTCGTAGAACGTCTCGACTCATTAGGTCCTGTCCAGGAAGCCCTTGGGCAGTTTGTTTCTGCACGACAGCTGCTCTCTGGCCACCCTGTAGATATCCAATGTTGGTTAAGGGGAGAGAGACCAGGATGATGGGTGTTTTAATCACTTTCTGTTTTCGTGCGGTACAAGTGGTATCTATTTGCCATATCCCATTCTCCCTTTTTCTCACTGCGGACTCTCGAGATACTCGTTACTGTACTCTTGGTTCCATGAATATGCCATGGTCTCCTTGCATGACCCCCTAGATATAACACGAACCTGTACCATACATTGTGTGCGGGGCAGTCATCTCAACCATGATGCCGCGAAACACTAACGAAAGAATGTATGTGATAGCACCAGGATCGAATATGAGTCGGTCATGACATGTGCAATACCTATCTCATGCTGTTGTGCTGCACTCTAGTCACCACACGGCGGGAGGTGAGCTCGAACCCTCATTTGCAACAAGTGCTAATTGAAGGCGAGAAAAAAGATGGGAGAGGGCGAGAAATCAAACGCGGGTCCTCGGACGAGCAACAGTTCAGTGGTTCCGTTTATCGTTATGGAGGGAACCAGGGGATCGACGGACGAAACCGAGAAGAGACTGAGAGAAACCTCACAGCAGGGAGGGGAGTCCATGGCTGACCTACGGGAGGCCGTGAGGACGTTTATATTGGTACGTGCCACTGATAACTACGGCGCAGAGTCTGATGCTCCATCTGTCTTACTACAAGGGTGTAGAGAATAGAAGTGGGTGGAAAGGGAAGTTAGGTGCGGCGGTACTGTGACCAATAAGGGCCAATAACGAAGGTGATGCCAGGAACTGAATGGTAGAGGGGCGTACAAGATGCGGAGTGTGAGGAAACCGGGTGAAGAGATGGATAGTATTGTGTATCAGTACATGCGGCGGAGAGTAGAACTATAGCGAAGATAACGACAACGAACGAAATGAAATGGGATATGGAGGGCGGCATACTGCGTGCAGTAAGATGCGCGTGGTCAAGGATGAAGCGGGGCACGGTGATAAATCGCAGACGGGAAGTCCGCTGTGATTTCGAAGAAAGTGGAAGGCAATAAGTAATAGAACCAAAGTGCACTCGAATCTGAGAGCGCACAATGGAGCAAAAGATAAAGCGGGATGACGGTTGTTAATCACTCAACCACTGCGGGGGCACACGAAAAATGGGGGAAAAGAACACTGATTGCACACCTGGCTGAGGCCTGGCAAAAGGGGTTAAATACAAGTTAAAAGCAGCTAATAAAGCCTAGGCTACTATGAAAAGAGTGTGGAGCAGAAGAAAAATAATGATGGGAGCGCACGCGCACTGCCCTGTGGCGTTGGTCGAGTCGGGCGTGTGGAGCCGGATTCCACGTGGCAGAGCAAGAAGAGGGAGGGATCTAGGTAGGTTTAAAGGGGATGAGCGGGAGGGCGGACGTCGAGTGAGAGGTGATAAACGCACAGTCCGAGTCGAAAGGAAATATCGAGGCCTGGACAAGCGTTGCAGGCGCTCGAAAATGCTAGTTTTGAGCGCAGTGGGAAGTCTCACGTTACGGCAATACAGTGAACCACTGCCAGAGGGAAACAGTCGCTTGAATTGAGAGGTCAAGCCGCCACCAAGCAGCAGCGCGCAGACACAGTAAGTTGCCCTATGAGTCAGCCCCGCTGTGGCGGTGCATAAAATACATGGACTCGCAAAACTCTGTTGAACCAAGGCGAGCAGGGTGGGTGTGTCACATCGAGCGTGGAAATATGTGTAGTACAAGCCTGAGCGCGTCGGGTCCGTGTGTGACTGGGGGTGGTCGCGTGTGGTCGTAATTTGCTAATACGTAAGCACACCTCACCAACAAGATCATGTGATATAAGCGCCTTCTTCTCTCGTCCGACCTCGCATGAGTGCAAGTTTTCGCCCGTCTCCCGTGTATATGCGTTCTTTTTTCAACTACGTCCCACACCCACCACTTCCTAGCCCCTCTGGGTCGTCGCTTCCAACAGTTGGTCCCTTCGCAAGTTTAGTGATGGCAAAGCATTTCATACATCATCAGACGTTGGAGGAACCGATCAGACGAGATACAGGTACGCCTTATGTGCAGCATCATCTGACCACTGCTGACCGTCGATACATAGGGAAAGTTACAATTGGCGTGCTTCCCGACGATGTACTCGTCGAAATATTTAGTTTCTACATGTGTGAAGTTGGCAAGACCCAGAAAGAGATATGGCAGACGTTGGTACACGTGTGCCGAAGGTGGCGATCCATCGTGTTCTCGGTGCCACGTCGTCTCGACCTGCAACTTGTCTGTACAGCCAGAACACCTGTATGGGACATGTGGAAGATCTGGCCGGCATTACCGATCTCCATAATTGCGTTTGGATCTGAGGCCGAAACGGCGAACATACTCGGTGCCCTGTTCCATAATGACCGCGTCCGTGAAATCTGCATCAAGCATGCTTGGGATTCCGCATTGTATCTACTCGCAGTGGCGTTGGGACGCCCCTTCCCCGAGCTGATGCATGTCGAACTTTCACTTTCCCCACGCAACCCAACCGCATCAGATCTTCCCGATTCGTTCCTAGGTGGATCTGCCCCCCGCCTACGATCGCTTTCCTTGGCTGGCGTTCCATTCCCGGCATTGCTGAAGTTACTCTCATCTACCGCAAACCTTACCCGTCTCATCCTTTCAGATATCCCTCCTTCTGGGTACATCTCCCCTGAAATGATGGTCGATTGCCTGTCCTCATTAACTGGGCTTGAACGCCTTTGCATTGAATTTCGATGCGAAACTCATCCCGACCCAGCAAGCCGTCGACCACCTCCACTGACACCCACTGTCCTCCCTGTGCTCAGCTCACTTACTTTTCTAGGCGTATCCGAGTACTGGGATCGTCTTTTCACCCAGATAGATTTCCCTGTGCTCGAATATGCCGAATTAAGTTTCTGGGATCCAGTCATCTTTGACACCTCGCATCTTGCCCCGTTCATCCGTCGCACAGAACCTTTTGAGGTGCTCAATCAAGCATACTTGCTATTTGACAAAGGGGCCATCAATGTCACACTTTCTACACGAAAAGGAACCGGCAGTGGTGTCAGCAGAATGTTTGAGGCTACGTTGCGGATGAACTGGGTTGGAGTAGGTTGGCAGCTTTGGCTGCAGACCCAGGCCTGTTGTCAATCCCCACCTCCCTCCACCTCGGAACTTGAGTGGTTCGACATCCCCGAACAAGATGACTTAAGCCCGGACGAACTGCTTTGGTATAAGGACGACATCAGTAACGGCGGATGGCTGGAACTTTTGTGCATTCTTACTGCAGTGGAGAATCTGTACTTACCCGAGGGACTTGCGCAATGTCTCGCTCCCGCCTTGCAACGGGCCACCAGGGAAGGTGTAACAGGGATGCTTCCTGCGCTACAAAATATTTTCATAGACAGGCTCCAGCCATCGGGACCTCTCCAGGAAGCTATTGGGGAATTTGTCGCTGGGAGACAGCACTCTGGACACCCCGTAGCTGTTCAACGTTGGGTCAGAGGGAAAGGTTAGTTTCAGTGCGTCGGGAGGTGGTTGGTGATTAATATTGTTATGTGGCCTCCGCTTCCACTAACATGTAATCAATATCTTGTCATCCTACTCATACCGCTTGCCATTTACCTCTGTACTCGTTGCTACACTTTCGCTGCCAAAAACGTGGTCTCGTCTCGTACAGCCTCTTGAGTGTTGTATGGCTCATGCAGACTCAAACTTTATTAAACACCCTCCTGCCTGTATCAAACGTTGTATCACAATCTGGGCTGCTTCGGCCGTTTTGCAACCCGCCCCTGAGCACGTCCTCGCTTTCCCTCGCCAGACACACCTCACCAGGCCTCACCTCTCAAGAGCCCAGTTTTCACGTCATCGGCCTTCTCTAAAATTTCAGTTTCCTCCCTGCCTTTAATTCCGGGACTTGTTGGAGCTTCAGTGAAAGTGGGATTTGGCTTTAGACACCCACTCAGGAAGCCGTAGGGAAGTTTGTCACCGCGAGAGAGGGATCTGGTCACCCGGTAGCCGTCCAACTTTGGGTAGAGGAAACAAGCCATTGAGGGCATCGGGAAGCCGATGTCCGATAACCTCCCTTTCCGTGGATTTTGAATTACTATACCCATTTGTGCCGTCTACTTAAGTTACCATTTTTGTTTTCCACTCGCCTTGCCACTCGCTGCCCGCCTGGCTTGCAATGCTAATTTCTGGACTGTTGCAACGATAGCCGTGGTCTAGTTTTCTTTTATGAAGATAGTATGGCGTAGCGGCAGGACTCGAATTGATTTATACCGGTGCCCATCGTGCATATTATTATAAAAACCTGGCCGTGTTGCCGAAAAGAAGTGCTGATATCACTTGGCCGTCTTCGCTTCGCGTTTCGTGACTTGTGACCAACCCAGCGTGACAGACGCGTCTCCCCTTCAAGCTGTCCCTTAATCACCATTTCCCTCTCCCTCATTGTTCTCACAATAACCCCAGTTTTCCGCCATCACGCACCTATGCAGCTGTTCTCCAAACTAGTCCCATCGCCCGTCGGACGCGGAGGCGCAGCCACAAGTTCCACAACGCGTCCTCAGCTCATCCAGCCTGGACTGCCTCAGACCGTGACATCGGAACCGTAAATCCGAAGGAAAAAACACCAGTACACATGGGCGCGCCACACGCACAGAGACACCTCCCTCTCTCTCGTATTGGCACTCAAACGAACAAACCCCTTGAGCAGTGTCATGGATTCTCCACTTGGCACCTCCGACTCTTTTCCTTGAACCGCGGTCAGTTGCCTTTCCACTCTACATTCGCCTTGCATTTTGTTAACATCGGACCTTGCCCCATAAATTTGGGATATCTATCGCACCCACCCTGCAAGAGTTCGCCTCCGGGGAAGGAGTGTCAACGGACGTGTTGCCCGCGCTACGAACCGTCTTGACCGAAAGACCTCAATTTCCTGAGTCAAGTCCTGTCCAGGAGGCCATAGGGAAGTTTATCGCAGCGAGAGAGCTCTCCGGTCACCCGGTATTTGTCCATCGTTAGGTAGGGGAAAAGTTGCAGTGAGTGCTGGTGGATACTTGATAACTACTCTCCGCTTCCTCGGATCTGGTCCCAGATCACTGTACCGTGCCGTGTCCTTCACCTACTGCCTGCCTTTGTCCTTCAGCGCTTTAGCACTTGCGTTGATACTTCCTGAGACGCCAGTTTCCAGCTAAGCATGGTCTAGTTTCTCTGCGTGATCTTGTGTAATATTGATTCTTTTGTTGTAACCAGAAAAAAGTGCCATCTCGGCCAATGAAAAGCCTTGTAGCATTCGCGATACTTTTGCGACTTGTGACGATGAGATACATGATCGTGATACAGACGCGTCAGGGCCTGTCCCTTTCTTCCATTGAGCACCTCATTCTCTTCCCTCATCAGACACATATTAGACCTCGCAAGAGGATGAGGTTCTTATTTTGTCTACACACATTCTTCGCTAAACCACGACCCTCCGTCAACACTCAGTCATTATTTGGTATTCCATAACATCCAACATTTCGTTGCAGGTCTAAGTGCATGAAAATAGATGCAGGAAAAAATCGAAATAAGCACTCAGTAGTCGGAGAGGTTACCAAGAACCCACACTCGAACATGGACACCATATATACCGCGGTGGCTCCTTCGAATGATGCCGAACGATCGAACACGCCCGAGGGCGGAGAATCGCCAGCCCGACGATCACCGCCTACGGTGTTGACTCCTGGATCAGTTTCTACATACGGGCTACGGCCTTCTTCCGTTTCGGTGGGAGGAAGCCGCTCGAGCTCCAAGCACCCAGCCATTTCCGTACATTGTCTTCTCCGAGTGGCTTGGCGCCTTCTGCCAGCACTTTTGATACGCGTACCGCACGCGACGTATCTAAGCGCGCGGAGCCTATAGGTTCCCACCCGGGTCCGGTGGGTGCAGTTTCGTAGAGACTGAATATCCGCAATGCGGGGTTGTCCGCTTGTGACCTTTTCAAACCGGACCGGGCCTTGTGCTCCTCGGAGAGCTTTGAAAGCCATTCGGGGAAGGGGACAAGTGGAACGTTGAGCCACGATGCGGCCGAACCAACGAGGGCGTTGAACGACACGCCACGGGGGTGAACAACGTGGAAGGTGTGTGCGTCGGGTGTGGGATCGATATGCGCCATCTCGAGCATTGCTGCGGCAGCATCTGGTGCTGTAATCCAAGAGACAGTCTAAACGTCCGATCAGCGACAATGCCGTCGGTGTGATCAGCATCATGATTCCGCTTACCCCATCAAGTCTTGGTAAACAGTTCAATGTCAGGCCTGACTTTACGAGAGACGGGAACCACTCTTTCTCATTCCAGGTGCCGTTCCCTTCTCCGCATACCTGTCCGAGACGCACGACTACAGGCCGCAATGAGGTGCGCTCAGCTGCTGCATCGAGGATACGCTCTGCTATCCACTTCGACTCCGCGTAGCCTTGGCCAACGGCGACCTCCGGATTCGACACAACGTCCTCCGAAACCGGTCCCTTGTTCTCGAAATCTGGATTAGGTAATCAACAAACAGTATAAACCGCTGAAACAGCACGCACTTCTGAATATCGCGAGGGAAGAGACAAAGAGTAGGTGTGGAGGACGTGCGAGTGGCGATGTGATCGCAAAATCCACCAAGGCGCGTACACCGGATATACTGCCTTCGAAGGAATTTAATGGTAGATTGAGATTAACCTTCCATGCTGCGGAATCACTCAGCGTGGTCGGTGTGGTGAAACAGGCAATGACGTACCATTATGAATGATGTGCGTGACTGATTCATGGATCTACGTCATTCATCGCGTATGAGCATGATGAGCAGCCCAAACCCGGGGACGTACTTACTTCTGCATACAACTTGTGATTTAAAGCAAAGCCAGGTGCGCTCAGGTCTCCTTCAACATAGACAAGCTTCTCGGACGACAAGAGAGTTGTGTTCAGCCCACGTTGCTTAAAGGCCGAAAGTTGTCGTGCCCGTAAGGTTGAGGTGTTTGATGGCCGGTTGAACGCATATACACGCGTGGTCGCCGTTGCTTCCAGTAATTGTGCCAGCATGTTCGAACCTAAACAACCAGTTGTTCCGGTCAACAAGTAGACGTTCTCATGGGGCACCAGAAATGCGGATCCATTGGGCGTGGGGCGTGAAGGAAAGCCGCCTTCCGTAAACTTATTAACAAGTGCCTGCAATTCTTGCCCACGCATTGCGGGGTTGATTCCCTGTGCAGAATGTGGAACGTTGGTTAAGTTGGACATGACAGGGAGAAATGGGAGGACGACGAGTGGAAGAGTCGAATATGAGAGCGAATATTGTGCCTTTAACTTTGAAAAGGTGGGAAAAGTGGATCCATTCGATGCGAATCGCAGAGTCTGCGGTGGCGCCACCCGGCGATCGGCCTCATTACTGGACCGAACCGAATACTGTGACTACAGTAGGAGCGTGCGTGATGCTGTGGTTCTGGCACGCCATTTACGGCAAGGACAAGCCGTAACAGGATTAATCGATTCCATAACGAGCCTTAAGGCCGTTAAGGCGCGGTGGATGTCGGAATATTACGATCCAGCCGAGGTGAGAGCGAGCAAGCATTCCATTCCTCATTTCATGTTGCCGTATTCGTATGCCACCAGGCCGGGGGCTGTCATCCACTCGAGCCTTCCCCGCATTTCCGAGTCATCACCCCGTGGCCCGGCTCATATGGGACTCAAATTACGGACGCTTTTCCAGTTGCTCAAGATATGCTATTTTCTGCCTTTCTTATAGCATAGCCCGCTTCTCCCTGTAGTTTATTCCCTCGATCTTGTGCTTTGTTAGCGCGCGTCAGGACTGAGTCGGCTTTGATATCCCTACAGGACCGCACGCGTGCACATTACCTTACTACGAGTCACACATATTTACACACCTGATCGCTCCATAACTTCTTCGTTAGAATGGAAACGAATATTCGGTTCAATCCTGCTTTGTCAGCAAAGAGAATTACAGAAACGCGGCGTTGCGACATTTAGCCTCAGGCTGGACCCTGGCATGAACACATGTTCAGGCAGTGCGACATCAAGTACATCGATGATCAAGGGATGCGGGGTCTTTCATCAAAAGTTTATTGATTGACCCAAATTTATCCGGGGTCTAGGCTTGGAGCTTGAACACTAAATTTCGATTCTCTCTCCCTCGGCCTCATCCGAGTCCCGACCGCACCACGAAAAACCTCAAGTGCTATTTAAGGGCTAATTCTACATCCTCAGTCAATGATTATTTCTTGGTAGTCAGACTATCGAGGTGATAATGGCTCATAAGTCTCTACACTGGCAGCGGAGAGGGGTCTTTATAAAGCTCAGGAGTCAGGACACAACAGATATAGTGGGTTGAGTACGCATAACGGGAGTACAGTCGATTCGTTGGGTGATGTTGTCGTTACGTAACTTGCGTTGCAGTCGGGGGTGCGAATGCGACTGCAGTACGTCGTCGGGAGGCCATGAGGTCGGTCATTATCGGAAACGTCGGGAACGATGTCAATTTTCAATCAGCGTCTTTATATCATAGCGTATCAAAGTACCTGATGGTCCTCGCATGTTATTCGTCGATCCGACTGGATACTGTACCCTTCACTCGCTCGTTGATACTGTATAAAATGAATATGCGTTGTACTTAGCCGATCCTTCATAAGCTTCATACCCTGAGGCACCTTTGTGTGTGCCGAATACTGTAATTAATTAATATACAATACCCGGACCGGTGATCGGACGCTGACGGACCGTAAGACCGAGACACACACAATTACTACAGTAGGATTACCATATACGGACTAAACAGCTGCTAATAGATTAGATAACGGACAGCAGTGGACATATGAGAGACTAGCGCATGCTACAACTCCCCTTTTGTGCTGCCCCGCTCAGTCATGTGCTTCCTTTCACTCGACGTTATTCTTTGACAGTCCTTTCTAGACTCTTCAAACATTCTCTTGTGTAGTGTAGTGTATAAATACTGTGCTGTAAAGCGCTGCAACTGAATGATATCATGATCATTCTTTGCGAGTTTCCACCGTGTGTACAACCTCAAATCCTCAAGCTTCAAGCTCAACACCGTTTTTATACCCAGCGCCCGGTTCTTCCCCTCAGAGATTGCCGGCTTCCTATCTGGGAACAAGGCCCACTGTCCTCTTTTTCCTCGTCCAATCTGCTTCTTGTCACCAGTCCGCTACTGATACACGGGTCTTCTTTAAGGTGAGATCGCAGGGTGAGCTCTGGACGAGGACTCCGGAGAGCCCACTTATCTGATCCCAGCCTAGATAGCCTTCTATCCCTCGCGCATCTCTTCATCCTTAGGCCTATGCCTAGTCATCTTCGATATTGCCCACCAACACCGCTTCACTCCGCACTTGCCGACATCGCGCTTCCCCATCAGGCATGCCGCTACCTCTGCCTCAAGACGCACCGACCCTCCTTTGTTCGTGCCTTACTTTTCTCAGCACGCGCGCCCTCTGAGTT
>Ga0307512_10008149_pt1 | contig 10253 bp, 14 predicted proteins | sample 14_EM_MG_FD_200267 | JGI IMG/M metagenome (GOLD analysis project Ga0307512, IMG submission 200267) | Populus trichocarpa ectomycorrhiza microbial communities from riparian zone in the Pacific Northwest, United States - 14_EM | ecosystem: Host-associated > Plants > Roots > Unclassified | place... | reverse complement strand
ATCGGAGACGAATCAGGCATCGGGGCGGGTGGGAGGGATGGAATGTGATCAAGTGCCTGCAGTTTCCGCAAATCTAGCCATATATGTGTACTCGCTGGTCGAGAAGTCACTTGCAGCATTTGCAACTTTCCGAGGACGCTATTAAAAGTCTCCATAGGCTCACCAATTGTCGTCAGCGCTGATGATGCTGCAACAGCCACCGTTTGAGGTTGAACGATAGCCAGAACCTTCCATTCGGTCGTCGTGTACTTCTTATCCCTCTTATGGAAGTAGTCGGCCATGTCTCCCCAGCCTGGTTGCGTTAATTCGTCAAGCTTCATTTCCTTCTGCCGAAAACACTCCTTGCGATACTGTTCCATTTTAGAGATTGTGCCCATTACCCGGCCGGGTTCGTCATCTTCGCTAACCTTGCCCCCCGCAGGATCTTCTTCCTCGTCATCCTCGTCTTCTCCATCCTCCTCATTGTTGGAACCTGCAAGACTGCACAAACTATCGCTGATGGTGTTCAACATCTCCTCAAATGTTGTTTTAGGCTTGGTGGTTGTCAATCCCACCTTTTCGGCATTTCTCATATGATCCTGCACCTGTTCAATTGCTGTCTCTGCGTCTTCAACTCGGTTCCTTGCCACAGTGGTCTCTCTTTCGACATGATCCTCGATACATTTCTCCTTCACTTCGTTGCTTAAGAAGTGAGTGTCTCGTCGTTAACCCGCCGCAAGCTTCATTTTGGATCGCACGCTGCGCAACACACCAAGGGCTCGGACCAGTTCTGGTTCCAAGCCGCGCTTGCGTTTATTCGCTTGATGACATCGCGTAATGGCAACATGTGACCCGAGGCCGGGTAAGGGCCAGTGTATATCGATCGCCGCTACGGCACTCAGATCCGTATCGAATATCTGACCACTATGCTCTCCATATAGACTCACTCGCTCTCGTGCGCAACCGTATTACACTATCATACGTCTGCGGTCAACCTCAGGTGTACGTCCCTTTACACATCGTTGTGTTGAGCACTGTGTCGATTTGCCGTTTTTGCCTGCCTGTAGTGGCGAAAGGTCCTTTTTCGGAGCATTGATCATTGTTTTTTGTGTTGAGTTTGTTGATGGACGAGATGTTGGATGTTGCGAGATATGGACCACATAGAGGCAAGCTGTGTCTTTTATGTTGAGGTTGGTACACTTAATCGACTTGAACAAAGCAAATTCTGCGTTGTGACCGTCACTACATTTGGAATAGCAATGCTAACTGTACATCATGACATGATCTTTAGCGTCTGTTGCATGTAGGATCCCAGGGATTTCTTCAGACAAACATCAGCAGAAGTCCTTTCAATCGAAGGATGTACCGTTTGTATGTCACAAACACAAGATTTTGGCTGTCGTTCACCGCGATTCATTCCTGTAAACAAACACACAACAACGGACTGACTTGGTGCAAATCGCAGGACAGTTGGCAACCTGTGCAATGGCCAGCTATGTGCAACAGGATTCATTTTGTGTAGAGTGAGCACGTTTGCTGTTACCCATGCCATTTTGACTTGAAGCTAACTATATATTCCTCAGGACTTCCCACTTCTTTTCATTACCTGCTTCCTCAGGACTTCCCACTTTGTTTCGTTATCGTCATCCCTTCACTTCCACAGCAGCAACTGATGGTTCCACAAGCACCGCGGCAAGGTGAGAGTAGATTAGAATCGAGCAGAACGACGGCCGTTTCATCCGATATGCCAACTGCTGAGACCCAACCACAACCCACACACCACTTAGTTCACCACGATGCTGCAAATGCAGCCAACGAAAATATGGCCGTGGATGCACAGTTAAACATTGTCCGTAAAATGGGATGCAGCGAGAATATGAAATAGCATGCAATCAGATGTAAGTGTAATCGTATCGAGGTACATGGCTGTCAACTAATGATATAACATACAGCTGGAGTGCATAGATAGGTGCATGACCAGGTTATAGCCGCCCGTGATGGGAAACCTCAACGGTCGACAAAGGCAGTTGTCCGCACACTCTGCGAAGTCGAACAACATGATGGTGTCAGCTCTGGGATTTTCGCGGACGATTCCTTTGATAAGAATCCGCAAGAGTGGACCAAACAGGCTTTAATCACCTTTGAGGATGCTACAGAAGCGTATATGGTGGAGGTAATAGGCGAATCTAATCTGTAGATGCAGCAACCAATTTCTTGTAGGTTTTCAACATGTCTGCAACTATGGCAACGCAAGGAGGTCGGGTACAGCTAGAACAGTCTGACATGCGCCTGGCCTTGGATATGCCCAAAATGGCCAAAGGAGGGTGTTCACGCGCCGCAATGGAGGAAAGCCAATTTCTAATCAAGAAACCTCGGGGAGAAGTCCAAGAAGAGAAGCAGTGGGGAGTTGAGTTTCCTGCACATAAAAATGTGAAGGCTGCGATGGAAAGACACCCGGCTATGCTTTGGGAAAATCAGATGGACGGCTGCCTTCATTGCCAAAATGGCCCAGCACAGGATCCCCAGATATCCCGGAGACGCAAAAGCAAGGGTGCACCTCCACCAGAGTGTCTCAGACAGCCGACACCAGGACCGATGCCACATCCACCTTGCCCGCCACCTGTTCCACTCGGTAACATTGAGGCAGCACACTTATCCGAAATTCAAGGTGTGCCACCCGGATATGTGTATATACCTATCCCTCTCCCTAGTGCTCAATTTTTCAATCGTGATGCATATGCCAAAGGTCGCAAGCGTGATAAAGATTTTCATCCAGATTTGCTGACTGATGATAGGACATCCACTGGTTAGTACACTATCTGCTGCGTGGTAATGCAGCTGACATCCATTTTGCAGAAGACAGCAGCCTTTTGAGCGAACCTGACAGTAAAGATGAGCATTGATCGAATGGAACGGAATATTTGAGTGTATTATTATCTTCAATTAGTGGACACTTTAAAGTATATTTTAAAGGATATATTTATATGTATTATTAAAGAACAATGTAGTGATGAAGGAGAAAGTACATGAAGACGGTACAAAGGCTGCCAAAACACCATCAATGATATATTAGCGCAAATTAAATTATATCATAGTGTGGATACGCCCATGGCAAAATGAGCGTCAATGGAGCGTCAAAGATCTCTGATCTTGCATCATTGGTAATCTGTGTGGCAATTGTTTGCGGCCATTCATAAATGTGGTATTGGCTGGCTTTTTATGCAAAAGAGAGAGCCACACACTCCCTGCCCCATTTTGAATATGAGCGTCAACAGAGAGTCAACAATTTTTGGTGTTGCATCATTGGTAATCTGAGTGGCGATCGGTTGCGGCCATTCATACATGTGGTATTGGCTGGCTTCTTTGGCAAAATAGAGAGCCATATGCTCCCTGACCCATTCTGAATATAAGCGTCAATGGAGCTTCTACGATTTTTGGTCTTGCATCATTGGTAATCTGAGTGGCGATTGGTTGCAGCCATTCATAAATGTGGTATTGGCTGGCTTTTTAGGCAAAAGAGAGAGCCACACGCTCCCTGCCCCATTCTGAATATGAGCGTCAACAGAGCGTCAACTATTTTTGGTCTTGTAAGTCAGGTAATCCAGAAGCGATTTGGTCGTTACTATGCATTATTATAGTATTGGCCGCCTTTATTGGGAAAAGAGATAGTGGCAAGTTCCCTGACCCATCATGAAGATGGGCATCAACGGAGGGTGAATGATGTTTGGCCTTTCATCAAAGGTATTCAAAGCGTAATGCATCAGTTATTGTGTATATACGATTTTCTGACAGTTTTTCTAGGGTAAAATGGTGATGAAATTTTCATTGCATAATTGTAAATGAAGTTGGTTGTTTCTGTCCGGGAGGCCGTCATGGGAACGTCGCTTGCTTATCTGCCTAGAGAGGCTGCCAATCCCTCCGTAATAGAGGTTTGCAATCATGTGCCATTTAGATTACCCAAGCTGCAAAACCTCAAATCGTTGACGCTCATTTTTAAGATGGGGCAGGGAGCGTGCCGCTTCTGCTTTTGCCTACAAACGAGACCAATACCTCAGTTATGACTCTCTGAAACCAATGCCCGCTGTGATTACTCAGGATGCAACACCTACAATCGTTGACGCTCCATTGACGCTCATTTCCAGGATGGGTCAGGGAGCGTTGGTCTACATATTATGATCACAAATGCGGCTGGTACATCCAAAAAGAACAACCACCTACCATTGTTAATATATCATGATTCACACTAGGATATTCGAATGTGACCATAAATAGAACAACCGGCAATGCTCAACGGGAGATTGGACCCGTCAGGTGTAGCCAAACCCGGTGAAACCCGCGGGTGAACGGGTATGTGTCCAGGTTTGGACTGCAAAGAAGCAGCGGGTCGGGTGTTTGGACAGTTCAGGAACCGAACTGAACCGTTTTTCCGGTCCAAACCCGGACAGCTGGTGTGTTACCCAGACCCGTTGCCAACACTAGCTACCCTGTACCAAATCGATGTAGATCTGTCCAGCTCCAGAGCACTTCATGAATGTTAGAAGTTCGGTGGTTCCATGCATAGGCGGGATGTTGATGACGGGCTTTGGATTCTTGAACAGGATATGGCTTACCATTGTTCGCTGTACCATTAGTGTGCATACAACAGCAAAAGCTCACTTCCCAATTGTTTCCTGGTGGTGGTGCTGTCTGGTTAATATATCCAATGTTTGCGTGGCCTTTCTCAATTTCCCCACTTCACCAATTAGGGGCAACATATCAGTATCCCAAGCCATTGTTGTGCAGTGAACCAATGATCCGAATTCTGGGCCGTTATTGTACGGATCTGCAACTGGCGTGATCCCTGCACCACGTTCAGAACCTGACACATGACTCCCGTCCACGACCCAATCATCAGGAATGTTGAGAGTATAGCCGAATGTATCAGGCGGCAGCTGTAGGGTCAACTAGGATGAACTCTCTAGAACATGCAGGATCCAACGCAAGTCTTCGATGCCATTTACCACTGGGGTTGCCGTTAACATCCATTTGTATTGTGGCTCCAGACTGAGTATACAGGACGCCATATGCATATTGTAATCGCTGGAGTCCTTTTTGACCAACGTGCCATTAGCCTTCCTAAACTTGCCGATTGCGGTCCCGCTCATTCTCAACCTGTGGGCCTCATCCAAGATAACCCGATGAAATGTGCCAGGGCCCCAAAATTTCGAACTGTCGGCTTCCTCATGGTAGAACCACTGGTAGCAAGTCTCAATGGTTGAGATCACGACTATTCTCCATGGTTTACCGTGACGAGTGGCTCGATGGAATGCCCTCCTCCAGAAAGAAGTACCATAATGGAGATGTGGAGTTAACTCAGTGAACTTAGTCACCGCAGCTTCCCATTCTGCCAACATCGGTTCAGGGCTATTACAACCTTAGCTAGAAGTCATTGTAGTGGTATGTATTCCGGTCATACCATAAAATGAATGTTGGGAGGTGGACCTCCCACCGCGGATTTCGTGGCTCCCTTCCGACCTTCTCATGCCGTTCAACTTTCGCTTTGTGGTTGTTCATGTCGATCTCCCATTTGTTGAATCCAGGAGGTGGATTCTTGATTTTTTGTTCATAGGCATTAACCTGGTGACATATTAAAGCTAGTGCTCTCAGAGTCTGATGATTGTTAGTGTGGCAAACAGTATATCTCAATGGCACAGCAGGGTCTAACCTTGCCAGTACCACAGTCATCAGCCAATAAACCACCCTTTGCCAAGCTATTCTCCTTCTCTGCCATCCAATTCACTGCAATAATTTGGTGCGGTTGTAACTGCGTGGGTTTGTGGAGCGGCTTGAAAGTTCTGATCTCCATGGTGATGCCTAATGCTGCCATTGACTCCTCCAAGTTTTATCTCTGAAAATCCTGGTTATCCATCAGCTCCGCTAACCTGCGAGTAAAAATTAGCTTCATTCAACATTCTGACAGCTGCTCTGACAACAGGCTGAGCTCTGATAACAGCTCTGACAACAGCTCTGACAGCGGCTGAGCTCTGACAACAGCTCTGACAGCAGCTCTGACAGCAGCTCTGACAGCAGCTCAGCTCTGACAGTAGCTCTACGGCTCTGAACGCAACCACTCTGACATAAACAGTGACTCACCAGTCCACATCGACATTATCTGTCTGGTTCTCCTTCTGTGCTTGCGCATCAGGGTTGTTGGCTCCCTCTAGTTCAGTTAGGGCAATGTTGTTGAACTCAGCGTCTACCTGATCTAATTCTGCTGCATTTTGAATGTCGAAATCTTGGTCCTGTTATTCGAGAGTCCGGCCGGGGAAATGACTCGGAGGTTTGTTGTGAGTAATCAGCATGTTCCCCTGATCGGAACAGTTCTCGTTATCCGGCATCCCCAGTAGCTCTTCCTTCCCTTCCTCTTCCTCCTGCTCCTCCATATCATCCAATTCATTGGCACTGCTTTCCTCTTCGGAACTGTCTCGTATGTCAATAGCTAAGGGCTCACTATCTTCATCCTCTTGTTTCACCCTAATGGTCGATGTTTGTTCCAGGTTGAGGGAGTTGGTCTTGATATATTCGACTTCATTGTCAGTGTCATCCACCATGACCGTCTTGTTGATGGTAACGAATTTCACCATCAGACAGCCTTGAATTTGGGCGAATTTCAGACAGTCGTCCCAGATCGATTCGTCCAATGGACTGTCAATCAGTGCAAACCTGGACAATGGACAATCACCCTGGGTGGACGTTGTGCTCGCCAAACAAGAGTCAACAGCCCGCAACTAGGTTGCTAGATTACATTGCCGTGTGATCCAGGCAACAAGTTGGTCATAACACTGTGGCGCATTATGATTCTTTGTGAAGTATCTCAGAACTCAAGGCCTTTTCAACGCTTCCGTAATGTCTACCAGGTGATCATCTTCCATCCAGGTGATACAGAGATCAATACGGTATTCTCTGGCTTTTCAGTATCAATTCCCAGGTGAGGTGCCTCCCAGAACAGATTGAGCTGGTGAGCAGGTTGCACCGCATGTACACCTTCTGCTGCTGAGAGCTACGAGTGAAAGTGTTGACGGATTGTGTGCAACATCCCGTCCGAAAACTGGTCGCTGGAGGGCACTGCCTGAGCTGGTGATCTGAAATTGGACGAACCAAGGCTCCTGGGCATCCCCCGAAACTGCCAAAACCGTAAGGGACGGTATCGTGGACAATACCACCGATTGTGTAGTGCCTCAAGAGTGGTACTCCTACCCCGCACTACCGAATCTCCCGTTGATCACAATAAGGTTGTGCTTGAAACTCTGGGTGTAGTAGACCCAACATGACCATCTGCAGTGCGTTTGTTGATCGGTGTAGTAGGAGGGACCAGGATATGCTCTAATGAAGGGGCTGATGTGATCTTTGGTGCGGGTCTTGATGCGGTTGTTGGCTTTGCGGTGGGGCTCATTGCGGTCTTTGACTTTCTGGCTTGGCTTCATGGGGCTTTCTGGGGTGTGGTGGTGGCCCTTCGGGTGACTCTTCTTTGTGAGCATGAGATGATACTTTGCATTGTACGGACATCATCATCATTGAGCTTCGCATCCCATGTAAGTCCCAGGAGATCTCGCGAGTTATGAGCAAGCATCTTGCAAATGTCGGTAAACTCCTATTCTTCAGGTCGATGTCAGTCGATGCCAGAGACTCAATGTCCAAGACTCAATGTCAGAGGCTCAATGTCAGAGACTCAATGTCAGAGACTCAATGTCAGAGACTCAATGTCAGAGACTCAATGTCAGAGACTCAATGTCAGAGACTCAATGTCAGAGACTCAATGTCAGAGGCTCACTGTCAGAGACTCAATGTCAGAGGCTCACTGTCAGAGACTCAATGTCAGAGACAAAATGTCAGAGACAAAATGTCAGAGACAAAATGTCTGAGACCCAATGTCAGAGACTCAATGTCTGAGACCCAATGTCAGACACTCAATGTCAGACACTCAATGTCAGAGTCGGATTTACTAACCTGGTCACCCGTCTTTGCTACACCTCGCGCGTTGGTGCACATTTTGATAGTGGTGTACGAAGTGATAGTGGATGTGTCGTGTTTACTTTTCCATCCCTGGACTTCTGCAAGGCCTTCAGTGGATGCAGATGACTACTCACAGCATCTATGTCCTGGGTCGTCTTCTTTAGCACACAGCCACAGATTTCTTTGGTCCAGTTCAAAACGCCATTAGGCCATCTGCGTGGACCTTGTGGTGGTGCCATAATGATGGTTGTTCGGCGGATATGATGGTCGCTGAGTGGATATGAGGGTGGCTTAGTGGATATGATGGTGGCTGAGTGGATATGACAGTTATCAAGTCAACGTTGATTGATCTGAGTAAATAGATGGGACTGTATGTGTAATATACCAACTTGTACTGGATGCGCTCTGACCCACGCTCGGTCGGATGACCACTCCAACACACAGTGTTACTGTGTTGCGAATATGCAAGTCGATCCGGTTGAGACAGCGCCCCAGATTGAAGTGAGGAGAGCTTGAAAAAGCACAATGTTAGTTAGTTGAGACAGGTCGGAATAGGTAGATGCAAAAATGTCGGGGGTTTCTTGGAAGGCTGAACACAACGAGGTTCAGAAGGAAGTGATGGGTTCTGGTGTAGAAATGCTGATCAGTGTGCGGCCAAAACATCAACTCACACTGTTCCGTTTAGGGAAGCCGAAAATGGTGCTTAGAAGCAGAACTTCCCAGCATTGCACACAAGGAATCAATTGGGGCTGAAGATAGTACACTCCAAGCCTAAAGATAGTGTGTGGTACAACAATATCACGAGGATAGGCTAGCATCCAAGTTGGTTGGGGATTGGCTGAATACACAGCATTGGGACACGTGATAGGAGCCTCACTACGATGAATTTCCAGGGGGCACTGAATCGCAAACATTTCACATTCAACAATGCAGTCCTTTATTTGCACTTTATGTGGCAAGGTCTTTTCCCAACATAGTGGTCTCACTAGTCTCCACCGTTCAACACATGCGCATCTTGATCCAAGTTGTAGCAATCTTTCCGTGTCAGATGGGCTACACTACGAACTATCAGATAACATTGCCCAATTTGACACTGAAACACTCAGCCAGCCACCTGAGACGGAGATATTCCCCAACGCAGGAGCCCCAATCGATGACACAGTATAGGTTCATTCTTTTGACCATCATGACTGGGACCCCCTTGATCTGTTTGCTATACCCCAACAATGGCAACTTTGTTGTTCTATTGTGGGTACCAACCTAGGTAAAACGAAACTCAACAACATCCTCGAATGAAGACTTATTGTACCCGACGCCAATGCCAACAACCCTGACTGGCTCTATCAACTCATTGCGGACATGGAAGAAATGGATGGACTTGTATGGGGATGGGAGGAGGGTTCTGTTAATATTGAAGAAAACCTACTCTGTTCTGGTATTGGAACCCTATTGCAGCGGAATGATTTATTTCAGGACATCCCCCATGTATGGACCATCTCTGGTGCCCGCCAGTCAAACAAATGGATTCCAGTGGCAAACGTATATACACTGAGATGTGGACCGCCGATTGTTGGTGGAAAATGCAGGCAAGTTTCCTTGTATTGTCAGAGAGATTGTTTCTTGTCAGATTTTCATTGTGTTTGGGTGAGTTAGAGTGTCAGAGAGAGCATGTCAGAGAGATCATGCCAGAGAGATCATGTCAGAGAGATTATGTCAGAGAGAGCATGTCAGAGAGAGCGGGTCAGAGAGATTGTGTCAGAGAGAACGTGACAGAGAGATTGTGTAAGAGCAGACATGTCCGAGAGATTGTGTCAGCAAGATTGTGTCAGAGAGAACGTGACAGAGAGATCATGTCAGCAAGATCGTGTCAGAGAGAACGTGACAGAGAGATCGTGTCAACAAGATCGTGTCAGAGAGAACGTGACAGAGAGATTGTGTCAGAGAGAACATATCAGAGAGATCGTGTCAGAGAGATTGTGTCAGAGAGAACATGGCAGAGAGATTGTGTCAGAGAGATTGTGTCAGAGGGAACATGGCAGAGAGATTGTGTCAGAGAGATTGTGTCAGAGAGAACGTGTTAGAGTGATCGTGTCAGAGAGCATGTCAGAGAGAATGTCAGAGAGAATGTCAGAGAGCATGTCAGAGAGAATGTCAGAGAGCATGTCAGAGAGCGTGTCAGGGAGCGTGTCAGGGAGCGTGTCAGAGAGCATGTCAGAGAGCATGTCAGAGAGCGTGTCAGGGAGCATGTCAGAGAGCATGTCAGAGAGCATGTCAGAGAGCGT
>Ga0307512_10008148_pt1 | contig 10254 bp, 16 predicted proteins | sample 14_EM_MG_FD_200267 | JGI IMG/M metagenome (GOLD analysis project Ga0307512, IMG submission 200267) | Populus trichocarpa ectomycorrhiza microbial communities from riparian zone in the Pacific Northwest, United States - 14_EM | ecosystem: Host-associated > Plants > Roots > Unclassified | place... | reverse complement strand
AAACTAGCCAGCCTTGTCGGAGACTTTCTACTAGGTACATCATCGTCTGGAGAATTGTGTCCCTCCGAGATGCAAAATGAGCCTCCGCTTGATCCTCGGCTTCTCGCAGACTTCGCGGGGGTCGATGATCGGAAGATGGGGCTTAAGGGGCGAGGAGAAGGAGGGGTCGGACCGTACATGGGTGACATTCCCGGAGGTTGTCGACCCGGAAGGGGGGCGTAAGAAAAGTCCGGCGAGGACGCAGGCCCGGGGGACTCTGGGGGTTCATCTAACGGTTCGTCCCTTGATGCATTCCACAGGAACCGAAGGTCCGCGACCTTTTTCTCATGATCGGAATAGACCCACCTCGTCTGCTGTAGTACCTTCAGACAGACAAGGAAATCCTCTTTTGTCCCAGCTTTTGGCGAACGAGCGATCAAGGCGGCGACGGAGTAGATGGGTTTCGAGAGACCACACGCATCGTACTGCACCAGGTTTGTCCTGCTCAGCGCTTTCAACTCCCCAATGATTGTTCCCAAAAGTGCTCTGCACTTGGAATGCGCGGTGCTACAAGCCCGCGACAGTTGAGCGGACCTCTCTGGCTGAACGGCCATCGTTTGATTGAGGGCAATATCAAGGTGGTTGTCTGGAAGTGCCAGGTCACGTACAGCCACAAAAGAAATGAGGGAGAGCCGTGACCTACAGCATTCGAAAACGAACAACTTCCATATCCTCGAGTACTCGGAGTACTCTGCCCGAGGCAAATTCAAGGTTCCCGGAGGTTTTAGAGTATTCCAGATCGCATCTAGAGTAGACCATGCTGTCTTGAGCCGAGTCTCATCGATATTCCCCCTGATGAACTCTGGGTTCGAAACGATTCCTTGAACGAGCCGACAGGCTGAAGCCAATTTTAGTGGTATACTAAAATATTGGCGCAGGGCCGTAAAGTTCCGGATGGAATCTTTTTCGGCCGGAGAACCATTAGCGGGTGGAGAGAGGGGTGGAAACAGACTCTCCAGTGAGTACAGGTCGTTGGTCGTTCTGAAAACACGTTGGTACCAATACCAACGATATCATTCACCACTTACAGGACTGTCCTCCCCCCTGAGGGACAGTGTGCCATCCAGTCCTGAATTACACACCACCAGGATGCTCTCGCTAAAGGTCGAAGATCCTTCTTTAGCCTCTCTTCGGGAGACGTGGTATGCTTGAAATCGTGGACGAGGGACTCCACCGCATTCATGGTTAGTTTGTGCAATGTCTAGGGTAGTTTGTAAACTTTGGATATTTCCAGCAGGACAACGAAGTAGCATACCGCACGTTCAAAATCAGAAATTATCTCTACATCGACGAGTCAGTGGGGTCCGAGACTCCTGGGTTGACGTTGCATCACCTTTTGTCAGCGGTAGAATGATCAATAGGACCACAAGTCCGTCCCATGTTGGCTTCCTAACGATCCCGTACGAATCGATCAGGTATAACAATTCCTTCACCATGTTATTGGTACGTGACTTCACGGGAAGTCTCCAGTCTTTGGGGTCGGAAGACTGGACCAACTTTCCTTCTTCATCGTGTCCGAAACTAGCGGCCCACACCACCAGACACATCGCAGCGAGCCTACCGGGGACATCTAAGGAGTCGGTGGCACCGTTTAGGGACTCCTCTAACCGCGAGAGGAAAACACCTGGCTCGAGCAGCGGTCCTAAATATAAAGGAGTCGTGGGTGTCTGTTTCACATCACGGAAGAACACGTTACCAAACTTACTTTGGGCATGGAACTGGCGCCAGAAGTAGGATTGGAAGAAATTTGGCCGTAGCATTGGTATCGTGCTCGGCGGTCGTATAGGCAATGTTAATGGCGTGTAGTCCATCCTTCTAGGCGGTGTGCTTGTCGTCCTGTAGAGAACGGTGGGGTGAGCACCGCCGGGTTCCAGACTCACATCGGATCACGTACGGTTGCATCTCCGGTAACAAGGCCTCAATACTAGAGCCAGAACGTATGTCGCTGGAGCAAACGTCTGGATGAGAAACGGAAGCTGTTCGAAGTCCCCCGAACGCTCACGTATCGTCCCTATGTGGACCTCCATAGGCCTGCTCCAAGTGTAACGAACCCGACCGGGCTTGTTTGATGAGCGCCGAAAAATCCAAAGGATTGACTGGGCTTTTCACAGTTTCTCGTTTGTCAGGATATTTTGGGTCGGTGATATCCTGGTTATCCTGAAGCTGGGGACTGTAAGGGTGTATCATCTCCCTGACACGGCGACGGGTGGGCGGTGACTGGTGGCGCGCTCAGTAGGATGGCGGCCTGTGCTCATCGCGTCCAAGGGTCTTTATAGGGGTAAACCGCAGGAGCGAACTAGAAGGCGGATGGGCGCTTCGTGCCACTGTCAGTAACATGATGTCCGCGACAGCCTCCGTGATTTCCACACTGCTTATGTGTCGGTTATGCGGAGACCGTTCTAACTCAGTCTGAGCGGGTGCAAAATGCTGGGATTGTAATGTATGTGGTTTACAGCATGATTGTACAGTTGCAACTCTTAGCCTCATCGCTTGCCCACTTGCCCAAAGACTAACGCGTGTTGCCGCTGCGATGCTCGGCGGCACCGCCACGAGTGATATTGGTCGAATTGAAGGGGTTGCCCTGGATGGTATCGCCAGACTGCTCCTTGCCTCTCTGTATCATGAACTTGATGACATCCACGTCGACGGATGTTCCGAAGACAGTCTCTAGCTGCTGCTTTGAGGGTTTGCCCAGGATACCCTGGCCGCCTTGGTTGGAGAAGAATACTTGGAAGGCTAAGGGATAAGGTCAAGCAGCTGATAACCAAAACACTCGGTCAGGCAGAACTCACAATCCACGACGCTTGCGAGGGGGATCGTCCTAATCAGGTGACGCATCAGTAACCAACGAGGAAAACGATGATCGCACGGATTTACGTGTCTGGGGAACGGTCAGTCGGATGCATCGTGAAAGACTAATCGGAGCTCACCTCCAGCTTTGTACTTCTTGTACTACGTGAGTGGCGAATGAGTGGGATTGAATCGTGTGATTCGGCGTGCGTGGCGTACCTCTTCTGGGTTGACGATGATGAGATATTCGTCAGATGACTGGGTGTCGGGCTTGTAGACGATCTTTGTGATAGCTTTACCCATGATAATGATAAGGATGGGATGGTGAGTGAGGAGGGAGAGATGGGGGATCAGGAGGGCGTCTTTAAAGGTCACCCGGATCTATGATGTCAGTCCACGTGAGCGGTCCCCTTCGAGCTTGACCGCCAACGCCTCCGACGGCGGACAGATTGACTCATGAAACGATGGCCGAAAGAAATCGCACCACTTCCGCCAAGGACTCGTGCCATCTTGCGCTCAACCGTCATTCTCTCATCGCTCGTTCAAGTAGTTTCCGAGCTTATTCAGAATTCCCTCGATGCCAACGCCCGGTCAATCCAAGTCGGCATTGACTGTGACGAATGGTCCTGCTGGGTCCAGGACGACGGCACAGGCTTCACGATTGATGATCTGGAGTCTCTGGCCAACAATTGCAAAGCCGATTCTATGAGGTACTCGACGAGCAAGGTCCCAGGCGGCGATCACGTCTCATTCGGTTTCCGAGGTGAAGGTAAGCCAAGGCCCACATATCGATCGCCCGGGACCCGAAGCTGAGCCCTGGCTACGTCATTCTAGCCCTAGCATCGATCGCTGACTTGAGCATTCTCGAAATATCATCCAGAACGACAAGGGCCAGGCAGTCCTGGTCCGTTATATTGAAGGTACGGCAAGCGCCATCATCCGCTGCCGTAAGCTCACGCATAGCGCCTAGGGAACGGATGCTTTATACTTCGGACCTTCGGTACGCTGGCAAAGACAATCAGCCGGTACCGCTGTTTGCGTCAGAGATGCGTTTCACAATGTAGAAATACCCTGTTCCTCTCCATGGACTCGACTCACATCGGATGTTGAACTCTAGCTGCCTGTGCGGCGCTTAGCGCATACGCCGTCTGCCCGCACTTTGGAACTGATTAGACGGGAGATTGAAACCTATGCTCTCATCTTCCCTAACGTCACCTTCCAACTCAAACATACGAGAACGCAGGCGAAAATCATGGCCATCCCGAAGGTGCGGTTTCATCTCTAGGATGGTCAAAGCACAGCCTAACCTCTGTCTCAAGACAGCCTCCACGCTCGATGCTTTCCGCCGTATATTTGGGAGGACGCTAGTCCAACAAACCCACATTATAGACAGCACTCACGATTCACTGAGGATAGAAGGATTCATCAGCCTGACTGGCACTTCAACTAAGGTTCGACCACTCCCTTTCAGATTGGCTGTCGACTCAGACTTTCCTCAGGCATACCAGTTTCTTTGTATGGCAGATCAATGAAGTTGAACGGATGGATGACCTCTGGAATTTTGCAGATATTAACAAACACCCGATGGCCCCCTGTGACTTACATCGTTTACTTGATCGCAAATTCTCGGCAAGTACATTCGCAAGAGACGTAAGTCAGAACCTGCAGTCTACCCGTAAAACCTTGGCACCAACTGAATACAACCAGGCCTACGATACATCAGAAGCGCCATCCTTACGCAATGGTAAACTCTCGAGCGTTCCCGTTTCGTTATGTGCTCCGCTTTATTATTGTGTTTTTAGGTCCGCAACCCGGCTCAAGGAAGGGTGAAAAGAAACCCGTGTATGTTCTTAACATCACAATACCGCCTATTTTCGTGGACAATCACGTTGAACCCTCAAAGTCCGCGGTCAATATCCAGGTTAGACGCTTCTGCGCCTCAAAGAGCCGCAGGACGTTGACACATCAATCCAGAATCACACAGTTCTACACTCCTTCTTTTCGGGCGTCGTTGAAGAGTTTTTGGTTCGAAATTCGTTTGTCAAGCCACCTCCTCGGGCCCAATCTCGAGGGGGGTCAACTCAAAACTCGAGAAAGCGACGAAGGCTCGCAGATCACACAGTTTCCGTTTATTCACCAGGACCATCCCAGCAACTATATCCCGCTGCAGAAATTGACCGTTTTCCTCCAGAGCAGGAACTCTTGCAGTCCTGTTGCTCTGAATGTGCCGGTTCTTGTGATGGATGCAGCTCTTGTTGTGATGAATGTATGCACGCCCGGAAGGGGAAAAATCCTGATCTTGATCTTCCTGAGGGTACTTATTACGGCAAAAACCAATTGGATCTGAGAGAGTACGCGCTGAGCGATGAAGTGTTTGATGCTCAGGTAAGTCTGAACCTTCATCTCTCAAGTGAATGCTTACCGTGACTAAGGCAGATGAAGAGGTGATATGGATTGACCCAACCACCGGCGAACCTTTCATCGTTGATACGACTACTGGAAATTCACGACGTGCATTGGGTCCTGGAGAAGGTAATGCGAGTTTACCCCGGAGAACTCTAGCCTCCAAAGATCAAGACGATACTGGGCACGACGAAATACCGTCCTGGATCGGAGACGCGCTTATGGTATCCTTCAGGGTCTCCCCTTATGTGATATCTCACTAAAACATCATCTAGGCAAACGATACTTATGCGCAAAAAGAGAAATCTATACCCGTCGTGCCCTGCTCTGACGCTTTCATATCTGATATGCGACATTACGAACTTCAGAGGCAACTTCAGTACAAACAGAGTGCTAGTCAAGCGACCAACTCAAGCAGCCGCTTTTCACGGGAAGATCTAAAGGAAGCCATCGTTATCAACCAAGTCGACTCCAAGTTCATCGCGTGTCTGCTTCCTTCAGATCATGCGACCGATGACCTCGGCCACGGACCAGGAATGCCCTCTCAAGCGCCTCCTCGAACACTGGTGTTGGTCGACCAACATGCTGCAGACGAGAGAGTTAGAGTTGAGTGGTTACAGAGAGAGATTTGTCTTGGTTATCTTCGGAATGACGGTGGGACTGGGGTGGAGCGTACGATTCTGGATCCTCCGGTTCCTATTCTCCTGACGAGGCACGAGAAGTCGACTCTACACCAGAATGGCCACATCAGAGACCTACTTGCGAGTTGGGGTATGGAGTTCGCCCCCATCAATGATGCCGTGGAGAGTGATGAACGCTGTGACGACGACAGCAACTATTCGCAAGTGATGGTGTCGAGTATCCCAGAGATTGTCAGCCGCAGAGTACGTGTCAGATCGGCTCCACCCCCTCTTGGCGCTGACGAACGCGCCAGCTGTCTTCGGGAGACGAGTTGCAGCATTTTGTCAAAGGGGTACTCGGGGATTACTCGGATGACACGTTCGGAGGGCTGCCCGCTTCATCTCTCCCGCCACACCACGAAGATGAGTTCTCGTGGAAGAGAGCTTTACGTCATTGTCCCGCCCAGTTCTTGGAGTTACTAAACTCCAAGGCTTGCAGAGGTCAGATATAATAGCCACTTCGCTCACCTAAAACATGGTACTTATTTCCGATCCACCAGGAGCGATCATGTTCAACGATCCCTTGAGTATCGAACAATGCAAAGAGGTGATGGGATGGCTGTCTCATACTGCTGTACCGTTCCGCTGCGCTCACGGAAGGCCTTCGATTGTACCGCTCGTTGATCTTGGCTCACCGGCGGATCTTCGTGGTGCTACACGGCAGGTAAATTGGGGGGCATATGAGGAGTATATTCGAGAGCAGACGCGGACCACCCGATATCGATGAATCCCCTTTTTGTATAATCATGTACGGTACAAGCATGGAAGGAATCCAGTCACCGTCGAAGTCGAATTTCAAGAAACCCACGCTCGCTCCTAAGAAGCGACGGTAGTTGTCGAATGGGAGAGCGTGTTAGTTCCGATATTGTCCGTGTGTTTGACACATTTCCGATAGCATGCATCATACACCCCAGTAAACTGACGTAGAAAACGTGCGACCATGAGGAGCTGCTCGGCCCATGCCGCCCGTTCCCCATGTATGCGACGTCGGACATCCCTAATGACCGGAGTTGGGAGCGGAAGCTCGCTTCCCGGGTGATGATGGTTGGAGGATCCCTGAAACAATGTCAGATAGCAAACTCGGGTTGAAATTGTCCAGCGAGATAGAATAAGGAATTTCACGACTAGTTGGCATATTTCGGGTGATCAACCGATCGCTGCACCTCTAAACGCAACAGTCGCAAGTCCCAATCCCACGAGGCGCGCGATGACAAAATGGCCGCTCACCTCTGCTAGGGCCCGGATTCTTTCCCGCAGCCTCCACGCCGCACCGCTTTCTTGCAGCTGCCTTGCGTTTCGACTATGGCAGACAATTCCCAACGACCAAAAGGGCGGGACGGTGTTCTCTCCTCGCTGAATGTGGCCATCGACGGCCTCAATCTCGCAAAGGAGCTCTCGAGCATCACACCAGCCACCGCCGTTTTTGGCTCCGTCAGCATCCTTCTCGCCACAATCCGGGTAAGTTTCCTTCTCTTCCACGATGAGATGTCCCGAGTTCACATATAACCAGGACACATTGGCGAATGAACAAGATTACGTTGATCTCGGATTATCCTACGCCGATATCTGCAAAGCCCTCAGCCGGGGAATGAACGGAAAGAAACTGGATGACCTCAATGAGTCTGTGCGCGATGCAATAAACCAGTTGACGACGTGAGTTATATCAGCGATACACATTCTAAGTCCTTCCACCTACCATGTTCCCGATCGCAGGACTGTCGCAGAAATACAACAGAAGGTCATCAAACGAAGCGGTCGGGATCGAATCTCTCGATTCATTCACGCGAAGAACGACAAGGATACGATTGCAGCTTGGAAGTCAGATCTGAATAGGCTCCTTCATGTCTTCAACGTGTGTCCAGTGTGCTTTTACTTGGCCGTCACTGACTTCCCACTCGTTAGACTGAACTTATCCTGAATACTCATACCATCGTTACTGACACACATCAGAACGTGTTGAAAATGTGCGAGGGCGCTGCAGGACAAAATCTGGCGGTGAGTGACACTTGTTCTCTCCGTGTCGTTGAATAAACCCTAACCACCGCCTAGAATCAAAATAGGTCAGCAATCTCGGCTACGGATTGATCTCGCCACTTACATCTGCATCTAGCGTGTCTGGGGAACTACCACCCCCACCGCCGAGAGTCTTCTTTGGGCGTGATGAGTTGATCGAGAAGATCGTCGGATTCGCCGAAAACCTCATGCCAATCGCTCTAATCGGTGCTGGTGGGATTGGCAAGACATCCACCGTCCTGACTGTCCTCCATCACAACCGCATCAAACAGCGGTTTGGCGACGACCGCCGATTTATTCGCTGCGATCAGTTCCCTGCCTCGCACACTCATTTTCTCCATCGACTCTCCAAGGTCATCGGCGCAGGTATCGAGAACCCCGAGGATCTAACCCCCTTACGACCATTCCTATCCTCAAAGGAGATGCTCATAGTCCTCGATAATGCAGAATCTATTCTCGATCCACTGGGGACCGGCGCGAAGGAGATCTACACCATTGTGGATGAACTAAGCCAGTTCAACAACATTTGCCTTTGCATCGCCTCCCACATCTCCATCATCCCTCCTCATTGCGAGACTATTCACATCCCAACATTGTCAACGGAGGCTGCACGCGACACGTTCTATCGCATCTACAAGCACAGCGAACGATCTAATCCAATTGACAACATCTTGGAAAGACTTGATTTCCATCCTCTCTCTATCACCATACTTGCCACTGTTGCCCAATACAATACGTGGGATGCCGACAGACTGACCAGAGAATGGGAGCGACAGCGGACGGGAGTACTTCACGCGCAAAATTCCGGGAGCCTCGCGGCCACGATCGAACTTTCGCTCGCCTCACCGATGTTCCGAGAACTCGGCCCAGACGCTCGAGGGCTTCTCGGAGTTGTTGCCTTCTTCCCACAAGGTGTCGATGAGAAGAACATTGACTGGCTATTTCCGACCATCTCCGGTGGACCGAACATGTTCGATACGTTTTGCGTTCTCTCCCTGACATACCGAAGCAACGGATTCATCACAATGTTGGCGCCACTCCGAGACCATCTCCGCCCCAAGGATCCAACGTCATCTCCACTCCTTGGCACGACCAAGGAATGTTACCTCGACCGTTTGTCAGCCGATGTTTATCCCGGCGGGCCTGGTTTTGAAGAATCACGGTGGATCACATCAGAGGATGTGAATGTTGAGCACCTGCTCGATGTCTTCACATCGATTAATGCAGGCTCGAGAGATGTTTGGAGTGCCTGTAGCAGATTCACGAATCGCCTCTATTGGCATAAACCGCGGCTCGTCGTACTGGGACCAAAAATCGAGGCGCTCCCAGATGAACATCCCTTCAAAGCACCATGTTTGTGGAACCTCTCATGGTTGTTTTTCTCGGTGGAAATTGGGCGGAACGCAGACGGCTTCTCACTCACACCCTAAAACTCTGGAGAAAGCAGGGGGATGATCATCTGGTTGCTCTAACGTTGGGTGCCCTATCTGATGCAAACCGGTATATGGGCTTCCTCGAGGAAGGGATAAAACAGGCGAGGGAAGCATCGGAAATCTTCCAACGGCGTGGTGATCTGGTAGATGAGGCAAGGAATTTGATCACCCTCGCTTACGCGTTGCATGATGACCAACAACTCGACGCCGCAGAAGAAACCGCATCTCGTGTGCTCGATCTCCTCCCGGAGAAAGGCGAACAATCTCTGCACCGCAATGTCCACCGTATTCTCGGAAATATATATCGATCCAAGGGCAATACGGAGGGGGCCATTCACTATTACGAGGTAGTCCTTGGCATTGGATCCCCTTTCAACTGGCACGGTGACCAGTTTTGGGTTCATTTCGCCCTGGCAGAACTATTTTGCAAGGAAGGCAGGCTCAACGACGCACACGCCCGCGTTGAATGCGCCAAGTTGCACGCGGTCAACGACACATACCTTCTGGCTCGCGCGTCGCGGCTGCAGGCTGGTTTTTGGAGAAAACAGCGTATGTTTGAAGAAGCGAAATCCGAGGCATTGCGCGCTCTTCATGTGTTTGAGAAGCTTGGGGCCGCGAACAATGCGGAGGAGACTAGACAGTTCCTCGGGCGGATCGATCGTGACGCCCGGGGGGATGGACTCGGGTGACAACGGTGAGCTCCTTGAAACAGTGCTACCCGTTGTGCCTATTAACTCTTCGCGTCCAGACACGGTCACCGAATCCGAGTAACGGCAGAGTTCTTCAGACCTGTCTCTCCGCAAGTAACCAACAACTCATCCCCGCACCCCGTCTCCCTCCTTGAAGATCACCACTACCCCCGTACCTCCCTAGTCCCCCCCCCCCCCACCCCGTTG
>Ga0307512_10008147_pt1 | contig 10254 bp, 9 predicted proteins | sample 14_EM_MG_FD_200267 | JGI IMG/M metagenome (GOLD analysis project Ga0307512, IMG submission 200267) | Populus trichocarpa ectomycorrhiza microbial communities from riparian zone in the Pacific Northwest, United States - 14_EM | ecosystem: Host-associated > Plants > Roots > Unclassified | place... | reverse complement strand
AAACCATCGCCATTATGGCTCCTACATCCATGGACTCACTCCCACCAGAGCTTCTACGGATGATCCTCTCCGCGGATCCGAATCCAGATCGTCGTGTGGTCACTCCGCCAGTGAATCCATCGGTCCCTCTCTATTCACGACCGACGAACCCCTACTATGCCACCCACCGCTCCTACCTTGCCCTACGTCTTGTCTGCCGCACGTGGAATACCATTATCACGCCTTTTTCCTTCAGCCGCGTTCTTGTCGGGAGTATGGAGGCGTCACTGGGACGTCTTACGCCAATTGCCAATGAGCGGAACCTACGCTATTACGTCAAAACATACGAGTACTCTTTCTGGCGCGAGGGCTTCCCTCAGTCCCTGCAACAGGAATACCTCTACATTCAGTCTCTCCCCAGCGAACTACAGGAGGAAGGCTTTGACCGCCTAGATGTTGGGAACGATATACGAAACAGGCTCACGCATTACGAGGCTCAGCTCGAGTTTGAACGCAGTGGCGAAATAGTGCACGGTCACCTGGAAGCTTTCCCGAAATTCCCCAATTTGGAGCGGTTGAATCTCACGGTCGGCCCTCTCGGCGCTTCAAATCTCTCGGAAGTTCCGTCGCGTACCTGTCGCTGGGGTCCGATGATGGTGCAGGTGTTCTTGCGTGCTCTCGGCGACCGTCGGGAGCAGAGCGACGTGCGGCCGATTCGATACTTGAAACTCGAGGGCTTGACTGCGGAGTGTTTTGTACTGCCACCGTCGACAGTGAAATCCGCGCTGCGCGGCTTCGAGACGTTACACGGCATCGAGATCACGATCGGGACCATGAACGAGTCTGCCACGACGCTGCTCGGGCGGTTCATCCAAAACGCAAAACAGCTGCGGAGCATCGAGATAAAGCGGGTGGGCTCTAACATTGACGGATTACCTAACCTACTCTTGCGGTCCTTCATCTCGCCAGCAAAGGTGGACATGTCGTGTAAAGCACGAGGACCAAATCCACCCCCGATAGTTCGCTGGCCGGAGCTGAAGTCGTTTTCAATTCGCGAGTTCATCTTCACGCCTATGCTCCTAATAGAGTTTGTGCGGCTCCATCCGACCTTGCAAAAGTTGAGTGTCGACAGCTGTTTCCTCAAATCGATCGATATCATCCCGTGCCCTCATCACACCCACGCCGCCCTGTCCCCTGGTCCGGGCGAAGAGGGAGAATCATCCATCCCGCCGGAGAAGCAAACTTGGCAGCATGTTCTCCGTACCATCTCGGCGCTTCGCAAAGAGCCGCTGGAACGCGTGCATCTTATAACTCTCGCCTCAGGTGACGCGGAGCACATCCACATCTCCAACACCGAGTTGGAGGAATGGGGTGCTTTCCTGACGGGTAAGCGCACTACCGAGCCAGAAACCCTTGAGAGCGAAGAAGTCTGGTGTTCCATCTGCAATCCTGATCCCGATGACGAGTTATACCAAGCCTACTGGGGCACGCACTTCGGCATCGGTAGCGACGATAGTGAGGACGATCTCAGCGATAGCGACGACAGCGACCTTGGCAGCGACCTTGACAGCGACCTTGACAGCGACCTTGGCAGCGACGACAGCAATGACAGCGATTACCACAGCGGCGACAGCGATCTAAGCGACAGCGACAGCGAAATGCCATATCCCTGGACGACCAACGCCGTTAGTGGTCCCTATGGCCCCAATAGTTATGACAACGGCGATGGTGGTGATTGGAGTCCTTCCTCTCCTTCACCAACCGGCGTAACAGACCTTAACGTCGAGTTCATTCCTGCTGAAGAAGTTGGCGACGATGATGACGGCGATACAGTAACGGAATATGGATACGGATATGGTCAAGCCGACGCTACGCAGGAGGACGAGAATGAGGCAGGCAACCTACGGGACCCGAACAATGACTACGGCGAGGAGCCTCAATGGGATTCGCGCGACAGCACCTCTTACCAGAGCCCCTACCAGACTGATGACGATGATGCCGACAGCGATAACTAGGATTTGGGGTTGGGGTTTCTTCCCTCTTCGTTTTTCCTTTCGTTTTCATTCTGTTTTCCCGGGAGAGGAGTTTTTACGTTCGATAACTCTTTATTTCCTTTAGGTGTGGTGATTTCTTTCTTCATTTCCTTGCATTTACTTGGATGGTGTAATTGCATCATTTTCGCGTGTTGGAGGGGAAAAGGGGGTTGTTCATTGTTATCTGCTTTTCTGGATCGGGGGTTGGTTTTGTTTTCTTCCAGGCGACCATGATTGTGCGGTTTATTACTACACAGATGCATGAAAGTAGTCATCATGGGCAAATAAATTCCTCTGTAATCACCAAGGACCAGATACAGTCAAGGATGAGACAAGCACCCTCGATGCGACCGGCCGATGGTCGTGAGATGCTGAATGCCCTCTCTTATGGTCGTGCATCTGTGAGATCAGGAAGCACGTCGAAAGGCACTCTGGTAGAGCGATATGTCCTCGAAAGATGGACGCCATAAAAAATGAGGTGCTCAATGCCGATGAGTGACATCATGTGATCCGACCTCCGGCTGTGACGAACCTGTAGCCACTTTATACCTTTTCTCATTTCCGAGAGCTTGCTTAAACCTGAGCCCTGTACAGCCTTAAGTGCCTCGCCAATAAGGGAGAAATACCCTGTCTGGCACACACCATAAGTGCAAAAAAAGCGCTAGATGACTTCACCACAGGCTTTTGGTCTCGAATTACACAGAGAGAGAAGACGCACCAATATCTAGAAGCGCCGAGCTCTCCAAGCTGGTATGGATATCCGCCAGCCTCGAAAAATCCCCAGAGACAGAGAGTAATCTGGGGCCAATCCCCCACCTACCCCGCAGGCTGCAGTACCAAATGCCCACGTCTACACAGCGCGACGACCCTGATCCAAAAGCTCACGGCAGAATTGGGAACTCTCGCCCCAACCCCTTGAACTTGAGCAAGATTACGGCAACAATTTGCCGGCTGAGTTGATGTTGGCATGTGCATCCGGTCCGATCAATAGGTTTGTGCACCGCGTCATGGACCCTCACTCCTAGCTAGGGGGAACGGAGACGGCAGCGAAGGTATGTGGAGTATATCACCTGCAGTTTCGTTGCGTTGGGGGCATCTAGATCTGCGAGGGCGCCCAACACATCAGAGTATATATGCCGGGCCCTTGTCGTGCACCACAACCTTACTGGCCGACGAAATGCGGCCGGCGTCACGAACGGGCGTTTATCTCTGGTCGAACTTCGTATCAGTAAGAGGGAGCAGAGCGGGTACAACTCACGGAAGCAAGCGTTAGCTGGCGGTGTGTAAAGTATGGTGCTCGCCCATTGGATCTGCGGGGTACGTAATGCAGGGCGATGAATTTTTTTCTCCTTGCTCTCTCACTAGCATAAACCTCCAGCCACGAAAAGACGCGATGTCGGGCTCAGGATTCGACGGGAGTCTAGAAGAAGAGAGTCTGGAGTTAGAGTTTTTTCTGAGCGAACAGCAGACGGGCTATGCAAGTAGGTGTATGTACATAGATATCTAATTTTTCAGGAACGGAGGACTTCGACAGCTCCGTTCGTTTGGAGCGAAGCGAAACGGTCTATGTTCGTTCCGGGCGGCAAAAACCAATCAGAGGCCGGCCAACCCATGCGGAGGCAGGCGTGAAAGAGGCGGAAGTTGCTCTTGCACCTGCAAGCATCTACATATGTATCTATCCAGCCAGCCTGCCACCATCCTGGCCTCCACCCACCTCGATCGCCCATCGAACCATCGACCTCCACCGCCCTCCACCACGAAAACCACAACCACCACCGACTCACACTACTGTTAACTAACCACCACCACAATCTCCACCACCACCACAAGTACCGGCGACCGTCATCATTCTTTCGACCACTCCCTCGGTGTCTACCACCCAACGACACTCTCTCACGGAAAACTGCGCCCCCTACCTGGAACTGTGTTTTGTTGACGACTTTTGGAGGCCTCCGACTGTCCTGGACAGGAGATACCGCCCCTCAATACCGCCGCTTCCCCCCTGTCTATACGATCGCCTCGTAACATGCGCCAGCTCCGGCCTGGCGCCGGTGAGTCCGGTCACTTCCTCACGTACCTTCTCACACTCTTGTGCGTTTTCTCGACAATCTCGTACGTAGAAAGCGCGGGTTCCAGATCCTCATCGCGTGTCGAGAATTCGGGCGCCGCCGAGCCTCGTGCCCTCGGTACGCAGCCGCCGAAGGATCTAGCTGTCGTCACCGCTCGACGCGGCGGCACCGACGACGTCCCCGGCTATGGCGGAATTCGCGCGAGAGGTAGCATGGTCGAGGGTTATATCGGAAAACAGCGGAGCTTGGATGATTACGAGGTTGAGGACTTTGTTTTGATGTCGACCGTGAACGGCACCCTCAGTGCTCGTGACAGAAAGACAGGCAAGGAGCGATGGCAGATTCATACCGAGGACGCGGCCGTGCAGACAATCAATCACCGTTCGAACTCGACGGAGCAGGAGGATGCCATGACTTGGATTGTGGAGCCGTCGGAGGACGGCAGATTGTTTTTCTATACGCCCGAGGGCGGATTGGAGGTATTTCCCGGATGCTCTCTCGTTTTTCTCGGGAGTTCGCGAGGGTTTCTCTCCGAGGAGAAAAAATGCTGACGTGCATGCCGCCATTGCAGAAGCTAGAGATAACTGTCAAGGACATTATTCATTCGACGCCTTACATGCCTCCTGGTGCCGATACGGTCTACAATGGTGCGAAGAATACTACGACGTATGCGATCAATGCTAGGACCGGTGTTATCCAACGGGTGTTCAGCACCGGCGGCGTTTCGGGTGTCGTTAACGACAGGAAGTGCAAGACTACAACGAAGCTGTCGGATATGGATGGCGAATGCGATTCGACAGAGAGCGCAGATAAGATCATCATGCTCGGAAGAACCGGTATGGCACCATGCAGAGTCATATATACCTACTAATTTCTAACAATTACCACTAGAATATACCATCAGAATCCAACGATGGTCTACCGCCGAGCTCTTGTGGACAATCAAGTTCAACGAATGGAGCCCGAACAATAGCGATCTTGACCTGAGAGCACAGTATCAACGTCCACTTGATAATCGGTATATCTATAGCCAGCACGACGGCAAAATCTATGGCTTCGATGACGCAGGTGAGGTTCGGTCATGTCGGACTAACCAGCTAGCAAGAGGCTGACGGGAGCCAGATTCGACTGGCGTGAGACCACCGAAGTACCATGCAATGCTAGAGTCCCCCGTAGTCCGGATATTCGATGTTGTCCGACCGCTCTCTAACCCGGCGTCCTACGATCTTTTGATACTCCCGCAGCCTTCTATCCGGACAAAGAAGGATGAAGAAGCCAGTGAAGGCAATACCTTCGTAGGGTGCACCCAGAATGGTGGATGGTATGCGTTGTCGGAAACGAACTTCCCTTACGTCACACGACAAGCCTCGGATGCGGATTGCTACAAACAGGGACGTGCGTGGAAGAGTCTACCGGCACCAGAGCGGGAGCAGTCTTTGGTTGGCATACACAAGGTACACTCTATTAGCCATCAGGAGCACTACCAACCGACGCTTCCGGCACCTCCGCCCAAGGCTCTCGACGGTAATCATTCGCCAACGCCCCCGCAACCTTCCATCCACACACTTCCACCCGCAATCACGTACAATTCGGGAACATTGCTCGCCTATTTCGTCATGACACTGGCGCTGATCCTGACACTGATCTACGCCGCGCCGACAACTGTTCGCAACATGGTCAAATCTAAGACTACTTCTGTTCTCCCAAGGGGTTTCAAGTCTGACTACCGTTGGATGTTCCCGGAGAATCAGCCATTGCTCGAGCCAATCCCTCAACCGTCACAGGTACAGGGGCTGACAGCGACTGTTGGAGCTCCCGAGCCGGTCGCAATCAATGCCGCCGAGGTACAGCCAGAGGAGCAGAAGCCTGTGGTGGAGGAACAGAAACTCCCCAAAGAGGAAATGGTTCCAGCGGTCGAACAGAAACTGGAGGGACCGAAGCCCGATGAAGGCCCAATTGTAGGTATTGAGCAGGCGGATGTGGAATTGAACGCGGACGGGACAAAGGCAGTCAGGTTCCAGGAGCCCGAGAATAACGAAGAAGTGAGGCCGGGGGCCGGTGCCGCCACAGATGATAATGTTGGAGTGGAAGCTATACCGGCCACACCAAAGAAGAAGATCTACAAGCGTGGGCGACGGGGTGGGAAGAAGAAGTCCAAAGATCAAACAAATCAGTTGGACGACGGTGCCAACGGAGGGCCGCTCGAGACCGTGGCTGAGAATCCTGCAGCGGTAAGTAGGGGAGGGCAGGTGACAGTGCTTTCAACCGGCAGAGTAGAACCGGATGCGAGCGGTGGTTATCACATATTGAATAGTTTGGAGATTTGGGAGGATGAGTTGTTAGGTAAACTATTCTCTGGTATGGTATCTATACGTTTTGCCGCTAACGTTTGGTAGGTACTGGTAGTCAAGGAACTACAGTACACAGAGGATGCTGGGAGGGCAAGGCTGTTGCTGTGAAACGGATGCTCACACACCATGTTGATCTTGCATCAAGAGAAGTGAAAACCCTGCAAGATGCCGACTTTCATCCAAACATCGTCCGGTACTTCTGCCAGCAACAGCAGAACCAATTTTTGTACATCGCTTTGGAATTGTGTATTGCGTCGGCCTTCGATGTTGTCACCAAGGCTGAGCAGTATCGAGAATACCACGATCTGCTAGATCCCGTCGATGCGCTGGGGCAAATGCTGAACGGTCTGCATCACCTGCACACCCTCAAAATCGTCCACCGAGACATCAAGCCGCAGAACATCCTCGTTGCACCACCTAATCCTCGGTCCAAGCGCCCACGATACTTAATCTCGGATTTTGGTCTGTGCAAGAAGTTGCACCAGGACGAATACTCGTTCGGTGCTACCACGACGCAGAATGCAGGGACGATCGGATGGCGTGCACCCGAGCTTCTCACGGACTGTGCCCAATCACTGGAAGGATTGTCCCCGAACGAGAACTCAGGGTCGGGATCGGGCACAGGGACGGATATTGTGGTGGATCACATGACTAAGCGGAGGGCTACCAGGGCAATTGATATCTTTGCCATGGGATGTGTCTTCTACTTCATCCTCACGCGCGGATCGCATCCGTTTGGGCATCGGTGGGAACGTGAACTCAACATCGTCAAGGGGAACAAGCTAGCTGCCATCGAGCGTCTCTCTCGAGATGGCAACCTTGAAGCTCTGGATCTCATTGGGAACATGCTCGAAGCGGATCCAAAGAAACGGTAATTTTCAGCAGGCCGCTTGAAAGTCGTGGCTGACTGAATTTTTAGTCCGGATACGGCTAAGGTTAGCATGCATCCGTACTTTTGGGATGACGAGAAGCGATTGGACTTTCTCTTGGCGATGTCGGATCGGTTCGAGCTCGAGAAGGATAAAGAGAAGAACAGCAAGCCGCCGGGGTCATATGTATCGCACTACATTCCCATGCTGGAGCACGGGGCATCTCGCGTGGTTGGTCCGGATTGGTTACAGAGGCTGGATCCTGCGCTGCGTTTCGAACTTGTGGGCAATCCGAAGCGGAGAGGGTACGATGGTGCAAAGATTTTGGACTTGCTACGAGTCATTCGGAATAAGGTATGGTCTGTTCCGGATGCAGATAAGACGCAATGTGCTGACGATCACACATAGAAGCACCACTTCCTCGACATGAGTCTGGCAGCACAACAAGCCGTCGGAGAACCGTCAGAATTATTCCTCAGATACTTCACGAGCAGGTTCGAACACCTGCTTATGTACACATACGAGGTAGTAATGCGCGCGGACCTTGACGAGGAGCCACGTTTCAAGAAGTTTTTCACGGCGACTTTTTAAGGTGCTTTTTTACTCCTTTCATCTCCATTTTCTTTTGGGAACTGTTATCTATTGCATGTTTCTTCCCGTCTCGTCTCGGCTGGCCTTGGACCTTTCGGACGGACTGGAATTGGATTGGATTTTCTTTGTTTTCCAGGGATGGCGATTTCATCATGTTCTTTCTTGGTAGGGGGCAACTTCTTTACTGTCGATGCTATGCCATATATCATCATTTAGCTCTGCTTTACTGTCAACGTTGTTCAGGAGTTCTACTTTTTTTGTACATATATCCTCCTCCCCGCCCCTTCGTTTTGGTAAAATGCGTTCCTTTTTGTCATTCATTTTTTATTTTTCTTGGGGCGTTTTGGTTGGGATCCTTTTGTCTTCTGTGTCTATTGCGAGCAAGAAAATGGGGGACTGTGGTGGGGAGGGAGATGCGGGACTGACGGGGGCGTGTCATGAATGAATGAATACCGAATCTTGTTTCGAAGACGGCGTTACTTCCGCTGAGATTGGGAGACGTCAGAATGTGAACTGCATTGAGTGAGGATGAAAAAAAGTTGACTCCTGCATGGAAGGGAAACGGTCAGGGCTGCAGCCTTCTGAGGCGTGGAGGAAACGTGTTGATCAGCTGTTGGTTTGACCATGGACTTCGAGTGATACCTATTCGACGCGTGGTCGCAATGGGTACACTGAACAGGATTGGGAATGAAAGACCCATCGATCGAATCATTTTCATCCGGAAGACGTCCTCGAGCTTCTGAGGAAACAAGCTCAGAATTATGTAGGTAGGCACTTATCTGGTACTTCTCGCCGCTGACGCCGAGTTTATTTCATGCACGTGAAATTAGTTGAGCACTACTGACCTAGCCAGCGTGCAGAAGTGACAACCACGTCTTTCTTCAACACACAAACAAGTCCATCACTGCCCACAATGGCTGATGACGCCCCAATCATCACCCATTCCGACTCAAACGCCTCACCAGTATCTTTCACTTACCCATTCGCAGCTGCACCCGACATCAGTCCGTTCCCCCCCGCGCCCTAATCCTTCTCCAAAGCTAACCACTACCACGCGTGCACCAAACAGTCCGCTCGAATCAGAAGGACTCCTACTACCAAGGCATCCTCTTTGAGAAGCTTTCGACGATACTGCGGAACCTCTATGGCGCACGGATACTGCACAAGTACAGCCTCGAGGCGAAGACGTTCGCTGAGCTGTTGTATCTAGGACTTACCACGCTGAGGAATTCGAGAACCCTCGGCGAGGAGTATTGTGACATCTTGCATGTGGGGGAGAGACAGGAGGCACCTGGCTTGGAAGTAGGTTATCTTGGGAGAAGTTTTGAGGGGGGGGTGTCAGAGGGGATGTTGAGTTGCTAATGGCGATACCAGCGGAGAACGGGCTTCATCCTCACAACCGTTCTTGTCCCTTATATCCTCACCAAGTCCCTACCCAAATTGCGCAGCAAGCTTCGCGCCGTCCTCGCGCCTCGGCCCAACGCAAAGCCCACCATCATTTCGGCAACGAAAGCCTATCTTCTACAACACCTCGATACGCTCACGAATGCGGACAACATCCTCGCCGTTCACTTGGGCCTCTTCTACTTCACAGGCGCCTACTACCACCTCTCGAAACGCCTGTGGGGGCTGCGCTACATCTTCACTAAGCGACTGGCACCGCACGAGCAGCGACAGGGATACGAGGTGCTCGGTGTCCTCCTCCTCGCGCAGCTGGGGACGCAGGCCTACTTCCACGCGACGTCAACGTGGAGCAATAGTTCCGCCATAACGCCGGAGGAATCTGCGATCAGCGCCTTTGGTTCGGAGAACAAGAACCCGTGGCACGATGAGGATACAGGCAGGGTCGAACCTGCCGTAGATCTCGAGGACGAGGGGAGGATGGCATTTTTGAAGGGCGAGATGGCAAGAAAGTGCACCCTCTGTTTGGAAAACATGAAGGATCCCACGGCGACGGCGTGCGGGCATGTGTTCTGCTGGAGCTGTATCGGTGAATGGTGTAGGAACAAACCAGAATGTCCGCTTTGTAGGCAAGCGGCGCTGGTGCAGCATTTGTTGCCGCTGAGAGCGTAGGAATCACTGTATGAATTTCTTGTGTGGGCTCGGGGATTTTGAATTTGCGGATTTGTTATGCTGGTGGAAATAGAGCAGGGGGTGAGCGATAATCTATGGATTTTTATTCTGCTTTCTAAATCTAGAATGATTGTATTCCTTTTTCCGGCATACTAGATATACATATAGTACATGAAAATTGGGAATGCATTCATGCGTTGGGCACGCTAGTCCGTTTCAGTATTCCGGCACAGCCACACTATTTTCCCGACTGTAATGACTAATGACTTCAACCAAACATCCTCGGCTA
>Ga0307512_10008146_pt1 | contig 10254 bp, 3 predicted proteins | sample 14_EM_MG_FD_200267 | JGI IMG/M metagenome (GOLD analysis project Ga0307512, IMG submission 200267) | Populus trichocarpa ectomycorrhiza microbial communities from riparian zone in the Pacific Northwest, United States - 14_EM | ecosystem: Host-associated > Plants > Roots > Unclassified | place... | reverse complement strand
CCAAGAGGCTCGCCTCGCGGTTCTACCAGCTCAAGACGGGGCACTGCCTGACTGGGCAATACCTCAACTGGACAAAGAGCCGCCCCACCCCGCAATGCTGGTGGTGCCGGTACCGAACTCAGACCCGGGACCACCTCTTCAAGGAGTGCCCCAACTGGAAGCCGCAGCAGAAGATCCTGTGGGCGGAGGTGAAGAAGGAGACGGGGAAGTGGAAGAACCGGTGGAAGGTGCGGGACCTACTGGCCGACGGCAGGTGCAGCCGAGCGGTGCTGGACTTCCTCTCGACCACGGACGTGGGCAGGCGGGTGCCGGGGTGGAGGAGGATGACGCCGTGAGCGCGGTGTCTGAGCTGGAGGTGCGGGAGTGGCTGGAGGAGCAGGGAGCGGGGGCCGAGGAGCCGGACGCTGGGGAGGAACCGCCGCTGTTCTTACCCACGCCCGACTTCATGGCACCTGCGGGAGCGGCTTAAGGGGGCGGATTGGGCGACGCTTTTCCTATGTCCTTTTCTTTTGTTCTGCACACTCGCTTTCTTCCCCTTTGTAATCTTGGTGCGCACCACACATTCTCGGGACAGGCCTGGGCGGAGGGCAAAAGGGGTGCTTGCAACGAGCCGCCACTGCGCGGACAGCGGACAGGAAACGGACTGTACATATTCTCGCCATGATCTCCATAGGTCGCACGCGAGTAATGAATAAACGAAAAAAAAACCCCCCTCATGTGTATGGACGACTACTTCGGCCGAACCCCTACCGCGATCCGCCGCTACACTAGGTTACGTCCAACACCCAACCTTCCAGACACGGCCTCCACGGCCCCGAACCGAGGAGCCACAGAGGAAGAACTCCGGGCACCCAGGCAGAGCACATCACCAGTCTGGACAGAACGCACTTTTCCAACAGCAATTGGAAACTCTCACGACGCAGTTGGGCAATGCCCATGCTCTCCTGCAGTCCAGGTACGTGACAGCCCTGATGGGAGTAGCCAAACCAGTGGATTCCCAATGCTCCCATATTCGACGGCACCAAACCGGACCTGGATCCTGCAACTATGTACGCAACAAGTTGGCGGCGCAGCGAAACCGCTAGTTACCCACCACGTCTTCGTCACGCTCTCAACCGCCTTTCCGGCTCCGCACTCAACTTGTTTCGTTCCCACGTACCGGAGAAATCGCCTTCGACTCCCTTGGATCTCCTCCGCCAGGCATTCGACGATCCGTATAGAACGCGTACCACCGCTCGGGAAATTCGAAGGTTGCGACAAAAGAACCAGACCCTCGGTGCCTACCTAGTGGACTTCGCGCGCGTTATGGGAGATCTCCACTGGACTGAGGCGGCCCGGGAAGAGAACTTGTACGAAGGCTCTCGGAGGGAATTAAGGATACCCTGACCAACACTCGTCCTGCCGACGATACCTATGAGCCCTTGCGCAGACTTGCAGAGAACTGGACAATCGGAGTTGTGCCCCGTACCGCTGAACGAGGTTCCACGATCCATAGGAAGACCGCACGGGCCGTAGCTGCCCCCACTTCTACCGTTGTCGCCACGCCACACCTGTGAATCCGACCGGCACCAACAGCGGCCATTATGGAGCGGCCCCGATGGGCCTGTCTGCAGCCCTACGCGATGCCAAGAGGCGCCGTATTAGAGAGGAACGTTTGGCCCGCGGCCAATGCGTCTACTGCGGTGACGAAGGACACTTCCGGCGCTACCGCCCTAGGCGTGCTGCAGTTGAGGCCTATCGTATGAGAATGGCGGCGGCAACTGTTATCCCAGCCTGCCCTCCGGTGGTATAGGCGGAACGTGGGTTCGGGGAACACTGGGAACGGAGAGTAAATACGCTCCTTGGATTCAGAAGAAATACAAGAGGTTAAGTGGGGAGGGAAGGGAAGAGAAAGAACAAAGCGGGAGGCGAGGCCTCATTTTATATACGCCAGCCGGCGCGTCACGGAACCCTACCTCGTGACACCGAACTCCGAATCACACTCGCTCCTCCGTTCAGCGCCGTGACTCCCAGCACTCCTCTTCACGCAACCAGCGGGCCTAGCCACGCATCGTGACATTGGTGTAATCCCTGGTGGGATGTTGCCAGGGTGCTGGAGGTAACCAATGTCCGTCGTTGATTCTGTGTGGGATTAGGGGGGGCGGTCGAAGCGGGGCGACGAGACAATGAGTGTTTTCGGGCGGTCGACAGAGGGGGTTTAAAGGGAAGGAAGAGAAGGAGGAGAGGTTTCCCGCAACTGCTCTCTCGCGAAAGGGAGGAAAGAACTACGGAAACAGTGCAGATTGGGGCTAAAATTCGAATCATGTCTCGAAATCGGGATCTGTGGTGCGGTAATAAACTTAATCTCAAAAACGCATTTCGAGGTTAGATGCTGTCTTGTCCTTCGGCTCGGGGGATTTATTTATTTTATTTATTATTCGCGCGGCCTGGGGCTGATGGGCTAAAGGAATAAGAGCAGCAAAACCGGTGTGCATATTTATACACGGAAGCAAACGCACGCGCAAGCCTGACAAAGGGGCCCCCCACCGCCTCCATCCGCGCTCAGTCGTACTAAAAGTAGTTGTAGGTCGTAGGTCTTGGTGATGTCCCCTCCCAGGGCATCGCCATTGGTGTAGCATCCTCTGTGTGGCTGTGCGCCGGGTTCTCACCCTGGAGTTCACCCCAAGTTCCTCCAAGGCTCGGGACAGACGTTCTGCTCGCGATGGGTGTATGGCGTTGCGGCCAACAATGAAAAGCGCGATTCAGTAGTGTAGGGGTATCATGGGCGCTTGCCATCCAGCAACATGCGCCCGACCCGGGTTCAAATCCCGGCTGAATCACTTTTTCTTTTGCTGGCATCCCAACCGTATGGCCATGTTTTTTTACTCCATGATTCGGCCCATGATAGTCAACTTTGTTCATTCCTTCCGTATATACCGTCTTCTCATTTATTCATCTATTGCTAGGTGGCAGAAATAACTCATCCTTCCCCCGCTCGCTGCACCACAAGAATTATATGTATGTAAAAACGCCCCGCTATGCAACTGATCGCAAAACAACCGAAGCCGATGGAATAAACACTGAATCACTAATTATACAAAGCTACCTCCATTCTTCCCGCTCACTCCAGCCTGGAACTCGGCCGCGGCAGAGCACTACCCCCCCGGCTAGTCCTTCTCGCTCCACCCCTAACAGTGCCTCCGTCCCCCCGCTTGAGATAAACCCTCCGCGTCTCCCCCGTACCCACGCCTCCAACGCTCGGCCGCGTCTTGGGTACCTGAATTTGTCCCACGGCTCGCGCCCCGTCCGGGGATGGTCGCGCCATATCACTATCACTATCCTTCCCACTCTGCTCGCGGGGCGACTCGCGCTCCCGTTGCGCCTGCGCGAGACTTGCGCTGCCGCTCCTACGTCTTCCGGGCGCCGTTACGCTGCTCGCCGATCCGCTGCGCCTTCTTCCTGCTGATGCTGCTACTGCAGAGGCCTGTGGGCGGCCAAGAGATGTCTGTGGTCGCCCCAAGGAGGAATGTGGCCTGGTCTGCTGTCGCCCCAAGGAGGAATGTGGCCTAGTCTGCTGTCGCCCCAAGGAGGAATGTGGCCTGGTCTGCGACGGCGGCCGGAGCTCGGGTGGCGATTCTTCGTCGCCGAACGCGCTACCTCCGTAGGCACTACCGCCAACGCTGCCACCGAGGTCGCTGGCGGAGCTGTGGATCGCGCGTGAGCTACTAACCCTCCGCACCTGACCGATCATGCCCTCGACCCAAGCTTGGTGCTCAGGGGTAACATTCTTTCCACCGCCTCGAGGCCCAGCGAGTCCGAGCGGCGGTCGATCTTCGACAGCACTCTCGGAGAATGAGAGTCGGCTAGTTTGTCGTCGTATGCCGGCAAACGGCGAACCGCTGGAACCTGGGCGCGATCCCGATGGGGGACCACGGGACGCAGGGCGAGAGGGTCCGGATGGAGGAGAAGGTGTCAACCCCAGTCCGGAAAACCCGTCGCTGGTTGGTGTCTTTAGCATTGGCGACGGGCCAAGTGAGCCTCCTCTCCTGCTGGATGCCTGGGACGGTGATTCAGGTTGGCCCGGGAGTAGCATGGGTGATACGTTGGCGGATGTCGAACGTTGCGGTGCCGCAGTGATCGAGAACATAGGCGAGGCACTCTTCTTTCCGCATTCCCCACACGAGCTGCCTGGGCGGCTGCCGTATGTCGGTGTAAGACTGCGTAGATAGCCAATCGGAGTTGGGCTTCTGCGGCGCTGGCCCATACTCGAGTTGCTGGCGCTGTGGCGGAGGTTGCGCTGATTTGGCTGACCTGAAGGGGCTTTATGGGACGGAATCTCCTCGATCTGAAGAACGCTTTCACTAACAGCCCTCATCTTACTTCCATGGTGGAGAGCCCATTCCTTAAGATACTCCTCGAGATCACTCCAGCCTCCTCCTACACGGCAGACCAGTCTTGCGTTACCGACAAGGCGCACGAAAAGCTTCATTGGCGGCTGGTCGTCGTTACGGTGAAGGTGATAACACTTGATATCCCCTTGAACGCTGGTATTGTGGCGGCGAGAATTGATTTTGGAATGACCCGGTTGGTTACCTGAACTCGCAGTGACCGCCGACTTGGGTGCAGGTATGTTAGATTGCCATGGGCGTGTAGACGGCTTCTTCGACAAGTCGTTGAGTTTCTGCAGATTCGATACAGTGAGCTTGACCTTCCTAGGGAGGCTCATGAGCAGTTCGTTGATTCTCTCATCCATCTCGATATCCAGGTCTCTTGGCGGAGGAGTGGACGGCCCCTTAGGCACATCTGGTAGATTGGCGATGGAATTTTCGAGCCATGGGCGATCATGTTGGCGCTTGTCGGGCGTAATAGCGCTGCTGTATGATTGATGTGGCCGTGCACCGCCGCGCTTGGGAAGTCTGATAGCAGGCCCCATCGGGATATCGTAGTCTGGGCTGCTGCCCCGAGAGAAAGTCGGTTCATTGCCAGAAAAATCGCTAGCACCAGCTGGGCTGCTATCCAAGCCGTATGTCTGGTTAAGCGTCGCATGCTTCCACATTCCTCGCTTCCCAGAGGTTGGCAACAGTACATGTGCGCCATCCACCTCGGGTAGGGTGGTTGACGCGTCGTCGTCGTTGGCCTGCATAAACGTTAGTATTATCATACAACCAACCAAGACCTACATACCTCTGAAACCGGCGGAGGGTTGGTAAAGAGCGACTGAATCTGCTTCCTTGCAGGTTTTCCTTCCTTCGATTTGAATTTCACCGAACCATCGCCCCTTCCGTCACTTGGTGATTTCGACCGACTGGCCTGCATAGGGTGTCCCCCAAGAAACTTTTTCGCATGGCTGCCCCATTCCTCCTGCATAGATCGAGGTGTCCGAGACTCCATGATGCTCGGAAGGTCATGCGCTTTGTTGCGGCGACCAAGAGGTGGAGGGGGAGGAGGAGGAGCAATAGTTGGAGAGGTGTGCGCCTCGAAGTCATCAAATCTGGTAAACGAGTCATCGCCGGGAGTTGACGCATTGAGGAAGTTGCGACCGTGGTGGGGGGTGAATGGACTACCATTTACATCGAAAGGAGGTGGAGACGGTAGCATGGGGCTGCTAAGCTCGAACTTTGGGGGTGATGAGCCTATGTAGAATTGGCCAATGTCCGATGTCATGCTGGCATCGAAATCCAAATCGTCCTCGTCTTCAACCGCCCGGTCAAAATCGGAAAGTACATCATCGTCGATATCAACGAAGGCTTCACCGAGCTCGCAGTCCAAATTGGCATCGCGTCCGACTTCTCCAAAATCGGGGATCACGCCAAATACCGAAGGCAAAAGAGAAGCGTGGAGCTGATCAGGCGATGGGGTGAATCTTCCATTCTCGTCCGAAATCGGTGTCGCCTGGCCAGAAGTAGGCTTTGAGAACTCTCCAATAGCCTGGCCAATCGCCAGTACCGCCGGATCCTCGAAAGCCTCTTTTCGCGCTCGAATGGAAGCACCACGGACTGGGGTAACCGGTTCGGCGGGCTGCGCCCGCTTTGCCAATTCCTCAAACATGAGCCTTGAGGATTGAACGTGAGAGAGCTTCACAAGTAATGGGTCTGCGATAGGCTCCTCATCGATGACCGTGGGTAGTGCGTCGGTTTCAGGCTTAGTTTGGATCTCCAGCGCGTTCTCAACCGCAGACGCAGTCTCCAGGACAGATTCTTCAGCTTCGCCAAGTTTTGAACTGCTCTGCTTCTGCTTGGGAGAACGTGGGACGAAGTTCTCCTTTGGAGCTTCCATGAATTCGGAGAGTATCACCTGGGACTCTGATTTGTTCATCTCCACGTCACCAACGGCGGGCGTCTCAACCATGGGGACGCCCTGAACACTCGGTTCAGGCGAAATAGCACGCTCGGCAGTCCGCGCAGTCTCTTCCACAACATTCCCATCAGCACCAAGAGCTTCAAGTACGGCCTCAACGGTGGCGGGCTCCATCAATTTGTCAACGGACAAGGCAGCAGGCAAGAACTCTTCCTCTTTTTCAAAGGCCTCCTTATGTTCGGCCGCGGTGGTGGCGGTGGGAAAGGTCGGCTCTCGCTGCACTGACTCCAACGCAGTCCCCTCCTCGTCCTGCGCTTCCTCTGTCTTCACAACCCCCGTCGCAGGATCCATATTCTCCGCAGACGTGACCTCCTGAACCATGCGCGCAATGACTGGGCCAATCTCGGTGCTTGCGACGGAGGCGACAACAGGAGTATCGGTGTCAACTTCCTCGTCCTTGGCGGCTTGTACGGGCTCAAGGAGCACAGGCGTTATCTCGGTGGCAGATCCAATAGCCACGGGGACGGCTTCAGTCTTCGCAGCATCCTCTTCCGCAACCGTAATATGACCGATCCCCGCAGCTGCTAATAGAGCCGAAACTGCAGCCGCTTCTTCAACCTGGTGTGTAGTGGCCTCATGGTCGTCGTCGACGATGGAAACCGCCGAATCGGCTGGTTGTCCATCCGATTTCTCATCAGCTTGCGCGAGATCTTGTTCCTTGATTTCAAGTGCTTCCTCGACCGAAGCTATATCCTCCACTGGCGCGATATCCCGTGTCTCCTCCATCTCCTCGTCTTCGTTATCCCCTTTCCCGTTCTCATCAGTTGAGGCCAACCCAGGCTTGACGAGATCGAATGGCACAACTTGTTGTTCCGCTCTATCTGCCGTCTGGGCGGCAGCATTTTCCTCGACACATTTCGCCTCGGGTTGCTTCTCGGCGATCACTTCGGCCTTAAAGACTTCACGTGTAGATGCAAATTCCTCCACTGAATCAGTATGTTGCAGCTTCTCCTCGGCGACAGCGACGACAACGGGCCCCTCAAGGTCCTCCTCTTCGACGGCGGTGGCTGGTAACACTTCCTCTCCATCATCAGCCTGGAAGATGGCCTCTTTCTCGGCGGTATCTGGCTGAGAGTGCTTATCCGTCGCTCCCTCGACCTGGCCTTGCCCCCCGACGTGTGCTAATTCCTCGACCGGAGCCTCTGCTACCGCCACCACGACAACATGTTGTTCCATCTCCTTCTCTGCCTGCACTTCATGCAGCTGCTCCTCCATGGGTTCCAGGACAGAAGCGACTTCCCCATCTGAAGGGCGCTGTTCCATCGGGGTGCTATCATGTTGCGTTTCGGACCGACCAATCTCAGGCTCCATTTCCGTGATTCCGATCACCGTCTCGACATTCTGCTGCGCAAGGTCCTCTGCGGGCTGATTAACCTCCTGTTCGCCTTCAAGAACCACAGTAGAATGTTCAACCACGCTCTCCCTACCCGATGAAATTAGATCGGCAGAAGTAGAATTCCGATGTTCTACTGGTTCCTCTTTGGTCGGAGGCAAGATATCTGAACTGACATTCTGCTCTCCTACTGGGGCCATTTCCAATTTCTCAATAAAGTCCACTTCGGGTCGTTTCCCTGTGTCTATTCCGATCGGAGCGATTTCGAGAGCTGGAACAAGCTCCTCCACTGGTAACGCTTTCTCTTCAACTTCCAACTCTTTCTTGACGAAATCAACAGAAATCGTCGGTTGGTCGAGCTCTCGGTCTTGAACAGGAGTGACCACCGGTTGTTCCGTCTCCGAATGTGTCCCGGGCCCCCGGGCAGAGACGACAATCCCATCCTCCTCAACAGGCGGGACCGCTGGCTTTTGCATGGTGGTCTCCTGTTTCTCCTCCGCAGTTCCTTCCACTACACCACCAGCACTTGTTTCCGTGGCCCTTTCTCCAGCAATATACGCTGTCTCTGCCTTCTCCTCCTGCGTGGCAGAAGCCGGAGGAATGTCCTTCTCGACCGGAGTAACCTCCACTGCCTTCTCGTCTGAGGATGGGCTAAAAACACCCGACACCTCGAGCTCCTTAGCCGTAGAAATAGAGTTCCCCTCCTCGGGTCGGTTGCGGATAGTCTCTGCCACAGACCGAACGGACATATTTCCCTGCTCGCTTCTGAGAATGACCGACTCCGTTTCTGGCTCGGGTGTTGCAGCCACTGTTTCCTCTTCCACCACAGGGGCCAAAAGCTTGTCATCGCTGGGTGGGCCTGGACGCGTCGGCAAAGCTGTAACCACCTCCTGGTCGACACTCTCAGGCGTTCCGGGGAGTATCACAACAGAGGTGGGAGTCTGGACTGCCAGCTCTCCGAAACCCAGCGGAGGTGTCAGGGATTGTTCCGATTCGTCGACTTCAGGGTTCGCCGGCGCAGGCGTAAGGCTCAAGTCCTCTTGGATGGCATCGGGGGAGCTAGCATCCCCCGACTTCCCGGATTGGACTGCAACAACCAGCGGACCTCGACCTTGACCGGCCGGTAATCCGGACGTAAGCAGCGCGAGCGCGGCCGCCGCTGATCCCACTTGCCTTTCGATTGCGGAGTGCGGCTTCTTCGGGTGCGGGTCCACCTCCGGTGAGCTGACCTCCTTCAGCGTAGTACCCCTGGGTGACTTTGGGAAGTCGAACCCAGTAACCACAATCGTAGGCGACGGCGACGCCTGTTTCGCATCAACCACAGACCACCCCTTGAGCCTCTCTCCGAAAGCGCTATCGAAGAAGCTTCTCCGTTCAATACCTTCCCTGTTTTCGGCTTCGTTCCGGAGCAGTCCCATATCTATATCTGGGCTCTTGATTGGGCTGCTTGCCGCTTCGGCAAGACTTCCAATACTACTGGCGCGTCTCCACCTTCTGCCGCGGTCCGCTTCGATTTCGGATGATTGTACTTCGCGGAGGCGCTTGAGTAAGCTTTTGTCGAGGCCCAGACCGATCGGCCCTTCTTCCTCCGGTTCGGATTCCGATGTTTGCCCTTCGATTTCTATTCCTTCGGTGACATCTTCTTGCGCTTCGAGGGCTTCCATTAGGCCGCGCTCTAGCTCGCCCACCTTCTCGAGCACATCCTCGACAGCGTCCTCATCTTCACGAGCCTTCTCTGCTACCCTCTCGCCCTCCATAACAAGATGCATCTTCTCCCTTTCGTTCCGGAACTCTTCAGCCTTGCTGACTTCTCGCAGCCGTCCCTCCAGCACGACGCGTTCCGCATCCATCTCCCAGTTACTCACGCCCTCCTCGATGTCCTCGAGCTCGCCGACCCACTTGTCTGGTAGCACATCTTCCCGTCCTTCCAGAGCGTCTAGCATGGAATCCATAATCCTTCCCGCCGCAGTGACGCGCTGCTGGATGTTCTCGGCCATGACAGCAAATATTTCTTCGTCTAGCTTCTGGGACCCGTCTGCGATGGCGGGTAACTGAATGGTTTCGTAGCCCGCGTCCAGGGCGTCCCGAGCGTTACCAAGCCAGCGGAGGAATACGGGGACGATCTTGAGGACTGCGAGACGGATAGCCCATATCGAGAGGAGCTTCATGAGGCGGTGCAACGGTGGCAGGAGTTGCAGGGTGGTGGCAGCAATTACAGCTGACGATGAGGTGAGGGGGTTTTCGATACCGGTGCGATACGCTACTTTGTATTAGCTGGTTGCATCGGCATAAATATCCTAAGATGGAGTTACTGCATACAGAGAACTTTTCCTTTCAGTCCTTCGACGTCTAATTCTTCGACCCCTTCGGTGATGGCCTCGATACGTTGCTCATAGTGCGCCACGGTTATCTTGGGGAGCGAACCATAGTAATCATACGGGTTGATCTCATCGTCCTCATCCTCCAAGTCTTCCTTCACACCTCGATGGTAGCCGTGAACCGGTGTCGATAATGCTCGCGAGTCATTAGCCCCAGCCGCCAACGGTTCGGGGATAGACCTCGGCGCAGTCTGTTTCGGAGGTGTA
>Ga0307512_10008145_pt1 | contig 10256 bp, 7 predicted proteins | sample 14_EM_MG_FD_200267 | JGI IMG/M metagenome (GOLD analysis project Ga0307512, IMG submission 200267) | Populus trichocarpa ectomycorrhiza microbial communities from riparian zone in the Pacific Northwest, United States - 14_EM | ecosystem: Host-associated > Plants > Roots > Unclassified | place... | reverse complement strand
TCGCCTTTGAAGTCGGATTCCAGAACAGAAGACCCCTTTTGACTGCAGTAGTCTCCGCAAGTCTCATCAGTGTCATTATATATCAGTTTCAGAGCCTGCACAACTTCACCCATGAATGGCCTGTTAGCCACCTCTGAGTGAACACACATGGAAGCAATGGCTGCCACTTTAGCCATGTCATCGAAGTCATAGCTTCCTGCCAGGGAAGGATCCACCAACTGCTCCAATCCTTCTCTACTAGTTAGCAGTGGGCGTGCCCAAGTCACTAGATTTTCCTGTCCCGGGGGTTGTGACATATCCACGGGTTTTCTTCCAGATAGAAGCTCAAGCAGCACAACCCCATAACTATAAACATCACTCTTTACAAGTAGATGCCCTGTCATTGCATATTCAGGGGCAACGTACCTACAAACCAAAACCTCAGAAAGTGAGATGGGGGACTAAAGTAATATTTGAATAATTGCATCTTTATAATGTACAGAAAAAAGTAAAGAGAAACATCAGCCATCATCAAACTCATACAGATTCTCATGGACAGTAAGAAATCCACCACTCCCAATAAGAAATAGTAAAATAAATACAGTTCAATGTGATTGGTGATGGGTCATGTTTCCAATGAAATCTTACTAAACACTGACAAGGCAAGTGTAATTACCCAAAAGTTCCCATCACCCTCGTAGAAATATGATGACTTCCTTCCGTTGCTTCCCTCGCCAAGCCAAAATCAGAGACCTTCGGGGTGAAGTCCTCTTCTAGTAAAACATTACTAGCCTTAAAATCTCGATGAATTACACGAGGATTAGAATCTTCATGAAGATAAGCCAATCCCCTAGCTGCTCCAAGGGCAATCTTCAACCGTGCATCCCAGTCAAGAGGTCCCTTATCATTGTCAACACCTGAAACGTGTCAATAAATGGGGCATGGAACAAGAAACTTCATTTTACCTTCTTGTTTCAGGGAAAATAACTTGCAAGACAATTGAATGAATATTGCTGAATGAAAAGCTCAATATCATTAGGAGGTATCCAGGACAAATTATAGAATGCACATGGCACAATTAAACACATGTTTCAAAAAATGAAAGAAAAAAAGTTGATCCGATGTGATGAGGAAAATACCATGCAAGTGTGATTCTACACTGCCATTCCGAACAAGTTCATACACCAAGCAGCGTGTGCGCCCTTCAATACATATGCCAATGAGTTTCACGAGGTTGCGGTGATGCAACCGACTCAACATTTCAACTTCAGCAATAAATTCACGGTCTCCATTCTGATTGTTCCTCGTAAGCAGCTTAACAGCAACTTCAGTTCCATCTTCCATACTCCCATCGAAAACACGTCCAAATCCTCCTTCACCTAAAATTCTCTTTGAACTGAACTTGTCTGTTGCCTTCTCAAGCTCAGTGAATGTAAATGTTTTGACAGAGAGCATACACGAAGCCATGTTGGACATGAGGGACATTGGTGTTGAGCTTGCAATGCTACTTGACAAGAAAGACCCAATGCCTGCATCACATGCAGCAATCAAGTATTTAACTTAGGCATGGACTTATCTTGTTTACTAACAATTATTTAGAGATCATAGAAAATAAAGCCAATAAAGCACGACTACAAAAACTGCTTGCTCTATTCCAAAAGACACATGTGAAGTGACATAAAAGATTTTTATAGCATACATTTCTGTAAACTTTCCCACTTGTATTCTCCATTATAAACTACAGTAGAAGCTGTGAAATAACAGGATTGGCATTCAAAAGTGGAGATGTAACAGCATAAACATTACATGACACTTTGACCAAATAAATCTTTACAAGTAGAACAAAATGAATATAAAGGGGCATACCAGATCTTTTATTTATAGAGGACATGAATGCCGGACCAACAGCACTTGATGGTCTTCCAGATTTTCTCCATCTTATGACAATGGCAATTGCTCCAATGAAAACCACTAAAACCACAAATGCTGACAGAGTAATGATGACGATGGTTCTAAGATTCATCCTCTGGTTCTTGTTTACAAAATTAGCAGTGATGGGGAGATCCCTGGTACTTCCACTTGGACCACTCCCCGTGTAGTTTGGATATGGTGATGAAGAAGGAATCCCTAATATAATCTCAGGAGGTAGGTCACGACCATTAAAATAACATATGTAAAGCCACAAAGATTTACAAGAGAATCGAGATTATTACCTGGATAACTAATGTATACTACTTCATAATTACCAAAAAGAGTTATATTTAAAGGCACTTTCTTTTTCCAAAATCTATCATATGTAAGTATTGCCGTAGTATTATCAAACTTCTCTCCAAGTGGAACCAAGTTGATATCCACCACAGTTTTCCCCTGATTTTGACTATCAGCAGCTGCACCCATTATTTTCACCTGACTCTCTTCCAGATACGTGCCTGCTGCAACTTCACTCTCTAGTTCTCTCATAACAGGAAAAACTGCATACGGCGCCACATCTAGGAGAAGTCTGACTTTCATAGGAAAAACACAGCCACAAGGTGAGCCAAAGGGAACTGTAGTGAGTGGCTCAGTGCATATTTGGTCACAGCCTGCCAAAGAATCTTTTATCAACATAAATTCAAAAGCACCTTACAAAGAACTAGAAACTCTAGCTGCCAGATGTTACTTTGATCTTCTGAAGGGGACGGAGCAGTCACAGCAGGTTTCACAGGGCGATGATGATGTCTGTGATGACCACCATGACGTCTTGGTAAGGGTGCACTATGAGGAACAGGGAGAAAATCTGAAATAAGAAGAGATGAAATTAGTGAAATTCCAATAGCAGTGTCAAGGAAAGTTGCTGAGAAATTGAGAATAAAGGGCACCTTGATGTGCTGGAGAAGGTGCAGGTGAGAGGGAAGGGCCCAAAGAAGACTGAACCACATGACTATGAGATGGTCGTGATCGAGCAAATGACAAACTCATTGCAGCTGACATTCCTGTAAGCAGTAGAGTGCATGTTGTCCATAGTCAGCAATAATACACAGCTATCACATATAGATGGAGATTGACATAGAGTAAAAAAAAAGTTTGACCTGCACTACAGTGACTTAATTTATTAACAATGAATTTTGCCATTACAGGAAGACATTGACCTTCCCAGATACTAAAACTTTGTGGCCTTACCGTGTCGCACAAAAATGTCTTTCACAGATAATCGCCAACTTGGTGGCAAAGGAGACAAATACACATGAAGTAATGGATGTCCTGAAAAGAATGGAGAACAGATAAGTTAGTTTTCTTGAATGACGCGAAGTTGCAAGACCTCTTGTGATAAAAAAAAATCATGTGACTAATTGATATCTAATATGTTATAACAATGTGTAAGGATGCATGGCTACAAAAACAATTAATGAATAATAGGAAGAAAAAAAAAACTACTCAATAATAAAGTGAATATGTAACAAAAGTAGGAATAAGCATCACCATTTAGCAGATCATAAAAACTAAAGAAAGTTAAAAAATAAAGTATAAAACAGTGGAAATAATTTGTCCACATCGACTATAAAACTGATTTCGTTAAAATGAAGCATATGAAGAATGATATTTCAATTTCTACCAAGCTCCTTCGAAAAAAATATGATTTCTTTTGATGCAAAGAAACTTGGCCACTTAATGTGTACTCTGTACGGAGTAGTTTCTCATCATTATGCATTTCAATTATATGCTAAGCATTGAGATTATCATAATAAATTCAAGATTTTTAAAATTCAGGGATTCATAATTTAAGATTAGATCCTTAAAACAAGGAGGCACATCATGCTTACAGTATAAATCCTACTGTAAATACAGTGGATACGTTAGACTATTTCCTTTCATGAGAAGAGAAAACCAGTAACAGGGTGTATGGGAAGAGAGATACATTGTGGTACCTAAAATAATTACTTAATTAATTAGCTTTGTCAAATGTAGTTCAAAGACCATATCTTATCTAATCCCCAGACTTAGGTAATCAATTGCTTAAGCAAGTGAATGCTTTATCAGCATCAAAATAACATGCCATATATGGTTTCTTTCAATTTTAGCAAATACACATAATGCATATATGGTTTCTTTCAATTTTAGCAAGTACACATAATTCGTTGTGCCTATTTCCTGAGGTTTATTGCATCGTTCTCAATTTATAAGGAAACGTGGTGTTAGCATTTAAGCTATCTTTCAACACAGGATGAATGTACAATCTTACTCAACAGAAATCTCATTTCCAAATTCTGCAAATTTTCCCTCATGCTTCTCAAATTCTATCTACTTTCTCATTAAAAACAATCTCCTAATTCTCCAGAAAGAAGGTATAGAAATCAGTGAGATCATGCTAATCTCTTAATACATACAGTAAACTTGACAGCCATACTATCAGCAAACCAGTTAGATCAATTTAACCAGCTAAACAGTGAATAACTCAAAAGCAGTTACCCTCTTAAAAGACTCAACAATAAACAGGCAAGAGTTAAAGCCATTGCTTGATTTCCTAAAATCTGAAGTCAATTAATACAAAACCAATCTAGAATTGACCAAAAGCAAAACCAATGTTAATGTACTTTTAACAAAAGCATCTGGAGAGTGATATTTCAATTTCAATCTCTACAGAGTTTCGTCCAAAAAAGAAAATGAGATGATTTCCTTAGATGAAAAGAATCTCGATCACTTCATCTGGAGTAGTTCCTCGTCATTATACATCTCCTTTATATGGTAAGAAGCATTGAGATTTTGGTATTAAATTTGAGACCTAAAAAAAGAATTGGGGATTCATAATTTAGTTAAGACTAGAAACTTAAAACAAAGAGACATGTTATACTTATAGTATAAATCCTACACTATCAGACTGTCCCCTCACAAAAAAAAAGAAAATAAAAGAAAAGAAAGAATGGAAGGCCACAAGCAATGTGTATTGGGAAGAGTGATACATTGTAGCACCATGATATTTTACTTTATGTATCAGCATTACTAGATGTGGAATGAAGACCGTATCTGATACGATCCAAGTAAAGTCAAATTCGGATTTTGATGTAAAATTTTATAGTCCAGTTTTACACTATTGAAAAATTTTATATTGTCTAATTTTACACTATTAAGCATAACTTTGAGATTTTTACAGGAGCTTTTAGACATGATGTTCTATATTGAGTTAAAATTCCAGGTCAATCAGGATTAAGGAAGGGATTGTTTTAGAGGGTCGAAGTTACTGAATCAATTTTGTCAAATTTGTATGTCTGGACCTCCGTCTACTATTTGAACTATATCTAGAGTTATAGATGCAGAAGGAATTCTGCTGAGATTCCAATTGGGAATTCTGCTAAGATTCCAATTGGGTTGGAAAGTAGACATTTATACCTTTCCAGCAATATGTGGTAGGCCTGCTAGTTCATCCGAACAAGAGATAACGATGTGTTTTGGAGTCAGGATTGAAATCTGCCAGGACTGTGCAAAACTTGGAGAAACATTGTTTCCATATGTATTATGGATTCCGGTCAAATACAAAGATTTCTTAATGCTCTTGGAAACATGTGTGGCGGTTATTGGCTTACCTATTCTACAAGGATTCCATGTCAAACAATGAGACATTTATGGCAGCAACTATTATTCATAGTTTGTAAGGATTCTATATCCATTATGAAATGTATATGGTGGCAAGGAGGCTTAGGATTCTTATGTTCTTCTTTTTCTTATTTTACAGGATTTCCTAGCACATCAAGGAGACTAAGGGGAGGCAATTTAAGGGAGAAAATTCCAGCAATTAAAAACAAAGTTTTCTAGCTAATTTGGAGCATGACGTTTTGGCAAAGCCTCCAAGGAAAGCAAAGGGGGAGTTTCCGCCATGCATGGAGATTTCAAGTAAGAGAACTTTGTTTTATGATGTTTCTTTTATTTATTTTAATGTTGAATATTATTAGCATTGGATTTTATTCTAAATTGGATTTGTTTTGGCCCATTAAACATTGTTTTAGGTTTGTTTCAATATTAAACTTGTGTTAGTTGAACACTAAATAGAGCTTATTGGCTTGCAACCCAAAAGAAGTTCATTAGGATTATTTTGAGGAGACTATATATTGCTTTTATCGCTAGGAGTTTCAAAAGCTACGATGATTTGAATAAACAATTTTTTTTCTTTGTTTTGTGTGTTGCAAACAACCTTTCTTTGCAGGGACAAAGATCGTACACCGACTTATCAAAAATTAAATGGCTTTGTGACGTCATTTGCACACTTCAGGTTCTTAGATACAGGGTTATCTCTGCGTCCATTTTTTTTTCCAATACCTTTGGTTCTTAAGTACAGAATTACCTCTGGGTTGAGGTTTTAAACCTGATATCCAGCTTTCTTGGATTGATTTTTAATTTTTTTGGGTTGTGTGACCACATACTCATGAGGTTCACATCAATTGATATCATAGCAAATCTCTGAAAATCAGGTTATATCCTTTATTTTCTTCTTGTTAGTTTTGAATTTCTTAGGTTTTGCTATCCTTGATTTGATTTTCAATTATTTCATGTCTAGAGATTAGTAATTTGCGTCTAGAATTCTTTGATTAAAAAAAAAATCATATTGTGTTAATATTTCTATCCAAATTAGTCACATTAGTTTTTTTTTAAAAAAAGAAGCAACCAGATCGCAAATTCAGGTTAAGAGCTGATTTTTTTCGGGTTTGCTTTAAAAATCATAGGTTCAGGTTAATTCTTTTTGAATTTTCAATTTCAAGTCATCTTTTTTAGTTCAGTGTCAAATTTGTGCTTCCATATCGTATATTCAATTCTTGTTGTATCTTCGTCTAGTCATGTTACTGTATTCATGGATCACCATAAGAAATCTGTGTGGAACACAAGGAGAGTAAACATGTGAGGGAGTTGATGAGGAAACATATTTTCTTTATCACTAACCAATTTTTCAAATTTGAAGATGTCCAAGTCAATCAATATGGCACCACCAACAACAAGTAACAACGTTGCTTTTCAGTTAGGAGCCGTCACTCAACAATTGGTGATGGGTGATATGCAAATAGGATGGAAAGATTGGAGGGATGTTGCTAATGAAAATGATGGAGCTTGACATAAGGTTGATCGAAGAAAATTCAATATGAGTAAGGAAGAAAAACTAAGGTTACGAATTTCAAATATTTATGATCATAATGCTTCTATGATGTTAGATAAATAGCGCAAGGCTAAACGAATTGCAAAGGTTTATAAAGAGACAAATAAAAAACATGAAGAATGGAGAGCTTCATTTCAGCTCTGAAAAGGATGGAAAAAAAAAACAGTAGTGATTATCATTCAAAAATATGTGTGCAAGTGGATGGCAAGACGTGTTTATTTGAAATTATTATCGGCTACTATTTTTATACAATGTTGTTGGAAACAAGTGCGGGCAAGAAAAGAACTTCAAAGGCTTCAACAAGAGGCTAAAGAATTTTCCATTATACATATTGGTGATTTGAGGATGAATCATCTTAAAGAAAAAGAAATGATAAGATCCAAGCAAGGTCAAATTTGGATTTAGTGTAAAATTTTCTAATATCCAATTTATGCTATCGAGTTCTAGACAAGAGTTTCTAGACATGTTCTTCATTGAATTAAAATTTCATGTCAATCGAAGTTTGAGAAGGGTTTATTTTAGATATTCAAAATTACTAGATGAATCTTGTCAAATCTATTTGTCTGGACCTTCATCTACTGTTAGGACTATATCTAGAGCTATAAAAGGAATTCTATTGAGATTCCAATTGGATTGGAAAGTAGGCATCCATTCCTTTTTTGGCAATATGTGGTAGACTTGCTAATTTATCCGGATAGGAGAGAACGACGTGTTGAAGTCAGGACTGAAATCCGCCGGGAATGTGTGAAAATTAGAGAAACATTGTTTTCTTGTGTATTATGGATTCCAGTCAATACAACAACGATTCCTTCATGCTCTTTGAAACATGTTTGGCAACTATTGACTTGCTTATTCTACAAGGATTTCATGTTAAACAATGAGACATTTATGGCAACAACTATTATCCATAGTTTGCAAGAATTCCATATCCATTATCAAATGTATGTGATGGCAAGGAAGCTTTGAATTCTTTTGTTGTTCTTTTCCTTATTTTAAAGAATTTCCTAGCACATCAAGGTGACTAAGAGGGGGCAATTTAAGGGAGAAAATTCCAGCAATTAAAAACAAAGTTTCCTAGCTAATTTGAAGCATGAAGTTTCGGCAAAGCCTCCAATAAAAGCAAAGGGAGAGTTTCGGTCATGCATGGGGATTTCAAGCAAGAGAACTTTGTTTTATGATGTTTCTTTTATTTATTTTAGTGTTGAATATTATTAACTTTGGACTTTATTCTAAATTGGGTTTGTTTTGACCCATTAGATATTGTTTGAGTTTGTTTTAGTATTAAACTTGTGTTAATTGATTACTAGATAGGGCTCATTCGCTTGCAACCCAAAAGAGATCCATTAGGGTTATTTAAAGGGGGCTAAATATTACTTTTATCATTGCAAGTTTCGGTAGCTATGATGATTTGAATAAACTAGATTTTTTCTTTGTTTTGCATGTTGCAAACAACCTTTCTTTGCAGGGACAAAGATTGTACATCAACTTATCAAAGATTAATTGGCTTTGTAGTGTCATTCGCATACTCTGAGTTCTTAGGTATGGGGGTTATCTCTAAGTTCAAGTTCTTTTTCCAATACCTTTGATTCTTAGGTATAAGGTTACCTCTGGATTAGGATTTCAAACCCAGTATTCAGCTTTCTAGGGTTAGTTTTCAATTTCCTTGTGGGTTACGTGACCATATGATCACGAGGTTCGCATGAGTATCTTATCGATATGCTATAGTAAAACTTAGGTCATCCATTTGTAGAAACGATTGCCATATATGCTTTCTTTCATTTTTTGGCAAATTAACATTTTAAAGAATCATTGGCAATCTCTATCCACACGTGTCAAATCTAAAATCCCATCCTTCAGAATAGCATGGATGAAGGTCCGAATTCTGCAATTTTCCCACATGCTTCCAAAATTCTGCTAATTTTTTTTCATAAAATATATCGATTCTCTAGACAGAAGGTATAGAAATTATTTCCATTCATTCAGTAAACTTCACAACCATGCAATTAGCAAATCAGTGAGACCAATTTAACCTAAAGATTCAGAAACATTAATGCACAACCATGTCCGCTCCAATCAAAGGCAGAGAAGCAGGTAATTTATAGCATCTGTTGATACTTGATAGTTAATTAGGAGAAACAAGCACATTTTGCAAAGTCAGTAACAGGTAAAGTTTGCGCTAAACAGCAATTCTCATATTAACACCCCATTAACCTGTTAGAAGCAAAACTGACAAAGAAAAGCAAGACTCTTTCCTTGAATTCCTAAAAATGCACGCAAAATTACAGCTAATAAACCCAAATTTCAGCACTCTCAGACTCAATCAAGCTGAAAATATCAACCAAAAAAAGCGTGAGAAAAGAAAAGGATGTTTACCTAAACAAGCAAAAACAAAGCTAGACCAGCAAAGAACAAGCAGCGACGTCGTCAAGGTATGCATCTTACGTCAAACCAAAATCCAAAGCATTGTCAAAACCAAAGGCCTTGAAGCTTGCTGGAGATCCAGCGGAAGTTCCAGGAGCTCCGGCTGAGGCCACCGTTGAATTGAGTATCAAGCATAACCTAAAAACAAGAGTTTGGGCAGTGAGAGAGTAAACAAACGGTCAGTCAAAACTAAAACCCTAGGAGAGAGAGAAATCAAGAGAGTGTCAGTGTGGGTGTACGTGTTGTGTGGGGTTGCAGATCCATGAAATGCGGTAGAGATCTAGAAAAACAGTTACACAGATGCTCCCCGTGCGCTGTATAAATGTACGGTGAGGAAAGTACAGGAGTCTGTGTGTGTTAGGGAAGAAGAAGAAGAAGAAGAAATGGAAGAGGGAGAGAGACAGAAGGGGGTTTTGAAGAGTGAGAGAGTTGAAACTTGAAACAGAGGTGGTGGTGGAGAAGGGAGCTTTATTAATTGCGAGAGACTACTAGCACTAGTTGAGTAGTGTTCTATAGAGGTTTTTTTGGGAAGTGATGGTGTCTGTCTGCTTCACGCGCGCTTGGTTTGAGCGCGTGATTTGGAAGTGATGAGTTTACCGACTTGCTTGCTCATGGATGGTCCGATTTGAGATTTGTTTGTTGATATGGTTTATTTTTTACATATATAAAATAGTAATCGTAATGGCTCCTATTTTGCTGTGGGTTTAATTTTTATATATATATATATAAAAAACAGATA
>Ga0307512_10008144_pt1 | contig 10257 bp, 9 predicted proteins | sample 14_EM_MG_FD_200267 | JGI IMG/M metagenome (GOLD analysis project Ga0307512, IMG submission 200267) | Populus trichocarpa ectomycorrhiza microbial communities from riparian zone in the Pacific Northwest, United States - 14_EM | ecosystem: Host-associated > Plants > Roots > Unclassified | place... | reverse complement strand
ACCCTAACCCTAACCCTAACCCTAACCCTAACCCTAACCCTAACCCTAACCCTAACCCTAACCCTAACCCTAACCCTAACCCTAACCCTAACCCTAACCCTAACCCTAACCCTAACCCTAAGATCACCTTTAGATGCTTCTCTTTTGTCAGAAGGGGACGACGGGTAGTAGGAGCGGAGCTCCGCCATCTAGCCGGCTAGCCCGGAGGCGGAGGGGAGTAAGGGGCTGTCATACTCTACATAGAGTGAATACAGTATGATTAAAACAAACAAAACCATAACATTCCTTATGCCGTCCATTCGGGGTGCCGTATCCACCCTGTCTCCCGTTCGGGTTGTCTTGCTCTCTCCATCTCCCGTTCAGGTTGTCTTGCTCTCTCCATCTCCCGTTCGGGTGGTCTTGCTCTCTCCTTCTCCCGTTCGGGTGGTCTTGCTCTCTCCTTCTCCCGTTCCGGTTGTCTTGCTCTCTCCATCTCCCGTTCGGGTGGTCTTGCTCTCTCCTTCTCCCGTTCGGGTGGTCTTGCCCTCTCCTTCTCCCGTTCCGGTCGTCATGCACTCTCTATCTCCCGGAGACCTGCCGCAGTCTACCCGCAACCCCCCTCATGCGGTCTCTTGCCCGAAAAGATACCCCCGAACGGGGTGCCATGTCCTCTATACCCCCCCCCCCGAAAGGGGTGTCTTGGTGTCTTACCCACCCTATCTCCCTGACGCGCCCCAGCCGCCCTCCCGAGAGTCTCCCGGAAGGGCCGGGAAAGACCCTGATTTCCACAAAACGTACCTGGTGGCAAACATGCAAAGTTCCATCATGAGTGACCGCTGGAACATGCCCTAACCCTGAGCCCGGGACTTGTGTGTGCTGCCCGGATCCCTTGAGTCGTAGACAGTCCCCGACACCCGAAGCCCCGGAGATGTGTATACCGCTGCATCAAGTGAGCATGAGCCGTGTAATCATGAGAACAATCACCTATTGACGAAATCGTGCCAAAAGTACGCCCGCAAAAGTATCCCACAAAAAATCTATTAATGACTAAGCGTCATGTGAATCCCACAATGTCTAACAGTCTGGTCCCAGCACATTACGTGTGGGAGAACCGAAGCTGACCAATCCAGTGCCAGCCCAGTGACATACCGCAGGTACCCGATCCCAGTGAGCAAGATGCCACGTCTAGATATTCTCATGAATCCTGACAAGCACTGCCAACTGGAAGAGAGGTGCCAGCCGAGGAGTGGAAGAGGTGAAAAAATACACAGAGATTCATAACTTAGGTCATAGAAACCGTCCCGTCCGTCCGTGATCACCCTGGACGGGGACGGGACACCTTAGCGCCGTCCGTCCAACGGCAAGACGGAGATGGTGCCGTCCGTCCAAGTTAGGACGGGGACGGACGGAAAGGACGCCCGTCAACTGCTGAGGATCCGTCCCCTAAGTCAACGGTTGTCATCCATGGATCAAGAGCAAAGTACATAATAATATTCATATAAAACGTGTTACAATTACCCGCAACTGTGAACCAAGATCCATCAGCATCCAGCCATCCACACAATGTCTGACCCCCGATCTCCAAAGATCAAGCCCTGTTGAATCCATCATTTTAGCCAGAAGATGCCGAAATCATGTCATCCCCCAAGCGGTTTCTTACCTTACTGATCAGCAACTTTGCGCTACTGGATACACGTCCTGGTTCGTCTGACATGGCAGGCGAACCCGAAAAAAATATTCGCATAATAGATCTATGAACTAAGCCTAGATGAGTCCATTTAAAACACTTACCGCGCGCGAGAATCCCTCAATTGCTAATCATCTAAATATATCCTCTAACTGCCCGATAACGCCCGGGGACGGTGGATGACCGCCGATGACGCTGTTTTCACCGTCCCAGCCAGACCACTGGCGACCTGCCGTCATTTAGCTGCTAGAACTGGACGGGAGGATTTAGTGCCGTCGAGTCCGTCCTGACGAGATAAATGACCGCACTACCGTCCCCGGCCATTGGACGGGACAGTAAAGAACACTGTACCCAGCAAAGTGGGTGCCTGTCGAAAATCCAAGTCTATACCATTAACGTCGCGTGCTGCGAAGATGTCCTATTAACCCATAGTAGACTACATTACTATAATACCCATGCAAACATGTGTACGCAAATACTATACATCACCCAAATAAATCAAAATGGAAATCAACCAACTAACAAATCGACAAATACCAACAATCCCAAGCACTCTGATAAGTACAAACCCATGAACACCGGAGGATCGCTATCAAGTATACGAGAGAGCACACTGAAAATACTCGAACCATCCAGTACGAGATATCACACTCCCAGCCAAGAAGACTGAACACCCCATGAAACTCAGAAAGACGCTGAGTAGTACACCGAGGAGTATGCTCCCGTGTATGCTCCCGTGTACCCTGGCGTGTACGCTCTGAAGTACTCTGACGAGTATCCGCCCAAGTACACATCCGAGTACACGAGAAACTATACTCCCGAGCATACTATCCAGTACACTCCCAATCAAACAAAATGCCACACGAACCAGCTTAAGAACTGTACACTCCCAAATAACAAAGAAAGACACTCCCAAATACACTGAGGAGTCTGCTTCCAAGTACACCGAGGAGTATACTCCCAACCAGCCAAGGAGTCCGGAGAAAGTACAGTCACAAGTGCCCTGTCAAGTACACTCCCAATCAAACAAGATGCCACACGAACCAGTGTATTTGCCGAAACCGAGGAACTAGAGACCAAGAGGCAAAACACTCCCAATCGAACAACATTATGTACTCCCATGTATGTGAATGCCTGCGAGATCCAACACCGAAGCTGAGTTGCAGGCCCAACGCACCGCCAGCCCGAAGGTTGATGCCAGGTGCTTAGTTAGGGTTAGGTGGCGAACCGGAGTCTGGTGCCCGAAATCATGACGTTAGTCGATATCATAGTCTGAACCTTATGTGATAACGCCCACCGTGACGACTTCTGACAATGTCCCACGGTCATGGGGTTGACAATTGCCTTATATACTGCTGGAAAGGTAGAAAATTGAATCGATGGGAGAGTAGATCCAGACCATGATTTTCCTTCAGAATCTGCTGCCCGCGACCAACCAGCAGCTGCTATATGTGTACGTATGAGGCCGACGCCGCAATGCCGATGATGCCGATGATGATGATGGCGATGGTGATGCTGAAGGATGGTCATCATAGTACCAGAAGCACTGAGACAAGTTGTTTGGCGAAGCCATTGTTACCATCAAAGCTTCCACCACCGAAGAGCCTTCTATTAACCAAACAAACCACAAACTCTGACTTTTCCATCGCGAAAAACCTTCCAGTGAAAATCCCTACTCCTCCTGTTGCACAGCTTGAGAAAACGCAAGAGAAACCAGCCTGGAAACCAGCAAAGCCATCCCAATAGTCCGTCCCGTGAGTCCAAAACAATCCCTGAGACCGGATAATGTTTTCTGCGCTCAACATTTCAGGACCGGACGGACCAGCGCGCTCCATAACAAGACTACAGGACCACGGACCCTACAGTCCATTGATTGGCCCCCACTCAGAAATTGATATCCTATTGAATGAACCTTAGAATCCCCGAAAAAGTACAAGTTCACAAAGCCTGAAGATTTGTTCCGAGATACGGTGTCCCGGAACTCTCATTCCCAAGCAGGATGTAGTATATCTGACCCTGGTTACAACTACAGTCATCTGTACTAGGCCTTGGGAGCCGTGATTTCTGCCCGGGACAGACTAGTCCTTCTGTACTTATGCCCTAGACGGGACGACGATGTTGTTGCGATAGTGAAGGGGAGAACCGTGTGTATTGGCTATAGAGCGATGACTGTCTAGGTACAGGTCTAAAGGTCCAAGATGCGTAGGGAACGGGAAAGAGTAAAGTGTGAAGTCTAAAAGAGCAGTCACGAACCTTAGGCTCTATCAACAGATGTCGGGCCCCGAAAGACTGTAGTCCGGACGGACAGTTGGAAATCCTGAAGCTGATTATCAAGCCACCTGGAAACCAGCCTGGAAATCAGACGAGCACCACTAGTGTGTACAGTACCGGTATAACAGCGAAGACTGCAGCCAGCAAAAACTGGTATCGGTCCATCTCCGCCACCCAGCCATATGTTGTTCCATACACCCACCCGTGCATCTCTATGAATCGACTATAGATGACTATAGACTACCCAGAGCACGGGGGTCAATGGGAAGCTTGCTATGACCTGTGCGTGTGAGCGTGTACCCATATTGCTGCCTATAGTCGATTCGCAAGTTTGCCCATGCATCATATCGGCAATATGGAAGAAAGAAACAACACTGTTATTCCATCCGAGCCTTCCTCAGCAACCCATGCAGCCACCGAAGAAAGGTCATCCTGGATGTGGTGGACGGACCGATCGTGAACTGATGATGGGAGAGTGGGAGCCGAACCAGTGTGCAACCACAGAGATGCCTGGAAGACTTTCCGCAGCCACCGTAGCCACCTGACGAATGGAAGTCTACGATGCGGAGTTGTGGGGATGAGCACTTGCACTCCGGGAGTGAGTCAAGAAGACAGATATACTGCAGCGAAACGGAGTGACGAAGGTGGCTGTCTGAAGCGACGAGCAGGTGGCCATTCGACGGACGGAGCACCGCAGAGCCGCAGGCAGGTCAGCCACTAGCCGGCCTGATTAAACGCACTGCGAGGACCCAAGCGAAGTCGGTATCGGAACAGAAATCTACTGCGTATCAGGGACACCCCGCCATCCCCGGGAATGACGAACCTAATCGCCAGCCGAACCTAGCCCGAGAAGGCCGGAGAGCAGCCACGGTACAAGTGCGAATAAACACATCAGCGGTGAATAGAGCCAGATGGCCCTCCGAAGCAAGGTCGCCGCCGAAACCACAGTGGGAGGCCGACAAGTGCACCAAGCACAACGACACAGGCGGAAGGGTAAGCTTGTGAGCGCTGAGCGTGCCCACTCCCCTGATAAGTCACCTGCGCCGTATGCATGAGGTGACTATCTAAGCCGAGTATGACAATGCCAGCATACGAGGCCGCGCCCAGCTACCGACGGAAGGGACCTACAGAGCTGTACCAACCTAGAGTGCACAAAGCCCCGTTCGGGATGTTCTCATTCCCGATCTGTTTTTGTTTCATGCAAGATTCTGTCCCGTTCGGGAACTGTTTGGGTTTCATGCATGGAGCTGTCCCGTCCTGGATCTGTTTGGGATTCATGCACGGTGCTGTCCCGTTTGGGATGTGTTTGGGTTTCTCCCATCTCCCATTCGCGATCTGTTTGGACTTCGTACAAGTGTTGACCCTAACGGGATCGGTTTGGCATGAGTATGTCTAGTGTTACACGTGGGAAGAGACGAGACGAGATCGGAGCTGGTCTTGGGTCTTCAAAGTGGTCTCGCACGCTATCTCCTGGTTCACGTTGAAGTAATAACTCAGTAGAGGAAGACGCATTGTCAGTAAGTTCACTAGCTTTCCCAGCTTTAAACAGAACCAAAATGGTTTTTAGACATCGGGCCAAGTCACGTGCACCACGATCTAACAGTGGGCGACCGTACATCGCGTGAGAGTTCACGTTCAGACGACTACGGCGCCCCAGCTCCGGCCCGGCGCAGAGGGATCATTCCCGCTTGCAGCCCTGCTTAGTTTTACCACCCAGCCTTCCAGCCTGAGGACTTACCGGTCTTGTTGTTGGCGTCGCGCAATGCCTTGGGTCAATTGTAGATGGACTTTTTGTGCATTCCGGCACAAGATGTATCTTGACCGGTAATCGCAACTGCATATAAATTTGTAGATGCATTTGGTGTATCTGGGATGGCTTGTTTCTTGTATTTGTTGTATCTCGTTCAGTGCTGTCCGTCTCCTGCTGGCTGCTCGTCACTAATGGATAGTCGTTTTTCGTACCCTGTGTATCTATTGGTCTCTCCACTCTTTTGTTTCTTCGCTGTCCATATCGCATGTGCTCAAAATACAAACAGATCGAGATCACAGGGACGAAGGGTAGCAGGGGGGAGCTCCGCCATCTAGCCGGCGAGCCCGGAGGCGGAGGGGGTTATCAGGTCCTGTCATACTCTAGTAAGAGTGAATACTGTATGAATAAACAACAACAACAGATCAAGATCGGGAAATGGGAGAATCTCAGTCACGTTTGTCACAGGGCACGTGTAGTGTTCTGCACGCCACGAGACGAGACGATCCTTCAACGGAGCCTGGAACCTCTCGTCTTGTCGCCCATCAATCGTAGGATACCAGGACTTGAAGTAATGTTCCGCCGATAGGCCCAAGATATCTTGTCGATCTTTATATATCCGAACGTTGAATCTACAGTGCCACTTCTTGCGTATTCTCAACGACTGCGCAGTCCTTCCCAATCGACCCAATCTCCAATACAACGGCTTCGTGTCCCAATCTCCCATGCATGAAACTATAGTAGAAGTATTCTCAACAGAGACCTTTGAATTGGGAAGAGCTTGCCGGGAGGTGGTGCGGTGAGGGAACAGTGAGGTCTACTGAACCGCACCGCCTGAACAGGTTCTCAATTTTCTGAACTGTTCAAGAATCGAGTGTTGAATGTGTATTTGTATCGGGAGTCTTAGCTATGTTTGCGTGTGAGTCTCAGCTCCATTTGATCGCTCATATGAAGATCGCGGCTTGTATGGGAGGATATGCATGATCTGTATCAGGATCAGGAAGAGAGTCTCATGTCAAGATAGTGCAAACGCATATGCAAACGGATATGAAAGTCTGTACACATACGGATCTTCTGCCCGAGAGAGATCAATCAATCAACAAGTCATCCAAGCATCCAAAGTAACAACCTACGAGATCCAGTTCCAAGTGATATCGTCCAAGTGATATCGAATGATCACGTATAATTAGCACTTCATCTCGCATATGCTCTAGACAATTCAGCTGAGTTGAGGACTATTCGGGTCATTCCACAGGATACAATTCCCTACTACCCGTAGAATATATGATAAAAATTCCATGTCGCAGGCGTACCGCCATCCGAAACTACTGCTGTGAGGGCCTTGACCGACCCGCAACAGGACTGGTTCGAATCGGTGAGTCATTGGCTGTGAACCGCCTGTTCACGCTTCGAACTGGTTCACCCCCGAACTGCACCGCTTGAACCGCTTCACTTACTGATCCGGGAACGGTTCAAACTGTTGAGACCACTGTCCGGTAGCCCCGGCCCAGTTCTTATGAGGAGAATTACACTTACTGACCTATCCACAAACCGGTTACGCTTTTTCGATATTATATCACTCATACTTCCCACTGCGATTCGGCCCCAGGTGTATAGTTGATAATGAGAAGAACGGAAATCGTGGAGGTTCATTCTCCGTCTCTCCCTCTCGGTGGTAAAGGCTTAGTCATGAGACCTCACTCTTGGCCCCGAGTTGTCCCGGTATTACTGGTATACATGTGCCGGAGACATGTTACAGGTCTGATTCACGGTGCTGCTGCAGGGGCCGATGCCTCCTGTGTATATCTCGAGTCTTTCTCCTTCACTCTTCTCTGTACCATAGAATACATGCACACGGTTCTCCCCAACTGCCATATCGTAACACCCGGGACCTGCCAGAAAATCATCCGGGTATATCTCATGGTATTTGTGCCGAAAAATGTCCTGGGATATCTCGTCTCGTGCCGAACACTAGACCCGAGATGTGTACCACATCATAATGGTCTTGGCAGCCTCTTTTTGATTTCTTTATTCGTTTCTTCAAGCGCCTTAATCAAACATTGGAAGTAGCATTGCAATCATATACTTCCCCGAGGCAAAACTACTGGCACAAGCACTTACACCTGATACAACTAGCATACAATACGGCGAAGAACTCCACCGGTTTCTACCGATATGAACTTCTATATGCTCACCCTCAAAACATAGTTGAACGGATCCGCCATCCTTGACCATTGCCCATTGACTTCGAGTACGAAGACTACGCCAACGAGCAAGCTGCCAATCGCTCGGGGATGTATCAAATCGCCTCAATGATGCAAAGGAAGCAATAGCAAAAGCGTTCCAAATCAGTAAACGATACGACAATTGTCGACATTCTCCGCTTCCACGTTACAAAGTGGGCGACTTCGTCTCCATTCGTCTTTAACAGGCATCCGGTGTCCATCATAACGAACAACATGTTGCGTTAAGCTTTCATTGAGTTTAGGCTTGAGATTATAGTTTCTCTAGGTTTGAGAGGAGTGTACACGGCACTTTTAGGTTGAATCTTATTACTCGAGATAGATAGCAATAGATCTCTTCCTTATACTCGAAGCCTCATATCGGTCTCCGATACTAGAGTTCCAGTATCATATAGAATCCGACAGCGCCTACCCTCACGTGAACAAATTTTATCATACCACTTGATAGATCATTACCCGATTAAGAAATCCGATGAGTATAAGTAGCGCCCGATCGGGACCGACCAAAACGATTATTTCCTGACTGTCCGCGTCGAGCTCTCTTCCGTCAGAAAGTGGCAGACGAACGCATTAAGTATCTATGTCGGGGGTACGTAATGTGTAGCACCTGATAATGGGCTTGGCAGCCTCTCCTCTGTAGTCTAGCATCATTCACAATAGAGTTCATTTGCACGGCTTAGCCTTTGGCATCGTCCGGTCTCCGTCTAAGACCGCAACAACATCCCGAACGGGACAGCACCTTGCTAGACTCCAAAACAGATCCTGAACGGGACAACACCATGCACGAAACACAAATAGATCTCGAATGGGAAATGCTCGAACTTTTGCAGAGATGATTGAGGGGCGAGTAGTGGGTGGCTAGTGAGTAATCGTGTGTGAGGTGGCGAGTGAGAAATCGTGTTTGAATCTACGAGTACGAGGATGAGCTTATTCGATGGCTCAGTGTATTGACGACCTCATTCCAGACCTTTCTAGCAACAGTATGAATTACACTACGACCGAGTGATATCCCATGCCGAGGCCTATTAAAACTATCATGAGATTCAATTTTGGAGTTGAGGTGTCCAAAGCAGCGGGATGGCTTGATTTCAAGAGATATAGTCTCGGGGCATTCATATATTCCTCTTATAACTCTGATGACAACAATTTGACAGTTTCCCCTCTAAACCTTTCTGCATGTACGGTGTGGGTACAAGAGATGATACCGTTAATGATGGTCATGGAGGTGGTGATGGTGGTGATGGTATGGGTGCTGTTCATGGTGATAGTCAGTCATGTAGAGTCCTCTGAGTCCAGCACTTGGGTGCCACCAGTTCTCCCCCACCAACAGCCAGCAGATAGGACCATCGAGATGGGCCGCAGTCAGGAGCGTACGAAGCTAGAGAGCTTCTGCCACCGCGAGTGGGGTAGTTATGTTCTGGCCAGAGACAAGAATGTCCGATCGAGTGCGAACTCATTTTTCCCTACGTGACTTAACTTCTCAATAGACTGCTAGGTAGGGCTCTCTCAGTTGACCGTTCAGTTGGACGTTTGGTTACTCTCTCGTAACTTTGAGATACGCCAAAGGAGCCATTTGACTCATGCGGTAGAACTCCTATTAGTTTATTATTCCATTTCTAGATGAAATCGTCCGGCCAATGATATTCATCGCTAGCACTACAGAGGCAGAACAAGAACGTCTATCGAACGAAGCCTAGGACCGCAATCATCCACACAATTGATGGGCTAATAGCATCCCTTCGGTGCGCCTTGGCTTCCATATTGACAAATGTCCATGTGCACTGGAAACCAAATCTTTCAGGAACGCACTCCAAACAATGTCATGCTGCTGCTTCCAATAATAAACTCGCGCTCCATACCCCACAAAGTAATATTCATTCTATGGAATGGTATAGTATTCGCCGGGTTTGCAAGCAAGTCTTGCAATCTGCAAATCTGAGAGAGTCCCCGTTCGGGATACCCAAATGGATTCATTCGAACGCCTCATTTGTTCTATAGACTGGTGTCATTATTTCCAAATTACATATTTATGGTACTATTACAATAGTCTCGCGCCCAGACTCTCTCTTATCGTCTCAGCCACTTTCTGACGAAAGAGCTCCGACTTAGTGAGAGTCTGGAACTAATCGGTTTAGCCAAGTCCGATCGGGCACTACTTTTAGCCATCGGAGCTTCCTAATACGGCAGCCCTGCTTCCGATGTCACACTAAGTTTATCGGGAGTCTCCCGATATTAAGAACTGTCTCCGGGTCCAAATACCACTGTCCGATGACGAATCCGAGCATCTATTCTGGTATCTGAGCTATATATATCGGAATGCAAATTCCAAG
>Ga0307512_10008143_pt1 | contig 10258 bp, 6 predicted proteins | sample 14_EM_MG_FD_200267 | JGI IMG/M metagenome (GOLD analysis project Ga0307512, IMG submission 200267) | Populus trichocarpa ectomycorrhiza microbial communities from riparian zone in the Pacific Northwest, United States - 14_EM | ecosystem: Host-associated > Plants > Roots > Unclassified | place... | reverse complement strand
CACCGCGCACACCCGCACCGGGATGTTCCTGGCCTGGACCGACATCCCGCCGGTTCCGTCGCCCAGCTGACCGTTGTAGTTCGAGCCCCAGGCGACGACCGTGCCGTCGGACAGCAGGGCCAGGCTGTGGTCGCCGCCCGCGGCGATCGCGACGACGCCGGTCAGTGGTCCCGTGCAGGTCGTCGTGCCTACCGCGCACACGCGTTTCGGGGTGGCGCTGTCCTGCCAGGTGCCGTTGCCCAGGTTGCCGACGCCGTTGCGGCCCCAACCCACGACCGTGCCGTCCGACAGGAGTGCCAGCGAGTGGTTCGCGCCGGTCGCCACGGCCGTCACGCCGGTCAGTGGGGCGGTGCAGCCCACGCCACAGACCTCGCCCGGGATGTCGCGGCTCTGCGAGGACCCGTCGCCCAGTTGGCCGTAGTGGTTGCCGCCCCAGGAAAGCACGCGTCCGTCCGATCGCAGCGCCAGGCTGTGGCCGCCGCCGCCCACGTACCCGCCGTTCGCCGACACCGCGGTCACGTCGGTCAGCGGCGCGTGCACGGCGTCCGGCCGGACCACGCCTTCGATCGCGCCGTCGCCCAGCTGCCCGTACTGGTGGTCGCCCCATGTCCGGACCGTGCCGTCGGACAGCAGGGCCACGCTGAAGTTGTCACCAGCACCCACCGCGCTGGCGCCCGACAGCGGGTCGGCGGCACAGTCCGTCGCCTTCACCGCACAGACCCGCACCGGGCTGGTTCGGCCGGCTGTGTCGTGGTCGCCCAGTTGTCCGTACCCGTCGAAACCCCAGGCGAAAGTGGCACCGGTGGTGGACACGGCCAGACCGTGACCGCCACTCGTGGCGATCGACGTGATCCCGCTCAGCGGCCCAGCGCAGTCGACCGCACACACCGGCACGGGAGTGGGCCGGCTGGTCGTCGTGCCGTCGCCCAGCTGACCGATGCCGTTGGCCCCCCAGCCCACAACGATTCCGTCAGTGCCGAGTGCCAGGCTCATGGATCCGTTCGCGGCGACCGCGGCGATTCCGGTCAACGGATCAGCCGTGCAGTCGGCGGCGCCGACCGCACACACTGGCACCGGCGTGTCCTGTGCGGGTGAGTCGTTGGTGCCAAGCTGCCCGGCCGAGTTGCTGCCCCAGGCGATGGCGCTGCCGTCCGCGAGCACCCCCAGACTGTGGTTACGGCCACCGACGATGGCAGTGACGCCGGTCAGCGGATTCGCCGCGCAGTCGGTCGCGCCGACGGCGCACACGGCCACCGGTCGGCTCCTGCCGCTCGTCGTGTTGTCGCCCAGCTGACCCGAGCTGTTCCCACCCCAGCTCACGACGGTGCCGCCAGCGCGCAACGCAAAGCTGTGCTCGGCGCCGACGGCGATGGCGGTGACGCCATCCAACGGATCGGCCGCGCAGTCGGAAGAACCAACGTCGCACACCCGCACCGGTGTGGTGCGGTCGGCGGTCCCGGCGCTGATCCCCAGTTGCCCGGAGTAGTTCGCACCCCACGAGACGACTGTGCCGTCCGCGAGCAACGCCAGGCTGTGGTAATCCCCCGCGGCGACCGCCACGACGCCCCGCAGCGGGTTGGCGGCACAGTCCGTGGCGCCGACCGCGCACACGGGAACCGGCGCGGGCCGGTTGGTCGTGGTGCCGTCACCCAGTTGTCCACGGATGTTGTAGCCCCACGACAGCACCGTGCCGTCCGCGAGCAACGCCAGGCTGTGGAACCTGCCGGCGGCCACCGACACGACGTCGCTGAGTTCCGTGGTCTCACAGTCGGTGGTGCCGACCGCACACACGTTCACCGGCGTCGTCCGCTGCAGCGTGGTTCCGTTGCCCAGAGCGCCTTCGCCCCGGTAACCCCACGCCACGGTGGTGCTCGCGGCCGGAGCCGCGGCCGCAGGACCGCTCACCGCCGGCACAACGGCCAGCGCCACGAGTGGCACACCCAGAATGCGCGCAGCCCAACGACAGGCACGACTTATCGCCATGTGAACCACAGCCCCAGTAGCCGATCCCCGCGGAATCAGTTCCAGGATGGACGGTACGCAGCGACAGGCGTCCGACACAATGTGCCGTTTGGCGGCTTCTACGTGGGTGCCGTGGCCTGACTGATCAGGAAGGCCAGCGGTGGCAGCAGATCACGCGTCGGGCTCCCGGCCCGCACCGTCGCGTCCGACGAGTTCGGGCCACTGGGCATCCGCCTGACCGGCGGGACGCCCGGTCACCGACGCACCCTGGGTGAACTATCCAGCCGTAGCACTCGGCGGACATTTGGCCCGATGTTTCGCGGTGGTCTGAAGGACTTCGCTCGGCCTGGAGCTATCGATTGCTCGCCGGTCAGGTTCGTGTTGGGCGGGGCCTGCCTTTGGTTGTCGCAGGTGGGTGGTTGTTCGGTGGGTGTGGTCGTCGGGTCAGGACGGGTGTTTCGCGGGTAGCGGGTCCGAAGCGCCCGCCACCCACGAGACGGGTTTGCCCGCTGCGCGTGGTGGACCGTGGGATCGGCGGGGGCCGGGGTTGAGCGTTCCGGAGTCTCGAAGAGGTTCTTCGGACCGGTGGAGTCCGAAGCGCGCGGGGCTCTCCGGGAGGGTGAGGTCTGGTGCCTGCGGGGTTGGGAGGGCGGAGCCTGCAGGGGGTCTTGGGAACGGCGAAGTCTGGAGCCTCCGGGGTTCGTCGCGATGGTGGGAGCTGGGGTCTGAGGGGTGTCCCTATGTTTCTTGTCAAGCCGCTGCGGGCAGGTTTTTCGGTTGTGGGTGTCGGTAGTGGGTCTTGTTGCGGAGCATGGCGAACAGGACGTCGCAGCGTCGTCGGGCGAGGCCGATGAGGGCGGCGTTGTGTTTCTTGCCTTCGGTACGTTTGCGGTTGTAGTAGGCACGGCTGGTGGGGTCTTTGAGGGCGGCGAACGCGGCGAGGAAGAACGCGCGTTTGAGTTTGCGGTTGCCGGTTCTGGCTGGGTGTTCGCCCTTGATGCTGATGCCGGAGCTGCGGGTGACCGGGGCGATGCCGGCGTAGGCGGCGAGGTGAGCGGAGGTAGCGAAGTTCGCGGCGTCGCCGACTTCGAGGAGGATGCGGGCGGCGGTCCTGACCCCGATGCCGGGCATGGAGGTCAGGACCCCGGCAAGAGGGTGTGCATCAAGGATCTCCTCGACTTGTTTAGCGACCTGTTTGCGTTGCGCGAGAACGGTTTTCAGGCTGTCGGCGAGGCGGGGCAGCACGGTGTCGGCGGCGGTGGTGCCGGGAACGGTGACGGTCTGCTCGTCGAGCGCGGTCCAGATGGGGTCGACCAGTTTCTCGCCGATCCGGGGTGCGTGTTTGGTGGCGACCTGGGCGAGTTTGCGGCGGCCGGCCTTGCGGATGCCGGTCGGGCCGCCGTGGCGGGACAGGATCTCCAGCACCGCTGGGTGGCTGATCTTGGGGCCGATAGCGCGTTCGAGGGCGGGGTGGATGCCGGTGAGCAGACCGCGGATCCGGTTGCTGATCCTGGTGGATTCGCCGGCCAGGTCGTCATCGAACCCGACCAGCACGTCCAACTCGGCCAGGGCGTCGTCGCCGACGTCGACCGGGCGCAGCGTATGCGGCAACGAGCGGGCCGCGTCGGCGATGATGAACGCATCCCGCGCATCCGTCTTCGCGCGGCCCAGGTAGAGATCGGCGATGCGACGCATAGCCAGGCCGGGTAAGTAAGCCACCTGATGCCCGCAGGCTCGCGCGACCGCGACCGGCAACGCGCCGATCGTGGCTGGTTGATCGACCACGACCAGCAGCGGTCCGTGCGCGGCGAGCTTGTCGAACAACGTTTGCAGCTTCGGTTCGCTGTTGGGCAGGGGCCCGTCGTGCAGCCGTTTGCCGGCCGGGTCCAGGCCGACGGCGTGGTGGGCGTCCTTGCCCACATCCAGGCCGAGGAACACCTGATAACCGCTGGTCATCCATCAAGCCATTCGTTCGTCGCGAGTGGTCGCCGGCCAGGGCATCGATGGCCGGCACCCACGTTACGACGAGACCTACCCACCGGGTGGCCGTGTCCCTATCAGCGGTCCCTCGATGCCACCAGGCCCGGTGACACCACCCCCGGATCATGCGTGCGACTGGGGGCGTTAGTCATGCCGGACCTGGCGACCACAACTCCTTGATCAGGAGCTACGAAGAAGGTAACGGGGTCCTTTGGGATGGTGGGGTCTGAGTGGACCCGGTTCTTTGGATGGTGGAGGCTGGGTCTGCGGGATTCCTTGGGGTGGTGGGGGCTGGGTCTGCCGGGATTCCTTGGGGTGATGGGACTGGGTCTGCGGGATTCTTGGGATGGTGGGTCTGAGTCTGCCGGGTTCTTTGGGATGACTGAGCTTGGAGCCTCCCGGGCTTGTGGGTTGGCGGAGTCTGGAACCGGCAGTGGTCATGGCGGTTGGGTGTCCCGGTGATCGTTGGTTGGGGCGGGCGAGTGGCTGGTTGTTCGGTGGTCGTGGTTGTCGGGTCGCGAACGTTTGCTTCGGTGTGAGGGGCGCATCGCATCTCTGCTTCGGGTGTGAGGGGCGCATCGCATCTGTGCTTTGGGTGTGGCGGGCGTATCGCACCTGCCACCCGGAGGTGCGTTTGGCCAGGTGGTGTCGGCTCGGGCCATCGGTGGGGTCAGGGTTGTGCGTCGTCGGGGTTCGGTGAGGGGGCTTTGGGGTGGTGGTGAGGTCTGGAACTTGTGGGGTGTTTGCGGTGGTGAGGCTTGGAGCCCGTCTGAACTGGGCCTATGGGGGAACAACCTTGACTATGTGGGCACAACGTTGCGTGATGACGGCTCGTGGGGGATCTCCTGGTTCAAAGTGCGGTTCTTCGGGGTACTCGGTTTCAGGGGGCCTGGCCGCGGGAGGTTGTCATGTCCGACCGGACTCTTGGTCCACTGTGGAGGATCGGCCGTGCGGTGGCCATTGTGTTGGTGGCCGTCGTGGCGCTCTTGTGGCTGGTCAGCAAGATTCCGCAGCTGAACCCGTTCGCTACCGAGACGACCGATCGTAGTCAGCCTGCGCTGCTGCAGTCGGTGCGTGACCTCAGCCAGTACCACGCCGCCGAGGGTGACTTCCAGGTCATCGTCGACCTTGAGCATGACGTGGCCTGGGTGCCCGACATCATCGCGGGTAGTCACACGTTGTTCGTCGCCAGAGGGGCCGTGAGTGCCTACATCGACTTCGACACCCTGTCTGACAAGGCATTGACCGTCGACACGGAGAAGAAGACCGTGCAGGTGCGCCTACCTGCGCCGAAGCTCGCGAAACCGAACATCGACCAGGAGAACACCTACGTCTACTCACAGGACCGCGGTGTGTGGGATCGCGTCAAGTCGATGTTCGAGCCTGAGGACCAGCGCGAGTTCTATGTGCTGGCCCAGAAGAAGATCGGTGATGCTGCCAAGGACACGGGTCTGACCAAGCGCGCGGAACGGAACACCCGCCAGATGTTGACAGGGTTGTTCGCGTCGTTGGGCTACAAGGCGGAGTTCCCGACGAGCGACAACGCCTGAGCCGCATGACGCTCATGACCAGCGTGACGAGTGTGAGCAGGGCGAACAGGGAGGGCATGGGATCGAACATGTGTTCCACAATACGCCGAATGGGCTAGAGGGCCACCGAGTTGCGGGAGGTTCACTCGATCAGGGATTGAGGCGTCTGGGGAGGATGGGCGTCCCGGTTCTGGGGTCGAGCGGGCGGGCGACGGCGGGTGGCCGGGCTGCGGCGTGAGGGAGGTCGCGCTGCTCGCCGAGGTGAGCGGCGACTACTACGTGCGCCGCCGGCACCCGCCGGCGCAGGTGGGCGGTGCGCTCGGGCGGCCGAGGCGGTGATCACCGCGGTCGGGTCCGCCGACGGCGGTAGTGCGACAAAGGTTTGCTTCTAGGCGTAGTAGCGGTACAGCGCTTGTGCTGCCACCGCCGGTTTGTCGTTGCCTTCCAGCTCCATGGTGAAGTCCACCGTGGTTTGGATGCTGTTCTCGTCCAGGGTGTCCACGGCGGCCAGGTAGGCCCTTAGTCGTACCTTCCCGCCTACGGGCACCGGGGTGGGGAAGCGGACCTTGTTCAGGCCGTAGTTGACGCCCATCGTGATGTCCACGATCTCCAGCAGGTCTGTCCACAAAGGAATGATCAGCGACAGCGTCAGGTAGCCGTGAGCGATGGTGCCGCCGAAGGGGCCCGTTGCCGCGCGTTCTGGGTCGGTGTGGATCCACTGGTGGTCGCCCGTCGCGTCGGCGAAGGTGTTCACCTCGGCCTGTGTCACCTCGTGCCAGTCTGTTGGGCCTAGCGTGTTGCCGGCCAGTCCCTGCACCCCGGCGATGCCGTGCACCTTCATTCGTTGTCTCCGTATGTCTTGCGCAGCGCGCTCTTCAGCAGCTTTCCCGACGCCGTGCGTGGCAGTGTGTCCGTGAACACGACCGACTTCGGGATCTTGTAGCGGGCTATCAGTCCATCGAGGAACGCGAGCAGGTCTTCCTTGTCCACCGATGACTTGGCTACCACGATCGCTCGGCCCACCTCGCCCCACTTCTCGTCCGGGACGCCGATCACCGCGCAGTCCGTCACCGCCGGGTGTTTGTGCAGTATGTCTTCCACCTCGGCGGGATAGATGTTCTCGCCGCCCGAGATGATCACGTCCTTGATGCGGTCGCGGATGTAGAGGAAGCCGTCCTCGTCGGCCACCGCTATGTCGCCTGTGTGTAGCCAGCCATCCTCGGACAGGACCGCCGCTGTGGCGTCTGGTTTGCCCCAGTAGCCGGTCATGACGTTGGGGCCGTGCAGGATCACCTCGCCCGGGGTGCCGGCGGCCACGTCGTGTCCTTCTCCGTCGATCACACGTACGTCGGTGAAGAAGCAGGGGGTGCCCGCTGAGCCTACGCGGCTGCTTTCCGCTGCTCGCAGGAACAAGCCGCTCGGGGACGACTCCGTCAGTCCGTAGCCCTGCAGGAAGACCAGGCCGCGTTCCTGGTATGTCGTGATCACCTGTGCTGGCACGGGGGCGCCGCCGCAGATCATGGTGCGGACGGACGACAGGTCCGCTGTCGGCCACTCGTCCACGCCCGCTACTGCCTGGAACATCGCTGGCACGCCGAAGAGGTACGTCACCTTGCGTCTGGCGATGGTGTCCAGGGCTCGTACCGGGTCGAACGCGTCCAGTACCACGGTGCCGCCCTTCAGCAGCGTCGGCAGTACGGTCTGGTTGAGTGCGGCCACGTGGAACATCGGCGCGTTCACCAGTGTGACCTCGTCGCCCGCCAGGTCCACGTCTATCAGCACGTTCACCGTGTTCCAGTGGATGTTCGCGTGTGACAGCGCCGCGCCCTTCGGGCGGCCCGTGGTGCCGGACGTGTACATGATCATGGCCACGTCGTCCTGGTCGACCGGCTCGTCGATCGGCTCGGTCGGGGCGTTGGCCAGTGACTGCTCGTACGTGGTGCGGTCCAGTATGTGTGGCACCTCAAGCCCGGCCACGTCGTGGGTTGGTGCGTGCACCAGCACTGTCGTACCGCTGTCCGCGAGGATGTACGCCAGTTCCGGGGCCGCCAGGCGGGTGTTGAGTGGCACGAAGATGCCGCCCACGATGCCGGTGGCGAACAGCGTCTCCAGGAACGCCGGTTCGTTGGGGCCCAGGTAGGCGACTCGGTCGCCGCCCGAGACGCCAAGGCCGGTCAGCACGTGGGCCATTCGGGTGGCACGCTCGTGCAGCTCGCGGTAGGTCAGCTCGGCGTCGCCGTGGATGACTGCTGTTCGGTCAGGTGACATGCGGGCCCTGCGTGCGGTCCACGAGCCGATCCCGTTGTTACGCATCGGACTTGTCCAGCCCCAGTAGGCGGATCGCGTTGTCCCTCAGGATCATGGGACGCACCTCCGGCTTGATCTCCAGCTTGTCGAAGTCGGCCAGCCACCGGTCCGGGGTGATGACCGGGAAGTCCGAGCCGAACAGGACCTTGTCCTTGAGCAGTGTGTTGGCGTATCGCACCAGCTGTGGTGGGAAATATTTCGGCGACCATCCGGACAGGTCGATGTGTACCAACGGCTTGTGCGTTGCCACGGCCAGCGCTTCATCCTGCCACGGAAAGGACGGATGCGCGATGATGATTGGCAGGTCCGGGAAGTCGGCGGCCACGTCGTCGAGCGCGAGCGGGTTGGCGTACTTGAGCCGGACGCCGCCCCCGCCGCGGACACCGGCCCCGATGCCGGTCTGTCCACTGTGGAACAGCGCGATGGCGCCGTGCTCGGCCAGCACCTCGTACAGCGGGTAGACGAACGGGTCGTTGGGGTGGAACGCCTGCAGGCTCGGGTGGAACTTGAACCCGCGCACACCGTGTTTCTCGATCAGGTCGCGTGCCTGTCGCACCGCTGCCTTGCCGCGCCACGGATCCACGCTTCCGAACGGGATCAGCACGTCGGACTGCTCCGCGCACGCGTCCGCGATCTCCTCGCTGGAGATGGGTGGGTGTCCGGTGGCGCTCTCGGTGTCCACTGTGAACACGACGGCCGCCATCCGCCGTTCCCGGTAGTACGCGGCGATCTCCGGGATGGTCGCGGTCCGCTCCTGCGTCTTGAAGTACGCGGCCGAACCGCTCATCAGGTGCTCCGGCAGCGAAAGGCGGCCGTCGGCGCCGACCTCGACGTGGACGTGCACATCGACGGCGACCAGGTCCTCGGTGTTCATGACGGTTCCACCGGCATGGGGATTCCCACGGACTCGGGGTTCTTGCCGAGTGTCGACGCCCAGGTGGCGTCGATCGCGTCCGCGCTCCACCCGCCGTCCTTGTAGGACACCACGGTCTCCTGGGGATGTGCCCAGAGTGAGAGCTTGTCGCCGCCGATGCCGATTGCCTGTCCGGTGACGTCGCCGGACTCGGCCGACGCGAGGTACACGACCAACCCCGCCGCGTCCTCCGGGATGCCGAAGCCCTCGCCGGCCCGCAGCCAGGTCGGCAGCGGGGTGCCGTCCTGTTGCCACGCCTCGACATGCGGTGCGAATGCCGGCATGGTCACGGTCATGGCGGTGGCGGCGACCGGCAACACCGCGTTGACCGTGATGCTCGCCTTCGCGCACTCCATCGACCACGTGCGGGCCATGCCCACGATGCCCGCCTTGGCCGCGGAGTAGTTGGTCTGCCCGATGTTCCCGCGTTGCCCGGCGGGCGAACCCACGACGATGATCCGCCCGCCGTCGCCCTGCTCCCGCATGTGCCGGACGGCGGCGCGCACACAGGTGAACGTGCCGCGCAGGTGCACGTCGACCACGGTGTCGAACTCCTCGTCGGACATCCGCCACACCATCCGGTCGCGCAGCACACCCGCGTTGGTGACGAGCACGTCGAGCCGCCCGTACTCGGCGACGGCTCGCTCGACCAGCCGGTCGGCCGTCGCCGCGGGACCGACGGCACCGGGCTCGGCCACTGCTTTTCCGCCCATACCGGCGATCTGTGCGACCGCACCCGTCGCGGCGCCCGCGTCCGCGTCGTTCACCACGACGGCCGCGCCTGCGGCGGCCAGCGCGGACGCGTAGGCGAAGCCGAGTCCTCGGCCCGCGCCGGTGACGATCGCCACCCGTCCGGTCAGATCCATTGATTCTCCTCAGGGGTGTGCCAGGTCGAACGGCCGTGGGTACGGCGCGGGCCGGTAGGTCAGGTACGCGGGGGTCGCGTTGGGGTCGAGTCGGGTCGCCGCGGCGTTCAGCGCGGCCGGGCTGGTGTCCGGCCACTGTCCGGTGCTCGCCCGATGGTCGATTGCCTCGAACGCGGCGAGCATCTCGCCGGTGGTGAACTGGCAGTGCCCGGCCCGGTGCACGAATGCCTGGCGCAGCAACGCGTCCCGGCCCGAGGTGTGCACGGCGTCGGCGTAGGCGCGTTCGGCCTGCACCGGTACGAGCGCGTCACCGGTGGTGTGGATGGTGAGCAGTGGGACGGCCGGGCGACCGGTGAAGGTCAGGTTGCGGATCACGTAGCCCGTCGCGGCCGGGTTCGCCGAGATCCGCGGCGCCCTGTTCAGCGCGGCGAGGTCGTCGGCGAGAGACAGGCCTGCGCGAGCGTAGAGCGCCTCGACCTCCGGACGGATCGCCGAGTTGGCGAAGATGCGTGCGTAGTCCACGCCGACGTTCCACGCCGGGTTGCCACCGGCCCAGCCCTCCATCTCCTGGCGCCACGACAGGCCGACGTAGATGGTGCCGAGCAGTGTCTGGAACTGGTTGCGCTGCGCGGTGTCGTAGTCGTCCGGCGCAGGCTCTGGGGCCGAGGGGTCTGTCCAGGCAGGGATGTTGTGCAGCGCCG
>Ga0307512_10008142_pt1 | contig 10259 bp, 12 predicted proteins | sample 14_EM_MG_FD_200267 | JGI IMG/M metagenome (GOLD analysis project Ga0307512, IMG submission 200267) | Populus trichocarpa ectomycorrhiza microbial communities from riparian zone in the Pacific Northwest, United States - 14_EM | ecosystem: Host-associated > Plants > Roots > Unclassified | place... | reverse complement strand
CAGTCGGATCCTATAGACGTTGCTGCTTTCGTGAGGTCCGCGAGCGACCAGACACCATCCAAAGTCAGTGAGGTAGATCACGAAATTATCCAGGAGTGCAGGTGCGTTATCTTACTCTCGATTTCCCAACTCTGGTCGAATAAGACTCACAAGGACCAACACAGTGTAGACGATCTGAAATCTCCTCTGGAGGATGTTTTGAATAACCCTCGCCTTGCGGCGCATGTTCTCAAGAACCATGAATTGACCGTGAACGCAATTCACGAGTCCGCAGACACTTCTGGAAAGCGGAAGCGCAGGCGAATGAACCTTCCAGAACCTGCCTTTGAACACCCAGAAATTACCGCTCTACAGCGGAAACTCGACGCCGTGAAACTCAAATCTTGGCCATTCCTTCTGGATTCCGCCGCGTTCCTGCGTGGGCCGAGATTCACAGACCTCAACCCGTTCACAGAACCAGTATGTACCCGAACCACGACTCATTATCCTTTCCCGCTGAGATTTTTTTTGTGTTCCCATCAGAAACGGTCATCGCTCTCGAATGCGGCTACCGTGTCCTCGAACAATGAGGCCGTGCTGACGGTGACGGTATATCATCGGCTGCCATACCGGTCGACTGCTGTGGCACGGAGTTCACGACACGCTACGTTGTCTTCTCAAAGCCTTGGCGAACTGGTGAATTGTATACCATGTGTATCAAATGAGATGCCAGAGGAGGTTTACGAGGATGGCGAGTTGGTTGGGTATGACCCAAACACTATCCACAAGAACCCTGGTGCCGTCTTACTCATCGAGGGTGTACTTTACGGCGATGGCCAAGGCGAACAAGATTACGCAAGGTGTGCCGATTTTGCAGACCGTATCTCATCCTGGATTCATCCTCCGTTTGCGATAGCAAGCTACTAAAGCAACTTGAGGAATTGTCCCTCGACCAAGTTGATCCATTGATCAAGTCTTCGACCTCACTCAGCGCTACACCACTCTCCTCTCTCTCTCTCAAACTCAATAAACCGTACTGGTTCCTTCACCAAGGAAATTGTGAGCATTTCATCGTCTTTGATCAGATCAGGTTAGGACTCAGCTCTGGCGCCTTTGCGACCGACTGCTAATCCCAGTCCAGGATGCTTCACCCAACGGATCCCAAGGAAGGTTACCCACTGACGCTCCAAATCACACCCCCTCAGCTTGACCTCTGTCGGGGCTGTTCTCGTGTTCCCGCGGTTTGGTCCATCGTCGGTGACATGCGGTTGGGCGAGAGCCCGTGTCCGCTGTGCCACCCTTGTTGGACGATGATGGGTATGCCGAAGGACGAACAGGCAACCCAGGGGATTCTTGCCGTTCCGTTACCGAGGCATGTGGTAGGTTGGAGACAATGATCAGGGCGAAGCCAGAGGCAAGCGTGCATGCGATGATCGTAGTAAAGGGAATATAATTGATGGCAAGTAGAGAATGCAAGGTAATAATAAAGGCAATCGTGTGGTATGTGTGTAAATGGTCCAATGAAAGTATGTCCTTGCGTCACCTATCCCTCCTCTCGGTAAAATATCTGCAATGGCTATCTTTCCGATATGCAACTCAAACGCATCAACCGGAACGTAACTCCACAGGAAAAACCTCTTACACCTTCCTGTAGGAGGGCAGGTAGCTCTCTGCTGGAGGAACGGGTTCATGAACTCGTTGATAACCCCCCTTGCCGTCGACTGGTACACCTTGCATGAACTGAATCCTCCTTCCGTCCTTCTCCCTGATGTTAGCCCTCCTCCTTCTGCAGAAGCACAAAGCTGCGATAAAGAGTAAGAGAACTCCACCGAGGGACGCTCCAACGGCAATGAGGATCGTCTTGTGTTTATCTAGCCAGCTGGAGAAACCCCCGTTGTTGTTGGTCGTCCTTACGTCTGGTGGACCGGAAGGAGTGACAGTATCCAAGAAGGTTTGGTCACTGGTGGAGTCGACACCCTTCAGTCGAACTTGAACAAAGTCGTTGTGGGCCTCGGCAATGTCGTCTGTAGTTGGGAGGAGTTGGACGTATGGATTCGCAACCTTGTCTGTCTTGCCATCGACGAAGTCACCGAAGTTTACGAGCATGTAAGCGTTTCGGACTGAGGGAAACGTAATTGAGTTGGCTGCGCGGTAGTCAGAATGGGAGGTTGACTTACGGAATGACATTCCCAAAATTATGTCATAGTTGTCATTACTAATAACCCTGGGCTGGAACTAGAGACGACAATTAGATGGCGCACGCGCAAGAGTAAGAAAGTGCACTGACCGAACCGATGCAGAAGTCGGTTCCATTCTCACTCCAGTCCAAGGAGGTATCCAAGGGATGGATTGGGTATTTCACGCCACCGATTGTAAAGGTGAGGTTGACCTCGACGTCACAAGGGAACATCCAAGTATCACCAACGCCGCGCCCAACGGCACCAAATGTTGCACCGGGAATTCTCCCATAGATGGCATCGGAGAGTTGCCTGGGAACCTGGGTCAAACTGAAACCGGTATCCAAAACTGCGTTCAAGCGTTGCCCCCCATCGACAATTGAGGTGATATTAATCGCTTCACCGTCCGGACCGGTGATGCCATCCTTGTCCAGAAGGATCTGCCAATGCTGGTCATCCTTTTCATGGACAGAAACCTCAGCTACGGGAATCTTCGGCATATGGGTGACGTTTTCGAAGCCGGGGATGACTTCACCGATGGTGATATTTCCAGGATAGAGATCCGTGGGGTCATCAGATCGGCCAAGCAAAGTGGTGAGGTAATTGGGCGTGGAAGTGTCGGAGAGGAAGATACGGTCCAGGACTGCATTTCCTTTCGAAGACCCGAGGGCTTCCCTGATCTTGGAACCACGGTTGGGGCCTAAGCCTATCAAACCAGTTCCATTGTCTTTGCCGGTCGCAGAGACTATTTGAGAATGTGGCGATCAGTCAGGCGAAGTCTGTCTGGAATGGCAAGAGACGCACTGAAGGCTTGGTCTGTAACGTTGAACCCAAGGAATTCGAGTTCCGCAAACTTGATAGGACCTTGGGCGGCCCCGACCGCGTATTGGACTTTGGCGGACTTTCCGGAGTTATTCGCGCTTGGGACGTTGCCACCAACCCACAAGTCTGTGCTGATGATCGGAAACGAAACGTGATCAATACGTATTCAGGGGTTTGATTCAACGGTCGGGTTCACCTTCCTGTAGCCGAGGTCAGCAACGACGAAGAGCGAACAGGCGAAGTTGCATGAAGAAACTTACCGGTATCGATTAACACATCGAACACCTTCCCACCCAGAGTGAGAGAGGAGTAATAACTGATGTCGTCCGAGTTCGTGAGGATGCCGGATCCGTTGTCGGCATGGATGTTGGACCTCTTCTCAACGGTCAAGCCTCTCTTCTGGGCGACAGCGACAGCGTTGTTTTCCCATCGTGGAGACCTCCCATGGATTTCGAGTTGTACTGCGTCCACCAAATCTAAACAGGACAAGAGGAATGGGACGATCGAGAGTGGAAGGAGCGTTTTCATGAGGTCGTAGAGTGGCGGGTCGTCAGAGAGATGAACTGTGCGTTGAACGTTGAGGGGCGAGCGGGACCCCGTCGACGTGTGAGGGGAGGAATAAAAGGCGGAAGAAAGGAGGCGTCATGTTGCGGATTACTTATAATAACTCGCGCAGTTGTGTTTTCGACAAGCTTAGCCTCTGCGACAAGAGGCGCCCATTGAACCAGTGTGATTCCCATTTCGGACCACGCCTTGCGCAGTAATTTCTTTTGGATATCGCCTCTACGCTATATACAAAAAATGTCGTCTACACGAGGGAAGTCGTTTCCAGCAACAGAACAACGCCTGTATCACGGGAAACACCAAGGGATCAGCAACCGTAGGCGCTAGGTGATGTATCAATGGATGGGAAGTAAACTCACCGTGCACGATTTCCGGGATTCCCTGAGCGGTGACATCGACCAACAAGTGCGGTTTTTCCGGTGTTTCGTACTCCACACAAACTCCAGGTAATCCATTCAGTTCCCCCCTCCTCGCCCGAGCATACACTTGTCTACGGTCGGCCGCCTCAGCGTACTCCAAGGAAGTGGCGACATGAACATGGAAAACGTTTGCGCCCGTTCCTGCCCCATGGAGTACTGTTTGTAAGAATTGATTCTGGTCCACCCGCTTGGGCGTTAAGGAGGTGACGATAACCGCAGCGCCCGCACGAGCCAATTCAGAGGTGAAGAATGCGATGCTGCCGAGGTCTTTGGCCACTTGGGTCGCGGCTTTCAGGTCTTCAAATTTAGAACAGGTAAATTTTCGGAATTAAAACGCCTAAGACCGATACGCTCTCACCGTTGTCTAGTACGAGGGTGACTGACCGCCCACCCTGTTCATTCAAGGTGACTTGCAACGCCCTGGCGATTGTGTCTTGACCGGCATTGTATAGACCAGTCAGGAAGAGAACGAAGCCTTGTTTCGATCGAGGTGGGTAACTTTCTCGCAAGGTTTTCACGACGGCTCTGTAATAGGGGGATCAGATGAGACCGGCACACACGGTCCGTTGAAGCTTCCATAAACTCACTCATAACTAAACCAGTCAGGGATCGGGGCACCAGTTTTCAACCTCCTCCTCAACTCTGTTCCAGAAATATCCAAGGTCTGGACATCCTTGGGCACCTCGTCTGAGGGCTGGTATTCATCCGTTGATGGGACATAACTCATTTGTTGGAACGGAACCACCTCGATGTGTAGTTCATCCACAAACTTGGAGACTAACTCCTGAGCATCGTAGGGTCCGTAGAAGTCTCTCCCAGCAGAGTTCTTTCCGGGTCCGGCGTGATCTCGTCCGACAATGAAGTGAGTCGCACCGTAGTTCTTACGGATGATCGCGTGCCAGACAGCTTCTCTTGGGCCAGCCATGCGCATAGCGAGCGGTAAGAGTGCCAAATGCCCCATACCATTGGGATACTTGGCCATGATGGCTTCGTACACCCGGACACGCGTGTAATGATCGACGTCGCCAGGTTTTGTCAGCCCCACGACGGGGTGGATAAGGATGTTGGCTTGGCGTTGACGAGCAGCTCGGACGGTCAGTTCCCTGTGCGCACGGTGCATGGGGTTCCTGGTTTGGAAAGCGACGACCTTGCGCCAAGCAAGTTTCTTGAAATGCGCACGAAGCTCGGAGGGTGTGTCTGGCCGTGAGTTGTCAGCTCTACACGGAGGTCGAGAGATGGGACATCCATACATCTAAGAGCGACGTAGTCAAAGTGAGTGGGGAGCTGGATCGCTTGCACTTTTCCCCCGACGTAGAATTTTTTCACTCTTTTGTGGAGGTAAGCGACTGCAGGGTGGGCGAGATCATCTGCTCCGAAGACGTTAATAGCTTCTTTGACCTTGTCAAAGGTGTAGATGTCCTCAATCGTGAGGACGGCAAGTGCTTGGTCGTCTCGGGGATCGAGCAGAGCGAGGCGCACGCCATGCTTCAGCCCGAGGGCGTCGACCTCTCCCTGAGAGACGTCGAGGGTGATGGGGATGGGGAACAGTGTGCCATCTGCGAGTCGCAGGTTCTCGACCACGCTGTGTGGATACTTCAGCCAAGGGAAGTTCAGTTTGACACCAGGCTAACCTTTCGTAATCCGTCTTATTCAAGAATCCCTCAAGCGGGCTGAATCCTCCGTTGAGGATCAACTCGAGGTCACATAATTGTCGCTATAGGTGCGATAAATATCAAAAGTACGCCTAGGGAACGGAGGGCATACCGTACCTCTGTGAGTTCAAGGGCGGGCAATTTTACAGCCTCCTGCTTCAAACTATGGTAGATTCTCTCATCCCTCCGAACAAGGTTCTGACAGCGTCGCCAGATGAGACTCGACGGGTCAAAAGTAAATGATCGAGGAACGCGACCAGACCTTCAACACGCCACCATGAGGAATGGTATTGATTTTTGACGAGGTAGACATTATGAGGGTCGTGAAGGATGTTTTTGTGTGAGAGGTTTGAACAACGAGGGCCGGTCAGGCGTATGCAGCTGTTTGCCCCAGGAGTGGGGGTTGATAAGCATTTCGTATGACGGGCATTACGGAATCCAAGGCGAACTATCACGCCATTTTGCAGAAAGTTCCGTCAGCCTCGGCGTGGGGGCGGATGATGCTTGGTAGCTTACAGTTGTCCTCGCCCCTCGCCCTTGATTGGGCATCAGCGTGACGTCAGTCGCTGTTCACAGAGCGGTGTCTGCTCGAATGCAAGAGCTGGCCTGGGGCGGAGTTCAGTATTCCTTGTAGGATATTCTGCAGCTGCATAGCGACGGCGTCTTTGAAAATTGAAAATACCCTCCCTCAAGCGGCTGGGGCGGAGGGCCATCGGAGCGTTACGAATTGTTTGTTGCGCACTTCTCATACTGGCTCTCACGTGCCCCGGGTTTTCCCCTTCAATCCATCCGATAGAAGATCTATTGACAAAAGTTTCATCTGGCTATACAATCCCTACGGTAGGTGTTACTAGTATTCATTTCTTCGAGGCAAACCAAGCGATCCAGGTACCAGCTCAAACGTCCACCCACTGAGCATGTAGGATCGGACGAGGTCACATTTGCCCGTATACGCAGGCCAAGGGTAACCGATGTCGACATCTTCCGCAATGGGGCGAATGCAAAGGCGCATACACACAAGCTGCTGCTAGCCATTCCGGTCTAGAATCCGATAAGAAGGCGCTGTCATTAAGTCAGCAGCTCAGAGGATGTCCGAGGATGGGTTGAGGGATTCGGCTTGAAGCCCGCGTCGTCTAACGGTTATGATATCAGACTTCTACGAGAGATTCGGCTCGGAATCCCGTTCACGCCCTCCTGGATGATTCTTACAATGATCCGAACTAGAATGGAGGCTCTCCCTCCCTGCCCTTTCCCTCATCTAGCAGGAGATGTTTCAACTATGTCCTCGCGATCTGATTCTACGCATTCTATCCCGTTGATGACGTTAACGCGAGGTTCGATAACTGGCTGTGATTCGTAGCTCTAGTGCTAGTTGCCCCTCTCTGCGTACATGGCTCTGCCGGCCGATTCTCTCCGCACATCGAGCTGGAGACTGTAACTCCTCTCTTGGTCTGTTCTATTATTGCAGCCGCGGATGAATTGACGGTTCAGGGGATTGCGTCACAACATCCAACCCATGAGATCATTTCTTCAACCTCCTGTTGAGTACAGTATATAAACAGAGCAAACCTGCTTGCTTTCGTCTCAACAACCTTTTCCATAACCCACCACATCCAAACACACCCCCTGCATACTCTTCTACAATGTATTCTGGCAAGAACACAGGAAATGTCATCGGTGGCCATAAGGTACGTGGGTCAGCTCGTTTTGCCCGGTACAAGTTGTCTGATACACGAAATCCTTCAGGCCAACATCGCCAACCCCAACACCTCTGAGGAGTCCAAGGAGTACTCCCGTCAAGTCATTCAAGACGTCGAGAATAGCAACGTCGACTCCTCTGGTGGTAGCGAGTAGGTTCATTCCACCCGTCTTCAGCATGCTCGTACCAATCACCCATCCACTAGTCATACAACCGATGAGTCTGGCAAGGAGATTAACCGTGTCATCGGCGGTCATAAGGCTACCTTACACAGTGCGTAATTGCTGTAGTCATTCCAATATCGTACTCACTCCCAATCTTTCCAGATCCCAACACTGGCGAGGAGGCCAAGCAGCGTGCCAGGGCCAAGTTGGAGGAACACGGTGTTGAGATCGCTGAATAGACGCAATAATCCTTGTAATCGCAGCAAAGCATACACCGTTCGAATCTTGCAGCTCTTAGATAATAAATATCGTTCATATGTATGTGTGAATCAAGCGCTCGCGAATAAGTGTTCACAAATGAAGACGATTCAAGTTAACCATTACAACACATGCGACGACGTCCGGAGAATACGGTGAGATGTTCATACCTCATCTCGGAGCCAAGGCCCGTACAATCCCGTTCGCTAGCCAGGCGAACAAGCAAGGAAGAGAACAGCTGAACGTGAAGGATGTCCACGACCTACGCCGACGCCATCACCACATCACCATCCGGCTCTATCTCTGGACCAAGACCGACCAAAGGTTGTAGATCCAACCCAGCAACAGCAGACCTCAAGGCCCTTTCCCAAGCTTCTTCGATACGGTACCCGCCAGCTCTCATGATGCCCTCCTTGTCCTTTCTTACCGGTTCGCTCATGGGATCATAGTAATTCGTCTGGACCACATACTTGTTTGTATAGTCGTCCCAATCGTCCTGGAGGGGAACGTGAGGTGGATCTGGGATGACTGTACTTTGTGCCGCTCTCGACCTCAGCAACGATGAAGTGCTCTGGAATGTTGACGTCGACCTCGCAGCCGACCTCTTTTGTGCCTCGGCACGAGCTTTGGCGACGAGTTTCGAGGCGTCCTTTGTCGATGTCTCGAGTTTATCGATGAGCTCTCGTTCGCGTTTCTCCTTATCCTCGCGCTCTTCTTCCTCCTCACGACGGAGCTCCAGAGCACGTTGTTCGCGTAGCGTTCGCTCGTACTCTTCTTGTTCTTTGAGAGCTTGGGCGGTCTGTTCTTCACGTTGGATGTTGAATTCGATCAAGGCAGCGTTTTCTGCACGGTATGCATGTATTCGGGCTTCCGTCTGAGCAACGTCGATGTCGTTTATCAGGTTAAAAGCTATAGGTGATGTTCAGTGGCCGGCCAACGTGGTCAGTCCAAACGACACTCACTGATATCCTCTACTTCTTCGAGGTAGTCGTTATAAGACCTCATGTCTATGAAATCTTCTCTTCGTTTGTTGAACTCTTTGGCCATTCTTCGCCGCACGGCTACTTCTTTTTCGACTGTAAGGTCTTCAAAGGTTTGCGGTATGAACGCCAATTTACGCAAGGTCATTTGGCATATCGGACATGGCGCAGGACCGAGCGTGAAGAGTCTGTCGATGCAGGATTCGCACCTGGGATATTCCGGGAACTCAGCACATGGTTTACGGGCGAGATTGAAGAAGAGCGGCGAACATTTTATGATAGCATGAACTAACGAGGAGCCGTAACTTCGGGTTCAGATACCTGTCAGATTTACACACTGGACATTGGTCGTCCATTGACTGCAAGGGCGCTGAATCAGCACGACTTTTTGAGTGCGTCTAGCACAACGTACAAAATACTCGGACGTCCGCCCCGAAGGATCCTTCACACCGCCGCCGAAGATCGTACTTGAGGTCGAAACTACATGGCCCTGGCTAGGCCGTTGAGTGTTGGTTGTCGCACCCCCCTTTCGGACGGTGGTACCTCGTAGCCAGCCATTTGCGCTGGAGCGGGACATGATTGCAGTGATGGGGTCAGACGGCAGCACACGATCGGTAAACTCCGGGTTTTTCCCTCAACTTTCTTGTCGATCGTTACACCCTCCGAGTCGCTAAGCGTCGTGCGAGCACTGAGCGTTGTTGAGTGCCCGATGAGCGCTATGTTTAGACCGGTGCAAGTCCTCGTTCACGTGGGTCGGTCAACCAACCCAGCCTTACTCACCAAATTCAGATTGCTAATCACTCTTGATTCCTCTTAAGTTCAAAAGCTTATCATCAAGCTGGATGTCTCATCTTTCTTTTTTCATATCAGCATCTACACTCCACTACAGTAAAGTACTCCATTGTCCATTCCATGTTTGGGGGTTGACAACCCATGCTTCTTCACATGGAACACTTAGATATACTGCTTGAAACCTAACAATTGTGCTCCTGCTCTTAGTGCTCCTCTTTGCTGCCTTGCATAGGTCTTCTTCCACTATACCACCAAGCCTACTGCACCAATGACTGTGAATACCCCAAACACCAGAGGAGAGTGGCTCAAGTCATTCAATGAGCTTCTCTGCATATGGTCCAAAAAGCTGATTGTACTAGTGGAGCATTAGAAAAATGGGATTCTTGACAAAGTACAGAAGTCATCTAAAACACCAAAACTGGCTGCAAAGAGGGAAAATGTGGGTGGAAGTGTGCTCATTGCCTCAGAAAGCCAACAACAGTGACAAAGTACTGAAAGTGATTGGATCAGCAAGTAATAGCCAGTGATGATGTCCTGCCCCTGTTTTTGTGACTTTCCAATGGCTGAAATATACTTGACTCAACTTGCTCTACCTCCAACTAGCCTCAGGAACTTCCCTCAGCAACCCTCTACTCACCTTCAGGAACTTGGCCTCTCTACCTTGACCTTCCAGAGATTTCCCTCAAAGTGTCCTCCTTGTCACTGTGGCTTCCTCCAGCTTCTAGAGTATCTCCTCAACTTCTCCCTCACCTC
>Ga0307512_10008141_pt1 | contig 10260 bp, 10 predicted proteins | sample 14_EM_MG_FD_200267 | JGI IMG/M metagenome (GOLD analysis project Ga0307512, IMG submission 200267) | Populus trichocarpa ectomycorrhiza microbial communities from riparian zone in the Pacific Northwest, United States - 14_EM | ecosystem: Host-associated > Plants > Roots > Unclassified | place... | reverse complement strand
GACAAGATCGTTGTTGGAAATTTTGTAACCGCTAGCCAGGCGCAGAGGAAGTGGTACACGAAGATCATCGGGAAGTTGTCCGCCGGAGATTACAGGCTTGGAGCTGTGAGTACTCCTCTCTTGGATGCGTGCTCCCAGCGGTTATCAACTATTCGCGTAGAATTCTGCGAACATTATCGTTCAGAACAGAATGACTGGTCAGCTGGAGGAGGAGAAGATGCAAGTGTATGTGAGGTTGGGGATCAGGTTACTCTACAAGGGGGCCAAGTCTCAAATGGAGGGCAATAGAGGTACATGTTCTCCGATTTTTTCACGGCACTCAGATTTTGGACCTAATGACCCTCGCACAGCTCGGAGCCTTCTCAAGTCCATGTCCGTCAAACAAGGTATCAAGTATGATGCGCCAGAGTCGGCGAAGGACATTCCTGCGTTTATTGAGTTCCACAAGTTGGATACGGATGAGATCCTGGACCCGGTAAATTCGTTCAAGACCTTTAACCAGTTCTTCTATCGGTGCGCCTGTCCGTGCTTCACCGGACTCCACGCTTATCTTCTCCCCTCGCCCAGGAAACTCAAACCCGACGCTCGGCCAGTTGAAAACTCCGATGATCCTAACCGACTCGTCTCCGGTGCAGACTGTCGACTGATGGCGTTTGAGAATGTCAACGAAGCAACACGGGTTTGGATCAAAGGCCGGGAATTCTCTGTCGCACGTTTGCTTGGGCAGGCATACGCGGAAAGCGTGGACAAGTATAACGGAGGGGCGTTGTGTGTTTTCCGTCTTGCTCCACAGGATTACCATAGGTTCCACACACCCGTCGATGGAAAGATTGGGAAGATGACGTACATTTCTGGAGAATATTACACCGTCAACGTGAGTGACATTCCCGCTTATCACCTGCACACCGAACTGAATAGAAGGGGTGGCTTGGTTACGTTGACTTCTAGCCACAAGCCATCAGAACCGCTCTCGACGTCTATGGGGAAAACGCACGAAAGATCGTACCGATCGACAGCCCGCAATTTGGACGTGTTTTTGCGGTGTGTATTGGAGCCATGATGGTCGGCAGCATCAAGACGACCGTCGAGGAAGGTCAGGAGGTAAAGCGTGGTGACGAATTTGGGTATTTTGCGTTTGGTGGATCGACCATCGTGGTGTTATTCGAACGTGGCACCGTAGAGTGGGATGAGGACTTATTGATTAACGGAAGGGCTAGCTTGGAAACCCTCGTTAGGGTTGGTATGGGAATTGGAAAGAAGGCACAGTAAAGGTTGGAATTCGGTTTTGAAGGGTTGCGATGCGTGGTTCCTCTACCTGTATTTTGTACGACCAGAATCTTACGGACTTGTTTTTACTTTACCAAATTTGATGGTGGCACTGGCGGCGTTGGGTTTACAGCCGTTGGGTTTTGATAGACCGCCGCTGTAAGAGCATCGTGACAGAACGTGTATTGCTGTCGTCTAATCATTAAAAGACTACATAAGGTCGTAAGATATTTCCCAACAGTAACAACGAAAGAGAGGACGAAAATGCAAGAAGCAGAGCATGGGGATGGTAAGCATTCGAGTTGGTAGTAACCGATTTTCGAAAGATGAGGAATCATCTCGACGTCGTGGGCGTGTCTGGCACGAGAGGATCATAGAGAGGTAGTACAGATTCTATGCACAGGACGTAACGGATGCGATGACGAGACGGGTGTCTGGGGAAAGGAACGAGACTGTTTCACAACCAGAGTCTCTGACGCCCAGCCGCGAGGCCGCTTGAGACACGGAGCGTGAAGACGATACCTGTTAAGCTCGAGAACTAGAAACAAAACAGAGCAAGTGTTGATGAGAACCAGAGGAGATCGTGTGTATGTTGATGCACTCACCCCGTTTCCAATAAACACGTCTGCTCGTTGGCCAATCATCATATCCACAGCCTGAGCGACGAACTTCTGCTCCCAGCTAACTCTCATCTGCAGCGAACTCGCTATCTGCTCCCACGGATGATCCCTCATCAACGCCTCCTTGAGCTCCTCAATCCACTCCGGCGAGCCATTCGTCATGATGAAAACGTTCTTGAGTCCCTTCCCTTCCTCCGTCATCCTGATCTGTCGAACGCGTTCGACGATCTGGTTCACATCGGAGTAGCAAGCCCTCTGAAACGCGTCTATCGAAGCTTGAGTTAAGGAACCAACCCAGTTCTCTTCGAGTTTTATGTCTTTGTCGATGGTCCCCGGTTGGATGTTCAGTCCAGTGAATCGTATTTTCGAACGGCGCAAATTTGGACAGTGACTTTCAAAGTCTCCCCTACGGACATGGAGGGCGAGGAGGCCGGGTATAGGTGGGTATCGAAGCTGCGGAGTTGGAGGGGGGAACGTGGGAGAGGAGGGGACGAAGAGGTGTTGGTTGATTTTGAAGGTATCTTCGACGAGTGACGACCAGCCGAAGAGTTTGATTATGGGGTTGTTGAAGAGAACAGGGAGGCCATCGTGTATACGCCGGCTACCGAACACACTGAAAGATTGCAAGGGTAGAGGTTAAGCGCTAGGTCACACAACACGACCCAGGCAGGAACAACTCACTCGACATCAAAAATCCGTTCGTTAATCTCGACGCACCGTGCTGGCTCTTCATCCATCATCCTCACCCACACCGCGAGGAGATGCAGTGCCGTGTAATTTTGCGGGAGCTTCGCTCTGATCGCAGCCTTGTTGAGAAGTTTCGGATGGGAACAAACTTCATCGAAGTATGATTTCCGGACGGCCCGAGGTGTAAAATCCCCAGGTGGGAACGAACCACCAGCGAGAGGGCCTGCAATGAGACAAAATGTGGAAAGAACCCTGCGATACTGTTGGGGGGGGGTGGAGGGAAGTACGAACCGCTGAGGAATGCGGTCATTGGTGTGTTAACCGGGACAACATTCCCGTACTCATCTCTAAACGGTGGCCCATCACTGGTGCCAGAGAAACTATCAAATGCATATCTGCAAGGCCACTCAAAGGATCAGAAATGCTGACCGAGGATAGGGGCTCAACGAGCGATCACGCACGATCTCCGCCCGAGGTAGGCCAACAATCCCTGGAAGAGATGCTCCTGGAGTACGTTCCCCCACCCCGCCGCTATTACAGCGCAGGATCGTTAATCATCAGGCACGCCAAAAGATAGGGTAGAAATTAGGATACGAATGAACGCACTTTTTACGTGTTCTGAGAAATACACGTATCTGCCCTCCTTGCCCTCAGGGAATGATAAATTTTTGTTGTGCTGGGGAAGAGCCTCCTCGAGTTTATGCCATTCCGCGTAATCCGGTGGATAGTCAGGAGAACCGGTGAGGTTCACGGCAGAGGTGTTTTCGTCGTGTGGCGGTCCTTGTGTGAATGGGGCCCAGTTGCGAACGGCTTGAACATCGTCCCAGCCGGCACCATAGAAGAGCGAAAGAGTTGTGAGAATACCGAATACGCAGAGGAGGTAGAGAGCGAATTTCCAGTATCTCCTTGGGATGAGGATTGTCCGGACAGCGTCTGGGGAAACAGTGGGGAGGATGGAGGAGCTCATGCCTGGCAGTCGTCACTCGAATCAGCCTCCGTTCGGGCTCAATGGCTTAACCTAACAACTGCTTACACATTTAAATCCTCCCACTCCCATCCCATCCTCTCCCAAGCCAGATATAACCGGTCCAACTCTTAGCTCCGTGGTCGGTGGTTCCAATCGGACGTTCGGGGAATTTGTTGCTCTCGCTAACACCCCACGAAGGGTAGCTCCGACCTTCCGCTCTGGACGAAAACCAACTATCCTCAGATCGCCCATTCGAACCGACGAGACGTGTTTTCCGTTACTACTTGTTCTACACTCGACGCAGAGGGGCGTGGAGAGAATAATGTAACTTCGAACCTCCCAACCTAAAACTACTGATGATTTGTGTCTCCAAAGATGTTTACAACACGAGCGGATGCTCCGCCACCTTCGAGCGCACCCCGGGCCACACGCACCCGTACGCTGGCAATCTATTTGCACTCATAAATCTGCAATTCCGAGGTTGTTTCTCCGTTTCCCCATCCGCTTTACACATACTCGCTTCCATGCTCTGCGGCCCTCCCTTGAACTCAGTTTCCTCTCTCTGGTTCATCTCTGGGAAATACATGTGCCATGGTCCTCGCGCCGTTGCCATCACTTATATCCGGCGCGGCAGCGCACATAAGTCAAACGTTCCGGAAAGTTATACTTCGGTTCAGGGGACTGAAGATAGGCACGGTCAAACTGGACCGATTACATCGCTGATTATGGGGTTTTTGACGCAACAAGACAAAATTCGGAACGATAATCGGCCCGCACTTGATTGGTCGCTGGCGGATAGGTCGTACATCAGAACACCTCGTTATCAGCAATCGACGCTAAGCAGGGGGTGAAAAGAGACGCGCGCGCACCGCCTAACAAGGGGGAACCCCTTCATGATAACTGCAGCATTACTCCTTTCGTTAAGCCTCTATGGTCCGTACGAAGTTAAGATGGGTTTGTTGAACCGGGCTTACCCTGTTCGCCTCGCAATGGGGGCCGCGCAGGTAGGTAAATCATGTAGGGGGGCTTACCGTGTGTTACTCGGGCATAGTTCATGGACACCACTTGCGCTGATACTCTCATTTTCACGGTGCTGCAAGAAGGTGGAGGGATGCCCATAAAGCGGACGACATCCGAATGTTAAAATTCGTATACATCGTGTTGTCCTAAAAACGTGCACAATCGTACCACCTTATAATGTCATTTCTGAGTTGCAAAAAATCCCCCTGCTCCGTTGTGAAATCGTCAAGTTGACGGGTGTGCCTGACCCCCAGACCCAGCCACGAAAGTTCCCACGATCACTGCCACATCTCGTAATTTTGGGCCCTAAAGTGATCGGGCCCTGGGGTCAAAGTATAGAGCTTCAAAATCTCATCTATTCACGTATTATGTTACGCCAGGTGATGCAAAAATGGACAATAGTCAAATAGACGCTATTTGAACCAAAATTTTCGAAACGTTGAAAACAAATGGGACCAAATGTAAAATACACGTGATCTCTGTACCCGTGGGAATCCGAGCTGACCTTAGCCGGCACGACGCATCCCGAGAACATCCCCACCCCAAGTTCTGAACCACTCCCCACAGCTCCCATTGCTTTCAGGTTACAACGCCTGGAGCGGTGACTGTCCGACGGAAGAGGGGGGAGGCGGGGATCACTCAGAGCTTACGAAAAAGGAAACCCAGGCGTGGGTAAAATGAAGAAAAAAATCGGAATATTTCGCAACAAATAGTGTCTAATATGAAAACAAAATTTCAGGGTCCTGAACTATTGGAAGCAATAGTAACTCCACAAATGGCAGAGGGTGGATCCTAAAAATCCGCATTGCGAAGGGGGGATGGAAGGTCTTGTCTAGATCCCATAGGAGGTTATGATAGAGTCATCAATGATCCAGCAGATGGTGGAGATAACGAGGATCTCTCATGGATTCCGACCCGGATGTACGCCTACCAATGAATTTTCGTCTGGCGGAAATGTGAGCTCACTCACCGCATTAGACCGCAGTTCTAGTTTTAACGCGAGCGAGTCCAACTCTAAACACTACGGCGCAGGAGGGGCGCGGTTGCCTTGCAGTCGCTTACTAGAACAATGGCTCCAAAAATAGAACAGCCACAACCTAGCATGGTTGCAATCCGTGATCATGAACCCCTCAGAGCGGGGGACCAGCCAGTCAGATCTCAGGAGCTGTATAAAATGAACTCAAGTGGGCTCATTTCCTGGGCGGGGATTAAGGAAGCAGCACCAAAAGGTCCCTCTTTGCATTGGGGGCTAAATATAAAATCATTCGCCTGTAGAACCCACGAGGCAAGGGTGACCTCACACCCAGACCCTATGCATATGCCAGTATGATACACGATCCCCTGCCTGTCTGTGCGACTCCAATTGCAAGGCGAACGGGTAAGCCCAGCAGTGTAAGGCTCAACAAATCCATCACGTGTGGCTCAACTCCCTCATACGGACCTTGGAGTTCCTCCTCGTTAGGCGGCGCATATGCGCCTCTTTGCACCCCCTGTTAGGCGTCGGTTACGTGAGAACGAAGTGCTACGTATTCTTACTCCACCGATGCAAGAGCTATTTTGGGGTGGCGAGGAACTTGTCAGTGCCGCTCCTATAAATGGCGACGCGTGATGTTCCCTTCTTCATAGAAGGTGACTTGACCCCGACCTGTGCTCAAAGAAGCTGGCATGTCGTCAATGGTGCGTTCACAGCCGGGGATCTCGGCCGCGTGAAAGTGTTTTGCCACATCAGCACTGAGCGCGAGCACTGAGTTCTGATGGTATTAGAGAAGAAGCTCGCGACTTGAAGAAAGGATCCCGAGAAAATCATCAACGCGGTCCTTTCATGCGTGAGTGACACTTTCCGGGATTACAGGGACAACTTGATCGTCGCCTTTGTATTAGGTGGCCGATCGCTGATGCATGATGGACGGTAAATCGTCTGTATTCACGGATCTCCGACGCGTTCCTTGGCTAAAGGGCAGCCTTCCCGTCGGACAAAAAGGCGGAGGAAAAACCTGCTGAGTGCTAACCGTGGCATCGTCGCCGGATATACTTATTCTCTGCGGATATCGGATACCGCGACCCGGTCTTAGGATAAATACGCATTTCAACATCATTCCACCGAGTCTGAGAACCTGTATCTACGTCCATCGCCACTTCTGCAACAAAAAAACTAACGTGCTCGGGGAGTTTGTCGCACAAAGGCAGCCTGAGGTACTGATCAATGCACAGATCCAAGAGGGCACTCCAAACTCATACCAAAATATCACATGCCCGCGAAATTCACCGCTGCCACTTCCGTGAATCGGTCCAAGAATTCCCCGAGCTCAATCTCTTCATCGTAAGTCGGATTCGCCATAAAAATGAGTTCAAATTTCGATTCAGATTCGAGCTTCAAGGCCAATTCGTAGAGGACGTCCTCGAGACTCTCCCATGCTTCCATATGCACTTGATCGCTGATGTCCGGAGAGGATAGCTGTCGTTGAACACTTAGCGTAACCCTCTCGAACTGGGTGGCTTGTCCGTTGATAGTTGACAAAATTCTTTTGATCCACGGACTCGGTCGTTTTATCGCTGCGGTGTTGGTCGCGAGCTCCCTAAGAGCATAGCAGGGAGAAAGACTAACGGGAACGGGGTTCCCTTCATTATCTGATAAGCGATACTCAGTGAAGCGCTCCTGTACAGAAAAAGGATGTAGAAAGTACCAGAGGTCAAGTGAGCCAGTTCTATCTTCTTCAAGGTCGGAGCGCACGCCTCGATGAACCGATTAAGGACCATCGAGTCGGCGATTTTGCTATGAGTGACGGATAACCCCTCCAAATGAAGAGGAATGAGGAGAAGTCCCTCCAAGAGAGTAGAGCTTGTCGCCCCAAGCCCAATCAATTGAAGCGTACCCCGAAGAGGTAGGGCCTCTTTCCGTGCTTCCCTCTCTCTAATCGACAGTATGGGTGAACTGATTGTCAGGTGATCGAGGTTCGGGAACAAGCTGATGAAGAAGAGCATAGTGCTCATATCGGTCCTAACTCCATGTAAATGAAGCGACTTTACGGAAACTCCAAAATGTCCAAAGCATTGGGTGAGAGATAGTCCATCGAAGAAGAAGTCGAAGTTCACGTCCTGGAGAAGGAGAGCTTTCAGCCGCTGAAAGGAGGTGAGGTGGTCCATGATTCCCATCAAGGTTTCAGGTTCCAGTGAAATGATAGATCGTGCCTGTCGTAGCGCGAGGGAACGGACGTAGGCTGAGATCCCGTCCGGTCCTGGAGTGATGTTTCTTTGCCACTGGTCGAAGTTCCACGTGTTGAGGGAGACGCTAGCGAAGAGCTTACGTCTGCTCCCCTCTAGCCACTTGGAAGAAACCAAACTGCAGGCGCGTAAATCGTGAGGGTTGTTGAGATTGTCGATAACCTCGTCAACTAGCTCCTGAGGGAGTTGCTTCGACATCGCGGGGTGAAAGCCCATTGGTGAGTTCATTCGGGATCTCCCGTACATCTGAGACTGCAACTTATAAGGACGTGCGGGAAGGTGAGTCAAACGTCCATAAAAAGTTCCCCGCCACCTGGCATCTCGACTGGCCCGCTATCGGACCATGATGATACCCGGCTGTCCAAGGGTCACCGGTCACGTGTCGCAAGCCATGTACGGCATGTGCGTCAAAGTCCTGCTGTTCCTGCTCATCAGGCGTACGTCCTCGAAGGCAAGGATTATTATTGTTCGGTAGGACAATGAGTGGAGATAAGGTATGGTGATTAACGACCTCATATCCGAAAACCCTAAACGTGTCAAGATATAGTCATGAAGGAACCGAAAAGGTAGTGAGACGCGACAGAGATTCATACAAGGATTCATGATGCGTTGGATGCCTTGTGAGATGCGTGTATGAGCTTCAAGAAAAGAGGTAAATACATAGCATACATTGGGGAGGGCACAATTGTCGAAACATGGCAACTGGAAGCTCGCTTGGACACACCTCGCGGCTTAAACGACCCCCGTCGGAAATGAATGAGCACAAGGAGTGTGCATCCCAGGTGGTATTGGGGGGAATCATGCCGAGTAAGGGCTTGGGTATCGGCAACTGATTTCGCCGTTGACTGGAGCCAAATCTTATTATTCGGCAGGAGAGTTGACCACAGTTGGGTCTTGGCCAGCCAAAGTAGGAATCAAAAAGGTACCCTGCTTGTGGCGTATGGACGAGTTCCTTGGACAGATAAGCCCAAGCGAGATGATATCGAACCTGCATGCGAGTAGCGAGGGTGGGTAGTGTCCCGGACCGGGAATCAAGCCCGGAAGACCATAGCAAGGTTATCAGTGTTCGTTCCAAGTGTGTGCGTTGGCGAATTGATGTTGTGGAATACTTGCTGGGGAGTTCTCAGGGGGCGGAATCGAAACACACAACTTTCATAGATCTGTAACTTGAGGTGAAATACCTACAACTGGTTATTTTTCATCGACGTATCGCCTCCGAGGAAAGAAGCAACTAGAGATTCGACACAGTGGAACCTTATGGAGTGATGAGTGGAAAACCGCGATAGCGCTCGCCGACAGTGGAGTAAGGGAAACACGTCGTATTTTATTGGAGGGTAATGAATATTTGATTCATAGAAAGAGCGCTCTTAGTGGACTGAAACCTGTTCTCTTCAATATACAGGATACGCCAGGGATGGAGAGAGCACACACGGGAATTATACCAACTCCAGGATCTAACGGAGCTTCGAGAAGAGCTTTGGAGCAGCGCAAGCCTGTTATATGCGCATGAATAAGGAATGGGTGAGAGATGGAGCAGTCGGCAAGGTACGTACGTCCGCACAGTGCATCATGCTGTTCGACGTAAGTGATTAGACTCGCTGTGCGCCACATAAAAACAGTCAGGGAACTCACTGGACTATCGTTCAGGGAATTTTTAGGGTAGTCATAGGTCAGACGTGTCAGCAACAAAATAGGATGCCAACTCACATCTGCAAAACAAAGATCTCAGTATCAAGTTCAGTTCAGGACACATAAAGTAACTTACAATTCCTCAACACAATCCTCTCCCTTGAAACCCTCGCCGTTATTGACCTTCTCCTGGCAATGTAAATAGTGCTTCGTGAACGGAGCGCACTGTGCGCTGTTTTGGCATTCCTCTCGAATCCCGGGATGCAACTAAACAGTCCACGCCGGTCGGTATCCCTCGTCACAACCAGAAAAATACCGGAGGCAGTAGTATACTCACGTCTTCCGGCTCGGGTTCCTCCTCCTCTTGAGCCGGTTCCTCAGAGGCCTCCGAAGTCTCCTCGGCTTTTGGCTCTTCGGCAGGAGCGTCAGCGTATACGGTGGAGAAGAGGGAGGACACGAGTGAAGTGAAGCTCATGGTTGCTTTCGGAAGAGTCGCGATTAGTTGACGCCCAGCGCGCCTCTTGGCACTCTCCCTCCGACAACACACGACCTGAATCCGAACCGATGAGCGTGAGTGGTATATTGGTGGGGGGTGTTTCTATGGTACATGAAGGCAATGTACTTCGACTGGACAAATAAACCAAAGAGAGCGAGAGAAATGCAAGAATAATGGTATGGAGAAACGAGTGTTGTTTTGGATACTTTCTTCACAGTAACCCGGTGACATCATTTAAACAACAGAAAGCGAGCGGAAGTACAACAAACAAATAACCACAGAGAGAGTGAACGAAATTTACGGGATTGCGGGTGAGGGTGTAACGAACGAAGTTTTGATATGTTAATGTTGTT
>Ga0307512_10008139_pt1 | contig 10261 bp, 8 predicted proteins | sample 14_EM_MG_FD_200267 | JGI IMG/M metagenome (GOLD analysis project Ga0307512, IMG submission 200267) | Populus trichocarpa ectomycorrhiza microbial communities from riparian zone in the Pacific Northwest, United States - 14_EM | ecosystem: Host-associated > Plants > Roots > Unclassified | place... | reverse complement strand
ACACGTGTCAGCCATGCCGGCCATTAGTCCCACTTCGAAGTAATCTTACCCGTTGGATTACTTCGATCCATCTTTCTCTTACGACATTAATCAAAGCTCAGCTGGCATTTAATACTGAGTTATTTAGCAGTCACGATTTCTCCATGTCAGCTATTGGGCCCCATCACTAATGGCCCACCGACTTGTGCATGTCCCCAATGCTGACACGTGTATATATAAGGATAAAGAAACTGATGTTAGCATAAAAACAAACAAAGTTTTTAAACCCGATATCGAACAAGCTGATCTAATTTTAATTTAAAAAAAAAACAAATTAAGATTTTACTGTTTTTAGGTTAAATTAGCCATACCAAGTCAATTTTATATTGACTTTATTTAAAACCTGGCTTGGGTAGAGTGTTTGGTGTTGGAGTTAAAATACGATTTATTTAAAATTTGATTTTTTTATTTAAAATTATTTTAAAAATAAAAAAAATATTATTTAAATATATTTTTAAATAAAAAAAAACTCTACCACAGAACAGCGAAAGTTCAACACTACCACTCTTGACCACAAAATGCTTCGGCTGCTCCAATAAGGACAATTTGGGCTATTAAAAAAGAAACTGAAGCGCCCATGTAAACTGCACTAAAATAAGTACTGCCTGTTTAAAAGGCAACCGGAAGAAGAGTGTACTCCAAACACCATGAACACAGCCACAACCACCATCAACATACACCCAGAAACCGACCATTGATGAAATGTACGGTATCAGAACTTGAACACAAAAATCTTGATGATATATATATATACACGCATCTTCATTCTGTGAACATTAGCACCACCACCACGTCACCATACTCACCACCAGCCACCACCAGTTTTGGTTGCCGATTAATATCAGAGAGGGATTGTTTCTGGTAACGTTTTCTTCACTTTGACTGTATCTAACAGATCCTCCACCAAAGATTTAATGGTACTTTTCTTTTTGTATTGTTCACATGCACGGTTTCATCACTATAGTGTAAAACTCAAGCATCCAAGCCTCCATAGGAACTTCTCTCACATGCATGTTGTCTCCTAGAGTGGACTTTCTTTCACCACCTTTATATCACCATAACCAAGACTTAACAAGAAGACTCCACTCTGTTAACCCAAGATTTCTCAAATCGTCATAGCTCAGATGGATCAGAAGCCAACCCCACATTTTCTGTTGTTTTGCTCATTCTTGATAATAATGTTAACCATGACCAAAACATTTTTTGTAGCCTCTCTATCTTCTGATGGAGAAGCCCTTCTTTCTCTTATCTCAGCGGCAGACCCATCAGCAAAAGCATCCTCATCAATCCTCTCCTCATGGAACCCATCAAGCCTGACTCCATGTTCTTGGCAAGGCATTACATGCTCTCCACAAAATAGAGTTATTTCCCTCTCTCTCCCTAACACATTCCTTAATCTTTCCTCACTGCCCTCGCAGCTATCCTCTCTTTCCTCTCTACAACTTCTCAACCTCTCCTCAACTAATATCTCTGGATCAATCCCTCCTTCTTTTGGCTTATTCATTCATCTTAGACTCTTAGACCTCTCCTCAAACTCTCTTTCAGGTCCTATACCGCAAGAAATTGGCCAGCTCTCTTCTCTTCAATTTCTTTACTTGAACTCCAATAAGTTATCTGGTAGGATGCCTCCACAACTTGCAAACATTACTTCTTTACAAGTTCTTTGCTTGCAAGACAATCTCTTCAATGGTTCGATACCATCACAATTGGGTTCTTTAGTCTCGCTCCAAGAATTTAGAGTTGGTGGCAATCCTTATTTAACAGGAGAGATACCAACACAGTTAGGACTGTTAACCAATCTCACAACATTTGGTGCTGCAGCAACCGGTCTTTCAGGGCAAATACCACCCACATTTGGGAACTTGATCAATCTTCAAACTTTGTCTCTTTATGATACTGAGGTATTTGGTTCTATACCACCTGAACTTGGTTTGTGTTCAGAGTTAAGGAACTTGTACTTGCACATGAACAAGCTTACCGGTTCAATCCCTCCTCAGCTGGGTAAGTTGCAAGAACTTACTAGTTTGCTTCTATGGGGAAACGCACTCTCTGGAGCAATCCCAGCTGAGCTTTCAAACTGTTCATCACTTGTTGTGCTTGATGCTTCAGCTAATGATCTTTCCGGTGAAATACCTCGTGATTTAGGAAAGTTAGGGGTCCTTGAGCAGCTTCAGTTGTCCGATAACTCTCTTACTGGTCCGATTCCTTGGCAGTTGAGTAACTGTACAGGCTTAACAGCTCTTCAGCTTGATAAGAATCAATTGTCAGGTACAATTCCATGGCAGGTTGGCGATTTGAAGTATTTGCAAAGTTTCTTCTTGTGGGGAAATTCAGTGTCTGGTACGATACCAGCCTCCTTTGGAAACTGCACTGAGTTATATGCTCTTGATCTTTCAAGAAACAAGCTTACAGGCTCAATTCCAGAGGAGATTTTCAGTTTGAAGAAATTGAGCAAACTTCTGCTTCTAGGGAATTCTTTATCAGGTGGATTGCCGCGCAGTGTTGCATATTGTGAGTCTTTAGTGAGATTGAGGCTCGGAGAAAACCAGCTTTCTGGTCAGATTCCTAAGGAAATAGGCCAATTGCAGAATTTGGTATTTCTTGACTTGTATATGAATCAATTCTCTGGTGGCCTACCTTTGGAAATTGCCAACATCACTGTTCTTGAGCTGTTGGATGTGCACAAAAACTACATTACTGGAGAGATACCATCTCAGCTAGGAGAGCTTGTAAACTTGGAGCAGCTTGATCTTAGCAGGAACAGCTTCACAGGTGAAATTCCATGGAGTTTTGGAAACTTCAGTTACTTGAACAAGCTCATTCTCAATAACAATATGCTTGCAGGGGCAATCCCGAGGTCCATTCAAAACTTGCAGAAGCTAACACTGCTTGATTTGAACTCCAACAGCCTCTCTGGTCCAATCCCACTTGAAATTGGTTATGTCACGAGCTTAACAATTAGTTTGGATTTGAGCTCAAATGGATTTACTGGTGAACTCCCTGAAACGATGTCCAGCTTGACACAGTTACAGTCACTTGATCTTTCCCATAATTTGCTTTATGGAAAGATCAAGGTTCTTGGTTCCCTTACTAGCCTCACTTCCCTTAATATCTCCTACAACAATTTCTCAGGTCCTATTCCTGTAACACCATTCTTTAGAACTCTATCTTCAAATTCATACCTTCAAAACCCAAGACTTTGTGATTCCACAGATGGATATTCTTGCTCGCCTAGAACTAATCAAAGAAATGGATTAAAATCAGCCAAAACTATAGCTTTGATTTCGGTTATTCTCACTTCAGTGACCATAATTGTTATTGCTTCCTGGGTTATAGTCATGCGGAACCACAGGTATGTGATGGAGAAATCTTCTGGAGCATTAGCCACGTCATCGAGAGCTGAAGATTTCTCTTATCCATGGACTTTTATCCCATTTCAGAAGCTCAACTTCACCATTGATAACATCCTAGATTGCTTGAAGGATGAGAATGTGATTGGGAAAGGCTGTTCTGGAATTGTCTACAAGGCTGACATGCCAAATGGGCAGTTGATTGCAGTAAAAAAGCTTTGGAAGGCAAAGCAAGACGAGGATCCAGTGGATTCTTTTGCTGCAGAAATTCAAATTCTTGGACACATTCGACATCGGAATATTGTGAAGCTTTTAGGTTATGCTTCGAATAGGAGTGTCAAGCTCCTTCTGTACAACTACATTTCAAATGGCAATTTGCAGCAGCTGCTGCAGGGGAATAGGAATCTGGATTGGGAAACAAGGTACAAGATAGCTGTTGGTTCAGCTCAGGGTTTAGCTTATCTTCATCATGATTGTGTGCCAGCAATTCTTCACAGAGATGTGAAGTGCAATAACATACTTCTGGATTCCAAGTATGAGGCTTATTTAGCAGATTTTGGCCTGGCCAAACTGATGAACTCTCCAAATTATCATCATGCCATGTCCAGAGTTGCTGGTTCCTATGGTTATATAGCCCCAGGCAAGTACCCCTGATTTCCCAGAACCCATATGTGTATGTTTTGTTTAGTTGCGTTGTCTGAAACACAGAATCTGTCTTCTAACCTCATGGATTAATATGCTAAAGGAAATTTGTGGTGTGCGTTTCTATGTAGAATTTTTATTTCATTTGCTAATTACAAATTTCCATGATCATTTCAGAGTATGGATACACCATGAACATCACAGAAAAGAGTGATGTTTACAGTTATGGAGTGGTTTTGCTAGAGATCATAAGTGGTCGCAGCGCTGTTGAGCCTCAAGTAGGAGATGGATTACACATAGTTGAGTGGGTGAAGAAAAAGATGGGAAGCTTTGAACAAGCAGTATCAATACTAGATGCGAAGCTTCAAGGTTTGCCAGACCAAATGGTGCAGGAAATGCTGCAAACACTAGGGATTGCAATGTTCTGTGTGAACTCTTCGCCAGCAGAGCGGCCAACCATGAAGGAAGTGGTGGCATTGTTAATGGAAGTAAAGAGTCCACCAGAAGAATGGGGAAAGACTTCTCAACCTCTAATAAAATAGTCATCAAATCAAAGTTGAAATAATTTGTCCTTGTGTTTTTCTTGGCTTCCAAGGACATCAATGATTGGTTCTCTTTTCAATCCCAAGAAGACAAAAGAGGAGAGTTACTGGGAAAATTGAAAATAGAGCTTTTGGGTAGTGTTATTGCATTTAGCTGGTGGTCCTGGGGTTTCTTGTACAGTGGTAGAAACAGCAATGTGGTTGAATTTGCTTCATCCTTTGCTTTTTCCGATTAACAATTTTTTTATTTACATGCAACTCTATGCATTTCCTTTTTGCCCTGATTAATGTTACTCATGTTCCTGAATTTCTGTGAAATGTAATCTGGAGCTTCTGCCCTCTATAGAATTAGAAGTATTCTTCAATCCAACGTTTGCTCTCTGGCAGCTGGGAGTTAAAGACTACACTATACAAAGAAATTTCAGCTGGCAGCTTACAAATATTTAAGCAGATTTACTTTCAATCTTAGTTTGACAGCAAGTTCTGACATATTTAAGTAGCAGGATTCACGTAACAGCAAGAGAACTTGATACAGAAGTAAATGCAAAATAGATCTTCAGAATCATATGAACATTCAAGGATGTCCAAAAGTGGGACAGGTGATAGGATCGTGTCTGGCCCGTACCTCTACTGTTCGAGTTAGGAAAAGAGAACCGTTACCTATTACGAGTAGTGGAATAGCTACTCGGCTCGGAAGGACCCCATGCATATTTTTTAATGTAGGGCTTATGATGCAGATAAAAGCAGACAGACAGCAACAGGCCATGCTTTCTTCTTCCTTCTCGTGCCTCAACAGGCGCAACAGGCCATGCTTTCCTCTTCCTTCTCGTGCCTCAACAGGCAAAAGAATTTGTCTCTCCCATCTCACTATTCTTCACTTGGTCCACACCCCTTTCCCATGTTTCAAAAGTACTGGTCAAAAAAAAGATCGAATAAGATATAATCAGCAACTCATCACAACAACATCCCCATATCCCTCTTGCTCAATGCCCCTTTTGATTATTTTCTTTTTCTGGTAAAGAGAGAAGAATCCGTTGTTTAACTTAAATTCAGAACCTTAACATGTTAGTACCTTGATGTGACGGGAATAAAGAAATAAAAAGATCCATGATTAGTTCAATAAGCTTCCCTTTTTGTTTCTTTTCACTCAAGTCAATCTCTACAACCCCATATAATATGGACCAGAGCAATCCGAAAGAGAATGATGAAGGCAGACCACATTCATCGTGCATTTGCATTGGAACCTCTGCAATGGGAAGTGAACCTAATATAATTGTTCCAAAGGGGAAAAAAGGTGGACAAGACAATCATTCCCATGCTCTCCACATGATAATCAATGTCCTTTTCTTGACAAGAAATGGGAAAAAAATCCCCTTGTCAAAATGGCCGCAACCGCGCCTTTGGCGTCTTCTTTGGCCCATTACAAACCATGATAATCGGTTTTAGTTCTTAAATAAAAGGAACTTAGCTACTTATCCGATCGTGGTTCCATTTGGTGCTTTTCTCGACTTGGACTTGGCCTCCGGTGCCATCGAGTTGCAGAACTTGCTACTTTCCATACTAGCCAAAAGCTGTCCTGAAACATAGCAATCAAAGAAATATCATAAAGAAGTTAGAACTAAGAACCTTCCAATATGAGTTCAATTTCGCAGTGCCTTCTTTTTAAACCACTAAGCTTGTCCCAAAAAGCCATATTATTCCATTTGCCAATGTTCCCTAATGGAATTTCTTTTCACATGAATTTTATTTGTTTCCAACGCCATTTCCCCCCCCCCCCCACCCACTTTCTTCTCCTCGTATGCACCACGTTACATCGTCAGATTGCACCATGATAGATAGCCTTAACAATACATTCAACAAATTCCCATAACATGCCACGAGACATTATTCACTCTTCAGAATAGCCAGCCCTCCCTGAGGTTTCACAGCATGCGATCTCCTGATTAAATGCTTGTGAGGTGAGCCATTCCAGGATCGCATTTTGCAAGTACTCTTAATCGGTTTCAACAAGGTCATCAAGACCTGTCAATGGATTTGTTTCAAACCCTCTTATTATTTAAAACTCTGTAATGCCAAATTCAAGCTAATAGGAACAGATGAGAGCAACATACACATTCAAGACAAAAATCTCAAACCTGCATTCACGTTTTCTGCTCTCCTAGTTTCTATTATGAAACTGAGTTCTAGAAGGAGGAAAAAAAATGACGAGTTCTATTATGAAGCTGTGTTCTAGAAGAAAGAAACAGAAGACACAGGTAGCTTACAGAGAGACAACACAGGAATTGCCATGAACACTAATTAGAAGTAGGGGAAGCATGTTGAAAAGTACTTTTATAATGCAATGAGATTTTAGCTCCACATTTCTCCAATTTCTTTTCTTCCTTTGACGCAATGGAGTATTTGTAAGAAGTCTAAACTATGAAATGTCATCATAAAACCAACGTATTCCATTGTATGTTTGTTCACTCGAATATCCAACAATATAAGAAGATCCCCACACTGTATTTTCAACTTCACATCACTGAGATGTAGATATTAGAAGGTCAAGTCAATTTCTATCTATAGGAGCCACTATCTTTGTAAGGAAGAAAAGAAAGTGGATATCCGTTATTGTGTTGAACTGGAGTTTCCAGGGCACACTATACTGTATCATGAATTAGATATACTTTCCAGGAAGAGAAACTTCTAGTCACTGACCAAAGAACAACTTACGAATTACTTACTAGTCCGTGGACCTAGTTCCAGAAGAACATTCTAAATTTCAAAGTGACACAACACTGTAATGCCAGATAACTAAAGAAACCTACTATATATTATGCCACGCCAATCTACCAGACAAAGTCCTTCGTCAAAACAACAATGGCATTGCTGACTTCCAAAAATTGAGGTCTTCATTCTTTCCCCTCTACATCTCAACTTTAACCAGTATTAAAAGTACAGAGAATGATAACGGTAAACATATACTCCATAACATGATTGTGTGAAAGCATCAGGAGGTCACTGTGTATCAGCTGTAAGCAAGTCCTTTCAGCATCAACTAGGAAATCAATAACATGAAAAATGCAGTAAAGAGATGAAGCCTCTAGTTCCTCGAACAAGTCAGGTGTTGGCGAAGGAAAGCGCAAGGGAAATTGAAAGAGTTTTAATGTTGCTGGCAATATCTATCACTCTTAATAAAACAAGGCCCCATTCATGAACTAAATTTACTCCACGCCGATGTATCAAAAGCTTTAGAAACACCCGTATGGATCCACCTGCCTCGAAACGAAAACATAAATACAGCTATTGAGCAGTCTATGACCCATCAAAGAGAGATTTAAACATATCTTCTTGCTATTATTGCATGAAATTGTAAAGGGCTTCAGGAGCATGCATGCTTACAAGTTGCATTTTTTCATCTTAATCACCCATATTTTTGGGCTTCGACAGATTAAGTTCTACAAGCTTTCCTGGTTTGCAACATAGAAAAGAGGACAGAGGACGGTTGAAGACCTTCCTAATCCTTCAAAAGGAATTGTGGCTTATAGTCTGCCATATTCGTTGAACATTTAGAGATATAAGCCCACTTGTTGAGTCCCTGCCAAAAACTCACTCTCTTTTTAGGGACTTCTGCATGGCAAGGGGGTCTAGATCCATTTTGTTTGAAATTTAGTATTCTCCTATAAACATACTACAACAGCAGGGGATTGTCAAAACTACAAGTGGAAGACAACTGGGACAAAGAGGCAGGGATAGTGCAAAAAGAATAACGCGAGCCGTTGACCTCAGGTAGTCAGGCCTGAAGAAAATTCCAAGAATTCAGTGTTTCACAGTCTTCTGTAGAACAAGTAAAAAAAACGCATCTTTAGCGCCTGTTAATCCAGGAGAGTCGTAACAGAACTTTAATGGTGCGGAAAGTATTTCTTGGGAATTTCAGAGCACTCCGACGGCTAAAGATTATTGAGTGCTTACGATAATAGTTAATTAATATATTTAAGTATTTAATTTATTTTTTTAATCTAAGAACTAAGTTAATAATTGAAACTTGAATATTTGTAAAAACAATTATAATCAGAAAATTTAAAAACTATCTAATATAAAATTAGTATATTTATAAGAAAAATATAAAATAACTTAAAGTAATAAATAATTAAAAAAAAATCAAGAGACAAAGATATTTATTTTTAAATTTTAAATTAATTAATACTTTAAAATTCATATATTTTTTATCTTAAAAAATTAGAAATTAAAAATTTGTTTATCTAGATGCCTCGGATAATATTTATAATCGTCAGATATATTTTATTTTAAAAAGATTATTTATAAATAAAAATCTTAACCACCAACTAACTAATCAATTACGTGTGAAGTTGGCTCGTTGTCACGAAAACCGCAAATAGCTTGAGGGATGACAAACATAACATCTTCTCCTAATCTTTATGCTTACGTTCCATCCTAATCTTCGGCAGGTTCTTAAGAGCAAGAAGCTACTCTATGGAATTTGGATACATGTAATAGCATCAACTGCATCGGTGCATTCAAAGCTCAACACCAGCAATATCTCACCAGCTCAGAATAAAATCTGTAAAATCCATAATAAGAGAAATATAACTTACTTAAACAAGCTATAATCCATCAATCGAAGCATGAACATGCTAGAAGCACATGACCATTCATTGTATAGGCCTCATCTTGTCAAAACTGATTCTAAGTTGCGTAAAAAAATCTTCGAAGTCAGAAGGTAACAGAGTTTTGCTATTAGCACCATTAACATCATTAGATTTGAAGAACTAATCCATTATTCAAAAGCATCTCTACTCCCCACCATAAAAAAAATCCAATCTACCATAACAAAGCCCTTCATCCTGTAACATCAATATCAAATTTATTCTCAACGAGAACATAATTCATTACAAAACCCCAGAAAATGGAACGTTCCAAACAGAATTTAAGCTAAAACCCCGTGGTCACCAACCTCGTTAATCATTTAACTGTTGAAGCTCGGCCTTTAACTGCTCCATCTTGAGCCCCATCGACCTTTGCAAAGCCGCCTTTTTACTCTCTTGCAATTTCCCTAATAGCCCTTCAAACATGTCCATAACTTCCTTCACTGCAGCCCTTGCACACTCTGCCTCTTCATCAAAATAGACAGTTTCTTTCGACTCCATAGCCATCTCTATCTCCTCTCTTGCCTCTGCAAACTTGAGGTTTATCATGTCAACTTCTTTGTTTACATCTAACTCGGGCACCGACCCACTTCCAGATTCAGTACTGTGCCGTCTTCGAGTGTGGCCAGTTGGGGACCGATTTCGGCGGCTCCGTCTAAAGGGGTGTGTGAAAGTGTGGAGATTTGAGATGGGGGCGTGGAGAAATTTGGGGTTAGGAGATTCGACTGAGTTGGGAACGAGTTGAGATGAAATCAGCGTGAGATATTTGTGGGAAAGTGTATTTGTGGGTTTTGGAGAATGTTCAAAAGGGTGTGTCAAAAGCAATTTGAACAGAGAAATCTGTAATTGTTTCTGCATTTTTTGCTCTCGAGATTTTCACTGAGCAAGGGAGCAGACACAGAGAAGAACTGGTAAATACTAAACTCTCAAATCCCAGTGGTATAGACTGGGCCTAGGCTATATAAATATTGAAAAGGCGTGGATCTTTGGGCCTTGTGAATGTCACAATGGCCCATGAATAAATCCATGACAAAAAAAAAAC
>Ga0307512_10008137_pt1 | contig 10262 bp, 9 predicted proteins | sample 14_EM_MG_FD_200267 | JGI IMG/M metagenome (GOLD analysis project Ga0307512, IMG submission 200267) | Populus trichocarpa ectomycorrhiza microbial communities from riparian zone in the Pacific Northwest, United States - 14_EM | ecosystem: Host-associated > Plants > Roots > Unclassified | place... | reverse complement strand
ATCGTAACTGGCGCTCGCATGGCGCCATTTTTGCATGGTCGAACCGGTATTTATACGAGGATATGATGCGTGATCACGGAAATGCGTACATCACGTACCACATGGTTCACTCGGAGGTTTTGCCGAGGAAAGGCTTCCCTGTCGTTTTCCATGGTGTAAGAGGTAATGGAAAACGTACAGAGTCGTCACCTTCATACTTCAATATTGTCGAAGCTTCCATCATCCGGAATTACTGTGTAAATCTCGTCGGGGACCCTGAACGAAAGATTTGTGAGCATGGGACATTTTCAGTTGTGCCACCTTTTTCCTCACCTCAGCATAGATCCGGAGGAGATTGGCGTTCTCGCACCCTACAAAGCGCAGATCAGGGCTATCCAGGAGTTGTTGAAGGCGGCGAAGTTGTCGAATATTTTGGTGGGATCTGCCGAGCAGTTCCAGGGACAGGTTCGGCGTAATCTCCAATTGACGATGCAGACACTTATCTTATTTTGAACCAGGAACGAAAAGTGATCATTTTGGCCACCAATCGAAGCGACGAGGAGAGCCACCCGCGAAAATCATTAGGCCTCTTGGTGAGCCGGCAACGTCTGAACGGTTGGTCTTTTGTGTTCTCTGCCCATATATTTGACAAAGGGTTGATAATGGATTCCATATTAGTGGCAATCTCACGAGCACAGAGCTTGTTGATCGTGATCGGGGACCCGGAAGTGTTGCGAAAGTATGAACACTGGCACACGTTCCTGAAGTACATCAAAACGCGTAAGGGCTGGACTGGGAAAATGCATGATTTGGGACCTGACGAAGCCGCACCTCCACCCGGATGTGAAATTGTCTCAAGGAAGGGTGGCGTTGTATTTGGAGATGAGTTCATCGATGGGAAGAGTGAGAAGATTTACAGGTATACAGAGAGTAGTAGAAGGTGAAGGAGCTGACACCCTTCAAGTTTCCCTTCGGCCCGGGAACCCACGTCTCACCATAACATAACAAGATACAACTGCATGCGAATAGAACTCATTGCGACTATTTAAAATGGTACGGAGCTTCGCCCTCACCTTAGCTACAAACGAAATTCTACATGTGAAAGAGGCGGGCATTGTTGGTGGACTGACTATGTCGACTACTTATGTATCGATGGAGTAGTAATTGCATGGCAGATTGAAGTTCTTTACCCAAGGGACTCGGAAGTATCGCCGGTACCATCCCTGCTTAAGAACGCGAAGACCAACATGAAAGTCGTATCGCGAGTACGCCGTGAGAAAATCAAAGCGATGATCACGGTTGCGCGAAAACCTCCATCTGCGTCTACTGTATTACCTATGTTTTTGGCCCCTCAGCGTCATATCCCAAATTGATCCCCCCCTCATCAGCAAAAGTGCAAAAAGTAGGTAAGGGGCTTGGATGGCCCTTCCAAGGCAAAGATAGCCCTTCCAAGGCAAAGCTATGACTATACAGGGTGTGGGTCAACCTATACAAGCCTTTTACAAGGGCTAACTACGCTACCTCCGTTTGGAACTTTTGCTGATGCTACTCGCCAACATCACCATGCCACTGAGCTCCTCCAATCGACTGTCATTTGCCGCTCTACCGCTTCGTAACTTCATCAAGCTCCATCAGTCATACAGAAAATTTTGGGCCATGCTATCGAACAGACATAACATTACCCGGTCTCCGCGCCAAGATCGAGTTTTTTCGGGGCATTGATTACAGGGTACTAATTTGTGGACCACATACCATGTTTTAGATTGGCAGCACAAGCACGACCTCGACGATATTGCGACACCCAGAATACACCTCTACTAGCATTAAGGGCTACGTGTTACTAGTAGGCCAGGCTTTCATGTGAGCAATCTGAGAGTGCCTGACATAGAGTCGGATCAGAGTTACGGAATCCGACAGTACTGTGTATTGGGCGTTTATCTGATCCACTGGCACTCGTGCCTGGCGTGAGAAACGTGTGCGACACTGCCTCAAGACCTGGATTAGGTACAGTACTGTGCGGAGGCGACATCCCTCCCAATATCCAACTTGATCCCCCGTTGTGGTCATCACTCCCGACAAGTCGCCCCTAGCTCTGTTGTGAAAGCATCCTTCCTCCAATACATCGCCATGCTGACTATCAATGGTTCAAACGTGGGAGATCATGCGTGGGTTGAAGAAAGTGGAGTCTGTGAAGGCGAGTAATCATCGCAGGCGTCGTCTAATATGGTTACTGACTCATGGCGGTACAGACCAACTATGCCCACGGATGACCATCAACGAACTTCCCGACGAAGTCCTTCTTGGAATCTTCGAATTCTGTATGGCTTATCCACTCCCACCTCCATCTTACGAAGAAGATGCATGGCACACGCTAGTGCACGTGTGCCGACGATGGCGATATGTCGTATTTGGTTCACCACGTCGCTTGGATCTGCGGCTCCTTTGTGTGAACAGAAGACTGGTGAAGACACCAGATATATGGCCAGAGTTGCCTATTGTCATACATGTCGCTGATGAGAAAATTTGTCACCCGCCGAGTGTCACCAACGTCATTTCCTTACTCAAACGGCACGATCGAGTGTGCAAAATCTTTATCGACGGAGTTCCAAATTCGTTATTGAAAGAACTAGCGACGACGTGCGAGCCTTTCCCTGCGCTAATCGAACTGGAGCTCGCGTCATTTAAGAACGACCCACCGATCGTCCCCGATTCGTTCTTGGGTGGATCTGTCCCACGTCTGCGATCACTTATCTTGTGGGGTATTCCATTTCCTGCAATAGGGAAACTTCTTTGGTCTACCCGTGATCTTGTCACCCTTTCCCTGGGATACATTCCACGTTCTGGATATATTTCATCCGAGGCGATGGTCGCCAACCTGTCCGGATTGACGATGCTCGAATCACTTCACCTTAGTTTCGAAACCCCTCAATTTTGGACCCACAGTGCGAGTCGACGTCCCCCTGCTCTCACACGCGTCGTCCTCCCCGCTCTCACCACCCTTGACTTCGCCGGTAATAGCAAGTACTTGGGGGACATCGTGTCCCGAATTGACGCCCCTCTCGACTGCATCGCCGTCACCGTGGCCTTTCCCGATCAAGATCAACTAGTATTCGACTCGGACTTTCCACTACTCCGCGACTTCATCGGTCGCACAAAAATGCTCAATGCACCCCATCGAGCAGAGACAACCTTTTCAAATTTCAATGCCAGGATCTGCCTGTTTCAGCGAAAAGGGGGCGTTGATTTCAAAGTCTTAAACTTGGCGATCCCGTATGATGCATTAGAGTCACAGCTTTCGGCGCTTACGCGGGCCTGCTGCTCGTTATTGCTCCCCCTCCACAGCTTGGAACACCTCAGCATCTACAAGTCCAAGTCCGAACTTTGGCCATTCATAGTAGGATGGCAGAATGAGGTGGAGAATCCTCAATGGATGGAACTTTTCCGCCATTTCATCACCGTGAAGGATCTGGTCCTGGGCGAATCGGTTGTTTTATCTGTCGCATCAGCTCTGCAAGAGCTCGTTGGGGAACGAGTAACAGAAAATTTACCAGCGCTTCAAAACATTTTTCTAGAGGGTTTCCAGTCGTCGAGTACAGTTCCAGAAGGTATTGCGAAGTTCATTGCTGCGCGAGAGCTCTCTGGTCGCCCTGTGGTTGTGCACCACCAGGGAACGAAGCAGTAGCAGCATTAAGTACGTCGGGAGGCTGGAAATCAATAGATGCTGTCTGCGTTTCGTCCGATTGATATTTTGTGCTACCATCTCCTCATCCCCTTGTCGCTCACCCTCAATTGTTCCTGAGATGGCAGTTACTGTACTGTGGTCTGATTCCCTGTATGATATCTTGAATCAATATGGGCTGTGGTAGCAGGATACTGTACTAGTAGTTATCTCGAGGATTCTGCAAAGTGCTAGCAGGTTGTATGTGATGCTCGAGCCTTAGCAGGTGCCCAATGACTCACGGTCTACCCAATGCTCAGATTCGTTTCTTTCATGCCTTTCGTGATAAGGTCATGACCAAGCGATAAATCAATAAATGCTCAGGAGATTGATATACAGACAGAAACACTAGTACTATCAATCACCGACCCGGTGCCACCCTGGACCTTTAAGACTCATCGATCAGCTCCATGGCTAGTCCCTAAGGGTCTGTTATCACGTACTTGTTTTTCTGCCCTTCGGGGTTGTAGAACTCTTCGCCTCCTGTTGTATAGTGGTAATCGTGTGGCAATGGAGTGAGGGCCGTGCGCAGCCACCAAATAGATAACCCATGATGCTGCCTAATAAGGGGCGGCTCCGGGGTCTACAACATGGCAAACCATAACTCACTGGAAGACTCCAAGACTTGGACTAGAATCGATCACAGGGTTTACAGCAGGGCTTTAGTTACGGAAGTATCAGCCGCTGGTTATATAGTCAAGCGGTGCAGTGAGCTTTTAGTAGGGCCTGGGGTGATGCCATGAATCGTCAAGCTTATCCTTTGACTCCTCATTCTTTAGAACCGAGGTCTATGTTGTGGAAAAGAACGAATCTAAAGTGTGAAGTTCGAGCACGCGTCGAGCCTCAGTGTGTGTGTGAACACCGGAACTGAGGTGACAAAAGTCAATTACAAGTATGTATATAAGCAACTGCAACTGTGGAGTCTGTGGGGCTCGGAGTACCAAATATTCACGGTACTGTCTGGTGACTAAGGAAACCATGGGTGCATATCTTATCGATTCCTTTCGCGCGCGCCATTTGCTACATATGTAGCTGGTCTAAGTCTTGTGGTTTCACCAATACAGTACCTCTCATGGGTACGTAATGCAATATTCAGGGATGTTGATTTCGTCGGCATACGCCGAACGACTGCTTTGATGCGTCAGCGAAAGTCAATTCGGCTGCCCTGGGCTATGCGTGGCATATTGACGCCCGTCCTTCACACCTCCGTTCGCCAATGTCTAACTTGAAGAACTATTGCCCTACTGCACGAGGAGGTGGTACCTGTACAGACAGTACATGTTCCAAGCGCCACGATGTTTTACGCTGTGATCCATGTGACTGTTATCTTCCCACTTTCTCATTCCAGGAGCACCAGAGCGGGCGGAAGCACCGTCAAAACGTGGCTTCCAAGGGTCTCGCAAACCCAGGTACTCCACAACTAGCTCCTCCATCGCAATCAACACCTTCAAGTCGCCACTCTATACTTCCCGGAAATACCTTACAATCCAGGGACGGGGCATCCGATCTGGATGTGGATCCACCTGACACTGGGTCCGGTGAAGGTGGCCCAAGTTCCAAGATGCCGTATTGTGCCAGCACACTACAGGGGGAGACGTGCCCGAACAGCCGATGCCAATATCGCCATGATGTCGTACGATGCGAACCATGCGGTCGCTCTTATCCTGCTTCCTTGCTCGGCCAACACAAAAGTGGGAGGTTTCATCAAGGGAATGTCGCTTCCAATGGTTCTACCAACCAGAATACTTCTCAGAACCCCCATTCCTCACAACCGGCCCCTCTAAACCCCGAACCAATACCGCCCCAAAGGGGTTCATCACTATCTGGAGAGAGCAGATCTATCCCGGCTGCAGACCTGCTCATCACCGTGTCTCATGAAGATGGCCTCGATTTTGTCGCAGAGGGAACGGGATCCGCGGCGGGCCATTCGTTTCCTTCTATTAGCCACACCATTTCAATCGAAAATACCTCATCATTGTCTAATCTTTCTGTGAAATCTATGAAACTAGCAGCCTTTCCGAGTCAATGGTGCGAGTGGTCCGGTGACCGTATGCAATTTCTCATGATTCTCCTAACAGCTTTTCTGCTTCTTTGCTTGGAAAGACGGTGGTGATTCAACAAGGGACGCCACGCAAGATTCGTATCGACTTTAAGGCCCCACAAGCTGGTGCTTTTCACGCGATTCTGAAGATTACTTTCAGTGACAAAGCACGACCGAATGGTCAAGGATGGGTGGTAACCCGGGAGCTGCGTGGGGTTGCTATTCTTCCTACCCTTGGTGGGCTTGCTGGCAACGGGGACACATCCAACACAACGAACTTGAAAGACAAGGGTGACGGTGGAGACACTGGAATCAATGTCTTTCCATATTTCGCTCTTGATTTCTCTGTAGAGTGCGCCCGGCCCCATGAATCTTTCCCGACAGAGACTAAGGATCTTTTCATAACCAAGACCTCACCCAGCCCATTGGTCTCCTTCACGGCCGCTAGGGTTTATTCACTAGATCCTTCTATGGTCGAGTGAGTCCCATTCTGCGACTGTGTCCCATCTGTTCCTCATATCCTTGATACATAGCTCTTTCGTCTCACAGCTGCAAGGAGACTCTATGTTAATCAAGCCGAAGGAAATGCGCAGAGTGTCCGTTTCTTTTACGCCCAGGAAAGGAGGACTCTATGGGGCTGTTCTTCAGCTTAATTTCCATGATCACAAGCGCAAGGCTGACTTCGTAGTGGAGCGGGCACTAACTGGGTGGGCTGAGCGACCACCAGGTGGACAGGGACACAACCCAGAAAAGGAGCCGGCACACAACATGGGGTCTCTGAGAATCACCGATGAAGATAATGATCGCGGAGAGCTTTCCGTTGATGAAGAAGAGGAATACTTGGAGAGTGATGGCACGGGAATCTCTGTCTCGCACGAAGATGGCTTGGATTTTGGCATTGTCGAACGCAAGCGCCCAAATGGACCGTTTGCAACACCATCATCTTTGCTCACCATCGAGTTCGCAGCTGGTTTCCCGAGCGTGACATTCGTAAAGGAAAAGACTAGGACATTGGATGGGAGCGATTCTGAGTACGTCATAATCCTTCCGTTGTTCTTCCCCTATTCATCATTGTCCCAGGTTTGTAGCAGTTTTCGAGGGTGATTCTATCAACATCCATCCTGGAAAAGAGAGTACAGTGCGGGTCATATTCAGCCCCAAATTTGAAGGGGTGTTCAAAACAACCCTTGAGTTGGTATTCTATCATAGCCTACTATCGACTTGGTTCGCAGTTCGTAGAACGTTACGAGGTGTTGCAGGCTCGCTCAATGACTATAAGCACATAGAGTCAGTTGGCCAAGGGGATGAAGATGAGCCTACATTAAGCGATCAAGAAGCACCACCGTTGAAGACAATACTACTCTTTCCCCCTGACTGGCGTCGAAACTCAAGACATCTCCCAGATTATGAAGTGCCGACAATGATCCAGGAGGCTGTGGATAATTCCACCACGACATGTCCTTATAATGACAAAGCGCCTAACCTCATCTTTGCTCTGAGACCCGACAGTTTAGCTACGACTGGTACTTATGTGCATTACTTCGAGGCTCTATTATTCGTTGAAGACGGTCATCAGCAGTATGTTCTTGATTTCTTTCTCCTTGGTTTGCGTAGTAATATTCAGGTAGGTGGGATGTTCTGTGCCAGCCCCCTTATTCTGTCAATGTTTATGAGCGCGACCAGCGGTACGAGTGCGTATGTTTGTCTTGATGCCGTGTACAGTTTGGTTCACGGAAGCGTGTGCAGTGTTGAGATCGAGAATGTCGACGAAGACCTCCTGCCAGAAGTGTCCCTTGGGGATCTCCTTTGGCTCGATGCTATCCAGGATAATATCCGCTACGAAGCAAGCGTTAATGATATCAACGTGTTCATGCGACATCATCTTGCTGTGCTGAAGATGTCGCTTAGATTGCCCCCAGCTTTCAATCTCTCCCAGCGGCCACGATTTGTTCTACGATTCAGACATAATCGCATCACGCTACGCCGCCAATACCGTGCTTTGATAACCTCGTTCCCACCCCCGCGTCGACTGTTATTCCCGTCTATGTCGGATATCAAGCCGAAGCAACATCTCTCGAGAGCTGAGATCTACAATCTCAAGTTTCGTCATTTGATAAACAGGAGGGTTCGCGATGATCCTCAACAGCTACGGGCCGTAGTCTCAATATTAGAGCAACCAAAGGGCTCAGTCCCATTCATCATTTACGGTCCGTGAGTGCGTTCAACACGATCGCGTGACCGCGATCAGTAACTATTGACTCTGCTGCAGTCCCGGTACGGGAAAGACATCCACAGTCGTCGAAAGCATTGTGCAACTTGTACGACGTGATGCAGAGGTCAGAGTTCTTGCATGTACTCCAAGCAACGCTGCGGCGGACTACCTCGTTGAGCGTCTGGCAGCCGCCAGTCTGGATCTGGACAAGCTACATCGTTTGATCGCACCACTCCCTCACGAGGAGGACGCATCCGAAGATGCAAAGACATTTTCACAATACCAAAGGCATGAAAAATTACTCGCCTTCCGTGTCGTGGTCTCGACCTGCTCTGAGGCGGGTGTGCTTCAGAACTTGAATGTACCTGTCGGGCATTTTAGTCACATTTTCATCGACGAGGCTGCGCAGGCGGATGAACCTCTTGTGATGATTCCAATCATGACATTCTCCGATTCGAACACCAATGTTATCCTAGCCGGAGACCCAAATCAATTGGGCCCTAACATCAGGTCGCCTACTGCCGCCAGGTCTGGGTTGAGGAGGAGTTACTTCGAGCGATTGATGCTCATGAACGATGTCTATGGGCTCGATACACAGGTTGGGAAAACGTGAGTGGTGTTTCTGCTTTATGGTCCATACACTGATAACACGAAATGCAGAATTGTGGTCCTTCAGCGAAACTGGCGCTCCCATGGTGCCATTATCGCATGGTCCAACCGATACCTATACGAAGATTCCATGCGTGATTACGGGAACGCATACATTACATACCATCTAGTCCATTCAGCTGCGTTGCCTAAGAAAGGTTTCCCCATCGTGTTTCATGCTATCAACGGCAGCGAGCAGTGTACAGAATCGTCACCATCGCACTTTGATGTCCTTGAGGCGTCGATTGTCCGGAATTATTGCGTGAAGCTCGTCAGGGATCCCCAACGAAAGATTTGTGGGTTTGAAACATTTGTTGTTCCACCCACCCTATGCTTAACTCGGTGTAGATCCCAAGGAGATCGGCGTTCTCGCACCTTACAAAATCCAGGTCAGGGTCATTCGGGAGTTATTGAAGGTGGCAAAGCTATCAGATATTTCGGTTGGACCTGTCGAGCAGTTTCAGGGACAGGTTTGGACCAATTTTCCGATCGGCTAAGAAGACACTGACCCCATTTTGGAATTAGGAACGAAAGGTGATCATTTTGGCTACCACCCGAAGTAATGAGGAGGACCACCCGCGGAGATCATTAGGCGTCTTGCTGAACCGCCAACGTATGAACGGTTGGTCATTTGTGTTCTCAACTTGCAAGCTTGATGTGAGGCTGACACATGTTTTGTTAGTGGCCATCACACGGGCGCAGGCCTTGTTGATCGTAATAGGGGACCCGGAAGTGTTGGTTAAGTATGAACACTGGCGCACGTTCCTGAAATACATCAAATCACGCAAGGGCTGGGCGGGGAAAATGCACGATTGGGAATCTGAAATTGCTCCTCCGCCTGGATATGAGATCATCTCAAGGAAAGGCGGCGTGGTATATGGGGAGGAGTTCATCGATGGGAAGAGTGAGAAGATTTACAGGACTGTAGAGAGCGGTGGAGGGTGAGGGAGCAGTAGTGAGGGGACGAACAGTCGCGACACCCTTTCCATGTCCGAGTAAGCCATATTAAGTACCCTGGGTATGATACAACAACACACCATTGGAGTTGGGACAACCGTTCAATGGTACGGAGCTCTGCCCTCTTACCTCAGTTGCAAACTTGAAGTGGTATAGCTGGGACTGGCCATCTGGAAAAACCTCAACAGTAAAAGTTGCATAAAGTGAATGAAACTTACTATAAATTGCTGTAATGACATCTTTTGAACCAAATGTATGGTTGAACCAACTGGACCAGAATATGCAGAAATAAATGGGCACAATGATACAGCCCTTTAGATGTTACAACCTTGGTAACATCTAACTAGTTTTTTCGAATGTTTTGGTTGGGGTGACATCAATTGACGTCTTTTGAGGGTCCCAATCCCAGTCACTCACACCATAACAAGCAGTTAAGAAGCACCATTGTGTGCATAGCATTAAGTGGATACCAGGGATACAAAAGATTCAAGTAGGCTACCAAGGACTCCGGAAGCATTTACTGAATGTATCTTGAGAAGAAGAATAAGTGAATAATGTTTTTGGGCATTGGGATAGGTCTAAACTTCCATTCCATCGAGGTCGAGCAATGCCATTGCACTGTTTGTTATAGTAGACGCTTGCTGCATGTGCTTTGAGCTATACCAAGTTGTTACCACACCATTAATACTGAAGAGTTAACAACTCAC
>Ga0307512_10008136_pt1 | contig 10265 bp, 11 predicted proteins | sample 14_EM_MG_FD_200267 | JGI IMG/M metagenome (GOLD analysis project Ga0307512, IMG submission 200267) | Populus trichocarpa ectomycorrhiza microbial communities from riparian zone in the Pacific Northwest, United States - 14_EM | ecosystem: Host-associated > Plants > Roots > Unclassified | place... | reverse complement strand
TGACTGAGGGATCCGCCGGAGATGAAGAGTGAACGAGAAGCCACGCAAGAAACCTAGAAATGCAAATGGACGACTGATGGAGTAAAGGGGTGTACCAGGAATGGGTGGAATGGAGGCAAAGTGATGTAGGGTACGATGTAATGATGATGATAATGGACGTTTCAAACGGCGTGAGGGGAAAACGAGGATGTACATGAATCCAAGGTGGAAAACAAGAAAGGTCGACTGGCGAGTACGTTGTGTAAACGTGCATATGAATGCGGTATGTATATGGGTACAAAAATGCGGTGGGGGATGCTTGGTGGACTGGATAAAATTCGTGAACAAGAAGACTGGATAGGGTCGTGAACGGGTCGAGTCGTTGAGTCGTAAATCGAGAACGGGACGGACAACAAGGCGTTGAAGATGGGAAAGAGGGCATAAACCAAAATGAAATCCCGATAGAAACCGGAACAAGAATGACGCTGAGAGTGTAGGAGTGCGCTCGTCAACAGGGCTGAGACAACGGCGACCTCCTTGATACCATCGAGGCCTCCCTCACCACGGGGTTCCTGGTGCGAGGTGGCCTCGCGGTTCGATCTCGATGCTTCATGTGCAGCGCGGCGACGATCTGCGGCATCGTCATGATGCCCGGGCCGGGAACGGGCGCCAGAGAAGGTGAAGGCAGGTTTGGAACGGACAGGTCAGACGTCGTAGGGAAAGGGATTGGCACGGGGTACATCAGCGTCCCGTTCGCATGGACTTCGGATTTGAGGCCCGGATGGGTGATCTGGCCCTTTTGAGTTAGATGCTGGAGTATCCGTTTGGCAAGGAGCCCGTCTTGAGCGTCTAACTCCTGTGATCCTGAGAGACGGGGATTTGCTAATGGTCAGAATTCCTGAACGTTCTGGATCCGAGGGGAAAAAGGGCCGACCATTTATATTAGACCTGTTCTCGATATGCCAGGTTATACTATGATGGAGAGTGATAAGAAATTTGGCATCCATAGACGCCTTCTTTGCTTGTCTCTTTGTGATCATCGAGGTATTTCGCTTCCGGTCGAGTTGCTGAAGTCTCCTTTGACGTGCGGTTGCCAGGGTCTTACCTAGATGATCGCTGTCCACCCTGGACACAACCCCGGAAGAGGTTATAGCCAACACAGCGGTGGACTTGCCAAGGTCGATACATCCGACACTGACGCGTGGCTGGGAGTTGAGGGGGGCGAGTGGACGGGGATACCTCTGTTGGATGGACATCAAGCCCGAGTTTGAACGCCGTCTGTGGTGCGAGCAGGTATAGGACACGTCCACCGTCTGTTCCGGGGTGGAGAGGTCACCTGGACAGGGAATATACATCGCATCGCGGCAGGGTTGAGTGGAAGAGATTTGCAGAGGGGTCGATGGGAAAGGAATACAGCTCGTCGGAGAGCGGTTTTCCTGGCCGACGGAAATTGCGGAGGTTGCGGTGATTGACACGACAGGAGCAGCCTTGCGAGAGAATAATATGCGTGACCTCGATGGGGCAATGTCGGGAGAAGAGGAGCTGTCTGAGACGTAGCGATCGTAAGGGTTTATCATTAGCAGGACGAGAAGAGAAGGTGGGAAGGAGGAAGGGGTGAAAGAAGGGTATATAGAATCGAAGGAGTAGGAGAGTGGAATGAACCGAAACCAGCTACGACCGTGGATCTTGCTCGGTCACTGGTCTGCCGACGGGTGGACCCACATCAGGCCGTGTCAAGGCCGATGACCGCTGCACATGGTCCTCTAAAAAAAATTAAAGAATTATTAAATAAAAACACCCTGGAAGTTAGTGGATGGACCGACCGGTGTTGCAGGCGGCTGGGCGGACTGAGGACTGGACAACGAGGCAAGCCACGACTTTCTCGTGTGGCCCAGCCCCCGGCCACCCGCCCCGCACGTGCCCTGGAAGTCCCGCTCATCAGCACTGCTTGTCCTCTCCAGCTGGCCACTCACATGTCCAGCATCCCCGCAGTCCACAAAAGACCAGCGGCCAGCAAGGGACACGACCCACTCACGACCTCTTCTCTAACGACCTTTTACCCTTTTGGATTTTTTTGCTGACCAGGCAGGTGTTTTTTATTTTATTTTAATTTTCTTTCAACACGCCAACGGAAGTGATTGGGGGTTCGCCTCGACAGACGCCCTCCAGTCATCGACCCGAGCCGACCACTGGCGTTGTGCCGTCCTTTTCATCGTGCGCAAAGTCCACGAGCTGGCTGTGACCGTTCACCAGTTCCGCCATGTCTTGTTTTTGATTCCGTTCCGTCACTCGTTAGTGCCATGTCTACGTCCTAGCTGACCTGTTGCACTGGTCGCCGTCGTAAGGCTTTTCTCTCTCCCACCCTTTTCCACCCCACACTTACTCAGCACGCGCTCTTTCGCTTTCCTTGCTCGTCTGCCCTCCCTTTTTTTCCCCTTCTCTCGCCCTTGTTTCTGTCTTTCGTTTAAATGGTCAAAGACTCACACTAGACTTCTAACCCAGGATATACACGTCTCACAAGATAAATGGAATCACTTGTTTATTCACCCCACCCTGCTTACAACGACAGTGACTCTAACCATATCCAATCCCACCCCGAATTCCCCTTCCTTCATTCATCGCCCCAATCCGACTCATCGCTGCGTTCACCTCCACCATCGCCCGCCTCATCCCAAACACCTCTCATCCAAGGATCAGCTTTGAGCCCTTCGCTTACGTTACCCCCAATTCTCGACGAACAGCATTCCTATCGTCAGGACGAACTGGTTCGTTCTCCTGATATGCATTGCGACATACTGCAGCCTCCAGAGCTATCATTGTCACCACCTGCAGTTCTGCCTTCTTCCATCCTGCACCTTCCGATCGATCTCGATGCTCGGTCCCTCCCACTCGCTCACTCCCCTCCGGAACGACCATCCCATCTCGATGACGACCAATCATCCTTGGAACCGTCCGTCACCACTCAGGACCCCGACACGTTTTTTCACCGGCCCTCGCCCTTGCCTGCTGAGAGCTGGTTGGATGTGGGACACACGTCTCTCACAGGACGTGATCCTTTTGAGTGGGAGGACGAGATAAAACCCCCACAACCTCTCTGTCACGAGCCTCTTCGGTCCGCTTGGTCTCCTGAATCCCCACCGCCAATCGAAGAGCTTGACGAGATGGACTTTGACCCTTCTTCTCCCTCGTCATCCCGTTCTTCTACTGTCTCTTCCTTGTGGAGTCTCGAGTCCCTACCCGATCAACAAGGATCAGATCCATCACCCCGGTGGACGGACACTGATGAGAGCTGGTCAACCAGTCCCGATCATCAGGATCACGGTCTGTTGCATTTTGCCCCCGTCCCTTCTTCTTTCGCATATCCCGGCTATGATTGCAAAGCTCCTCCCAATCACCACTGGGATAACCGAGGTTATCTGTCCCCCACTGGATTTTCACAAGGGGACGGAGAGGAACTATTGAGATCTCCCTCTTCTCCCCGCTCTCCGCTCGTCAACATCCCAGACTCGCACCTCCATTACGACGATGACGACGGGGATTACGACACGTCAGCGTTGTTGTCTACCCCCAACCGTCGCAAGTCCCTTCCAGAGTTGGAAGACGATTATGGTCACATGTCTCCGTCGTCTAGCATCCTGAACCTTCCCGGGCCGGAGACAGACGACATGGTGATGGATTTTGATCAGGAACTTCCGGAGATCGATCTGACATCCCCGCCACTGACTACCTGTCCTACCCCTCCCGAGTTATTTGACGGGCCCGCACTGGGTCTGTATGTGGCGGACGAATTCTCCGATGCTGCGCAGTCCCCATCACCAGAGTACACTCACGTCGATGACTTCTTCACTTACTTTCCCGAACTCGAGAAGTACGAGATCCCGAACACGGACGAGGCCACCGAGGGCTTGGATCCTCTGCATCCGGACTACGACCTTGTTCGCCTCATCAGGTTGTGTAGGCGGAGCCGAGATGCAGAGAAGACAGCTCGTGCCAGGGAGATCAAGATTGGGGAGAAGGTCAAGGCCATCACTGCGAGCATGTGCCCTCCGGAAGGAGTGGACACCATCGAGAAGAGGATCGCGTTGCAACAGGAATACACCAGGAAGTTGGAACAGACGAAGATCAGGAAGAGAGAGAAGGAGAGGTGTCGAGAACTGCGATCACTTCTGAGGATCAAATTGGAGACCGTGGAGAGAGAGAAAGAGATGGTGCAAAGTCAAGGTCAGACTCCGGGTCAAGAAGATGGACCGTCCCAGATCCGGGAAGAGACAATGGGTGTCGACGGTGTTGAGGAGGCTACGAAGGCTACCCTTGGTATCGAGGGACCGAACAAAAAGTGGATGTCCAACGATATGGGACAACTTGTTGCGAAGATGCTTTTCAGTCGTAGGGATGTGTACAAGCCGCTTGGGACGAGGAAGGTGCCTTGTCACGGGAGTTCCACGCACATGCGTTCCCCGTTGGCCTATCCCAAGGACAATACTGCCGTCGACCCGGATGCTGTGTTGGTGGGAGATGTGGACGTGGTTCTCATGGATGTCCAAGAACCGCCAATATCGAGCTGAGGCCCTGGTTCTAGTAGAAGTGGTGAGTCGGCTCGGTATCTTGTTCTGTGACTTCCCATTTGACCGCTCTTGTACCATAGAAAGAAAATAAGGGGGGTCGTGTCAGGCGGCCGTTGTCATTGTGTATCTCACATCGCATGTCTATTCCTACCCAATTCCGCTTCTCACGATTCTCCTCATTTTTTTCTTCACTTGTGCTATATGTCCTTTCCCACCTCGCTCACGTCCTTCCATTGCCTCCCCTCCCAACGCCAATATGCTTCTACGGGTTACCACATATCGTTCACCTAGGTTTTTCCTCTCGGCTTACCCGGTCCCAGCACGGCAGACTCCCTTCGTTCACATGTTCCATTCATCCTCGTTGGTTCCTCATGTTCGCACAAGCTCCCCCAAGCCAAACTGTTAATGCACGCGTAACTGATCCTTCTTGTAGCTTTTAGTGTTCACTAGCCTCTTCCTCTTCTCTATCCCTCTTCGCCTTTTTCTGTTCATCTATGTCTCCCGTTCAATGCCACATAAACCACACACGCCCTACTTTGCTCCCCGTCTGATCTATTGTCGATATATCTTCTTCCCCTTGATATACAGTCTTGACGATCTTCCTCCATCTCTCTCCTACACTTCTCTGTTTCTGTTTCATTTTCCATCTACCTGTTATTTACTTTCCCCCATTTTTTCCCATTTCTGTTTCCTTGACGGCTCTTCCACTATTTGTGTTGGATGGTCTTTTTTTCGCTCTAGTTTCTTTGCTTCAGCTTTACATCCTTTTTTGTCTGAGTTGAAATCTTTGAATTTTATGTTGCGAACGATGGACCTTTTCGTTGGCTTGTTGCCCACTTCTGCTCGGTCTTTTTGGTTTTTACTTGCACGGAGACCATGCAGTAGCTGGGTCCGTATGTAATACACACGTATGACTCTCTTTGGTATGCACATATGCTGAGGTCGCCAAGATGGGGACGAGGAAGTCGTGACTATAGTGAATTTATATATTCTTCGTAAGATCTAAGGAAGGCCCCCCTACAGGTTCGGGCGGCAGGTGTAAGGGGTGGTGAACCTTGTTGCCCACCCACGGCGGGTTTAGGGATCAGTACTCAGTGCTCGAAGAGCGCCTAGATAATTTTCAGGGATGCCTCGATAGCGTGTGCCCTGGCTCGGGCTTCTTGATCTTCCTCCATTGGAGTTCTGCTGGCCCGACCACTAGGGTCTCGATCCTTTCATTCGCAGAAATGTTCCCTCCTGGTTGAAACCTTGGCTGTAGCGTTGAATCTGAGCCGGCTTCTCGGCCGCGGGGATGGGTCTGAACCTTGATTTTGAAGGTCCTATGGTGGATTTGGGACGCGGAGCAAGTTTTGGAGGGGAGGGGTGGGAGAGTTGGATGTTGGATGCCTTACACCTTACGCGCAAGCAGTTTGTCCGCGATGTCGTCCAGCCATTTGTTTCTGGAACCGTCGGATGTGGACCTCGTAAATAGAGGAGGCGACGGTGAAGGTCGTTGCCTCGAGACCATGAAACATCCAGGTTTGTTTAAAAACCTCCTCTAGAGGAAGAGCGTCGACCAACCTGCGGTGGGTAACTTCTGCTTTCTTCGACAGAGTGGGCGTCATACTAACAGGATCGTAACCAGTGTTGACTCATCATGCTGACGTGACGGCGCCGAGTTTTACCCGCCCGTCCGACTGCGTTGAGTCCGTAAGGAAGGCTGGGAGGTGCAGCAGCGCAACAGGTGCGATGACGGGAGGAACCCGTGTGCGGTGAGCGAGCGAGCACATCCCGGCCTCTCGCTCGGTATAGCGTATCCATTCATTCGATGGAAGGGTGAAACCTAGTTGAACTCTGGGAACAGCCGTTCAAGCGCCAGAACTAGGCACAACAGGCGTCCCAATAACCAGTGGCAGCAAGTTGGACGCAGACACCCAGGGAACTCTCTTCGGATTCTCTGCATATCGTAAGAAAACGACAGGCCGCAGATCCGACGTACTTTCGGTATCCTAAGTATCGGCTGCGCATGGTAGAAGAGAGGCGGTGCGGTAGTGCCTCGGTCTCCCGTAGCCTTGGGGAACCAAGGTTGCTCACAGGTCAGTGCAGAGCCTTTGAACTTGAGGGTCCGACCACCTGGACGGGTGACCGCGACTTGCTTACTAGGTGGCGCATCTCACTCACATAGGCTTCCTCGCTGTATAAATCGTCCATAAGATCAAATGTTTGAGCTTTTTCTTAATCCGAACCTTTACCGACTTGCTCCCTCGTCAGACTCACCGAGTACCTGTCACATGTCACAGCCCCCTCGCTTCCTCAGCAAAACCCTGCTACGGAAAGAATGTCTCAGAAAAGGATGCGGAACGTCATGTCTAGCATGTCTTTCCGCGCCAACCATCCCCGGAACCTCCCTGAGGAGAAGTCGTCGGATGAAGACGTTGATTACGTTGACTTGACGATCCAGTTTATCGGTGCAAGTGGGATACCCAGGATGGATGTCGTGGGATCAGCAGACCCCTATTTCATTGCTGACTTGGACGGTCATATATCCATCGTGTGAGTTTTATTTTCTTCTGTTCACTCTACATTTCGGTCACCCTGATCTTGCTATCGCCGGACGGGGGTTGTGCAATCCCCGTCGGTGATCCTTAAAGCTTAATCTCCGATCCTCCTATTCGCCGATGTAACCGACCTGACATTATTTCTTTGGCTCGTGATACAGCTCGACCGTCAAGGCAGACACGCTGCAACCCGTGTGGAACGAACTCTGGAAAGTCAAGAACGTGCCGGGTAACGCGGAGCTCGGAGTTCGAGTATTCGATAAGGACGACGGAGCGAAAGACGATTACATCGGCAAGTTCACGACGAACGTACAACCTGGCGCCAAGGAGGAGGAAATCCAAAGTCATGCTCTCAAAAGAAGTAGAGGCATATTCTGGCTAAAGGTAAGGGTCTCCATCCGGTTCGGTTCAAGTTACCTCTGTGCTGAATCTCTTCACTCTCAAGATAGAAAGTACACCCTCTACAGACCGGTTTCCTGGAAAACACCAGTATGTGTTCGACGGACCCATCCGATTCTCCCGCCACTTCTCCCCCACCGTCGGTCGTCTGACGAATATCAATGGCGCCCTCCTATACTCTACATGGAAGATGTACATCAAGGGCGTCAAGCTCTTCTTTGGTGATGAGTTCCAACCATGGAACCGCAAATACAAGGCCGCGCAAGCAATCTTCCAAGGTTCTTTCGCCATTCGGGCAAGCATACAGGCCGGTCATCGGATGTTGTATGCTCGGAGCACGACGAACGGGTTTGGGATCATCAACAATAAGGAGGATATGTTCGATATTCTACGCGGCGGGAAAGAGGAGTTGGGATTCAGGTCGACATTTCAAAAACGGATAAAGCCCGCGGTATACACCTATATCATCTCTGCGGAAGACGACTCGTTCAGGTTTTCCGAGACCGGAGCGGCTTTCTTTGTCGATTTCGCCTCAAAACATGCGCTCCACGCGAATTGTTGCGAAAGTAAGTAACCCGGCTTGGATGACTCGTAGGATTACCTTGAACCCGCGTGTGTTGTGGTATTTAGGGGTACGGTACTCTGGCGAGTTCCATCCCCGCCCGCAAGGCGGATGGCAGAATTTCCGGGACGACATGTACGACAGCGATGTTCCCTGGGAACTGGTTATCGATAACAACTCGGGAACCTATGGACCTGACCCGATGATGTTACCCGCCCTCAAGGCGTGTATGGAGTACAACTTCCCAGGATTCAACATCATCGCCCTCGACTATAACGATTCCGCTCTGAAGGAGAGCGTCGACGCCTGTCGGGCGTACGCCCTGAATATACGGGGGGTGCACAAGGAGGATCTACAACCTCACACGCATAACGGAGAGATTACTCTTCAACAGGAGGCTACCCATGCGTCGGGTGATACCCTGCCGCCACCGTGAAAGTAGCTTTTACTGGTGGCGGGGTATGTGGCGACACGTAGAATGAATCCTCATGTTTAACTGTATAGTATGTCTTATTGTATTTTTCTTATCTATTGCGCGGTCAAGATTTCCGTTTACCTCTTTCTCTGTTGCTGTTGTACTGTCCTCACCGTAATGCATACTTGTATAGCGCTTTGGGCTTTGGCCGGTGGTCTTTTGGTCTTCCTCCGTGTAATTTGCCTGGGCCCTTTATTCCATTTTTGCGACGTGGTACGGATCACTGAATTTACCCGGGGTGGCGACCTTCGCTTTGTCCTTCTTTTGTCCCTCAAAAAGGCATGCCTGGTGGGGGAGGGACTGCACACAATGTAAACCGACCGTCGTCCCCTTGGTGATCTCCAACAATGGCTGCGGGATTCGTTTTCGTGCCTGTCTTTTCCAGTGGAGCGTCTTGGTACCTGCAGGCGGACTGAAACGAGACGGAGAAGTGTTTCCGTGTGACAGCCTCCTTTTTCCTTTGGTCATCCACGGCCAAGGGGATCTCGTGAGTGATCGTGGCGCGACGCGGTTTGATCAATGATCATGGCCACGGCTCCTCACTCGCGCAGTCCATCCATGGTCATGCAAGGGTTTGCGTATGCGAACATGCTCGCCACACACTGATATCCGGGTCCCTGGACCGTACCATCGAATCATGTTTATTTGTGTTTCCCCGTCACACGGCTATACGGCTGTGTGAAGGAGGTCGGACATGCCGCGCGTGTGCCATTTCCTTCCTCTTCTTTCAACCATGGCCTTATCCTCCTCTTGGTATATAAATGGCCACCGTCCCAGACAACGATTCCGCGTCCTCCCCTCCTCCCTGGAGCCATCAAAACCTCATAGTCATTCACAACCATCGGAATGGCCATCGACTCCCAAACACCCCAGGAATCTAACGCTAAGGGGAGGGTAGTGTGCACGCCGTTACAGGGAACTGAATACGCGATGAAATGTGCTGGGGTCCCTCCCACGCTCAAGTATAATAACCTAGAAGAATGGTTCCAAGATGTGAGTACAGGTCACGGGAAACAAAATATCCACCGCATTTCTTGATACTGACAAAAGAGTTGTTTGTCTCTTACAGAATGTTGACCAGGAAGTCACTGGCGAAACGGATAACGTCGAGGTGGTCAGAACGTTTTACACATATCGACCTACCCCGAAGAGCGACGTAAAGGTCTGGTACGCCGATGCGGAATTTGGGTTTTATGAAGGACTGCCCAAGCGGGTTGCAGACCTCCATGCTACCCATATCGATGTAAAGGTGAGGATTTAAAACCCATCGGAGCCCGTTCACATATCTGACTCGTGCTTTTTTCTACCTGCTTAGTATCCGAGAAGGTCGGGCATCAACCCCAGGGTTGAGCTCTATCTCCAAGTCGGAGACCATGAGACGGGTCAACGACGACCTATACACATTCACGAGCTCATCGAAACGGTCATACACGACGACGACGAATGGAAGGAGAGGTTGCCCAAGGCCCTCACACAATGGGAGCTGACCTTTCCCAAGGGAGAATCGTGGGGTATCATGCGCATTATTGGAACTTCTGAGTCACCTGGACCTTCTCGACGCTCTCCTTTGGTTGATACTTTCGCTGGCGCCGGTCCTTAATCCTCTTTTTTTTTCGTCCTTCTGCATTCGAATTCGTTCCCACCCTGCTGTTTGCGATCCATCTCCTGGCATTGTACATTTTGCATTTCGCATTTCGCAACTGTAGCAATAGGTCCCGGTTTTAAGCACTCCCATTATCATGATAGCC
>Ga0307512_10008135_pt1 | contig 10266 bp, 8 predicted proteins | sample 14_EM_MG_FD_200267 | JGI IMG/M metagenome (GOLD analysis project Ga0307512, IMG submission 200267) | Populus trichocarpa ectomycorrhiza microbial communities from riparian zone in the Pacific Northwest, United States - 14_EM | ecosystem: Host-associated > Plants > Roots > Unclassified | place... | reverse complement strand
CGTCAGCGCGCCGCCGGTGTCTTTGGCCACCAGGATCACGTCACGCAGGTCGAGCGCGGCCAGGAAGTCGGCGATCAGGTCGGCGTTGCCGGTCGGGCTGAGGTCCGCGTCGGGCCGCATTGGCAAGTCGTGCGACCCGAGTGGCAGGTCCGGCGCCAGGCAGCGGAACCCCGCGTCCGCCAACCCCGGCACGACGGCCCGCCAGAGGTCCGCGTTGGTCAGCACGCCGTGCACGAAGACGATCGGCCTGCCCTCGCCGCGCTCGAAGTACCGCATCTCGCCCTGCCCGAGCGTGACTCGGTGCTCCTGTCCCGGGTCTGGGTTTCTGGTCATGCCGGCCAGGCTACATACAAACTGTATGTATGTAAATCGTTCGGCCATACTGGCCGCGTGACGACACGGGAGCCACGCCTCGAGATCGAGTACTGCACGCAGTGCCGCTGGTTGCTGCGTGCGGGGTGGACCGCGCAGGAGCTGCTGACCACGTTCACCACCGAGCTCGGCGAGGTAGCCCTGATCCCCGGCACGGGCGGCGTCTTCGACGTCCACCTCGGCGGTGAGCTGGTGTGGTCGCGCAAGGAGCGCGGTGGGTTCCCGGAACTGACGGAGCTGAAGCAGCTGGTCCGCGACCGCATCGCCCCGGAACGGGACCTCGGCCACTCCGACCGCCGCTAGGCCCGGTGGATCAGGTCCGCGGCCAGGTGTGCGGCGGCGATGGCGTCGCGGTCGCCGGTGCGCTCGAAGGACTCGACTGCCGTGTCCGCGAACTTGATCACGTGCTCGTCGCGGTGGTCGGCGGCCCGGTCGAGGAGGACGGCTGCCGGGTCGTCGCTCGTCAGCAGCGCGGTGGGGCGGGTCGGGGTGCCCGCGTAGGTCACGGTGATGGCCGCCGCCGCGGTCCAGGCCGCGGCCAGGCTCGCCTGCCACAGCGACCTCGGCAGCACGGGCAGGCAGTGCAGGACCGCGTTCGGCGCGGTGGCCGTGTGCACCAGCAGCACGGGCGCGTCCCGCCCGACCCGCAGGTAGCGCACGGTCGCCGCGTCGACGAGCGCCTCCAGCGCGGCGGGCACGTCGCCGGGGTCGGCCGGCGCGGACATCGACGCCACGGCGCCCGGCCATGCGGGCAGGTCGCCGAGGCGGGCGAGGCGGTGCGCGATGTACCCGCTCTGGTCGGGGAGCGCGGGCAGCGCGTCGAGTGCCTGGGCGGGGGAGAGTGTCCCGTGTGGACGGTTGCCTCCGGTGGGGAGGAACCGGGCCGCCCAGAACGCGAGACCGTGGGCCAGCTCGTCGAGAGCCTGTTCGCCGTTGGTGACGAGCAGCGTGCGCACTGCGTGCCCGACGCGGATGACGCCGTGGGTCGAGCCTGCCGCGATGCCGGGGAGCAGGCGCGGCCACCACGTCGTGAGCGTCTCGCCCCACGGCCGGGCACGGACCTCGGCGCGGAAGAACGCGGTCCAGTCGGCGATCCGCCTGCCGTTGCCGAGTGCCTCTCGCCAGTCGGTGATCCGCTCGGACGGCGTCGGCAGGTCGGTCAGTCGCGTGACGTAGCGGTCGAGCCAGCCGTCCAGCCGGATGTCGAGGCCGCGCCGGACCATGACCTCGGCGGCCATCGGGCCGTGGTTCGTGAGCCCGTGGTTGCCCTCCTCGTCGCCGCCGAACTCGGGGCCGGTGTCGTGCAGCCGTTCGTAGGCCGCGAGCAGTTCGTCCATGGGCATGACCCTGACACCGGGTGCCGTCACTGGCCGACGATTAGGCGTGGAGCTAATCTCCGGCACATGATCGAGCTGGAGTTCACGCCGGAGGACTACCGGCGGATCCGGTTCGCGTTCTCGCCCATCGCGGAGACCGTGACCAGCCTGCGCGCGCTGTCCCTCGCGCGGCGGGGTGGCGTGCACGGCCCGTGGCTCGCGACGGTCGGACAGCGGCTCGACGGGGTGGACACGGAGCTGCTGACCTCGCTCGTCCGCCCCACCGGTTACGTGCCGGACTTCCTGAGCCCCACCTCACAGGGCCGCACCGCCAGCATGGAGTCGAGCCTGCGCCAGGTCGCCGGCACCGACATCGACGTGGTGGCGGGCGAGCTGGCACACCTCGCACAGCACCGGATCGCACAGCAGGGTCCGGGCCGTGCCCGGCGCGCGGAGCTGATGCGTGACCTCCTCGCCGACCCCGAACGAGCGGTGACCAGGATCGTCACCGAGCTGTCGCGGTACTGGCACGCCGCGGTCGAACCGCACTGGCCGCGGATACACGCACTGCTGCAGGCCGACCTCGCCCACCGGCTGGACGAGCTGGCTACCGGTGGCGTGGCGCGGCTCTTCCGGACGCTGCACCCGTCGGTGGCCATGCGGGGCGACCTGCTCACGATCGTCAAGTACTACGAGGGCCGCGCCCAGCTCCGGCGGCGCGGGCTGCTGCTGGTGCCGTGCGCGTTCGCATGGCCGGACGTGCTGGTGAGCACGGCGGACCCGCTGCCGAAGCTGACGTACTCGCCGCGGGGCATCGGCAAGCTGTGGGAGACGGCGCCCGACACGACCGAGTCGCCGCTCGCCGCCGTCATCGGCCGCACCCGCGCGACGATCCTCGCGCTGCTCGAGCTGCCGATGTCCACCACCCAGCTCGCGGCCCAGTTGGACCTCGCCGCGCCGACGCTCAGCGTGCACCTGAAGTCGTTGCGGGCAGCGGGAATCCTGTCCTCCCAACGCGACGGTCGGGCCGTGCTTTACCGGCGCACACCACTCGGCGATCAACTGGTGGCGGCGAATTGACTAATTGGGATTGACGCGCCGGCGATGTGTGGGCAATGATGAATGCACACCAAACGGAGGAGCGGTCATGCTGAAGTATCTCACCCAACAGCAAGTTGGGCTGCTTCTTGGCCGCGCAGGCTCCCCGCCGTGACGTAGAACTCGCGTCAGGACAAGGGAGCCGCCCATCGGGAAACCGATCCGGGCGGCTTTCTCTATTTCGCGTGCATTCCTTTTCAGCGGGAATTGTGCGATATCCGGTGGAGACGGGCTGTGGAGCCCAACTCGGCAGTAAACCGAGCGTTCTCGCGAACACAGGGGGTTCGACTCCCTCCTCCATCACGCGGTTGTAGCCCAACTGGCAGAGGCACCTGGTCGAGAGCCAGGCCAGTCGGGGTTCGACTCCCCGCGACCGCACGCCCTTGTAGCCCAACGGAAGAGGCACCGGACTCAGAATCCGGCCAGTCCAGGTTCGAATCCTGGTAAGGGCACTACTCCCGGTTGGTGTAGTGGCAGCACAGCGGCCTTTGACTCCGTGAGCCCAGGTTCGACCCCTGGACCGGGAGCACACCACCACGATGCCCGTTGGTCCAGTTGGCACGGACACCGCGCTCTGAACGCGGAGACCGAGGTTCGAACCCTCGACGGGCAGCCCGCGATGTGATCGTGCGCATGGTCGCCAGCTGACGGAATATCCGGCGGAACCGCGTGTTGATCACTGGCATGACCATCGAGGTTGGCGTCATCCTGCCGACGTCCACGTCCGACCCCGCCCGGCTCGTCCTGGGCGACGTTCGGGCGAGCGCGCGGTTCGCCGAGGAGGTCGGGCTCGACTCGATCTGGTCCACCGACCATCTGGTGGCGAGTGCCCCGATGCTCGACAGCACTGTGGTCCTCGCGACCGCGGCGGCGGTGACCGACCGCGTCAGGGTCGGCTTCAGCGTGATGCTGCTGGCCCTGCGGCCGGTCGCCTGGGCGGCGAAACAGGTGAGCACACTGCAGTACCTGTCCGGCGACCGACTCGTCCTGGGGGTTGGCACCGGCAACCCGGCGCACGGTGACATCGGGTGGCGCGCGGCCGGCCTGTCCTACGCGGACCGAGGCCGACGTACCGACGCGGCGCTGCGGGTGCTGCCGGACCTGGTCACCGGAAAGCGGACGGTGCTCGACGACGGTGTTGAGGTGGCGCTCGCCCCAGGGGCGGCCATGCCTCCCGTGGTGGTGGGCGGAAACGGGAAGGCGGCACTGCGCCGGGCGGCCAGGTACGGCGACGGCTGGGCCTCCATCGGGCTACCACCCGAGCAGGTCGCCGCGAGCCTCGCGGAGATCGCCGGGCTTGCCGAGGAACACGGTCGCCCGGCGATCAGGGCGACGGTCGTCGGGCCCGAGGTGGACATCGACCCGCGACGAGCCGCGGCGCGACTGGCCGAGTACGAGGCAGCCGGCGCCGAGCGCGTGATCCTGGCGCCGACCGGCGCGGACTGGCGGCGCGACTACGAGTTCGCGGCGAAGGTGCGTGCCGCCTACCACTGACTCGGCCCGGTTGTGTGACACTCGGTTGTGGTCAACATCGAGTCGCTCGACGCTCCGCCGGTGGTGAGCAGCGTGCCGGGGTCGTTCCCCTGGAGCGTGTTGCACGACCGGCACCCCGCGCTGATCAGCAAGGTGCGGGACGGCCTGCCCTACCCACCGGAACAGTCACGAGCGCTCGACGAGCTGGCCGAGGAGATCGAGGGCGTCATCCGGCCGCTCCCGCACGAGGACCAGATCTGGGCGGACCACCTCGGCGAGCGGTGGTACGACGTGCCGTTCCTGTGGGCGGAGAGCTACTTCTACCGCAAGCTGCTCGAAGCGGTCGGCTACTTCGCGCCAGGTCCGTGGCAGGGGGTCGACCCCTTCGCGCCGGTCAAGTCCGCCGAGCTGCGCGGCCAGGCCCTCGACGACGAGCTCACGGTGCTCAGCGAGCTGCCACCCGGCGACCGGGACACGGGCCTGCTGACCGCATCGTTGTGGGGCAACCAGGCCGACCTCGGGTTCCAGCTCGGCCAGGTGGACAACGGCCGGGCCTCGGGCCTGGTGGTCGACGACAGCGCGGTGTTGTGGTCGCTGCTCACACAACGCGGCACGGTGTGCGTCGTCGCGGACAACTCGGGGCGCGAGCTGGTGCCTGACCTGCTGCTCGCCGACCACCTGCTCGCCACGGACCGGGCGAGCAGGGTCGTCCTGCATGTCAAGGCGTACCCGTACTTCACCTCAGACGCCACCATGGCCGACGTGCTCGCCTGCCTCCGCCGCATCCACGAGTCCACACACGAGGCTGGGCCGCGGCTCTGGCAGGCCATGCGCGACGGAACTCTGGATGTTCGCGCTCACCCGTTCTCGTGTGCGCCGTGGTCCTACCACCGGATGCCGGCGGACCTGGCGGCGGACTTCGCCGGAGCGACCGTCACGATCATGAAGGGCGACCTCAACTACCGCCGCCTCGTTGGCGACCGGTCATGGCCGGCCGACACCTCGTTCGAGGCGGTCACGGACTACTTCCCCGGGCCGGTGGTCGCGGTGCGCACGCTCAAGTCGGACGTCGTCGTCGGCATTCCCGCCGACGTGCGGGCCCCGCTGGACGCCACCGGCGAGCAGTGGCGAACCAGCGGGGCACACGCGTTGGTCCAGGCCCGCGCTACGCGGTCCACGGCGAGCTGACGGCCCACGTCGTGTCCGCTGCCCACGATGTGGCGCTGTCGAACGCGTTCGAGCCGCCGTTGCTGGCTACGTAGAGCGTGTTGTTGTAGTGCCGGATGAACCGGGTCGGGTAGTTGTACGACGCGAACGACGTGCCGCTGCCGCTGTTTCCGGTCTTCGGGCAGAACGTCGCGTCGGCACGGAAGGTCGCCGAGCCGTCCATGGGTTGGCGGTACAGCTGGAAGTTGAAGTGCCGCAGGAAGTCGCCGGGGTAGTTCCTGGACTCGAACGACACGCACGAGTTGTTCGCCAGCCCACGGCGCACGATCCAGCTCGAGTCGTCCTTGTCGAGTGCCGAGCTGGACGAGCTGACCACGGTCGTGACCGCGTTGTTGTTCTGGTGGCGGATGTACCTGGTCGTGTAGCCGGAAGTGGTCGCACGCAACGAGATCGTCGAACCGGGGTTGAGCGTGCCACCCGCGACCGGGCTCGCCGCGCCGTAGCCGACGGAGACGATGTTGGCCTGCACGGAGTTCTCGGCCGCGTCCGTCGGCACGCCAGAGGTCATGACGCCCTCGAAGAACGAGCCGATGGCCGTGTTGCTGTTGTCGCCGCCGATGCCCAGGATGATCGCGCCTTCCTTGTGCATGGGCGAATAGCCGGACGGCGAGGTCGGCAGCGCCCCGGAGTAGCGTGTGGACAGTCCGCCGGACTGTGCGTTGCCGTCCTTGAGGGCGAAGAAGTTCGTGCCGTTGTTCTTCAGAGTGGTGGTCACGAACGGGTTCCTGTTGCCCGTGTACCCGGAGTTCTGGCTACCGCCGGTGTTCGACTGGAACAGTCCGTTCTCCAGGTCGGCCATCACCCACGGGCCTGCCCCGTTGCACGGCGAGAACCAGCACAGCGTGCCGAAGTAGATGGCGTCCATGTGACCGTTGCCGGTGTCGAGGTTGTTGGTCTCGGCGTTGCCGTAGTCGAAGCAGCACCGGTTGTTGAAGTGCGTGCCCGACATGACCGCGTACATGCCTTCCGGCTGGCTGCCGGTCGCGATGCCCGAGGTGGAGTTGTCGCGGTAGCCCATGATGCCGGAGAACGAGGCGCCGTAGACGGTGTGACCGCCCGCGGTCACCGGCAGTGCGTCGGCCGGCACCGGGTTGTCCTGGCCGCCGACGCCGCCCGGCGGGGCCGGTGTGAGGTCGTTGTGCCGGGTGGTCTGGTCGTAGATGATCGTGATGACGCAGGATGTGTTGGCACAGAAGGAGTCCTGTGCCGCGGCGTTCGCGTACCCGCCTGCCGCGAGCACGCCGATGTTCGTGGTGGCGTTGTCCGACGCTCTGCGCACCTGGTAGAGCGAACCGTTGTACGCGGCGAAGAGCGCTCGAGTCGTGCTGTGTGCGGCGACGCATGGCGTGCCGGCCGAACCGTAGATGTCGCACGGCTGCGGTCCCGCCGCCTGCGAGACCCCGGTCGACGCGACCAGGGCTCCGGCTGTGAGCGCGAACACCGCGCCCGCGGACAGCAACGTTCGTCGCAACTTGGTGATCACGGGAGAACCTCCATCAACGTTGACGGCGCGTCCCTGCCTGAATGTGAACGCTAACACAACGTTGATGGAGGCAACAAGATCCCAGGGAGAAAGTCAGAAAAGAATGGTTGTGAACGTTCCCTTGGTGGTCGGAAGTGGGCGTCTTTCGGGGTTGGTCGTGCGGCACTGTCGTGACGGTGCGGCCCGCTTCGCGGGCGGGCGCGAAGCGGCCACGGCAGTGGCCGGATGCCGCGAAAGGCGCGTTCGCGACACCAGCCATGTCGCGAAAGGGCGGCCGCTGGGAACACTCAACCTGAATCCACCGATGCTTTTCCCTGGGGCCTGCCCGCCCGCACGCCCCGGCGGGCAAGGCCCGGCGCGCAAGATCCGGCGGGCAAGGCCCGCCTTGCGGACGGGCCCGCCTTGCGGACGGGCCCGCTTTGAGTGGGGCCGCTTTGCGGACGGGGCGCGCTGCGTGTGGCTTGTGAGGGGCGTTTTGGGGACGTGGCTTGATGTCTTGAGGGTGCCCTTCAGGACGGTGAGCGTCTTGAGGGGCACCCTTGAGACATCCGCTCACGTCCCGAAAGCGCCCCTCGCGACGGCGCACCCGAAGGGTGCGCGCGGGCGCTACGCGCCCGGCGCCCGCGAAGCGGGCCTGACCAGGCCCACCCAACGCACCGCGATCAACCAACACCAAGATCATCGGAGGATCCAGGTTGAACGTCCTAAGGGTGCCCCTCAGGACATCGCCGCTGTCCCCCAAGCGCCCCTCGCGGTGTGCCACCCGCAGGGCGGGCGACGGGCGCTGCGCGCCCGGCGCCCGCGCAGCGGGCCTGCCTACCGCGAGACGAGAAACCGCGGCAAGAGCATCGGTGGATCGAGGCTCAACGTCCGCAACGGCCCGTTCGCGACATCGATCATGTCCCGAACGGCCCGTTCGCGACATCGGCCGACCCCCGAAGAACGTCCACATCCAACCACTTAGCCGAGGATCAGCTGTCGGGCGAGGTCGACGATCGGCCGGACGCTGGTGTCGTAGTTGCCCAGCACGATCGCGACCCAGCCCGCGTCCGGGAACACGTCGAGGTTGTTCGCCCGGCCAGGACCGCCGCCCGAGTGCCCGACGATCCGGTGGGGTCCGCTGATCGCCTCCACCTGGCCGTACCCGTAGAACTGGCCCTGCGGCAGGTCGACCGGGCTGACGGCCTGCTTGCCGGTGGTCCCCAGGTGGGTGAACGCGGGGTTCAGGAGCTTGCCGCCATGCAGTGCGGTGGCGAAGCGGAGCAGGTCCCGTGCGGTGCAGTAGGCGCCGGTGAACGGACCGCCCACATAGGGAAACCCGGGCAGCGTGGTGGCGTCGACACGCACGCCGCCGGGTTGGGTCGCGTAGCCGAGCGCGATGCTGTCATCGGCCTTGACCTGGGGCTTAGCGAAGAAGTCCGACCTGGTCATACCGGCCGGGGTGAAGACGTGCTGGCGCACGTACTCGTAGAAGGACAGCCCGGACACCGTGGCGACGATCTCGCCGAGCACGAAGTAGCCGTCGTTGCTGTAGCTGAACTGGCTGCCTGGCGTGAACCGCGATGGCAACGTGCGCAGGTAGGCCGACATGCCCTGCCACACCTCGTCGACGCTGTCCCAGCTGTCCTCGTCGGCGGGTCGCTGGTTGGTCAGACCGGGCCGGCCGACGCCCGCGGTGTGCGTTAACAGTTGGTGCACGGTCGCGCGGGAGACGTCGGCCGGGAACCCGTCGAGGTAGGCGCCGAGCGGCTGGTGGAAGGCCACCGCGCCCTGCTGCGCGAGCTGGGTGAGCGCCACGGCCGTGAGACCCTTGGTGATCGACGCGAGGTCGAAGCGGATGTCCGGCGTGTTGGGCACGTTCCGTTCCTTGTTGGCCAGCCCGTGGCATCTGGTCAGCACCGGCCGGCCGCGATGGACGAGCATGACGAGGCCGGAGAACTGGTCGGCCGCCGCACGCTCGGCGACGAACTGGTCGAACCTGCCGCCGGGCAGCAGGTCGCGGGACGCCGCGCCGGCCGGCGCGGCGGCGCTGGGGCGGGCGGTGGCGAGCAGGCCGGCGGCGCCGAACAGTCCGAGGGCCGACCTTCGAGTGGTGGACATCGAGATTCTCCTTAGCTGGTAAGCGATTCGTAGACGGCCGTGACGACATCGGCCTGCGCGACGGCGACGTGTTGTTGCAGCGCCATGGCTTCCGCCGCGGAGCCGGCCGGGATGTCCATGAACTCCGCGAACACCACCAGCCGCCCGTCCGGCAGGACGAGGTAGCCGGCCAGCGCCTTGTGCAGGTCGGTGCCGAGGAAACCCGTGCCGGTCTTGGCGAAGGTGCGGCCCGCGGCGGGGGAGTCGGGCGTGACGTCGGTGAGCGTGCCGTCCCGGCCCAGGATCGGCATCGCGTCGCGGTAGGAGGTGAAGTACCGCTGCCGCGCCATATGCCGCAGGAACTGGACGAAGTAGTCCGGGCTGAAGGTGCCGGTGTACGGGTCCTCCGGGACGAGCCCGGCCCGCTCGAACAGCGCGGTCTGGAACCGTGCGCCCGTGGCCTTGGCGGTGTCCGGGTCGTGCCCGGCGATCGCGCCGACGAGGTAGGGGAAGTAGACGGTGTGAACGTTGGAGCTCAGCTTGAGCATGACCTTCACCTGCTCCGACAGCGGCGGCGACACGTGCTCGGCGAGCAGGCGGCGCGGCCCGTCCCCGGTCCTCCCGTTCGCGATGTCGACGCCGGCCTCGGTCAACGCCCGCGCGAAGGCGATCTCGGCGAAGCGGACGGGATCCGGCACGAAGTACGGACACACGACGGGCTGGCCGCCGGCCTGGAGGTCGCCGGTGAGCCGGACGATCTGGGTGCCGTCGGGGTTTGTAGCGACCGGTGTGAACGTTAACCGCCGCGCTGGCCGGTCGACCGTGGTCACCTCGTTGATCACGGTGACGTACGGGGTGTCCGGCGACAGTTCGACGCGGCCCGGCGTCACGACGACGTCGATGACGTTGTCGTTGATCATCATGGGGGACACGGGAATCGGGCCGAGGCCGTTGAAGATGTCCTCCTGTCCCTGCCGGAACAGTGCTGCGTCCACCCGGACCCGCCCGGCGACGCGTCGGATGCCGCGAAGCCGGACCTGGCGCGCGAGCTCGCGAAGTTGCCGCAGCGGGTCGCCGGGGATGGGTTGGGTCGCGCTTCCGTAGGTGTGGTCCGGGTCCGGCAGCGCGAGCGTGCCGTGCGGCCGGAGCCGGGGCCCCAACAGGAGGTCTCCACCGGCCACCAGGACAAGGTCGCCGTCGAGAACACCGCGGCGGACC
>Ga0307512_10008132_pt1 | contig 10269 bp, 2 predicted proteins | sample 14_EM_MG_FD_200267 | JGI IMG/M metagenome (GOLD analysis project Ga0307512, IMG submission 200267) | Populus trichocarpa ectomycorrhiza microbial communities from riparian zone in the Pacific Northwest, United States - 14_EM | ecosystem: Host-associated > Plants > Roots > Unclassified | place... | reverse complement strand
TGCTTATTATTAATTTGTATAGACTCTCACCCCGATTGTCTTTCTGAAGTTTTTTGGATCATCAGGATCTTCAAATGGGTATGCCCCGACTAGCATTACATATAGGGTAACCCCACAGGACCATACATCTGCGATCTGTAACTCTTGAAGATTAGGCATAGTACTAATGGCTTTCAAACAACTAAAATGAGAAGCACGTAAATCAAAAGGGAAGAGAAGGTTAAAAAGATTGTTACCTTCCCATCATATTCCTTTTTTAATAGAACTTCCGGGGCAATGTAAGCTGGGGTGCCCACGGTAGATTTTGGCTGAGAATGCAACACAGCTGACTGCACAATAAGCCAGGATAATTAGTAACCAAAGGATGGTGAAACTCCATGCCTAGTGGTCATCCTTTAGCATTAGTAAAAGTGCTTACCTTTGAATACCCGAAGTCGCAGATCTTGACACGCGGCGCTGTGCTGCCATCTAGGAGTGTATTTTCAAGCTTAAGATCTCTGTGACAAATTTGCTGCAGCATAGAAATCTCCTTGTATCAAAATCAAATACTATTCTTAAAACAATTACAGCGCATTTTAGAAAGGGTGGAAAAATTGGCAAAAGAAAGGTACAAGTTCTTACCATTGAGTGACAGTAACTTACTCCCGATATCAGTTGTTGGAAGAAAATCCTTGCCTGATGCAAAAAACTCGGAAGCACAACATTAATGGAAGTGTATGTTGATAAGCAATAAGCAACATTGAAGCTCAACATTTATTACCTCTATATGCTTCTTATTTTTCTTTTCATTCAGCTTCTAGCAAATAACAATAACAGTATTTTCCATGAAATTTTTTTTGCTCTACTTTACCTCTTCCTCACTAAATCTACCAGCATTGCATATCCTCTCAAAAAGTTCTCCTCCTGCAGCGTATTCCATCACAATAGCTAAATGGGTGGGAGTTAACAGGACCTGAAAGGATAACATCTCAAATTAAAAGCTTCAAAGAATCCCTCAAACTAAAGATTGTCCCCTATCAAACGAATTAATTTATTCTAGGAAGTCACGCTAAAAAGAAAGAATCTATTCCAATTAGTTCTTCGTAAAATGGCTATCAAGCTATGGATACTCCACTATACCGTGGAGAAATATATAAGTCAATACTTTTTTCGGTTCTCCAGCAGAAAAAAAAGAGAGAGAGAAATTTAACCTTATGGAGCAAATTAGAGTCCTTGCTAACTTACTGCGCAGCATACAACAATGATAAGACAACAATTGGCAATTGAAATTACAGGACAGAGAAAGTTCAATAACAAACCTCTTTAAATTTAACTATATTGGGATGCTTCAATGACCTATGATTCATAATTTCCCTTTGCACATGCTCGTCAATCTGCAACACAAAGTAAGCACCCTGGTGATTAAAGATGACGGGCACACATGATAGAAACAGAAATTATTGAATTTCAAGAGATTATCAACAAAATATAATGATAAATATGGAAAATTTTGAAATTGAAATAGCCAAACAGATAGCAAAACAGAGGAAACAGACCTTTTGGCCTCTCTCGATAAACTTAACAGCAAAGAACTCTTTAGTCCATTTATCTCTGACCAGCTTAGCCACCCCAAAATTTCCAGACCCAATATCCTTGATAATCTCATAACGCTCCATAGCTACCAAAAGAAGTATAGCAACAGCAAAAATACTGCAATTTTTATATAGTTATATTCAAGTCTCACTTCTCCACTCCTCTGTCGATCTGTCTATAAACGTTTCTGTTCTTTTCTTCTCAACGACTTGGAAAATCAGAACATAAACACATGCCTAAAACGTTTGAAATGGAAAAGTTTGTGGAGGTTTAGGTAGCCCTGTACGTACCTTGCAAGTTATTGCCACCGAAGTCCGAGTAGATAAAGCCACCGTGTTCACTGCGGTTGTAAAAAAGTACAGCGATAGAGGAGCACGTGGAACAATGGTGACGAATGGATTTAGCTTTTCTTTCTATCTTTCTTTTTTTACTTTGTGAGAAAAAAACAAAACAAACGTTAGTGAAAATGTCAGGCGGTGCGGATGTGGTCCGCGTGGAAGCTGCTGAAATTCTGTTTCTCGAAGAGAAAAGGATTGCCACGAACTATGGCAAATATTATTTTAAATTATTTCTGATATAAAAAATCAATTTTAAAAAAATAAAAAATATTATTTTAATAAATCTTTACATAAAAAATATTTTAAACAACAATTACTAAACACCTGAAAAATGGACTCCTATGTTTGGAGAGCTACTCGCCGAAAGCTTCGGCGGTAAGAATCGGTTTCAAACAAAAACCAAGAGGCCCACGTGTTTTTTGTTTTGGTTCAAGATTTAGAGTGGCTTGTCGCAACGAATGGTCCAATCTCTTATGTTAAGTTCAGGTGGGAAGCTCAAGCTCAGACCTATTAGGCCCGTTTGGAACAGTAGTGGAGGCAGTTACCATTTGTAAGGAAAAGGACAAAAGTTACAAAGTACAAACCTCAAAACAGCTCCCAATTATGTAGGTATTCTCAATTGACTCCCTAAAACAAGTTTTATTTTGATTAGGTCCTTGATTTCTCAAAAAATCTCAATTCAGTCTCTTCATCTATATCCATTCATAAATTATCTCCAAATTGTTCTATTTCTGGTAAGAAAACACATTTTTTTTATAAGATACGTGACATGGAATCTTAATTATGAGTTTTTGAATATTTTGGAAATTCATTTGAATTAAAATATGGCTAAATGATTGGATTGAATAGAACTTAGTCTTTGAACTTTAAACTTTTATATTTGAGTACCTTAAACTATTTTTTGATAAAATAAATATTTAATTTTGTTAAATTTGATCGAGATAATGATTTAAAAAAACAATATGTTTTTTGAAAATACATTATTTAAAGATATAAAAATAAAGAGACAAAAACGATCTATTTTTATCCAAAAAAAATATTTCACAGTACTCAAATAAAATAAATTAAACTTCAAAAACTAAATTCAGTTTGATACAAAGTTTAGGGTAACTTTGAATAATCTAGCCTTAAAATGTTTTCCCGGTTTTCCTTTTAGATTACTAGTTTTAATTTTAATTTTTTTCCTTTACAAAATATATGAATTAACATCTCTATTTATGTTCAAAAACTTACAAGAACTATTTAACTTCTTGATATCTATTTTTTTAATTGTTGTTTGAAAAATTATCTTGAGCACTTTATAATTTAGTTTATTTTATATTTTTTTATTGTTTCGTGAATTATATAAAATATCTTGAATTTTATAATTTTATAACACTATATACGACAAAAAAAAATTGAATTATTTATATATTTGCTGTTATATTTAATTTAATAATTAAAAAAATCATGTTGTTTGAAAATAATAAAATTGTCACTCAAAAACTCTCCCTCTTCTTATGAAATCCTAGCCAGTAGCTTGAATCCAGTCATATCATCTGTAACTATAAGAAGCTCATGTAATCAAATAATATCGTCTCTAGATGGTGGCTCAGTGATAAGAGTTTGGAATCAAGAGATTTGCTCCCTCTGTGGTCTCAGGTTCGAGCCTTGTAGTTGCTCATATAATGGACACTAGAGGCTTACATAGTCGTTAACTTCAGGGCCCGTGGGATTAGTCGAGGTGCGCACAAGCTGGCCCGGACACCCACGTTAAACTAAAAAAAACAAAATATCGTCAGCTCAGCAATTTCAAACACCAATTCCAATCATACTATGCATCAACTTCAAAGCCAAATCTACACCACTTACTTTCATCAAAGCATTGATTAGAACAGTGCGAACTTTCCCTTGAATTTCCCTGCCCCTGTTAGCAATCCCTGGAATTCAAATTCATATCCTTTTTGAACAACCCCCTTCTGGCAATACCCTTCCAAGTATACGAAGCATTAGCGCGAACAAATCATTCCTTGCCAGCCATACTGACCAGAGAATTGTATATGGAAAGAGGACCCAAACTCTCCTCTGCATTTTCTGGTGAACGCAGGGATTCCAGAGCTGAAGTAGATCATCTATTGTTCTAGGAAATGGTCGTTCATATCCCAGCCATCATAAAAAACGAGTTCACAAGAGCCATACCTGTTAACTCATCATTAAACCCTTTAGTAGCTGAGCCCCCAATAATCGAATTCCAACACCCTTGAGCGTTCAGTTTCATCAAGAATAGAAACAATCTAGCCATTTGTCACCAGCCGGAGAAATATTGCCATCATCGCCTGAAGGTTCACCAATACGCTTTAAATTAAGATCAATTAGAGTTATCAATTTTTGGAATTACTGTAACATGTAAGCATGGCGAGGGAAAGGGAAAGGAGATCAATGGAAAAATTGATAGAGTTGTGATCTTGGAAGGTGAATCGAAGGAATTAATTAAACGAAGTAAATGGTTGGAGAAGAAGATTGAGAGTGAAGTTAGATTGAAGAAATAAATTAGATTTTGATTGATTGGGTTTTATGGTGAATAGTACATTTCAGTTCCTTATGTTAGATAACATGTGGTGATAGATTCAAGTTAAGTTGACTCAAAATGTAAACCGTAATTTTTTAAAGAATTGGAACAAATATGAAAAAATAATTAAATCATATGATGCTTGAGGTAATTTTTTCATTATTGTTTTGCACCAAGTTTTACATTTACTTATCAGAATATTTTTTTCAATGCTAATTTGATTTGAATTTTTTTAGGACATTAGCATAATAAAAAGATTGTTGGTAAAATAACGCATTTCAAAAAATATTTAGAGACCTAGCACATTTAATCAAGTCCTAGACAACTATTATGATTCTTGTGTGTCGTTCAATATTTACGACTTGAGTGTCGTAAATATCAACTGTGATATGCGAGTTACATATAACATATACGATACACGAGTTGCAAATAATATATGTGACTCGATAAAAAAATGTTGCTAAAAACAGTTTCTTCATCTATTAACTCATTACTCTAAAAAAACTACAATCCGCACAGTTTATAATCAGTGTTTCAACTTCAAAACATAATTTACATAAAAAACACTAAACATCTTCAATCATTAATAAAAGTATACAGACAATTAATATAACATAATATTTTATTTAAATTAAACCAATTATATATTTATTTATAATTCTTATAACATATAATATAATTATATTTAATAATTATCCCAGCTCGTAAAATAATCTGAAGCACTTCCCTAACTCCTTGAACTCGGAGAAAGGTTTGTAGCATCCATGTAGGGTGACTTATAGAAACACGATATAATGAGTTAATATTGTGACTTGTAGAAACAATGATTCACCAACTAAAAGGAGTTAATGTAAATAGAAAGTAGTGTGAGAGAAAGAACGAGCAGTGCTAGCAAAATTCAAGTTTGAAGACAGACAGGTGATTAACAAGCAATTTGATTAGCGAGCAGTTTTGGTGGGAAACAGTTTGAGTGGCAAGCAGTCCAATTTGATGATAGTATGGAGTGAGCAAGGGATTTCTAAATGATAAATTTCTAAGAGTCCATGAAAATCTCAACAATAGCTAAGATTGTGCAATATCATCCTTTATATTAATGTTTGAGTTAGCTAAAAAAAAGTATCATTTGAGTGTTTTTGTGGTAAATTTTGCTCCAACCCCATTAAATCAATCTTTCTAAATTCTAGGACATCTTAAAGGCAAGACATAAAAGATGACCTTATTACAATACGCGTGACCATCTTAGATTCATTGCAAGACCTGACAATGGTTAATACATAATTACTCAATTAATCTTATAGACAAACCGAGCATCCATAGAATACAAGGGCTCCACCGCCACAGACATGGGCTTTGGGCTTTGGTTGTGACGCCGTACTACCTGCACATGTTTCTAAAATTTAATAGATCATAAAACTTTATTAAAATATATTTATAAACGCATTTTATGCCTTACCAGTACATTATTACTACTATTTCAATTCTTCTCGCTGTTGAGACTAACAGGATGCACATGTTTTAATTTTATGATATCAAACCAAGATAAAATAATTATTAAATTAAAGAAAACGTAAATGTAAAATTACTGAAGAAATCGTGAAGTGTGACTTTAGAATTCTTGCCACTGACATGTTGTTTCACTTATTTTGACAGTTTATATTTATTTCTAATACTTATTTTGACACTATTTGCAAAAAATACAAATAGAAATAGAAAAAAAAAACTTATTTAGATACTAAAATAAACAGTAAAAAATAAATATTTCCTTATAAATGTAACATCCGCCATGTGAAACCTCCATCTAAGACCTAATCAGGAAAAGAAATAATTGCAATGAATAAGAATATGCTTATTGTTAAATAAAAGAAAAAAAATTAAACCTTATTCCAGAAAATTTTAAAATATACGTGTCTGTCAAAAATACACCCTCCAAGAGTTCACAATCAATGGATTTCAGTGTGTTTTTTTTTTTTTTGGGTTAAAAAATGATTTTGAAACTCTTTAATTTTTTTTAAAGAATTTATGTTTTTGGATCGTGTAAAATAAATTTTAAATAATAAAAAAATATTTTTTTAATATATTTTTAATTATTCATTATCTTTTCTGGATATCACGGGCAAAAAATAAATTTATGTTCTTGCCTCTTGGACCGTGCAAAATAAAAGCACATGGTACTAATCGCGGGGCACGTGGGCAATTAGTCAAATTGAATATCACGGCATGGATTTGTCTGCGGCAAATGTCAATTTACCCAGAGAAAGTAATTTTCACAACGTTGTCAATAGTTAACTGGTGCTTAAGATGAAAGGCTAATCAAGGAGAGATCGGGTAGGATTCATTCCTTCGAAAAAACATATCACGTTGGCAAATCAGAAGGTGAAGACAGAAAGCCAACAGTTCTACGCTTCATCGGTCTTTCTCGAGCCTGATCTGCTTTCCCTATGGCTTTCTCGTTGATCCCTTGCGAGGACAGGCACTGTTAATGTATTTTTGTCTACAAGTAGCAGGAACATTCCTCGCATGCTGTTTTTGCCGGAGAAAACAAAAACTGGAATCACGACAGATGTAGTCTTGATTATTGGTGGATTTAATTCGGTCCTTGATTAGAAATTATCGACTATTATCATCGACCTCTCGTTTTTTTTTTTTTTAAATCATGACCCCTGGTATTGTTAATAGGCCATATCAAGCTACCCCTTCCGAACATTACATGTGCGTTAAAGTTGGGTTTCTCAATACGGACTGACAACACTGCAAATTGTTTATATTATATGCACTAATTTTGAAAATGACAATTTAACATGACATCATTCAACTTAGTTAATTTACTTAGATTTGTATACACCCACTACCCCGGCGTGCTAGGATATTTTTCTTATTGAAAAAATAATACTAGAACGACGCAAGCATGTTAAAAAATAATAATATTAACTTGGGATGTAGAATTGACTGAAAAAATATTGGTATAATTAATTAGATAATAAAAAAAACAAATCACAATAGTAAATTAACAAACTCAAATAAAAAATTCATGGTAGCCTAGAAAAAAAAGTTAATTACAAAAAAAAAAACAAATTCTAACTATTCAAACGCGGAAAAACAAAAAAAACATCATCATGAGCTAACTTGAACGAGCATGTCAAGTATGAAGGTCGGGTCATAAGACTAAAATAACTTAATAGAAAGTAAATACAAAAAAAAAATTAAAGTTCAATTCTGAACAAATACAACATAGAGTAATGAAATTTAAAAGAATATCAATAAAAAAAGAAGCAAAAATACACAGGGCAAACACAGCAAGGCAACTAAATTCTGCAACTCAGATATAAATAAGATAACCCAAATAGAAGAAAAATCAGGAAACATTACGAAACTTAATTTTAATGCAACCTAATGTCAAGGGATAAAATGTAAAAAATTATTCATTTTCTTTAAGAAAAACATCTATAAAAAAAACAAAACCATCCTGCCAAACTCACGGTCTAAATGATGAGATAAACAGATAGAAAAAAAATCAGGGAGCCCAAAATAAAAAAAAAACCTCAACTTTAAACAATGAAAATAAAAAAGAAAATTAATTCTCAGCTAATATAATGTTAGATGATAAAATTAAAAAAAGATCAATTAAAAAAATTTACCAAAGTAAATTCAACCAAAAATGACAAATAAAAGTACCCGAGATAACGCATGTCAGTTTGAAAATTTGAACTAAAATTCTATAAAAAAAACAAATAAAAAAATAGAGCACGATCACTAACAATGTAAATGTTGAATGATAAAACCAAAAAAAATATTAACTTAGAAAAAGGGAGAAAAAAACTAGAAAAACCCTGACAAACCTCCAAAATCCAGGCTAATGTCTCAAACTCATAACATATGAAATCTTAGATCCTAGTTGAATAAAGAAGCTCAATTCCTAATGAATTTAATATTGAATGATAAAATAAAAAAATTATAAAATTAACCAAAGAAAACTTAACAAAGAATGACGAATAAAAAGACTCGAGATAACCTGAGTCATTTTTTAAATCAGTTAAAAATCAAATGAAAGAAAATTAATAAAAATAATAAAACTTTCTTTCCAATTAAATAAATAGTGAATGACAAAACTACAAACAAAAAAGAGCTTAGAGGAAGGGAAAAAAAACCCAACTAAATCCAAGTGAACCCTCTAAACTTGGTTACCCTTTAAAATTCACAATCCTTAATTATTCAACTAAATGCCATTCACTATGAGAAGAGGGTTTTTTTTTTTAATTATTCTCTGTATGTGTTGGAACACTAGCCAGGTTGTTTGCGAGAGTCAACATAACTGCTCCTCTTGGTACATTTTGCTTCCCTGGTCAACACATTAAATACCTCCAAGTTGAATAAGTTCGAATATCTGGCTCGGAAACAGTTGAGACCACAATATACTTCTTAATGGACGGCTCTAGTGTTAGAAAAATATTTTTTATTTAAAAATATATTAAAATAATATATTTTTTATTTTTTAAAAATTATTTGAAAAAAAATATATAAAAAAAAAATAATTTTTTTTTAAATTTTTTTAAAAATATAATTTATACATTACGTCCCTAAACACGCTATTTGAAAGCGTTTGGAAACGCAGGTCAACCTGCGTTTCCAAAAAATTTAATTTAATTTTGCTAAAAATTAATATTTTTTTATATTTTTAATCGTTTTTATACCTTGATCTCAAAAATAATTTTTTAAAAATAAAAAAATATTATTTTAATATATTTTAAAATAAAAAATATTTTAAAAAATAACTTAACTACACTTCAAAACATACAATTTATCATAAACAAGACCGGGAAATTCTGTTTTTTTTTTGAGGTGGGGGTTATGAACAAGAATCACGAACCTTGAATTTTGTTGTTGAGCTTCAAATGCTTTGGGGCCCAATTGTATAGCTCCCCGAAATTTATCGGCTCAAAATGCTAGTCAAAGCCCAACAAAGACTCTGATGCCTCAGTAGGTTTATTTATTTATTTATATATATAAAAAATCTTGGATTGTAGATTTGAAACCCAACTTAATTCAACGGTTAACTTGATATTCAAGCAACTACGGGTTTTAATTAGATTTTAAATCATAAAAACTTGAGCAAGCAATTGGCATGATCAACCCGAAACCCGAGTGATGTACAATATATTTTTAATGAACCCTAAAACAATAAAATTAATTTATAAATATTTATTCACATATTTTTTTATAGTTACATTAAGGTGGATTGTTTTTTTTCAATGTGAGGTAACTATCCTATATCCATATATATTATTTCTTAACTTTTTAATATGAGATATCTATATTATACTACACTCCATACTTATTTTTTTATAATTTACATTCATACAAATTATTTTTTAATTATTTAATATAAGACAACTATATATAGTCTATATCTACATAAATTATTTTTTAAATTTTTTAAGTGAGATAAATATATTATACTATATTCACATAAATTATTTATTAACTTTTTAAAGGAGGATAGCTATACTATATTCCAAGTTTCTAATTTTTTTATAATCCACATTTGCATATATTGTTTAAAAATTTTTTCATGTGAAATATTAAAATTCTAAATATTTTTTTTATGCTTTCAGCTGTGTGATTCGAAACTCAATCTCTTAACCAGATCAATACTGGATCGGATTTAGAGGATGTCTGAGAGTATCACAGCGGTTGTTTTTTAAAGTGTTTTTCGTTCAAAAATACATTAAAATATTTTTTAAAAAAATTATTTTTGACATTAACACATTAAAATGACCTAAAAATATTAATTTGAAAAAAAAAATTAAAAAAATA
>Ga0307512_10008131_pt1 | contig 10269 bp, 11 predicted proteins | sample 14_EM_MG_FD_200267 | JGI IMG/M metagenome (GOLD analysis project Ga0307512, IMG submission 200267) | Populus trichocarpa ectomycorrhiza microbial communities from riparian zone in the Pacific Northwest, United States - 14_EM | ecosystem: Host-associated > Plants > Roots > Unclassified | place... | reverse complement strand
GAAGGGAGAATCTAATAGTTGATGCACTCTCTAAACAGGAGGACACAACAGGAAAAGGTATATTATGGGCTATCTCTAAACCGCTAGTTAACTGGGTTGATCAATTAAAGAATAGTTATAAAACGGATTCTGAAATTCAAGATATCCTACAACAACTAGACAAAGAAACTATAGGATCCTTGAAATATCAACTTAGGGGAGGTATATTGTACTACAAACAGAGAGTCTACATAAGTAAATCCAGCATTATAAAAGAAGCTATCATGAATTATATTCATGATAGCCCAATTTTGGGACACACGGGTTTTGAGAGAACACTAAAAAATGTAAGGAGAGATTTCTTTTGGGTAGGGATGAAGTCAGACATACAAACATATATTAGACGTTGTGAAGTCTGTCAGAGAGCAAAATGAGAGAACACTAAACCCTCAAGGCTCTTACAACCTTTACCTATACCCACCAGACCATGGTCATCCATATCCATGGATTTTATAGAAGGGTTACCGAAATCTAACTAATATTTAATAATTATGATAGTTGTGGATAGGTTTACCAAGTATGCCTACTTTTATTCCTGTATCTCACCCCTACAGCGCTACAAAAATCGCTAATTTATTCTCACAGAATGTAATGAAGCTTCATGGACTACTATACATCATAGTATCAGACAGGGATCCCACCTTTACTAGTAAGTTTTGGGGAGAGTTATTCCAAGTTCAGGGGGTTAAGCTACTAATGTCCACAACATACCACCCCCAAACCAACGGTCAGATAAAAGCAACCAATAAAACACTAGAAGAGTATTTAAGATGTTATGTAGGGGATAACCTTAAGACTTGATCAAACTAGCTGACAATGGCCGAATACTGCTATGATACCAGTTACCATACCTCTCTTAAATCCACCCTATTTGAAGCAACCTATGGTTATCCACCCCCAAGCCTTACTGATTATATCCCAGGGTCAACCGAAAATCAAGTAGCAAAGGAATAGCTACAACAACGGACAGAACAAATTGCAGAAATTAAGCACAACTTAGCTCAAACGCAAGAGAGACAAAAGAAACAGGCAGACAAGGGAAGAAAAGAGATCCAATTTAAAGAGGGTGAATGGGTTTACCTCCGACTCCAGCCATTCAAACAGTCCAGCATGCCAAGAAACAAGGATGGGAAATTAGCATATAAATACTTGAGCCATTCAAGATCTTGAAGAAGGTAGGATCGGTGGCTTACCAGTTAGATCTTCCTAAGAAAGCTGGAATTCACAGTACGTTCTACGTCTTGTTGCTGAAGAAATGGGTCGGGAAGGGTACCATTCCTGAACCAAGGCTGCCCATTCTTGAGCCCAAGTAAAAGTCTCAATCTGAGCCTGTAGAGATCCTTGACAGAAAAAGCCAATTCTCAAGGAGGAAGATGAGAGGAGAGGTGTTGTTAAGGTAAGAAGGAAAGCCTAAAGAAGATGTTGTCTGGGTTGAAGAAGCATGGTTAAAACATTCTTACCCTCACCTTGAGGGCAAGGTTTTCTAAGGGGAGGAGTGTTGTAGTAGTCTGGTAGTAGGGTCACGAGGGAGGATCCTTTGGGTTCTAAAAGAAAGAGGAAAGTGATAAACAGACCAGAGTACTTGTAAGAAAATAGATAAAGTGAGCACGTGTAGGGTCAGGATGGGATAGAACAACTTACATGGAAGGCTGGGAGAGAAGCACCCTCATTGGCTGACAGCTGGTAAGGAGATTCAATTTCAAGCAACGACATCGTTTAGTTAATAGAAACGGTCAACATGTAAATCATATAAGGAACCCAGCAGGCAAACCTCATCTTGAATTCAAAATTTAAACTCCCGGATGATGATAATAAAAAGGGGAGGAAGGGTTTGCAGAGAGGCAGGAAATTGCTTTGTAGCAAATCGCATTCACCCTGACCTCGAAGCTGCCTAGAGATTTAGTTAGGATTTACTTTTATTTCAGATTGACCTTTCTATTCTATTCTTCATTTTTTTTCTTCAATTCCAATCCCTACAAACTTTTATTTGTAAGCCTAGGATTAAGGGAAAAGACTTATCGAGATTCACTAAGTGGAATAAATTCCGTTTTCTTTATAGAACAGCAACTCAGACTCATTCCATAGGATCTATTTGTAGCCTAATCACCCCTAATAAGACACATGTAGGATTCCATGTTAATTTCTAATGTAATAAAAAAATACCAATGTTAGAAATATGTGTTTTAAATATTATGATTTGTTAATTAAAAAATATAAAAATAATATTTACATTTAATAAAATAAATTAAAAAAATATATGAATCGATGAACAGAGAACTAATTTTTCTTATAAAAGCAAAAACATATTCATATGCAAATAATTAACACTAATTGTTATTTTTAATTTTGATATTTTTATTTATTTTATCTTAGAGGTTGATTTAAGCTAAGAAAAAATGTTTTTTTATATTTTTATAAATATATCATACAAATACAATTTATCTATATAAAATATCAAAGGAAAAAGATAAAGTTATATCACAACAATCTCTTTTAAAGATTATAATATTATAACAAATTAAAAAATAAATACTATTAGATTATTAATTAAAATAAAAAATTTATGCATTGTAAAAAAATAAAAAGAAAGGGGTATTAATTAAAATTAAAAAATAATCAAGATTTAATAAAAAAAATAAAAGAAACCATACGCATAGCCAACCTAGCAATCCGTGCGTGCCTCGGCTTGGATGCCTAGGGTGCTTTATTATCGCATCCAATATGTTTTTTTTTACACTAGATTATAGGTTGTTTGCTAATAGACTAGGTGTCACTTTTTATAATTTTCTTGATTAATTTTTGTGATGGAAAAATTAGAATCTAAACTTTTTTATATAGAAAAAAAATAATTTTTAATTTACTTTCACCTAAATATATATAATAAATATTATTATAATACAACTAATATATCAATTCAAAACACTTATAAATTGATTACTGAATACAAAATTAAATCAGATAAAAAATCATCACTAGGTCCAATTTCTTTTTTAAAAACATCTTAATAATTTTTTTTTATTAAATAAAATTTATTGACATAAAAAAACTTTTATAATAATTAAAATGTGACCAATAATTTTCTTATTACTTCATATTTTCAAACAACTTTTTTTTTTTATCTTAAACCCAATAATTAAAAAAACTAAATAAAATGAATTTTTTAATTAAAATCAAAACTCTAAAATTTTAGGGTTGGTCGGTCACATATATTTTTTTAGTCCTCTCTTTTAATTTTAAATTTCTACTATAATCTAAAACTTTATCTTAAATAATTAGATTCTAAAAGAATTAATTAAAAAAAGTTCCAAAAAAAATGAAAAAAAGCGGCTGCACCGAATTGTTTTTTAGAAATTTAGAAAATTTTTAGTTTTAAATTAATTTTTTTAAATCAAAAATAAAATTTTAAAATATATTATTTTAATATATTTTAAAATAAATTACATTTTATAAAACAACTACGACAGTGAGAGTCAGTGACTTGTTACTTTCCTAAGAAGAATCGTTTCCCTCCATTGCCTCTCTCTCTCCAGCGAGCATTGACGGGCAGCAGAGAAAGCGAAGAGCCGGTGTATATTCTCTAGCTCGCTCCTTCTCCAAAAAAAAAAAAAAAAAACTATCTGGGTACGATTTCTTCTCATCTTCTTTTACGCGATTATCTGGGTACGATTTCTTCTCAAGCTCGGTTCGTTTTTAAACTCCATTTTACCTTTTGCTTATTTTTTTTTTAAAAGATTCTGGCCTCGTTTTGCTTGAATCACAGTGTCTTGCGTGGGACTTTTTCCTATTTTGCTCTGCATTGCTCTTTATTTCTGTGATTATGCCGGTGCTGGTGTTTCTCTTGCTACTGCGTAGTTTGTTAGCTAGAAATTGTTTATTTATCGTGAAACTATTGATTTTAAAAGTAATTTGTCTGTGCTTCTGTTTTGCTAGTATTGTTATTCCTTTTTATTTTTATTTTTTTAAATTAACAGCAATGTGTTCTTCTCGTTTTCTTCCGCATCTAATTCTCTACTCTTTTTTGTGTTGATTTGGTAGAATTTCTTTTTGCATGCCATTGTGGCTCTGATTCAATATCTATTTTATTCTGAGTTTTTTTTTTGTGTTTTTGTTTTTATTCTCGTGGCTGAGAGATTTTGCTTTTCTTTTTTCCAAAATTCGTGCATGATTATTACGGAAATGGGTACTTTAATTACTTATTTATTTATTTAACTCATGTTTTATATTAATCTTATGATTGTGGGCAGCAAAATAGTTGTCTGTTTCTGTTGCTGTGCTTTTACTTTAGTGCTGACATTATTATCTTGGCCCTTTTCAATTTATTCTTCCGCTGGAGCTGTTATGGCCTATCTCTTTTCTTTTCTTTTTTTTAATCCTTCTTGCGTTTGAGGTGTTCATCATCTTCTAGATATTTCATTATGCCTCTCATTTTACAAAATACAGTGGCCTCTCATTTTTATTTTTATTGTTTTGATTTTTTTTAATACGTTCTGTTTGTGTCAATGTTGAAATTTAATGTGTACTGTACAGTTTGAGAAAATGTTATTGCAGTGTTCATATAGTAATGCTTTTTGAATCTTAATCTTCTATTGCTGTTGCATAAATGTATACTTCAGGTTGTTGGTTCAACCAAAATATGGAGAAAATATCAGGTGGATCTCCACCCCCACCTCCTCCACCGTCAGTACCAGCAAACATGAACCCAGAATTGGTTGAAGTTCCCCGGCATCCAGAACGATCAGCCATTCCCAAATATTCTATGATCAGTAGGCGTGGGGTTGGGACTAGTGGGCGTCACATATCTTTGCTCACCAACCACTTTAAAGTTTCTGTCAATGTTCCAGATGCAGTATTTTACCAGTATAATGTATGTTTACCTTATCTTTTCTCTTATGTTCTCTTGGATTCCCCATCTTGTTGTTCTGAAACTTAGTGTGTGGCATAATTTGCAGGTTTCCATTACCTCAGAAGATAATAGAGCTGTTGAAAGCAAGGGAATTGGGAGGAAACTGATCGATAGGCTTTACCAAACTTATTCCTCAGAATTTGCTGGTAAAAGATTTGCTTATGATGGGGAGAAAAGTTTGTACACTGTGGGCCCTCTTCCACAGAACAAGTCGGAGTTCACAGTGGTGCTTGAGGAATCTTTTGCAAAACAGTATGTGATTTTGCCACAAACTTCTCTGGTTTTTTTATATCTTTTGTGGTTCTGCATTACATTGCATTCCCTTTCGTGTGGTAGTGAAAGTGGGAGCCCTGGTGGTGGTGAGAGCCCTCCTGCAGCTGTTAAGCGATCAAAGCGCTCTTATCGGTCAAAGACTTTTAAGGTAGAAACAAGCTATGCTGCTAAAATCCCCTTGAAGTCAATAGCCCTTGCCCTCAAAGGAATTGAGATAGACAATAGCACTCAGGATGCACTCAGAGTGCTGGATATTATCTTAAGGCAGCAAGCAGCTAACAGGTTCTATAGTTGCCTTACTTCTCATACTTTCCTTTTCCTTTTATAGCTTGACTATGGTCAGTTGCATAATATTTTTGTTGTGTGATCCCACTCTCTTGAAATGTGGAAAAGGGGGTGCCTTTTGGTTAGGCAGTCGTTCTTTCATGATGATTCAAGGAACTTCAATGATGTGGGAGGTGGTGTAACTGGTGTTAAGGGTTTCCATTCTAGCTTCCGTACCACTCAGGGTGGCTTGTCTCTTAACATGGGTACTCTTTCTGTTCCTTCTTTTGGGTTGTTTTTGGATGATGCTTGAATGAGTCGAGTTGAGCTGTATATTACAGTTGTAATTTTAACAGTGTAATCCTTTGTTGTGGACTGTTAATTAATGTTGCTATCATCCTTTTCTTTTCTCTCTTGTAAAGATGTGTCCACTACAATGATCCTAACTCCTGGGCCAGTAATTGATTTTCTGATAGTTAATCAAAATGTCCGGGAACCTCGCTATGTTGATTGGGTGAAGGTAAGAAATTGCTAAACTTCATCCTCAGAATTCAATACTGCTCTTTGTCTGAATCTCAATTTGTGTTAGCTGTAATGTCAGGCCAGAAGGATGTTGAAAAATTTGAGGGTGAAGACGAAGCATAACAACATGGAGTTTAAAATAATTGGTCTGAGTGAGAAGCCATGCAATCAACAATAGTATGACCTTCTTTCTGAGTGCCTTTTCCTTATTTTAGCTTCCATTCTCATTTGTTATACCCATGAAAAGAACCTCTAACTTCAACATTATCCTCTGTCATAGTTTTCCTATGAAACTGAAAAACAGGGACGGAGCTAATGTTGAAGCACAGATTGTTGAAGTTACTGTATATGATTATTTCACTAAACACTGTGGCATACAACTTGGTTATTCTGCATACCTACCCTGCCTTGATGTTGGTAAACCAAAACGTCCAAACTACCTGCCACTGGAGGTCTGTGAATTTCTTTTGCCCAAGAATTGTTCATAATCTGATACACTTTAAAACCTATCTCACTCTTTAAGATATTCCTTTTCTTTTCACTGCGTTCCAGCTTTGTTCACTTATTTCACTTCAACGGTATAAAAAAGCTTTATCTTCAATGCAAAGAGCATCTTTGGTTGAAAAATCACGACAAAAGCCTCAGGAAAGAATAAAAACTGTGACTGAAGTAAGTATCCCTTATCACCTGTATGCTTTTCTTATTTGTTATCCTGACTCATCTAAGTCTTCATGTAATCTTTCAGGCCATGAGAAGCTACTGTTATGATGAGGATCCTGTGCTTTCTTCATGTGGTATTTCTATAGAAAAACAAATGACCCAGGTTGATGGCCGCATCCTTGAAACCCCAAAGGTAGCTTTGTGCATTTCTTTCTTTCTCTGTTTTTTTCTTGGGATGTTGGTGGGGGGGGGGGGTTAAGAAAATTCTTAGTTGGTTCTCGACAATATAATGTGTGTCCATGTAATTCACAGTTGAAGGTTGGTAATAGTGAGGATTGTATCCCACGAAATGGGAGATGGAACTTTAACAATAAGGTGCTGTTTTGATATCCTGTTACATTATTTTGTCATTTCTGCCTTTTTTTGGGGGTTGGAGGGCATTAACCGAGGTTATCTGATTTAGTAACTTTTGAATTGTGCTATGCAGACACTTTTAAACCCCACCAGCATCAGTAAGTGGGCCATTGTCAACTTTTCTGCTCGCTGTGATATTAGTCACGTCTCCCGTGAGCTTATCAACTGTGGAAGGAGAAAGGGCATTGTAAGCGACAACACTTGTTGATTCTGTTCTTCTTTTGATTTCTTTGTTCCATCAACTTTCGCTTTTTAAAAATCTCTCATTTAAAAAATGTACACATCCTTCAAGAATATTGAACGCCCACATACATTAATTGAAGAGGACCAACAATCTAGAAGAGGCAGCCCTCTTGCTAGAGTTGAAAGGATGTTTGAGCTGATCAGAGAGAAGCTTCCAGGGCCTCCTGAATTTATTCTTTGTGTATTGGCAGAGAGGAAAAACTCAGATATTTATGGTATGGATTTATCCAGTTTCCTAGACCCCTCTCTCTCCAGCCAACATCCACTGTCATTTGTTGGAGTTGGCTCGTTTAAATTATTTAACCAATTTGAGTTTCCTCTCATTTTGAAGGACCGTGGAAGAAGACAAGTCTCAGTGATTTTGGCATTGTTACACAGTGCATATCCCCGACGAAGATTAATGACCAGTATCTTACAAATGTGCTTCTTAAGATCAATTCTAAGGTATTTATTGGAAAATGAAGCTAAAAGTATCTTTGTATTTGTGTCCCAAGGATGGTATTGATGTTGCCTTCGCTTTTACATAGCTAGGAGGAATAAATTCTCTGTTGGCAATTGAGCACTCCTCACATATTCCATTGATAATGGATACTCCTACAATGATTCTGGGCATGGATGTCTCTCATGGCTCTCCAGGTCGATCAGACATGCCATCAGTGGCTGCGGTAATTCATCCATGATATTCCTTTCTGTCATGTTGACTTCCCAATTTGTTTGGATGGTGCCAAATAGGATGCTGTTGCTGATTTAATTTTCTGGAATTTTGAGGTTGTTGGATCTCGATGTTGGCCACTGATTTCTAGGTACAGAGCATCTGTAAGAACGCAATCTCCTAAGGTGGAGATGATTGATGCTTTGTACAAGCCTTTAGCAAATGGGAATGATGATGGTATAATAAGGTATTACACATGAGATTCTTGTCTAGACAGTGTCTTTATCTTTTTAAAATCTTTTACAGTTTACACAATGCATTCGAGATGCCAGCTGTATTCATCATGACACTCATGTTTTAGTTTTTGCCAATCCTTTGTTTTTAGAATATCCGTACATCCATTGCTACATGTCAGCCCATGAACCTAAATATGTCCATAATATGAGAATTTTTTATCTTCTTAGAAATTCAGTTGGTGGTAGATTCCAAACATTTTTAATAAAGGCATCCTCCAATTCTCTCGGATGATGCTTTCATCAGTATGAAACTATGAAAGAATCAATGGTAGATTTTTTAGCTAAATATGAAAGCAAGCAATCGAATTTCTGCTTGACATTGAATCACCTTGTTGCAGGGAACTGCTCGTGGATTTCTTTCAAACAAGCAAGGGGCACAAACCAAAACAAATTATTGTGTTCAGGTATTACTATATTATCGTGGTAGTATTTTTTGCACTTTGTTTACCATGACTAAATAACGAAGATGGTTAGAAAATCTGATATCACCATATTGAAACAATTTCCAGTTATTAACTTGGGCATCCTACATTACTGTTTTTAGTGGTATATAACCAAATGATATTCTTCTAGAATAAAGATTGCAATGCGATTCTTTTAAACATTTTAATTATTGAGCAAACTTTTATTATTTGTGACATGTTCTTAGTGTTTGCTTGAAGTGTGAACACTGAACCATGGATTTATCATAATATAGTTTTCCTCATTTAGATTTTTGTTGTTTTTTACTGCTATGGCTGGACTTTTTAATGACATCAAGATAATTGTAGCTGTCATCAACTTCTTCAATGCAGCCTTAAAAGAATTACTTTCTTTTCTGGTATGCTCAGTTGTACCAGAGACGCCTTTGAAATTGCATTTCATTTCAGGTTCCCTTGAGAGGACTTGATTAAACTAAGAGGCAAAGAATTATCATTAATGAAGATAGTCTTGTTTTTATTCATGGCTTAACAATGAGATCCGAATACCTTTCAAGTCTTGCTGTGGTGAGATAGCAGCCTATTTTTCTGTTGGAATCACTGCGTCAAGCATCAATCTGTTGCTTTTGACAGATGTTGTGGATTTGTTGTTGGGATTCATTCTTCTTTATGGTGTGTTTTCAAATACTGAAATCTTTAAATCAACGATCTTGTTTCTGTTTAGGGACGGTGTCAGCGAGTCACAATTCAATCAGGTGCTGAACATTGAGCTGGAGCAAATTATCAAGGTTCTGCTACAGTAATATACAGTACTATCTTTTGTAAATAGCTACAGTAATTTTTAGTTTTCAAATAATATGCTTACATGAAACTTTTAATATTCAATTTTTTCATACATTTAAAGTTGATCCTTCTTGATTCCAAAACTGCTTATTCCTAGTCACCTGTATACTTGAACTGTGGTATGTTGTTGCTCATTTACGATGATTTAGATTAAATAGAGTTTCTGATTGCAACATAAATCCTCCCAGCATCATTTTTTCTGATAGGATGTAGTAAACTTCACAGCTACTTGAATTCTTCACTCTATTCTGCATTCATGGCTTTGGTTCAAGAGCCTGTAATTTTTGGGTTGCCCTTGGATTGCTAACGGGATATGAGCTTTTTGGTTCTTTATTATTATCAGTTTCAAGATTATCTTTTTTTCTTATTACAGGCCTATCAACATCTTGGTGAGGTTGACATACCGAAGTTCACAGTAATTGTGGCTCAGAAGAATCACCACACAAAGCTTTTTCAAGCTGGTGGTGGCACTGAAAATGTTCCTCCTGGTCTGACACTTTCTCATACTGTTTATTTTAATGTTTTACACGGTGCTAGATGTGTTTACTCTCTCACTCTCTCTTTCTCTCCACAGGGACAGTTGTTGACACAAAGATTGTTCATCCTAGAAACTATGATTTCTACATGTGTGCTCATGCAGGCATGATTGTATGTTCTTACTTCATTTGTTCTTTCACGTGGTTGGATAGGTGCTAGGTGGTCATGCATGTCATTAAATGACATATTTGCACATTCTGTTGT
>Ga0307512_10008129_pt1 | contig 10269 bp, 6 predicted proteins | sample 14_EM_MG_FD_200267 | JGI IMG/M metagenome (GOLD analysis project Ga0307512, IMG submission 200267) | Populus trichocarpa ectomycorrhiza microbial communities from riparian zone in the Pacific Northwest, United States - 14_EM | ecosystem: Host-associated > Plants > Roots > Unclassified | place... | reverse complement strand
TGCCACCGGCGCCCCGAACGACGAAACCACCGTCAGGCCTCGGCCGCCTCCACCCGACGGCGGCCCGGCAGGAACAATGCCGGAACAATCGCCAGCAGGACGACCACGACGCAGAACAGCCACACATCACGGATGCGTTCGGGGTGTCCCGCACGCGAGCCGCTGAGCATCGCGGCCATCACCGCGATCCCCAGCGAGCCACCGACCTGCCGAGCGGTGGTCAACAGGCCGGAGCTGGCCGCGAACTGCGTCGGCGGCACCGAGGTGGACATCGCTACCGACAGGGCCGTGAACACCAAACCCGCGGCCACGCCGCCGGCGAGACTGAACGGAAGCCAGACGAAAAAGCTCCGGTGGTCGTTGAGCAACGCGTACATCGCGACCGCGGTCACCACCAGGACCAGAGAACCGCCGATAGCAGACCAGCGTTGGACGGCCGGCGTCGCGCGCTTGCCGAGGTAGAGAGCGACCACAATCGAGGCGAACGCGCCAGGCGTCACCGAAAGCGCCGACTCCAAAAGCGTGTAATGCCACATATTCGTGAGATAGAGCGGGCTAGACAGGAGAATCACGTACATCGCCGCGCTGAAGAGCGCGACGGACACGTTGGCGGCCGAGAACGACCGGATGCGGAACAGCGTGAGGTCGATCGCGGGAGTCTGACGCCCCCTCGAGCGGAGCACACCGAGCGCGGTGACGATCAGCCCGCCGACAACCGGAACCACGACGCCGACCGAGGTGACACCCCAGTCGCCCGCCTGGCTCAGGCCGACCACCAGCGAGCCCACCCCGACGGCGAAAAGCAGGCCGCCGACAAGATCCGGCAACGGCCCGCGGCGAGGCCAAGGCTGGCTGGGCAGCCGGACCGCGGCGCCGTAGATCATCGCAAGCCCGATCGGGATGTTGATGGCGAAGATCACGCGCCAGTCGATCCAGGTCGTCAGGCTTCCACCGACCGCCGGACCGATCACCGCGGCGACTGCGCCCGCGGCGCTCCAGGTGCCGATCGCGGCCATGCGCTTTTCCGCCGGCGTGCCGACCAGGAGCAGCCCGAGAGCCGAGGGTATGAGGGCCGCAGCGCCGATGCCCTGGACCGCCCGCGCCGCGACCAACACCTCAAGATTCACCGTCGCCGCGCAGGCGGCGGAGGCGACCGTGAAGACCGCGACCGCGCCGATGAATATCTTGCGGTGCCCGAGCACGTCGGCGTAACGGCCTGCGGTGGTCAGCAGGGCGGCGAACAATGTGGTGTAGCCCGTGACGATCCACGACAGATGCGAGAAGGACGCGGTGGGCATGCTCTTCGCAATCGCCGGGAACGCGACGTTCACCACCGTGGTGTCGAGGAAGGTGAGGAACGTCGCGCCGCACGCCAGCGCCAAAACAAGGCCCGCGTGCGAGCCGCCCTTGGTCGGCGACGGGTTCTGCGCCGCTGAGGTGGTCATGGATTGGCCTCCAGGGAGCCGGATCAGGGAAAGACGATGACTTGCCCGGCGTATGCGAGACCACCGCCGAAACCCAGTAGCAGTGTCGGCGTACCGGATGGGATCTCGCCCTGCTCGGCCATCTTCGACAGCGCCAACGGGACACTCGCCGCCGAGGTGTTGCCGGAAACCACGACGTCCTTGGCGATGATCGCGTTCACCGCGCCCAACCGCTGCGCCACCGGCTCGATGATGCGCAGGTTGGCCTGGTGCAGCACCACCGCCCCGAGATCCTCCGGCGTCAGCCCGGCCCGCTCGCAGACCTGGCGGGCGATGCCGGGAAGCTTGGTCGTTGCCCAGCGGTAGACCGCTTGCCCCTCCTGGGCGAAGCGCGGGGGCGACCCCTCGATACGCACGGCACTGCTCATCTCCGGCAGCGATCCCCACACCACTGGCCCCACCTTGGGCTCGTCGGAGGCGGTGAGCACGACGGCACCGGCTCCGTCACCGACCAGGACGCATGTCGTCCGGTCGGTCCAATCTGTGGCGTCACTCATCCGCTCCGAACCCACCACGACGGCATTCGTCGCCGAGCCGGCACGGATCGTGTGGTCGGCGATCGCCAACGCGTGGTTGAACCCGGAGCACGCGACGTTGATGTCGAGCACGGCCGGCGTTTTGAGGCCGAGCTTCCAGGCGACGCGCGCGGCCGTGTTGGGCGATCGGTCGACGGCCGTCGTGGTCGCCACCACCACCAGGTCGATGTCGGCGGCAGTCAGCAGATCTTGATTGGCCAGGGCATTCTCGGCGGCTCGCGTGGCCATCTCGTCGACGGTTTCCGTGGGGTCGCCGATATGTCGACTCCGGATGCCCACCCTCGACTGGATCCACTCGTCACTGGTATCGACTAGCTTTGCAATGTCGTCGTTGGTCACCACCTTGCCGGGCTGATAGTGTCCCATGGACACGATCCGCGTACCGGTCATTTCATTCCTTCCCCACGGCTGCGCACAAGCCTCGCAGGGGTCGAACGATGGCGTCAAGAACGCCCCGGGTCACGACCCGGCGCGCGTAGACATCATCCTTCGCCGCGACGACTTCGTCATCGGACGCCGCGTCGAGATCAAATCCTCGACGGTGGTCCGAATTTCATCGTCTAGGCCTTCAAAATCATGAAACAACCATCCGATCTATACCGCGAAAGCGATTGATCAATTCCGAAAGTTACCCCCGGTAAGCTACCAGCCCAGACTGTCGGTCGGCTTAATCATCGCTAAAGCAATTGTTGCCGTATCGCGTACCGATCACTCGACCGAGTTTCCGATCATTGATCATCATGGCATAACGGACTGCCACCGCACCCGACGCCACCGGATCATGCACTCTCGGCGGCGACGTCGGACGCGACCCGGATCCGCCGCGTGCCAGGTCATCGGTATTACGACGCCGCACGCCGTCCCGCCGGCGGGACACGGATACCCGCGGAACCTGGCCGGCGTAACCCCCCACCGAAGCCGGAGCCCGCCCCAAGATCCGTGTTGCACAGGTTCTTAGCGGACGGGATGGTTGACAACGCATCCAGTGGACACATCAGACATGGACTGCGGCAGACGGGGGTTTGACTGTGGGTTTCAGTCGATCATGCATGTCGATGCGAACGTTCATCTCTCAGCCCGGAGGCCGTGCGCTAGTCCGGCAGGTTCGCGAGCGAGACACTCGCCACCGGTCGCGCAGACGCCAGCCGACCGGGAGGACCGCGCGATGAGGCGCGAGAAGACCGGAGCGCGAGGGGCCACGACGGCGAAGGCGCCCGAGGCCCTGGCACGGCAACGCCGGGGCCGCCTGGCCGTCAGCTCCATCCTGACCACGCGACTAGGCCTGGTCTTTCCGCCCTCGCTCAACTTCGAGGACTGGGCCCAGGCGGGCGCCAAGATCGCTGACGTCATCGACTCGTTCGCCTGGTGCATGGGCGACTGGTTGGTCTACGGCCAGGACAAGTTCGACGACCGGTACGCCGACGCGATGGCCGCGGTGGGCCTGGACTACCAGACCCTGCGCAACTACGCGTGGGTGGCCCGCAAGGTCGAGCTGCCCCGGCGGCGGGAGTCGTTGAGCTTTCAGCATCACGCCGAGGTGGCCCGGCTGTTCCCGGAGGAGCAGGACCGGTGGCTGACCCGCGCCGTGGAGAACCGCTGGTCCCGCAACCAGCTGCGGCGTCATTTGCGCAGCGAGGCGGGCAAGCCCGGGGCTCTGGACCAACCAATGGTGTTGCTGCCCCGCGTCGAGGTGGCCCGGTCGACCATCGATGCGTGGAGCCGGGCGGCCGCCAATGCCCGGGAAGATTTGACGCGCTGGATCGTGCGGGAGCTCGACCGCGCCGCCGCCGAGGCGCTCGGCAGCGGCAGAATGCCGGACGAGACCTCAGCGACGGGCTAGCCGTCCACCAACGGCGACTTTCCCACCCCAGGAACGCCGTCGCCGTCCACCCCAGAAGCGCCGTCGCCGTCCACCCCAGAGGTTCCGTCGTCCTCCGCACCAGAAGCGTCGGTAGGTTTCTCGGCGTCCTGGTTCTCCTGATTGTTTTGCGGCTCCGAGCCCTCGGGCTGCTCGGCATCGGCGCGGTGCAGTAGGAGAAGCGGCGTCAACACGCCGACCAACGCGACGGCCGAGCCGACACCCAACGCCATCGTCATGCCCGACACCAGCAGCGGACCGATATGGTCGATCACGGTCGCACGCAGTGCCGGCGGAACGTCACCGATCGAGGACAACCGGCCATCGCGCAGGGCGCCGGTCAACTGCTCCTTGACCGGCTGGGGCAGAGCGAGTTCGGACATGGCGTTCGGGAGCCCGCGCCGCACATGCTGGAGCGCCAGCGTCCCCGACAGCGCCACCCCGACGACGCCCCCTAGCTGGCGGAACGTCTGCGACGCGCCGGCAGCCACGCCGGCTCGTTCCGGCGGCACGGCCGCCAGCAGCGCGACGGTGGCCGGCGCCACCGCGAACGACACCCCCACGCCGAGGAGCACCAGCGCCCACCAATACGACCCGAAGCCGCTGCCCACGTGAAGCCGCAGCAACCCGGCCAGCCCCAGGCACGCGAGGAGCGCACCGGCCGCGGAGACGAGCGCGTAACCGCGGCCGGCTCGCTGCGCCAGCCGGGGCGCGACCACCGAGGCCGTCGCGATCGCGAGGCTGAGCGCCAGGAAACGTACGCCGGTCGCGACCGCCGACAGGCCGTTGACCGCCTGGAGATAGAGAGACAGCAGGAACAGCGCGCCGAACAGGCCGAAGAAGGCGAGAAAGTTGATGGCGCACGCGAAGACCAGCACCCGGTTGCGGAAGAAGCCGAGCGGCAGCATGGGCTCCGCGCAGCGTGCCTCCCGCCAGAGGAACAGCAGCGTCGCCACCACCGCGCCGGCGAAGGTGCCCAGGATGGGTCGGGCCGTCCAGCCCTCGGTGCTCGCCTCGATGAGGCCGTAGGTGAGCGCCCCCACGGCGAGCACCAGCAATGCCTGGCCAGTGAGATCCAGGTGCCGCCGCTCGTAGTTCTCCACAGTGGTCGGCAGAAGCAACAGTGCAATGACGGAGACAACGCCGACCGGCAGGTTGAGCCAGAAAATGCTCTGCCAGTTGACCTGCTCGACCAGGATGCCGCCGAGGACCGGGCCGGCGGCCAGCGCGAGCCCGCCGATGCCGGCCCAGACACTGACCGCACGGGCCCGGGCGGCCGGTGACTGGTACATGGAATGCACCAGGGCCAGCGACACAGTGATCATTACCGAGCCGAAAGCGCCCTGGACGAACCGAGCAACCAACAGCGCCGTGATGTTCTGGGACAGCGCACAGGCCACCGAGGCGACGGTGAAGCCGGCTAGGCCGATCAGGAATACCCGGCGCCGGCCGAGCACATCCCCGAGCCGGCCCGAAGTGAGCAGGAAACACGCGAACGTGAGCACATACCCGTCGAAGACCCACTGCAGGCCGGTCACGCCGACGTCCAGGCTGCGCTGGATCTGCGGAAGCGCCACGTTCACGATCGTGGTGTCCAGGTACACCATGAACAGGCCGAGGCACACGAAGAACAGCCGCGCCGTACGGCGGCCGGCATCGGCACCGGCGTCGACGGACGCGTCGGCCGGCCCGCCCGCCACCCGGGTGTCGCCGCCGCTCACCATGCCGTAGGCACCCGGGCGAGCTGCCGGGACTGGGCGACGAGGCGGTCGTTCTCATCCCAGACCTCGGCATCCTCCTCCACGAAACCGCCGGCGAAGTTGCGGGTGGCATGGCTTACCCGCAGCCATCCCGGCGCCGGCCGGGCGCGGATGTGCACGGTCAACTCAAGGGTCGGCACCCAGCCGAACACGCCGAGGTCGAAGGTCGCCGGCGGCAGCGAGTCGACGGCGAGCATCAGCAACAGCGGGTCGGGCTGACGCCCGTCGGGCATGCGCAGCCAACCGCTGATTCTTCCCTCGCCGGAGGGCTGGCCCACCGCCCAGCCGACCGTTGCCGGGTCGAGGCGCAGGTCCAGGCGCCGGATGATGGGCGACCGCTCGAGAAAGGCGGGCGGTGCCTGGTCGGCCCGCACGCAGTCGGCCGGGCTGGGCAGCTGCGGCGGGGTGGCCGAGGTCCGTACGTCGGTGGTGAGGTCGTCGAGGTCGCCGTAGGTGGCGAGCACCCGCAGCCGCTCGACCTCGCCGCCGGCCTCGTCCGTCTGCGACAGCCGAGCTGCGGCCGTGGACAGGGTGTTTCCCCGCCGGAGCACCTCCGTACGCACGGTCGCCGGCCCGGGGCGGGTCGCCGACAGATAGTAGGCGGTGACCGCGAACGGATCCGGGTGGCCACCGCCATCGCCTAGTTCGTGCCCCAATGCCCGGGCGGCCACCGCGAGCAGCAGCCCGCCGTTGATGCCGCTGCCGATCCGCCAGGCGTCGTCGAGTGTGGCGTCGAACAGCGCGTCCTGGCCATCCCGGCGGGTCACCGCCGTGGCCCGATCGAAGTCGCCGACCGCCGGCCCGGGCCCGCTGACCTGTTGGGTGTGTTCCAGCATGGTGTGGTCGCTCCTCAGCCGCTGGTGTCTGGTCTGGGTGACGCCTTGCCCGCGGCTCTCGTGGTCGTCACCCGGCCGGACGGCGTCGCCGCACCGGTGACGCTGCCGAGCACGAATGCCCACAGCTCCTCGGTGATCCGCCGCCGGCTAGGCCGCGAAGTCCACATGAGAGCGAACGCGACACTGGTCCGCATCCCGCCGAGCACCGCGGCCGCGAGCAGATGCGGGTCTCGCCCGGGCGGCAGATCGCCGTCGGCCTGCCCGCGGGCGATGTTGCGGGCGCCCGACTCGATGGCGCGGTCCAGCCTGCTCAGCTCGACTCCGGCCACCGCGGCGTCGCGGGCCAGCCGGCCCAGCACGATCGGCGCGAGTGGTTCACGGAACAAGAACTCCACCCACGCCGCCGTACGGACGCGTTCCCGCTCCTGCCATGTCTTTCCGGGAAAGACATGGTGCAGCACCGCGGCGTCGAGCCGGTCGTAGAAGGACTCGACGACCGCGACGAGCAGACCGCTGCGGGTGCCGAAGTAGCGGTACGGCAGGCCGACCGAGACACCCGCGCGACGGGCCACCGCTGCGACCTCCAGCGCGCCGTCGGACTCGATCAGCTCGGCGATGGCGGCGTCGAGGATCCGGGCACCGGCCCGATCACCGCGCGAGGACCCGACACCGTCGGCCTGTGAAGGCTTGACCTTCGATGCCGGCCTAGTGGCCTTCGTTGTCTGCCCAGTAGCCATTGATGCCTGCGTAGTGGCCATTCCCACCTTCCTGAGCTGAGCTCAGCTTTGCCGGAACCCTAAGGCCGCTGCGGGCCGCCGGTCAACCCGGTGCCCCGCCACTATGGACGATCGCCGTGGTGATCCCTTGTTGTATTCCGGCCACCGTGTCATGCTCGGGAGGCGACAGAGGTATCAACGGGGGAAAGGAAACAGAGTGCCTTCTGATTGAAGATCAGCGGATCCGCGGCCGAACCGCGATCCAGCCGATGTGATCCTTTCTTACGGAGATCGACAGCGTAGTTCACCCTGATTTTTCGCGGGTGTTTCCGGTTCCGCGATACGGCGGTGCAGATCTTCGTCATGTTCCGATCCGGTGCCGCCCTCATTTGCCATATGGCGCATTCATCGCGTCGCCCAGCAGGGGAACACCTCGCGCCCGCATGTTCTCCATGCGCAGGTCGCGTGCTGGATGTTGGGCCACACACCAGTCGCCGCGCACGGCACGAGCGACCGCGGCGGCACGTCCCGATCCGAATTAAGTCTCGGATACGTTCATTCCTGGGAGGCTTTTGTGCGTCTCATTCCGGAAGAAGGGCTGTCCCGCCGGCTGGCCGATACACCCATTGCCGTCGTCGGTCTCGGTGCACTGTTTCCGCAATCCCGAAACGTTCGGGAATTCTGGCGCAATATTGTGGCCGCGGCGGACGGCATCACCGACATCCCGGACTCGCTGTGGCGGACGGCCGACTATTATGACCCCGATCCGGCGGCGCCCGACAAGACATATTGCCGACGCGGTGGGCTGTTACCGCCGGTGCCCTTCCATCCGTTGGAATTCGGCATCCCGCCCAACATCCTGCCGGCCACCGACATCGTGCAGTTGCTGAGCCTGGTGGTGGCGCGGGACACGCTGCGGGACGCGGGCACCGCCGAGGGCGGCTGGTACGACCCCGAACGCACCGGTGTGGTTCTCGGTGTCAGCGGACCGCTACCCATCACCATGCCACTCGGCGCACGACTGCAGACACCGGTGCTCAAGGAGGTCGCACGCAGCGTCGGGTTGACCGAACGCGATGCCGACGAGGTGGCGACGCGGTTCGCCAAGGCGTATGTGACGTGGCAGGAGAATTCCTTCCCCGGCTTGCTCGGCAACGTGGTCGCCGGCCGGGTGGCCAACCGGCTCAACCTCGGCGGGATGAGCTGCACTGTGGACGCTGCCTGCGCCAGTTCGCTGGCCGCCACCCGGTCGGCCGTGGGTGAGCTCCTGGACGGGCGGGCAGACATGATGCTGACCGGCGGATGCGCCGTCGACAACACCGTGCTGGCCTTCGTCTCCTTCTCCAAGACACCCGCGCTGTCACCGTCCGGAAACGTGCGGCCGTTCGACGCGAGCGCCGACGGAACACTGATCGGCGACGGGATCGGCATGCTGGCGCTGCGCCGGCTCGAGGACGCCGAGCGCGACGGCAATCGGATATACGCCCTCCTGCGCGGCATCGGCTCGGCCAGCGACGGCCGGTTCACCAGCATCTATGCGCCTCGGCGGGAGGGCCAACTGGCCGCGCTGCGGCGCGCCTACGCCGATGCCGGGGTATCGCCCGCGACGGTGGAACTCTTCGAAGCGCACGGCACCGGCACCACTGCCGGTGATCAGGTGGAGCTTTCGGCGCTCACCGAGATCCTGCGCGAAACCACGCAAGACAAGCAGTACGCGGCGATCGGCAGCGTCAAGTCCCAGATCGGACACACCAAGGCGGCGGCCGGCGCGGCCGGTCTCATCAAGGCGGCGCTCGCGCTACACCAGCAGACGTTGCCGCCCACCATCAAAGTGGAGAAGCCAAATCCGGCCGCACGGCTGGACGAAACGGCGCTCTACGTCAATACCCGCAGCCGGCCGTGGATACGCGATCCGCGGCGGCCACAGCGGCGCGCGGCGGTGTCGTCCTTCGGCTTCGGCGGGACCAACTTTCACGTGGTGCTCGAGGAGTATGAACAGACCGGCGGGCGGGCACCGGTGTTGGCCGGCACGGCACGGGTGGCCTGCTGGCATGGCGCCGATCCGGGCGCGCTCGCCGCCCGGGTGTCGGCCGAGCCACCGCTGGGCGAGTTCGTGAACGCCCCGGAAACCGATGCCCGCCTCGGCTTCGTCTACCAGGACGACGAGGAGTTCACCGCGTTGCGGGCGCTGGCGGTCAGCGAGTTGCGCGGCCATTCCGGCGAGCCGACCTGGAGCCATCCCCGCGGCATCGTTTACAGGCGCTCCGCGCTTGCCCCCGGCACCCGGACCGCCGCGCTCTTCGCCGGTCAGGGAAGCCAGTACGTGGACATGGGTCGCACCGCCGCACTGGCGATTCCGCCGGTGCGCGACGCGTTCGAGGCGGCGAACCGAAGTGTCGGCGGTACGACCGCCCTGGCCGGGGTGGTCTTCCCGCCGCCGGCCTTCGACGCGGACACGCTTTCCCGGCAGGAGGAAACGCTTCGCCGGACGGAACACGCCCAACCTGCCATCGGTGCTTACTCCGCCGGACAGTTCCGCTGGCTCAGCGAGCTCGGGTACCACCCGGACGCGGTCGCCGGCCACAGTTTCGGCGAGCTGACCTCGCTGTGGGCCGCCGGAGCATGCGACGACGCCATGTTCTTCGAGCTGGCGGGGGCGCGTGGCGCCGCCATGGCCGCGCCGGGCGTGGCCGGACACGACCCCGGTGCGATGGCGTCCGTCGCCACGTCCGTGGAGCGCACCGAAGAACTGCTTGCCGGCCATCCCGGCGTGTCCATCTGCAACGTCAACGCGCCGAACCAGACGGTGGTGGGCGGCGCGACCAACGCGGTCGAGCAACTCGTGCACGAGGCGCGGGCGGCCGGGATCACGGCCAGTCGCCTGCCGGTGTCCGCCGCGTTCCACACTGGACACGTGGCCCACGCGGCGCAGGCGTTCCGGGCTGCGGTCGCCAAGGCCGACCTGACAGCGCCAACGGTGCCGGTGTACGCCAACACATCGGGCGCCCGCTACGGCCTGGACGCCGCGGCCAACAAGGACGTACTCGTCCGGCAGCTGCGCGAGCCGGTGATGTTCGCG
>Ga0307512_10008128_pt1 | contig 10269 bp, 4 predicted proteins | sample 14_EM_MG_FD_200267 | JGI IMG/M metagenome (GOLD analysis project Ga0307512, IMG submission 200267) | Populus trichocarpa ectomycorrhiza microbial communities from riparian zone in the Pacific Northwest, United States - 14_EM | ecosystem: Host-associated > Plants > Roots > Unclassified | place... | reverse complement strand
CCTCGAAATGTAAAACATTGATCTCCTGCGCCTCCCTGAAGTGATGGTGCAGCACGTCGAAGATCTCTTGAATGATGAGCCATCGGTCCGGATGATGTTCAATCGGCGCCGCTTCCCCGATAGTGTAAATCAGCTCATGTCGCACATTAAGGATCTCATCGCTCTCGTCCAGGATATCTCTCGAGTGTTCCTCCAACCACTTCTGCTTCTCAACTAGCAACCGAGCCACCTTCTCATTTACGTCGGTGCCGGGGCTGTCTTTCGAAGAATCCCAGGTGTAGAGCCGCTCCAGACCAACCAACTTGAACGACAGGATGTGTTGCGGCTGGACAAGCAGTATCCCGCGGTTCCGCCTGCAATCTTCGTAGAGTCGGTGCACCACTTTGAGATCTTGCTCCGTGAGAGAAGTACCCCTCGAGAAAGGCATGAAGAATATCCATCGATTTACTAGACCTCCGAGCTTCTGCACCAGAGTCTGAAACATTTGCCCAGATAGAGGCCTCAGCACCACGACGCGCACCAGTCTCTCCCCATTTGCAAGGGATGCCGCCACAATTGGGACGATGACAGAGGTTTTGCCCTCTCCCATGCACAATTGCATGATTGAGTTGTGGTTATCCGGCGGTGCAATCATCGAGTTTGCGATTTCGGCTTGAACGGGACGGATAAGAAAATCGTTCTCGATCTCTATGAGGAGCCAGTCGGGGTATCGAACTGGGTCCCACCCCTTGTGTCCAACGTTCTCGAGCTCTTTCAAGAAATCGGCGCTGGGTTCCTCGTTTGTACCGCGAAGGAGAAGCAACAGGCGCTTCAGGCGTTGGACGGCGGTGATAGCAACCCCGTAGGCGACAAAGACCAATTTCCATCCTTGCGAAAGATAAGTCGCACCACTCGTTGCTAGTTGCTGAAGTAGTAGCACCGGTGACGCCCGCGGCCAAATGCCGGTTTTGGCGGCCATCCAGCCACCTCGCTGACGGGGACCCAGTTGCGCTTCGATGGTTCTAAAAACGTTATCCAGGTGACGCGAGTAGCAATCCAGTAGACTACCCAGTCGTGCTCGCACATGCCGCTTGTACTTATGGTTAAAGTTATATGGGTCCGTGTGCTCGTCGTGGAACGCCCTAAGGCTATCCTCAAGATTCGTAGCGTACCTCTCACGAAAACGTCCGCCGCCACGACCGAGTCGGAAGTCTCGCAGAAGGGCTTCGAGGCTATCGTCTTTCCCTCCATGGTGAGTGCTGGAATCTCGTATAACAATGTCGTGCGGCAGTCCGAGCACCGGAGGCGCTGGCAGATCAGGGGGGGCGGTATCTTCGAGCAGTTCACTTAAAGATATCGTCCTTCGAGCTTGTGCAGTCGTGCTGGATGTGCAGGGTAGGAAGTGGTGGTACTGGAAAGCGGGAACCTTGCTAGAACGTAGTGCATCTAACACTGCTTGCACCTCTGCAATATGACGTCGAAAGTCACAGTTGCGATTCCAGCTGTCGAACCGCGGTTTGAGATCCTCCAATACGTTCCAAACATGGATCAGTGGATATCCATTGGCATTATCCAGACCGTTGACTGTAGGCTGTTTACAAGGCCACGCAGACTGTATCTTTTCCACCAGGGCCGCTATCTGGGTATCTTTGTTGGCATTGTAAGCGCTCCGGCGTCGTTCAGAGGTTTCCCAATATGACTCATGTTCTTGACTGGGCAGGCTAAATTCGGAGCTGTCGGAGAAATGGACCACGTGACGCGAGATAGTGGACAAAAGTGTGCCTATATCCGGTTGATACCCGTGTTCCAGATTGTAGGAAGAATGATTCGGGGGCTCAATCCATCGGAACGCTGGATTGGCGTAGAAGGCAAGAAGCGTCTCGACAAGCCTCAGGTCCAGTGTCCCCGGATATGCTAATGTGCTGAGGAGGAACATCATGTTGTACTTCTGGGAAATCTCGCCGGTTCCTCTTAATTTGTCGTACAATGGTACCCACGCGTTGCTCATGTCCGGATCTAGCCACTCCTGGTCGTACCCAAGGATCATGGCTTCTCCTGGGTGTTGTACTCCTGCAATACCCTTAAGTCCTTCAAGCATTTTTAACAGGTTCGGGTGGATGTTGAGTCGTCCGTGCAAGTAACTGTCAACGAGTGTGGCTACATAGAACACTCTTGCCTCGGAGTCGCTCTCATCCACCAGGTCTCTCGCTTCGTAAAGCATATCCTCCGTCTTCAAAACCATCGAACCTCCAAACTGCTCAGGGAGAAAGGCCGCATTCCTGATCGCTGCTCTTTTGGACAGATTCTCGTTCCCAGACTCCGTCACTTCGATCGACCCATCCACACCTTCAAATATATTCAGCAACCCCGCATAGGCAGCGATCTCCTTGACGATCGCACAAAACTCCTCATGCTGCGCCAGCGGGGGCAGGACAGGTGTCCATATAACCTGCTGCATCCGCCGTAGATGGACGGGGTAGTAGCGACGCTTGGGAGTCAATGCAGCTATTAGACGAAACAGGTGTGCGTCAACGCTGTCTGCCTTGACCGCCTGGATTGACTTTGTTGCCGCCGAACGAAGCCCGGCAAGCGCCTCTTCTGTCCCGGTTCGGCGCGTTAGGGGGTCCGGATGACAGTGAGATGTCACTGCGTGAAGATATGTCTTGTATAGGTGGCTGGTAAGACTGCCATTCCCGACGAGCCTCCCGAGGATCGTGTCGAGGGTGTAGAAATGGTATTTGACCTTATCTAACCCTGCTGTGTCGATCCTGACCCTTGTATGGTAACCGTGCTGTTCGAATAGAACCTCTCCAGCCGGCACAAAAACACTGCGCTTGAAGCCACTGCCCAGTCGGACGACAAGAAAGTTCTGTAGCCCAACGAATGTTCCGAAATTCTGGTCGTCATCGACAATCATGCCCGGAAACTGTTTGCACTCCAGCTCAAATTCTCTGTTGATATGGAAGTCGAGATTCAGCCTCGACAGTGCGGCGTGAACGATCCCGCTTCTGTAGCTAACAGCGATGTATTCTGCAGATTCGAGGGGAGCGAGAAGATTGGTGATCATTGTGGCTGTCCTGCTTCGGACATCGAGTAACCGCTCTGGGGGATCGATATGGAGATGGAGCTGCGTCTTAGACTTGTCATAGCTGTCGGATATATATCGGTTGACTTCTGGGGTCCAGGGGGTGGTTGTAGTACACAGATCAATACGGCCCTCGGTAATGTCACTTCCGGTTTCCATCTCCGATGCAGTCGGTAGATTTAACCAGAAGACGTGGCTGGAGAGGATGCTCGAGGGAAAGTCTCCGAAGAGGGACGAGCGTGGGATAAATTGCTGGATGACTCCATTGCTTTCCGTACGGATTGCAAGCTCGTCACCTTTAAGGGCAAATGCAACCTAGGAGACATGACTGGTTAATTTCGTAATTGCAGGAATTAGTCTACTGGTGTAATACCTTTCTGCCTTCGATCCGTTGTTTCGCCTCATATATCATCTCCATAGCTGCTGGCATACTGCTTGGAAAGACGTCGAGTACACTCTAGACGTCATATCCCATCCATTAGTGTTACTCGGCGTCGTGGAATGTGTATTCGTACCTCTCCGAGCAACTCCCGATATGTTGCATGACTGGTATAGCTGATGGGAAGCCTCCCTACAGTGCAGTTATCTACCAGCAACTCTCCGCTGACCAGATTATAGTACACCTCTTGGCTCTTCCTCACTCGGCTCTGTTTGGTGAACGTATACACCCATCGTTCGTTCGGACTTTCCTCCGCCGTCCAGGAACCGCCAGGTTCATATGCGGGCCAGATAGGCGCAACATCAAGCCCTATGTCCCTGACTGTGACCAACTTCCTCAAGCGCTGCTCGACAGCATAGGCAGTCCTCCTATCCCTTCCTAGAATCTGCTTTGTCGTCGACGTAGATGGAATTAGATGAGCGTAATTGCGAATCATTGTCCCGCACTCAGCAAATACCGAAACATCTTCACGTGTAGAAAGAACATCCGCCAGCCAGCACTCCTGAACATCAAAGGTCATCCGGCAGGTTGCTGCAGTATGAACGACCAGTGTCTGAATGGCGTTCGTCTCTCCGGGCCCTAGGTCGGGGACTTTGCGTGCAAGCTCCCTAACCCACTGCAGGCAAACTTTGCGGGCTTCTCTGAGGAACGTCACAGCCTGGGATCGTGCTTCCGGGCTTTCTGTCATTGCCAAGATCTGACCCGCCAGTGCGATCGTTGTGTGGACAGTTATCCGCTCTTGCCAGTTTCCCTCGACGCCTCGTAGCATTTCCGTTAACTCCCTGATCACCTCGATCCCGAATTTTTCTTCTGCGGGCTCGACGTGCGATTCTCGTTCTTGGCCATTGTCTCCCGGGAGTCCCACCTGCCATGCTGTCTGCAGATGCAACAAATTGACTGCCTCGTTGCTAAATGTCAGTGTTCGAGACCGGAGCTCCCGAAGTATGTTCAACCATTGCAGGCGCGCTCCGGCACGGAGGAGTCCAAACGCAATATATTCGTGCAGCTGCAGCTCAGGTGGACACTCGTTTTGACGGGCAAGGACCTCGTTCGGATTGTGGTAGGGGTTCGTGAGCGAGTACTGAAGCCCTTCATATGGGCCGCTGGGCAGCCTGAAGGTGCACAGGTGACTGACGTCAATCTCGGACGGCCTATCAGATGTCCAAATGTCTGTACGGGTGTCGTGGAGGGCGAATTTAAGCGGGTTCTTGAGGCAAACGCTGCTTTCGGTGGTGGGGAGTGCGACATTGCGGTAGTGGCTGGAGAGAAATGATTTCTTTGACGACGTGTAGTGGAGCGTATGTATGTCCGAATTGAGCTGAGTCCGATAATAACTTTTCAGGCCATGATAGAGGGCGCAGGTGTCGTGTAGTTCCCCCTCGCGCGGTGCCGGTGTGGTGACACTGCAAAGATCGGTCAGGATCCGGAACGTCATCTCCCGCCAGATTGCAAATTCTGTTGGACATCTCAGCTCAAAGACTGTTGCTGCCTCCTCACACGAGCGTTCCGGGAGAGGCCATTCATAGATCTCAATTTTCATGCCGGCGATGTCTCTGGAGATTCTACATTTCTGGCATTTTTTGGCGTGTTTCGGCCTGCCTCGCCGGATGTTGTAGTCGCACGAAAGGGTGTCGGCGAGGGCTTCTAATCGGCGGTACTCTCTCGTTACCCGCTCAAGCTCGTCCTTCTTGCGCGATTGTGCGGAGGCTGCGTCATTCAAAATGTCGGCTCTGAGCTGCATGAGGGAGGTAGAACTGCGAAAGTATCTGACGGAGAACGAGCGATCGGTGATGTTGCCTGAGAATATGGAGTCACTCGTCGGGAGTGCCTCGAAGCGCCGCTTCTTGATATAGGCCTCGATGCTGGAGACTCGGACACGCTGCTGAGCCTGAGGAAGGAGAAGCGCAGACAGGAAAGACTCTGTGAACTCCGGAGAGTAATCAGCAAGTAGAGGACAACTCTTCGATGTCAATCTGTCCAGAGCCATCCACAATTCCATCGTAGTCAGTAGCATAATGGAGTTCTTCTCCGGGCTTTCGTGATACGCCGATTTTGCAACGGTGATGTACTCGGCAACGGAACTTCCGAGGAGCTTGCTGCCACTCTCTGTGTCCACCAGATACTTGGCGGTCCATCTGCCAAGGCTGGCCGTGACCCATGTCTCGAAGTCCGCGAGCATGATATCCTTCCTTTCCTCAGACTCTCGTGCACCTGGCAACGGCGGTATTTTGACCGCTGTTCGACTGTACCGGACCGCCTCTTGTGGGACAAAGCTACCGGTGTCCAACTCCCGGCATTTGAAACGTCTGAGCCCACGTATGTATTCCCTGCTCCTTTCCATCGTAATGGTAGTATCTTTCTCATGATCAAGGCCTTTTAGGTCCCACGGGGATTCCGCAATGGCCGTCTGCACCTGCAACCACTCAAGTTCGATGCGAGAATGTGCTAACTCCCCAGAATACTGGGCCTCGTCCAGAACAAACATCGGTAGGCGATCCTGGAGTTTGTATACCCTCCTAGAGAGCTTCGAGTTCATGACGAAGAGTAGATGGCCCTTGATGTCACTCCGAGCGGCGTGACCCAGAATCCTAGCCATGAAGTAGACCATAAACTCCTTGAACTCTTCCCGGCCGAGGGTTAACTGGAGCGATACTCTAACCACCAACCACAAAGGACTTCTCCTCCATGGTATAAGCGCATTGTCCCACATGACCTCATCACCGACCCTCTTGATGAACCTCTCAACATCAGCCACCTTCCCGACCGCCCTCAGTATCCCGCTGAGCATTTCAGTTATGAACTTGGGGTGGGCACTCTCTCGCTCCTCAGCAACCACCTCGTTCGCCTTTGTCGACGTGGCCAGAGCAGCGAAAACAGTCTGCCGCTTCATCTCGCCCACGAATTGGGAGAATCGAGCCAGAAACGTCGAGTCACGTATTGCCGACCAAGGCACGTCGAACGCTGGGCCGGGATACGAAACAAGTAGCCGTCCTGCTGTGCCCACGATGGCGGCCGAGGTAGTGGAGGCTTCATAGGACATAACGAGGACCGAATCCCCCGTGCGGCGAAGGTAAAGGCCTGCGTTCTGAGCGGTGATTTCGATCCCGACGGCATCTTAAGATCGATCCATCCGTTAGTTATGTCATGATTGCTAGGGACGAGAAGCGCATAATACCGCCATCATCCATATCCTTAACCGCCAGCTCAAATGGGTCCCCACAAGCTGCATGCTGGTCCTCAAAACCGACAAAGCACCGCATCATTTTGATCACTATAGGCCATCGGGAAGCGGGAAGGTCGGTGGTGTTACACTGCCGAGCATAGTCCTCCGAGCAATGCAGTAGAAGCTTTAGGAGTGTCGTGTTGCCCTCGCGCATCGCGTCCTCGCCCTGCTGGGGTAATTTGGGGGGCAGGAATACGTGGTTGATGATAAAGTGAAAATGTCGCAAGGGAATTTTCTCTACGATCATCAATAAATCTCAATTGGTCACCGGAGGAAAACCTCGGAGTTTCGTCAGCATAAATCAGCGTCATTGGAAAACTAACCGAAAGTTTGTGCCATTTGTGACAAGTTTGAATGTTTGTTTGATCTGGTAGGGGCGTTGGATCTCCAGATAGAAAGGCGCGGATCCGGTGACTTACATATATATACGAAACGCAGTGCGTCGGCTGATTCTGGGAAAATGTTTTTTTCTTTCTTTTTTCATGGATTTACGCGGCCAACCGTATAAAATTCCTTGTCTCAATTTGCTTTTTTGCTGCTGGCTGCGCGCATCGGTAGTGCAGCCGCGTGACTCAACAAGCATTCTTGCGCCAGTTGCCTGCGCGCTGCCAAAGCTTGCGCGGAAGCTTATCGGTGGCTGCCGGGGCGGAATGAACAAGGCCCGAGTACCTAGTGCCAGCTCGAGCAAAAACATGGAACTGTTGAGAACCGTATCTGATAACACTCGCACCCATTGGGTGACTTGTCACGACTGCGAGAATAGAAAATTATCGTCTTGCTATATTTTCGGAATGCATTCATGCGCTGGGCACGCTAGTCTGTTTTGGAAACTTGCCGCCACATGTGGCACCGAATTAAATATTTAATAAAATAAAATAAAAAAGACGGGGGCATTACTTTCAGTAACTCCGGTACGTCGCGAGCAATCCATCGTCACCACTCCAAAATCAATCATCACAACTCGAACAATCAATCACACGCGCAAATATCCTCCTCCTCCTCCTCCTCCTCCTCCACGATGATTCCATCAGGCAATTACCTATAGGGAGATGCTTTTCCGACTGGAGAAACCTGTCCAGTTAACCCAACAAGAATTCGATGAGTTTTGGCCATTGGTGAACACTGGACACTGTTTGGACGACGATAGGTGGGAACACAACTCAACGAAAGGGCACGGTGGAAGCTCAACACTGCGAATGCCGTCTGCGAAAGAGCAAAAAGACCGGTACAGATGTAGCAAGAAAGGAAGGGCGTGTCGTCAAACCCCGAATGACTGCAGTCCGCATCAAACATCTGTCAGGTTCAGATCAAAATAACGCGTACCATTCCGAGCGGCAGCGAACCAGCAACCGTCCTCTTAAAAAGGAAAGGCGATGCTGTCCATACATAACATCAACGAAGTTTCCCATCTCTTGTATTTATTTATTCATTGTTCGCATGCGACCTAGCTATGGCGAAATGGGGGAACTGTAGTGGTAATCCTTCTCTTTGCTGAATCCCTTCGCCGTGCCGACTCATCTATCGTGCCGAGTTCTTCTCTTTGTCTTCGTCTCATCGCGTTACATCGAGTCTTTTGCCACACCAGTCCTTTATCGTGCCGAGTCTGTCTCTTCGTCGAGCCAAGTCCATCTCACCGAGGACGTTTGGTTGAAGTCATTAGTCATTGTCTGGAAAATAGTGTGGCTTGCCGGAATATTGAAACGGACTAGCGTACCCAACCCATGAATGCATTCCTTGTTTTTTCTTCAGGCAAACATATTTGTCACATCGATCCATGGTGTGGAGGGATCATTGATCCACCAATCCTGACGGCTAGTCACAAACCGGCAACCGCTTCAACCCATGTAAGGCAGGTAGAAGTCTGTCAACCCGTCAGCCTTGATGTCCGCCGGCGTCACGGCTCCGTCCCGGGCTGGCCGGTGTTGGATCTGGGCAGAACGGCAGGGCCTACATACTCATGATGTTACAACCGGCGCTGGGGAACCCTGCCTCTGCGAATTATTCTCCCGACTGTTGTCATATGTATCCCCGAGACGGCAGCTGAAATATCCACATTCCTGCAATGAAAACCGCGCCCGCACGTCACCAGGCCTCGCGCGGGGCACCTTCATGATTAGGCAACAGCTTATCGTGCAGTATCCAGGTTTGGCAGACTGCGCCTTATTTCCGGGATGCTCATTTCCCCAATTAGCACGACAAAGAATATCTAATAAATGTTTTCTTATCTTCCGTAGTCCTTAAGTAGTTACTTATCGGTGCTCGAGTGTGACTCGGACCCGATGATCTGCATACTGTTGTGATGTAAACGGGGAGCCCACCAGCTTCCTGAACAAGCCGACCCAGGCACGGTCCATCCGGCCACCGGCCGCCCAACCAGTGACGCTTCCGGATGCCTCCAAATCCCTGCCCGAGGGCAGATACACCGCTGCCGACTACGCGCTGAGGACCTTACGAAGAGCAAAACCCCGATGGGCAGCGCTCGACATACAGCCGCAACCAAGCTGAGTCGGAGTTTCCGGTCGGCTGGCCACAAATATCTTCATCCGTATGGAGCCGAGATAATTCGATTGAGAAAGGAGATGAAGGCTTAATCTGACACGTCTTTCGCCACCGCACTCGTCCAATGCGTCGATTACTAATACTAATGGTGCGTCGCTAATCTGGGAAAGAGGTTGGTGGATTAGCTGTCCCCATTGGCCCTGTAGGCCTTGCTTGGTGATATCAGGATTTCTCAGTATAGTTTGCTGTATGGGGGTTTTTTTTTGTTTATTCATTACTCGCATGCGACCTATCTAGATCATGGGGAGATTATCTACAGTCCGTTTCCTGTCCGCTGTCCGCGCGGTGGCGGTACGTTGCAAGCTCCCCTTTGCCTCCGCCCAGGCCTGTCCAAAGAAAGAGTAAATAGTCCCAAGGAGAGAACAAAAGGAAGGCGTGATCCGTCCCCTGCTCCTCGCCTGCCGATGCCATGAACGATGGTGTGGGAGGAACAGCGGAAGTTCCTCCCCGGCGCCCAACTCGTCCATGGCACCCAGCCTCCGCCTCCTACCTCCTTTCTTCTTTCGTACCCGGCGCTCCCGGTGCCCAACTCATGTCCGCCGTGGCAACAATAGACTAGCACAGCACGCTAATGTTATCAGGTACCTATAGGTACCTGTTGGGTATCCGGGCTTTTCACTCTCCGGGCTGGACGGTCCAGTCCTATGATACCTCGCCCAGGATTGGACTGGACTGTAGGCCCCTGTTGGACCGGAGTCTGGACGAACGATTGACAGCCCTGCCGCCCAATCGCTGCCCGGGCACCAGCGATCTCCCGCGCCTGGTCTCCCAGTGGCGGGCTGAGTAGCCGTAGCCCAAACCGCCGCTGCCTGTTCTCTGGCTGCGCTGTTGTTGCCCGAGTTCCCGACTCCATTGAGAGGGCGCCCAGGTTTGTTGACCCGAAGCAGCCCGTTGTTGCGCTTACCTCCCGGTTGACCTGCAGCTGCAGCTCATTTGCTTGGCCGATGGTGCCCTGGACGTGGTCCCCCTTCTACCACAGCTCCG
>Ga0307512_10008127_pt1 | contig 10274 bp, 9 predicted proteins | sample 14_EM_MG_FD_200267 | JGI IMG/M metagenome (GOLD analysis project Ga0307512, IMG submission 200267) | Populus trichocarpa ectomycorrhiza microbial communities from riparian zone in the Pacific Northwest, United States - 14_EM | ecosystem: Host-associated > Plants > Roots > Unclassified | place... | reverse complement strand
CCGCCCCGCGCGCCTCGTCGCCACTCCGCCGGACACCGCGGTGGACGTGCTCGTGGCCCGGCGTGAGATGGAGGTCACGGCAATTCGTCAAGCGGCAACCGCGTTGCTCGCCGAGCTGCCCGAGGAGCAACGGCACCGGCCGGAGGACCAGCTCCGCATCATCGTCGGCAAGGAAGCCGTGGCGGCCCAGTTCCTCCAGCTCCAGCAGACGGCGACCACCGACCTGCGGGTGCTGGACCGGCCGCCCTACGCGCAGGATCCCGCCGAGCCCAACCCGGCCGAGCAGACGTTGCTGGCGAGCGGGATCCGGGTGCGGGGGATCTACGCGCCGGAGGCACTCGAGGTGCCTGGCGCGCTGGAGCTGATGCAAGAGGCCGTCGCGAACGGCGAGGAAGCCCGGATCTACGTCGACGTGCCGCTGAAGCTGGCGATCGCCGACCGGCACACCGCGATCCTGCCGTTCACGGGCAAGACACCGGGCATGATCGACAGCGCGCTCGTCGTGTACGCGCCGACGCTGCTGGACGCGCTGGTGAAGCTGTTCGACCTGCTGTGGCAGGTGGCCGAGCCGGTGCTGCCGCCGGTGGAAGGGCCCGAGGGTGCGGACGACCGGCTGCTGGCGCTGCTCACCGCCGGGCTGAAGGACGAGGCCATCGCCAGGCAGCTGGGCGTGAGCCTGCGGACGGTCCACCGCCGCACGAGCGAGCTGTCCCTGTCGCTGGGTGCCCGCACCCGGTTCCAGGCCGGCGTGCTCGCCGAGCGCAGGCGGCTACTGGGTAGCTCGTAGCCCGTCGAGGAAGAACGCCAGGAACCGCTGCCACGCGCCCGGTGTCTCCCGGACCACCTGGGACATCGCCAGGACAAGGGCGGTCATGTCCGCCATCTCGAAGTCGGCGCGGAGCTGGCCGCTTTCCTTGGCACGCTTGACGATGCGCTCGACGTGCGTGGCGCCGCGGTGGCAGGCGGCGCTCACCTCGACGGCACGCGGGTACTGCCGCACGAGCGCGTCGGAGAGGCCGCGGTCCTTCGCGTGCAGCGTGAACACGCCGTCGAGGTAGCCGACGAACCCGTGCCACGGGTCCGGGTCGGCCAGCGCCGCTTCCGCCATCGCGTCCAGCTGGGCCAGCCGCACGGGGAAGATCGCGTCGAAGAACGCCTCGCGGGTGGGGAAGTGCGCGTACAGCGTGCCGATGCTGACCTCCGCCCTGCGCGCGATGTGTTCGAGGGGCACGTCGAGGCCGCGCTCGGCGAACTCCTGCGTGGCGGCGGCCAGCAGCTTGTCGCGGTTGCGTGCGGCGTCCGCGCGCAACGGACGGGTGGCTGCCATGCCCGACATCCTACCGACCGAAATCGAGGCAACCCTCGACTTTGTGCTAGCGTGCGTTAGAAGTCGAGGGCATCCTCGAATTAACGGAAAGGTCTCCACCATGCCCACACGCACTGCCGTCGTGATCGGGGTCGGCCCCGGGCTCGGCATGTCCATCGCCCACCGGTTCGGCCGCGAGGGCTACGCGGTCGCCCTGGTCTCCCGGTCGGACGCCAGGCACGCCGCGTACGTGTCCGCCCTGGCCGAGGAGGGAATCAGGGCGGAAGCACACGTCGCCGACGTGCACGACCGCGACCAGTTGCTGTCCACACTGGACAGGATCGGGCCGGTCGACGTGCTGTACCACGGCCCTGGCGCCGCCGACGTCGACGCGCGGCCGAAGCCCATCGTCGAGACCACCGCCGACGAGGTGCGGCGGACCATGGCCGACGTCTACGCGGCGATCGACGTGGTCAACGGGGTGCTGCCCGGCATGCTCGAACGCGGCACGGGCGGGCTGCTGTTCGCCGGTGGCCTCAGCGCCGTCCAGCCGATTCCGTTCCTCGGCGCGCTCGCGGTCACCTCGGCCGCGCTGCGCAACTACGTGCTGACCCTCAACGCCGGGCTCGCCGACACCGGTGTGTACGCGGGCAACCTGATCATCGGCGGGCTCGTCGAGCGCGGCGACATCCACCAGCTCGTGGCGTCCCAGCCGGAGAAGTTCGGTGGTGTGCCGCCGGAGACGCTCAACCCGGACGAGATCGCCGAGACGGCCTGGGAGCTGTACGCCAAGCGCGACCGCGCGGAGGCCGTGTTCAGCGTCTTCGGCTGATCACTCCCAGACCACGACGTTTCGTCGGGTGGGGACGGTCGTCGGGTCGCTCGAGAACAGTTCCGGTGACCTGGCGCGGATGCGTTCGATGTCCTCGAAAACCGCGCGCAGGTGGGTGCGCATGGCCGCGCGTGCCATCGTGAGGTCGCCGCCGGTCACCGCCTGGAAGATCTCCACGTGCTGGGCCGCGAACACCTCGGGGGACTGCGCGTCGTAGAGGCCGAGCCGCCGCGCGCGGTCCAGGTGGCCCTTCGCCGACGCGACCGTGGTCCACGCGGATCCGTGCCCGGCCAACCGCAGTAAGCCCTGGTGGAACTCCTCGTCGAGGCTGAAGAACTCCTCGATGCCGATGCCGGGGCGGCGTTGTCTCTCCAGGTTTGCCCGCAGCTCCTCGACCAGCGGGGAGTCGAGGAGCGCGGGCAGGTCGTCGAGTGAGGCCAGCTCGACCGCCTCGCGCAGGAACTGCGCGTCGGCGACCCTGGCCGGATCGACCCGCGACACGAACGACCCGATCTGCGGGAAGACCTGCACCAGGCCTTCGTCGGCGAGCAGGATCAGGCTCTCGCGGACCGGCGTCCTGCTCACGCCGAGCGACGCCGCCAGCTCGTTCTCCGACAGGGCGGCCCCCGGTGGCAGCTCCAGCGTCAACACCTTGCGTCGCAACGTCTCGTAGACCGTGCGTCTGTTGGTCTGCTTCTTCTGGGTCGCCACCCGGTCATCCTATGCGCCTCTTGACTTACTGGCCGACAAGAGCTTGTATACAAGCACTGGTACACCAGATGTGACGGCAAAGGAGCTGGTTGTGGGGAAGATCGAGCGGGTGGAAGTGCTCGTCTCGTCGCCGGGGCGGAACTTCGTGACGCTCCGGCTCACGACCTCCGACGGCGTCACCGGACTCGGCGACGCCACGCTCAACGGGCGCGAGCTGTCCGTCGCCAGCTACCTGCGGGACCACCTCGCCCCGCTGCTCGTCGGCCGCGACCCGGCACGCATCGAGGACACCTGGCAGTACCTGTACAAGGGCGCGTACTGGCGGCGCGGCCCGGTGACCATGACTGCGATCGCCGCGGTGGACACCGCGCTCTGGGACATCAAGGGCAAGGTCGCGAACCTGCCCGTCTACCAGCTGCTCGGCGGCCGCGCCCGCGACGGCGTCATGGTCTACTCGCACGCCAGTGGTTCCGATGTCTCCGAGCTGCTTGACGACGTGGCCCGCTTCCGCGACCTCGGCTACAAGGCGATCCGCGCGCAGGCGAGCGTGCCTGGCGTCGGCACGTACGGGGTGCGCACGGGGAAGGTGTACGAGCCGGCGGCTTCCAGCCTGCCCGACGAGCAGCCGTGGAGCACCGAGGCGTATCTCGACTTCGCGCCAGGCTACCTGCGCGCGGTGCGTGAGCGTTTCGGCTTCGACTTCCATCTCCTGCACGACGTCCACCACCGGCTGACGCCCATCGAGGCGGCCCGGTTCGGCAAGAGTGTCGAGGACTGCCGGCTGTTCTGGATGGAGGACCCCACGCCGGCGGAGAACCAGGAGGCGTTCCGGCTCATCCGCCAGCACACGACCACGCCCGTCGCGGTCGGCGAGGTGTTCAGCTCCATCTGGGACGTCCAGCACCTGATCACCGAGCAGCTCATCGACTACGTCCGCACGTCGGTCGTGCATGCCGGCGGGATCAGCCATGTGCGGCGCATCTTCGACCTCGCGGCGCTGTACCAGGTGCGGACCGGGTCGCACGGCGCCACCGACCTGTCGCCGGTCACCCTGTCCGCCGCGGTGCACCTCGACATCGCCGTGTCGAACTTCGGCATCCAGGAGTACATGGGCTTCGCCGACGAGACGGCGGCGGTGTTCCACAGCGACGTGCGGTTCGCCGACGGGATGCTGCTGCCGTCGGAGGAGCCGGGGCTGGGGGTGTCCTACGACGACGCCGCGGCCGAGAAGTTCCCGTACGAGCCCAAGTATCTGCCGGTCGCGCGCCGGCTCGACGGTTCGGTGCATGACTGGTGAACGCGCGAATCGTCCACTTCGGACTCGGTGCCTTCCATCGGGCGCACCAGGCCGTGTACACCGCCGACGCCGGCGGTGACTGGGGGATCGCCGCGGTGGCGCCACGCTCACGGTCCATAGTGGACGCCATGCGCGCACAGGACTGCCGCTACCCGGTGACCGATCTCGCGCCTGGCCGGCCGACGCGGGTGATCGGCTCGATCGTCGAGGCGCTGCACATGGTGGACGACGCTTCCCGGGTGACGGATCTCCTTGCCTCGCCCGCGGTGACGGTCGTGACGCTGACCATCACGGAGAAGGGCCACTACCGGCGTGCCGGCGACGGGGGGCTGGACGTCGAGGCGCCGGAGGTGGCGGCCGACCTCGCGGCCACGGGGACGTTCCGCACGGTGGTCGGCGCGCTCGCACAGGGGCTCGTGGAACGGTTTCGGTGGTCCGGTGCGCCGATCACCGTGGTGTCGTGCGACAACATGGCCGCCAACGGCCACGCGGTGCGCCGCGTCGTGCGGGACTTCGTCGAGGCCTCGTCCTGGGACGACCGTGCCCGGATACTGGACTGGATGGACTCGTCTGTCGCGTTCCCCAACACGGTGGTCGACCGGATCGTGCCGGCCACCGAGGGCGGGGACAAGGTGCCGGTCTTCGGTGAGCCGTACCGCGAGTGGGTGATCGAGGACGCCTTCGCCGCCGACCGGCCGCCGTGGGAACGCGCCGGAGCTGTTGTGGTGCCGGATGTGGCGCCCTATCAGCTGCGGAAACTGCGGCTGCTCAACGGATCCCACTCGGCGATGGCCTACCTCGGCGCGGCGGCCGGCTGCGAGACGGTGGCCGACGTGCTCGCGACCGACTGGGGTGAGAAGGTCGTGCGGGGTTTCTGCGCCGAGGTCGCGGAGACCCTGCCGGGGGACCAGTCGTCCTATGTGGACGATCTGGTGGTGAGGTTCGCCAACCCGATGATGCGGCACCTGCTGCGGCAGATCGGGTCCGACGGCTCGCTCAAGATCGCCGAGCGGTGGTTCGGCCCGCTGCGGGAGATCCCCGCCAGGGCCACGCCACTGCTTGACCTGGCACTGGCCGGTTGGGTGAACGCCACCCGCCCGCCGGAAACCGGCAACGACAACGGAGGGCAGCGGTTCGGCATGACCGACCCCGCTGCCGAGCGGCTCGCCGCCTGCTGGCACAACGGTCCGGCCGTCGTGACTGGCACCGGCGGTGCGGCCGTCGTGGCGCGGCTGCTACGGGTCGCCGGTGCGCCCGACCTGGCCGAGCGAGCCGACCTCGTCGAGGCGGTCGCCGGTCACCTGCCGGCGCTGGCCGCCGGCCGCATCCAGTTCTGACCTCCCCCAACCACCGCAACGGAGCGCAGTGATGACGGACATCGCCCAGAAATCGGAGATGCCACCGACCCGCACCACCGGCGAGCTCGCCAAGGCGGCCATGTCCGGCTGGCTCGGCACGGCCATGGAGTTCATGGACTTCCAGCTGTACTCGCTGGCTGCCGCCATCGTGTTCAACAAGGTCTTCTTCCCCGACGTCAGTCCGGCCATCGGGTTGATCGCGGCGATGGCGACCTACGGCGTCGGCTACGTCGCACGCCTCGCCGGCGCTGTCTACTTCGGACGGATGGGTGACCGGATCGGCCGCAAGAAGGTCCTGTTCCTCACCATCAGCCTCATGGGCGCGTCCACCACGCTGATCGGTGTGCTGCCGACCTACCAGGCCGTCGGTCTCATGGCGCCGATCCTGCTCGTGGCGCTGCGGCTCATCCAGGGTTTCGGCGCCGGCGCGGAGATCGCGGGCGCGACGGTCATGCTCGCCGAGTACGCGCCCGCCAAGCGCCGAGGGCTGATCGCCTCGCTGGTGTCGCTCGGCACCAACTCCGGCACGCTCGCCGCGTCCGGCCTGTGGGCGCTGCTCGTGGCCGTGCTGTCCGATGACCAGCTGCTGTCGTGGGGATGGCGGCTGCCGTTCCTGCTCAGCTTCGTGCTGATGATCTTCGCGGTGTGGCTGCGGCGGAATCTCAAGGAAAGCCCGGTGTTCGAGGAGCGGGCGGACGTCGTCGACGGGGTCGCGCTGTCGCGGGCAGAAGCCGGGAGCGTCCTCGAAGCCGGTGCCCGCCAGCGCAAGGGCAAGGCGTTCTTCCTCGCGTTGGGCCTGCGTTTCGGGCAGGCCGGTAACTCCGGTCTCGTGCAGACGTTCCTCGTCGGCTACATCGCCACCACTCTGTTGGTGGACAAGGCGGTGCCGACGAGCGCGATCATGTACGGCTCGATCGTCGGCTTCGCCACGGTGCCGCTGGTCGGCCTGCTCGGCGACCGCATCGGGCGGCGGCCCATGTACATCGCGTTGAGCCTGCTGACGATCGTGCTCGCGTTCCCGTTGCTGCTCATGATCTCCACCGGTTCGACACCGGTGTTGCTGGTCGGCATGATCGTGGCGCTGAACATCGGTGTGCTGGGCCTGTTCTCGTTGGAGAGCGTCACGATGGCCGAGCTGTTCGGCGCCAGGACGCGTTTCACTCAGCTCGCGGTGGCCAAGGAGATCGGCGGCATCCTGGCCACCGCGATCGGCCCGGTCGTGGCCGCGGCACTCACCGCCGCGACCGGACACTGGTGGCCGATCGCCGCGATGCTCGTCGTGTACTCACTGATCACGCTCGTGTCGGCGATCCTGTCGCCGGAGACCCGTGGCCGTGATCTCGTCAAGCTGGAGGACGCCGCATGAAAGCCGTTGTCGTGCACGGGGCAGGGGACCTGCGGGTCGACGAGGTCCCCGATCCCGTGCCGGGGCCGGGTGAGGTGCTGCTTTCCGTTGAGTGGGGCGGAATCTGCGGCTCCGACCTGTCCTACTGGCGGCATGGCGCGTCCGGCACCGCGGTTCTGACGCATCCTTTGGTGCTGGGGCACGAGGTCGCGGGTCGTCTCCCGACCGGCGAGCCGGTGACGGTCCATCCCGCGACCGGCGCGCGGTACTTCGGGTCGGCCGCGTTCGATCCGCACACCGACGGCGCGTTCAGCGAGCTGAAGGTCGTGCGGGCCGACCAGGTCCGGCCACTGCCCGACGGTGTCAGCACGCGCCAGGGCGCGCTCGCCGAGCCGCTCGCGGTGGCACTGCATGCCGTCAACCGGGCCGGCGACGTGCGCGGCAAGGACGTTCTGGTCAACGGCGCCGGCCCGATCGGCGCGCTGGTCGTCGCGGCGGCGAAGTACCGCGGCGCGCGAACCGTGGTGGCCGCGGACGTCGCTGCCGCGCCGCTGGTGGTCGCGAAAGCCATGGGTGCGGACGAGGTTCGCATCGTGGCTGATGGTCTGCCTGATGACGTCCCGGTGGTGTTCGAGGCGTCCGGCGCGCCCGGCGCTGTTGGGCCAGTGCTGGCCGCCACCGCGCGCGGTGGCACCGTGGTCCAGGTCGGCAACCTGCCAGGCGATCCGGCGCCGTCGGCTCTCGGTGCGTTGGTGTCCCGGGAGATCACGTGGATCGGGTCGTACCGGTTCGTCGACGAGATCACCGACGCGGTGCGGTCACTCGGCGACGGTCTCGACGTCTCTCCGCTGGTCACCCACGAGTTCGGCATCGCCGCCGCGGCAGAAGCGTTCGCCGCGGCGGCGGCACCGGACAGCAGCAAGGTGCTGCTGAGGATTACGGCGTAGCCAAGGCTTCCGTGGGGGACAGGCGGCTCGCGCGGATGGCCGGGTACAGGCCGGCGATGACGCCGATCAGCATCGTCGCGGCCACGCCGCCCGCGCTCGCCCACGGTGGAACCACCGACGGCCAGCCCTGGTAGGTGGCGTACAGCGCGGTGACGACCACCCCGAGCAGGACGCCGCCCGCGCCGCCGAGCGCGGACAGCAGCAGCGACTCCGCGAGGAACTGCGCCCGGATCTGGCTCCGGGTCGCGCCGAGTGAGCGGCGCAGACCGATCTCCGCGCGGCGTTCCAGCACCGAGATCACCATCGTGTTCGCCACGCCGACGCCACCGACCAGCAGCGCCACCGCGCCGAGGCCGAGGAGCAGCCCGTTCAGCGTGGTCTCGGTCGCCTGCTTGGCCGCCAGGGCATCCGAGGGGCGGGACACGTCGACCTCGTTCGGCGCCTCCGGGTTCGCGGTGCTGGCGAGCACCGCACGCACGTTCTCGACCGCGTCATCGTCGGTTCGGGTGTAGACGGTCGTGGAGTAGCCGTCGAAGCCCAACGCCTCCTGCGCGACCGGCCAGCCGACCAGCGCGGCGGTGTCCAACTCGGGCGCCAGCGGCACCGGATGCAGCACACCCACCACGGTGAACCACTGGCCGCCCAGGTACACCTGCTGCCCCACACCGGTCGCGCCGACCCCGAGCCGTGCCGCGGCGGTGGCGCCGAGGACCACCGCCGGGTAGCGCGCGGTCGCGTCGTTGAGGAACGTGCCGCTGGCGACGGTCGCGCCGACGGTGTCCAGCAGGTCGGTCCGCGTGGCCAGCACGGCGATGCCACCCGACTGCGTCGCCGGGATCTTGTCGCTGCGGTAGACCTTGGCGCCGGTCACCTTCCCGGTCGCCGTGGCCGACTCGACCGGGCCGATCCGCTGGATCATGCCCATCGCCTCGTCCGGCAGGTGGCTCTGCTCGCCGAACAGGTTCTGGCCTGGGCCGACGGTGAGCAGGTTCGTGCCGAGCGCGGACAGCTGCCGCTCGAGGTCCTCGGTGCTGGACGTGGAGATGCCGACGACCGCGATCATCGCCGCGATCCCGATCGCGATGCCGATGGCGGACAACACCACTCGAAGGGGTCGGGCGCGCAGCCCGGCGCCCCCGACCCGCAGCACATCTCGGGCCCGCAACCGGGACGGCTGAAGCTCCCGCCGACTGGTCGCGGTGTCGTTGCCCCGCACCAGTTCTCCGGCTGGCCGGGGTTCGTCCGGCGTGGTGGGGGACTGGCCTCCGGCCCCCGGTTTCGATTCTCTCATGAGGCACCGACAATCTCGCCGTCGCGCATGTGGACCTGTCGTGGCAGGCTCGTGGCGATCTCTCCGTCGTGGGTGATGATCACGACGGTGGTGCCAGCGGAATGCAGTTCCCGCAACAAGGTCAGCACTCCCGCGCCCGATCGTGAGTCGAGGTTGCCCGTCGGCTCGTCGGCGAGTAGCAGTGCCGGCTCACCGACCACGGCCCGTGCGATCGCCACGCGTTGCCGTTCCCCGCCGGACAGCTCGTGCGGGCGGTGCAGGAGCCGGTGCGTCAGGCCGACCCGCGACAGCGCGGCCGCCGCCCGCCTGCGCCGCTCCACGACGCCAACTCCCGCGTACAGCAGGCCTTCCGCCACATTGTCCACAGCGGACACTCCGGCGGCGAGGTGGAACTGCTGGAACACGAACCCGATCGCCCGCCCCCGCAACGCCGACACCTGCCGGTCGGACAGGGCGGCCACGTCATGACCGTCGACCCGCACCGTGCCGGTGGACGGCCGGTCCAGCGTGCCGATCATGTTCAGCATCGTCGACTTCCCCGAACCGGACGGGCCCACGATGCCGACCAGCTCGCCACGCCCGATCCGCAGCGACACGTCCCGCAACGCGGCGACCCCGCCGGCGTAGGACTTGCTGACGCCGGTCAGCTCGACGACCGGCGTCACCGCGGCACCCCCACGACCGTGCCCGCGTCGATGCCCGTGACCTCCACCTTGCCGTCGGCGAACAGCCCGGTCGTCACGGCCACGTAGCTGGTCTTGCCGCCGTTCACGACCTGCACGCCGTAGCCGCCCTCGGCGAGCGCGACCAGCGCGCCGACCGGCACCGCGACCACGTTCTCCCGCTTCTCCGACACGAGCGTCACCTCCACCGGGGCGGCGTCCAGCGTGCCGAGCGCGGCCTGGTCGGCGACGGTCACCACGACGTCGATCGTCGCCGGGCCGTCCGAGGTGGTCTGGCCGTTCTTGGCCGGCGGCGCGGTCGCCACCGTGCCGACGCTCGCGACGGTGCCGGCGACCGTCTTGCCGTCCGGCAACGTGACCGTGGCCTCGATGCCCGGCTTGACCAGCTGCTGCTTGGCGACGTCCAGGTCGACCGTGACGGTGCGGGTGACGCCGGTGTAGCTCAGCAGCGGCACCGACGCCGGGTCGCCGGGCACCGCGAGTGTCTCCGTGATCCGGATGTCA
>Ga0307512_10008125_pt1 | contig 10278 bp, 10 predicted proteins | sample 14_EM_MG_FD_200267 | JGI IMG/M metagenome (GOLD analysis project Ga0307512, IMG submission 200267) | Populus trichocarpa ectomycorrhiza microbial communities from riparian zone in the Pacific Northwest, United States - 14_EM | ecosystem: Host-associated > Plants > Roots > Unclassified | place... | reverse complement strand
CGCTCCTCTACGTTGTGCTTCGAACGACGGCTAGCTCGCAGCGGGTCTCAGTCGGGGCGCCGGTCGAAGGTGAGCCCGCCGGGCACCTGAAACGTCGGCATGATCTCCATGAGCCCCATGTTCACGTGGCGCGGCGCGGCGATGGCAAAGTCGATCGCGTTGACGATGTCGTCGGTGGTCAGCGACTCGTAGCCGGCGTAGTAGGTGTCCCACGCCTCCCGCATCGCCTCGGGGGTGCCGCCCAGGTTCCGTCCGAAGATTTCCGTCTCGACCCGGCCGGGGGAGATCTCGGTGACCCGGATGCGTTTGCCGACCGTGTCGTTGCGGAGCTGGCGCGAGATCTGGTGAACGGCCGCCTTGGTCGCGTGATAGACGGTGTGACCGTAAAAGTTGTAGTGCCCCGCGATCGAGCCGATGTTCACGACGTGGCCGAGGTCTCGCTCGACCATGCCCGGCAGGATCAGCCGCACCAGGTGCAGCACCGCGCGCAGGTTGACGTCGACCTGGGCGTCGACGTCCTGCTCGGTCGCGGTCAGGATGTTGCCCTGGCTCGAGACGCCGGCGTTGTTGACCAGGACGTCGATCGGGAGCTCGGCCAGCAGCCCGGTCAGCGCCGCCGTGTCGGTCAGGTCGACCGCGTGCGGGATCGCGCCGGTCCGATCGCTGAGGGCGGCCAGGCGTTCCTTGTCCCGCGCGAGGGCATGGACCACCAAGCCCCGGGCGCGGAAGCAGGCCACCACCGCCGCGCCGATTCCGGTGGAGGCTCCCGTCACCAACGCGGTCTGGTAGTCGCTATAGGGCACGGTTAGTTCCTGACTGTCGTCGAGAGGGGGTGGTCAAGAGCGTGGGCGAGCTGCGAGGCGTCGATGCCCAGGCTGGTGAAGGCGTTGCCGACCCGATCAGCCAAGGCGAGTATCCGCCGGTGCTCGCCGCGTTTGCGGTCGATGGCGGTGCGCACGTCGGTGTGCCGAAACCGCACCTGCTGGCCCGGGCGGACCTGTGCCAAGGTGTCCAGCGAGGTCGAGGTGACGACACCGAGGACGGGATAGCCGGCCGTGACACCGCGGCCGCGGTGCAGCACCAGCAACTCGTCGCCCGGCGGCGCCTCCACGGCGCCGATCGGCACGGCACGCGAGAGGATCTCGCCGCTGGAAACCCGCCGCGGCACGGGCCCACCGCCGAGCCGCAGCCCGATGTGGTTGCTCACCGGACTGACCGTGTACGGCGTGCCGAACACGGTTGTGGCCGCCGGCCCGAACTCGGCGATGTCGGGACCGTCTGTCACGTCGATCGTCGCGACCTCCGCCAGGGCCGGGCGGGCCGTGGGAAAGTCGAACAGCGACACTCCGAGGTGCGGGTTGACGGCCGAGGGAAGGGCGCGCCGCAGCGCGAACTCGTCGCCCGCGCGCAGCCGCAGCCCGAAGCCGATGACGGTGTCGAGCGCACAGCTGCCCAACAGGTACGGCGCGTCGAGCGAGCCGTGCACGCTCAGGTAGGCGCGTAGGCCGCGGGTCATCGCCCCGAGCTCGACGACGTCACCGCGGGCGACCGGAACGGGCTGCCAGGTAGGGCGCGGGACCCCGTTGATCGTGCAGGCGACCTCGGCCCCGGTCACGGCGATGAGCATTTCCGCGTACGCGCGCAGGGTTAGGCCGGTGGCGGTCAGCTCGACGAGCGGGGCGTTCGGGTCGTTGGCGACCAGGATGTTGGCCACCTGGGCCGAATACTGATCCAGGGCGCCGTTGGCGGCGAGGCCGAAGGTGGGGCCGGCGGTCCGGCCGAGATCGGTCACGACCGCGATCCCCGCCTTCTCCACCCGCCAAAAGCCGGTCATGGGAGGGCTCGCAAGCGTTGGCCGGCGTAGCTGTCCCACTCGTCCGCGTCGATGGCGAAGTAGGTGATCCGGTCGCCGGGTCTGTACGGGACGAGCTCGTCGGATTCGATGTCCAGGATCCGCAGCGGGGTGCGGCCCAGCAGCGGCCAGCCGCCCGGAGCCTGGGCCGGGGCTATCGTGGCCTGCCGGCCCGCCACGGAGACGTGCCCCGCCGCCACCGCCGGGCGGGGCGAGTCGAGCCGCGGTATCGGGGTCGCGAACGCCGGCCCGTCGGTCATCGGCGAGCCGACCGGACCGCCCAGGCAGCGAATGGTGTAGGTCCGGCCGGCGTGAAGATCGATGACGTCCTGTTCGGTGATGCCGAGGAACGCCGCGACGGCCGGCAGGTCGGGTCCGAAAGCTCCGCCGTAGACCACCGGCACCGACAGCCGCCGTGACTCGCGCGGGGCGCCGCGCCCGGCGAACTCGCTGACCGCCAGCCGGACTTGCCCGCGTACCCCGTCGTGGTCGGCCCGCACCATGTCGAATTCGATGAGCAGCGAGTCGTAGGTGGGCACGACGCAGTGCACGGCCGACCCCGGTTTCGCGGTGAACCAGCGCGCCACGTGGTGCACGAGTTCCCAGTTCTGCTCGGGGTCGCCGGAGGTCGCCGTCAGCCGAAGCGACGAGTCACCGCAATCCGCGATCGCAACGGGCATCATCGCGCGGCCAGCACCTGGTCGAGCGGCTTGATCTCGACGCCGGCGTCGACCAGCTCCCGCCGGATGCGCCTGGCCAGTTCCACGGCCACCGGGTTGTCGCCGTGCAGCAGGACGGTGTCGGCCGCCACCGCGATGTCCTTGCCGCTGACCGTCTCGATCACGCCGTCGAGGACCATCCGGACGGTACGCTCGGCGATCTGCGCGGGATCGTGCAGAACCGCCCCGGGCTGGCTGCGGGGAAGCAGGGTGCCGTCGTCCTGGTAGGCCCGGTCGGCGATGCCCACGATGCCCACCCGCAGTCCCCGCTGCCGGGCGGCCCGGCTGAGCTCACCCTCCTGAGCCAGGACGATGAGGTCACGATCGAGCCCGGCCACCGCGTCGGCCACCGCCTCGGCGTAGTCGGCCCGCGTCGCCACCAGGTTTCCCAGCCGCCCGTGCGGAGCGACGTGGGCCAGCCGGGTGCCGTGGTACGCCGCGAACGCCGACAGCGCGCCCACCTGGTAGAGCACGTCGGTGCGTACCTCATGGGCGGTCAGGTCCATCGCCCGGCGCCCGAAGCCCACGAGGTCGGGGAAACTCGGGTGAGCGCCCACGCCGACGCCCCGCTCGACGCAACGCCGCACCGTGTCGTTCATGATCCGCGGGTCGCCGGCGTGGAACCCGCAGGCGACGTTCGCGGACGTGACGATCTCCAGCAGCGCGGCGTCGTCGCCCATCGAGTAGGTGCCGAAGCCCTCGCCCAGGTCGGCGGCGAGGTCGACCGCGTGTGCACCCATTTGCCCCACTCACTTTCGTTGACGTCGATTGCCGGGACGGTTCAGCCCACCGTTGCAGATTTCCTCAGCCGCCCGCGGCGACTCGCAGCCCCATCAGCCGTTCGACGGCGACGACGACGAGCACCGAGAACAGGATCAGGCAGACCGACAGGGCCGCCACCGAGGCGTCGGCCTGGTTCTCGACGTAGGTCAGCACCTCGACCGGCAGCGTCCGCAGGCCGGATTGCGCGACGAACAGCGAGATGACGGCCTCGTCGAAGGAGACGATGAAGGCCATCACGGCGCCGGCGACGATGCCGGGAGCGATGATCGGCAACGTGATCCGCCGCAGGGCCGTCCAGCCGCTGGCACCCAGGATGCGCGCCGCGTCCTCGCAGGAGGTGTCCCGCGTCTGCAGGCTGATCAGGGTGGTCCGCACGACGTACGGGACCGTGATGCTCAGGTGGCCGATGACGATTCCCTGATAGGTGTCCGTCCAGCCCACCCGGCCCAGGATGAGCAGGAGCCCGAGCGCCAGCACGATCGTGGGCACGATCAGCGGCGACAGGAACAGCGAGGCGACCAGTTGCTTGCCCTTGAAGTCGTAGCGGGAGATGGCGAGCGCGGCCGGCACACCCATGACGAGCACGATCAGCGTGACGATGCTGGCGGTGATCAACGAGGTCTGCAGGCCCGTGACGAAGACCGTCTCGTGCGGCAGGTCCCGATACCACTGCAGCGAGAAGCCCTCCGGGGGGAAGGACAGGAACTGGTTGGAGCTGAACGAGATGACGAGCACGATCAGCAACGGCGCCAGCAGGAACAGGTACAGCAGCGCGACCAGCACGCGGAACGCCGGCCGGCCGAGCCCGGTGCGGCGCTTGAACGGAACGGGGACCTCGCGGCTGCTCATCGATCGATCCCCTCGACCTTCCTGATCAGGCGTTGGTAGCCGGATATGACGATGCCGAACAGGGCGAAGACGATGACCGACAGCGCCGCCGCCAGCGGCCAGTTGATCAGCACGTTGGCCTGGTCGTAGATCTCCGTGGCCAGAACGCGCACCGAACCGCCGCCCAGCAGGCGCGGCGTGACGAAGGTGCTGATCGACAGCACGAAGACCAGCAGGAACGCCGTCAGCACCCCCGGCATGCTCAGCCGCAGCGTGATGCGGGTGAAGACCTTCACCGCGTTCGCGCCCAACGACGCGGCGGCCTGCTCCAGCTGCGGATTCAGCTGGCCGAAACCCGAGATCATGACCAGGATCGCGTACGGCATGAAGATCTCCACCAGGCCGATCACGACGCCGGTCATGTTGTTGGTCAGCTTGAGCGGTGTCGAGATCACCCCCAAGCCGAGCAGCGACGAGTTGACCAGCCCGTTGCTGCCCAGGATGACGATCCAGCCGTACGAGCGGGCCACCGAGGAGGTCAGCAGCGGCGCGATCGCCAGCGCCGTCAGCAGTCCCTTCCACTTGCTGGTCGAGCGGGCCAGGAAGAGCGCGATCGGATAGGAGGCGAGCACGCAGAGGACGGCGACCAGCAAACCCATCCGGAACGTCGTGACGGTCACCTTCAGGTAATAGGAATCCGTCAGCGGTTTGCGCAGGGAGTCCCCGCTGAACGCGCTGATCACCAGGCCGTCCGGGCCACCCTTGTTGAAGGCCATCCGCAAGATCCAGAGCAGCGGCAGCACGTATCCGACCAGCAGGCCCAGCAGGCCGGGCAGCAGCAACCCCCAGTACGTCCGGCGGTCGAGGTTACGGCGTCGCTTGTCCCGATCCGCGCCGCCGGCTGCCAGCTCGTCCGGTCTCGGCTTCGTCATTGTGGGCACGGGTTACCTCACCTCTTCCGGGAGGATCAGCGCGTCGTCGGGCTGCCACGACAGATGCGCGGTCTCGCCCTTGCGCGGTATCGGGGCGCCCGAGGCGTGCATCTCCGCCCGAACGATGGTCCCGCCGATCTCGACGCCGAAGGAGAGCGCGTTGCCCGTGTAGCCGAGCTCGCGGATCACGCCCGCCAGCCGCCCGGCCCCCGGCAGCGGCTCGTCCGGCGCGAGCTCGACGCGCAGCCGGTGCGGCCGGACCAGCAGCGTGCGGGTGGATCCGGTCAGACCCGGCCGGCCGACGGCACCGAAGCCGTCCTGCCCCTTGACGCCGACCCGATAGAGCCGTTCGTCGCCGCCGGCCGAGCCGACGTCCTCGCCGACGATCGTCTCGAAGAGGTTCGCCCGGCCGACGAACGTTGCCACGAAGCTCGTGCGTGGCCGTTCGTACACCTCGGCCGGGGAGCCGAACTGCTCGATCAGGCCCTTGTTCATCACGGCGATCCGGTCGGACATGTCCAGCGCCTCGTCCTGGTCGTGCGTGACGAACAGGGTGGTCGCCTTGAGCCGTTGCTGGATCGAGCGAATCTCCGTGCGCATGCTCACCCGCAGCTTCGCGTCCAGGTTGGACAGTGGTTCGTCCAGCAACAGCAGGGTCGGCTCCACCACCAGCGCCCGGGCGAGCGCTATGCGCTGCTGTTGCCCGCCGGAGAGCGCCTTCACCCGGCGCGTCGCCAGGTGACCCAACTGCACCATCTCGAGGGCCGCGGCGACCCTGGCCTTCTGCTCGGGCTTGGCGACCTTGCGCATCTCCAGGCCGAAGCCGACGTTCTGGGCCACGTTCATGTGCGGGAACAGGGCATAGGACTGGAAGACCATGCCCATGCCCCGCTGGTGAACCGGCGTGTGGGTGATGTCGTTGCCGTCGACGCTGATCGATCCGGCGGTCGGGTCCAGCAGCCCCGCGACCATTTGCAGCGTGGTCGTCTTGCCGCAACCGGAGGGGCCCAGCAGCGCCACCAGGTGGCCCTCCTCGACGTCCATGTCCAGCCGGTTGACCGCGGGTTCGTCGGCGGCCGCGTACTGCTTCGTCAGCCCCGACAGCGACAGTTTCGCGGCGGTGACCTGACTGGTTGCCTGCGTGATCGTCACATGCTCTCCCGGATGGTCTCGCGCCTAGCGTCGGTGTCGAGTCGCCTCAGTGTTGGTGTCGAGTCGCCTCGGCGTCAGCCGATGACCTCGCGCTTCCAGTCGTTGGTCCAGGTGTCCCGGGCGCCGGAGAACCAATCGAGGTCGATCGGAACGACCTTCAGCGAACCGTCGGTGGGTACCACCCGAGCCGCCACGTTCGCGGGGAGATTCGCGTTGGTCACCGACGGCGCGTAGGGCAGCTCCGCGGCGAACGCCGCCTGCGCCTCCGGCGACAACGCGTAGTTGATGAAGGTCTTCGCCGCGGCCGCGTGGGGTGCCTTGGCGAGCAGGTTGATGGTGTTGATCTGGTACACCGTGCCCTCGGTCGGGAAGACCACCCCCAGCCGGCCGTTGCTGCGGTCGGCGTAGTACTGGCCGCGGGCGTTCTGGCCGATGCTGAGGTCCACCTGGTCGGTGATGACGGCCTGGTACTCGTCCGGGGTGGGCGCCCACGTCTGCACGTTCGGCGCCAGCTGCTTGAGCCGGGCCACGGCCTTGGTGGTGGACTTGGTGAAGTCCTCGCCCTGCATGGTGGCGACGATCGCCTCAAGGTTGAGGCCCAATGTGGACGGTGGGGCCATCACCGCGACCTTCTGGCGATACGCCGGGTCCCACAGCACGTTCCAACTGGTCGGCGGAGTGGTCAGGGCCTGCTTGTCGTAGAGCAGGGCCACGGCGTCGGCCATGATCACCGGCCCGTACCCCTCGGCGTTCTGGAATTGTTTGTCGACGTTCGCCAGGTTCGGCGCGTCGGCCTCGGTGACCTTGGCGAACATGCCCTGCTTGTTGCCGGAGATGGCCACGCCTTGGTCCATGATGGACAGGTCGGTGTTCGGCCGGCCCTGCTCGGCCTTCAGCGAAGCCAGCATGTCGGCCGAGGAACGCTTCTCGACGTAGTTCACCTTGATGTCCGGATACTTCTGGTGGAACGGCGCTATCACGGTCTTCTGGTAGGCGTCCTTCCAGATGCCGGCGTACCCGATGATGGTGATCGTGCCCGACGTCGGCGAGCTCTCGGCGGCGGCGCTCGAGCCCCCGCAGGCGGCGACGGTCAGGCCGGCGCCAAGGGCCAAGGCGAGCAGGGCGGCCTTCAAGGGCGAGGCTTTCATGGCGAGGTGTTCCCTTCGGCTGGGCTGCGTGGTGTGCGGTTATCCGACGTGGGTTCGAGACCCCGCCGCCCGGGCCGGTTTCGCCGCTGTGCGCGATGCCCGTCGACTGATACTGCGGAACGCTAAGCCCTGCGACATAAACCTGGCAATGCCTTGCCAAATGTTTGCCAAAGACGCGGTGAAATGCCCTCTGTGCTGGCCATATCGCCACACCACGGGCGCCCGTTGCCGTAGCGGCGGTCGATGGGTTCTACTCGACGGATTCACCGTCAGCCGACGGGAAACGTGGAAGGAGCGCCCTTGACCGGCAGCGCACCGCAACCCGACACGACGCCGGGCCGACCCGCGACCAGCCGCCTTTTCGACATCACCGGACGCCTCGCGCTCGTCACCGGCTCGAGCAAGGGCATCGGCCGCGCGCTGGCCCAGGGACTGCTGGAAGCGGGCGCGACCGTCGTGCTCAACGGCCGCGACGAGGCGGCCCTGGCCCGAGCCCGGATCGAGCTGACCGAGATCACCGGCAACGAGCCGCACGTGCGGGCGTTCGACGTCACCGATCCCGGCGCGGTTGCAGCCGGCGTCGCGGCCGTCGAGGAGCGGATCGGCCCGATCGAGATCCTGGTCAACAACGCCGGCGCGCAGCATCGTGCGCCGCTGGTCGAGTTCGCCGACGAGGATTGGTTTCGCCTGCTCCAGACGAATCTCACCAGCGCGTTCCTGGTCGGCCGCGAGGTCGCCCGCCGGATGGTGCCGCGCGGCCACGGCAAGATCGTCAATGTCTGTTCGGTGCAGAGCGAGACGGTCCGCCCCGGGATCGCCCCGTACTCGGCGACCAAGGGCGGCCTCAAACAGCTCACCAAGGGAATGTGCGCGGATTTGGGGCCTTCGGGCATCCAGGTAAACGGGCTCGGCCCGGGCTACTTCGAGACCGAGTTGACCTCCGCACTGGTCGCCGATGAGCAGTTCAGCGCGTGGCTGCGCGGCCGCACCCCGGCCGGTCGCTGGGGCAAGGTCGAGGAGCTCATCGGCGCCCTGGTGTTCCTGACCTCCCCCGCCTCGGATTTCGTCAACGGCCACATCCTGTACGTCGACGGCGGCATGCTCTCCGTCCTGTGATCCCGTCCCGGTATCGAGGAGCCACCATGGACATCCAGGCCTGCGTCGTCCACGGCGCACGCGACCTTCGCATCGACACCCGGACAGCGGCGGCGCCGGCCGACGGCGAGGTCGCCATCGACGTCGCGTACGGCGGGATCTGCGGCTCGGATCTGCATTACTACCACCGCGGATCGGTGGGCGATTTCCGGATCCGTGAGCCGATGGTGCTCGGCCATGAGGTGGTCGGCCGGGTCGCCGCCGTCAGCGACGGCATCGACGGACTGGCCGCCGGAACGCCGGTCGCGGTCCACCCGGCCACCCCCTGCGACACGTGCCCGGAGTGCCGCTCGGGCCACCGCAACGTCTGCGTGAACACCCGCTATCTGGGCAGCGCGGCCCGGATGCCGCACGTGCAAGGCGGGTTCGCCGAGCAGATCGTCATGCCCGTCGGCCAGGTCCGCGCCCTGCCGGCCGACCTGCCGCTGGAACGCGCCGCCCTCGCCGAGCCGCTGTCGGTCGCGTTGCACGCGGTGCGCCGGGCCGGTGCGGTGGTCGGCAAACGGGTCCTGGTCACCGGGGCCGGCCCGATCGGGCTGCTCGTGGTGACCGCGCTGCGCCAGGCCGGCGCGGCCGAGGTCATCGTGAGCGATCTACTGAGCCAGCCGCTCGGCTTGGCGGTCGGCTTGGGGGCCACCGCCACCGTCCGCGCCGACCAGCCGGCGCAGTGGGCGGCGATCGGGGAGGTGGACCTCGCCATCGAGGCCTCGGGCTCCGGACCCGCGCTCGCGACCTGCGTACGGCAGGTGCGCCGCCGGGGAACCGTGGTCCTGCTGGGCCTGCTGCCGCCCGGCGAGACCGGCTTCCTCGGCAACGTCGTGGTGACCCGGGAGCTTGAACTCAGGGGCGCCTTCCGCTTTGACCACGAGTTCGACGCGGCCATCGCGCAGCTGGCCGACGGCCTCGAGGTGCGCGGCGTGGTCAGCCACACCTTCCCGCTCAACCTGGCGCGCGATGCCTTCGAGCTGGCCGGCGACCGCGCGCGAGCCTCGAAGGTCCTGCTCGATCTGGCCCGGTCGCCGAGCCGAGGGGGCTGAGCCGCCCCCGGGGCTCGGATCTCGGGGTGGAAATCGGGGTTTTCATCGATAGACCCCGTCGTCGCGTTCTTCCAGGCTAGTGGTCATGACGTACCGGCTCAGCATTGTCATTCCTTGCTACAACGAAGAGGCCTATCTCGCCGATGCGATCCACTCACTCCACCAGCAGGAGTTCGACGGCGAGTACGAGATCGTGGTGGTCGACAACAACTCCACCGACGCCACCGCGGAGATCGCGCGTAGCCTCGGAGTGCGCGTGGTGACCGAGGCCGTGCCGGGCGTGTGCAACGCGCGGCAGACCGGCACCGAGGCGAGCAGCGGCGAGATAGTCATCTCCACAGACGCGGACACCACCCACCCACCGGACTGGCTCGCGAAGATCGACCGGAACTTTCGATCGGACGACCGGGTCGTGGCCGTCGTCGGCCCATGCCGCTACACCGACGGGCCCCGCTGGGGTCAGGCCTTCGCGCGCGCCCTGTTCGGCGCCGTCGGGCTGGTCTACCGTGCGACCGGCCGCACGTGCTACGTGACGGCCACGAACATCGCCTTCCGCCGGGATCGGTGGAGCGGCTACGACCTGCGGCTCACCCAGGGCGGCGACGAGCTCGACGTGCTTCGCCGGCTGCGCAACGAGGGGAGCGTCGTCTACGACAAGACCAATCCGACGTT
>Ga0307512_10008124_pt1 | contig 10278 bp, 10 predicted proteins | sample 14_EM_MG_FD_200267 | JGI IMG/M metagenome (GOLD analysis project Ga0307512, IMG submission 200267) | Populus trichocarpa ectomycorrhiza microbial communities from riparian zone in the Pacific Northwest, United States - 14_EM | ecosystem: Host-associated > Plants > Roots > Unclassified | place... | reverse complement strand
CAAGTCAGGCTTTTCGGGATAGAACTTTGCAGCGATGGCGCAGACTGGAAGTGGGGATGAGTAAAAGGTGATAAGTTAATCAAAAAACCGAGACTAACTGGTCGTCAGCAAGAATGGGGAGCGTGAGCAAACAAGTGAAGGAGTATGAAACTTGCGATCAAGGAGTTTAGAGTGGCCCTGTGGGAAGCCGAATTAGTGAGTCACAATGGGCGCTTAATCGAGGGGGATTGAGGCTGACACTCATGTGACCGAAATAGCTTTATAAGAACGACCCATCATCAACACAACCAGACACACATGAAGGAAAAGAATGGGAGATGCACATGTTAAACAACGTTAGAACGTCTTCGGCACTCGTGAAGTTCAGCATATCAGGCTGTACATGTTTTTCAATGTACAGCCTCCGAAGGGGCAGGATGTTGATTGAACCTTGATAACTTCGGTTGAGCGCCACCTATGGGTTCAGGGTTGGAGGATTGACCAGCTCTGAAATCCACCTCACTCACGACGCCAACTTTAGCGGTGCCAGTATCGCCAAAAGGCCGAGGGTACAAGGTGTCATTGTGTTCGGCACTGGCCTTACGTGTTGCCAAACTAGTCCCGGTAAGCAACTTGAGGGGATTTGAGGTGTTGTTTGGGGATGAGTGAAGTTTGGGAGAACCCTGTGCGGCGGGTTCGTGAGGGGACTGGGGGGAGGGTTCGTTGTCGGAATTGATCAGTTCACATGTTGCGATTATTTTTTGAGGGGCTATCACGACACCTCCATTATCGTTGTGGCCGACCGGTGATGGGGAGCGCGAAGGCATTGTGGATACCGTACTAGGATTCCCAGGAGAGCGAAGGACGGTATCGAGAGCCGACCCACGTCCTCCCCGTGGGCAGTTACCTTAAAAGGAGACCTCAGGTGAAAGAAGACAGTATTAAGACTTGGATCCCTAGACCGTGACACTCGGCCTTGCGTTTGTTGCCACTCGCGTGGCACACTCACGAAGCCTGAGAGTTTTTGGGCAGTACTATAATCGATCAATACTCTTCAGCACCAGTGATGGCACGCTCTCTTCCTCAGTGTTTTGATATTCCAGACACTGAGATTACCCGTCTATTTAGACGAACGCCGGAAGCTCGAAATCATCAGTTCACAGTGTTGTGTAGCCAATATACGAAGACAAGCTTTGCCAGACCTGCCCCATATTATGGAAGCAACTCCCTCGTCTGGACAACCCCAGATTTTCACTTGCATCACTCCAAACGCGACAATTTGCCGACTCTCCTCAGGTGGGTGAAACAAAGCGGAGCCTTCATGAAGAAAGGTATACCCTGGAATGAATTTCAGCTGCGAAGGTTGGGTTTACGGACTGTCGCGTCGAATGGATTACTGCCTTGGGAGTATATGGGTAGCCCCCGTGCGCGCGCTACCATTTCTTGTTCCCACTGTCGTGTAATGCTGCAGCTGTTCCTCGTTTTCCGGGTTGTCGTACGAAGGCACAAGTTTAAGGCTTCGAGAAAAAAAGAGCAGCGTACAGCGCGGAGTGAGGGGTTACTTCCATCTCGTCCAGGGGATTTAGTCACTCTGAAATGGTAGCACAGGTTGGGGCGATGGTGGGAGCCTCGCTCATAACCCAACTGAGGGAGTTCCACGAAAGCTTAACGCAAAATGGATAACCACAAAAGAAAATACCTCGTTCCATTAGGTCGAGGAAATAATCCCTGACATGGTCCGCGCTCTCGACTCCCCGTTTTTCAGAAGCGGGTCGAGAGAAGAGGTACCTGAACTGCACACCTTGATAATCTGGAACTCATTAAAAAAAGATCGGGAGCTCGGAGTAGATCTTGGAGAGCGTGTCTGAGGTTCCAAAAAACGGCATCACGAAGTTCTGGGGAATACTATTTGCTTCTGGGTGCGAAAGTTTTTTCCATCCAGATTTCTGACGATTGAGACGTCTCGATCGGGTCGCTGCAGCAGCGTCGACGAGGGTGAGTTTGAAGAGGATCTTGTGTCGAATTTCACCTCTAATTTCACCTCTGGAACCAAGTCGGAGCAGGTGAGGGTCAGTGAGACTCCCCTCGTGCATGACCCCACCCCCAGGTGAAGAATGGGCTCACATTTGACGTCCACGTCTTTCACGGTACCGGTACACGCGTCCCCAGATAACCACAAAATCCCGACCAGTCGGTACCGTCACTTCGCCCAGGATCCCAATGTCGCGACTGGCACGAAATATAAGGGAGATCCATCGTGGGAAATCCACTAGTTCTAATTCTTCGGTTCGGTTCCCACCAAAGTCAAAGCACTTTGTTGTTTCGGCCCTATCTTCGGAGACGGCCGACTGAACAGGTGTGGTGGACCGTTCACACACAGATCTCGGTACGAAAAGTCCTGTCTATGGCAGGCATTCAGTCGGCCCTATTAGGCAATAACGCCGCTGCCGCCGAGTCAGCAGGGTCCACATTAGAAAATGCCGGAGCAGGGAGCGCTCCCTTTCTTAAGAGTCAAGACTGACCCCTCCCACTGCGCCAATCTCCAGGGGTCAAGTGACGCTACGTGCCGAGCAGCCGGCACTCACGGACTCCGCTGGATACATCCAAAAATGGGCAGTACATTGAGATCATAGACGACGGGTTAGGGCAGCGGGTAAGCCCTCTGATGAGCCCCTTCGCAAGGGCGAAACCAAAAATCCGACCGTACTTCGACGCCTTGTCGCGTCTGCGTCACACCAACCACGATCCATTGACCCGTCTTTCAAACCGACTCGCTCCTGACAGCCACCCAAGTTGACTAATTAACCCCCCACCATCTCCCGATCATGGACACGCAAGCTTACCCTGGAAAGGGTCTCTCACTTCCGCAGCTTGTTTTCGCCCTCAATGCCGAACTGAAGAGTATGGCGTATTCTCCGTCGTAAGTTACTCCTCCCAAGGACGGACGACGCGCGATTGATTTTCCCAGTTTGACCTTGGACCAGGTTCGAGATTCGCGGTTAAATCCCGAAGATTCTCCCAGGGCTCTAAAAGTGATCTTTTCTAGTTTTCTCAACTTATCAAAGATATCTCGACCGCCTCGACAGTCATCGACGAGTGGAGAAACTTGCTAGCCCCCGTCAACCGTCTCCCATTGGATGTCCTCTGCCTCATACCCATGCATCTCGCTTTTCTGGGTGATCGCCTCTGGGCCACTTTCGTGTGCCGTCACTGGCGTAGAACCTTTCTTCAACATGCCGCGCTTTGGTCCCAATTGCGCCTGAATTGGAGGATGGATCGGCTCGTTAAAACTCTTCTCGGACGCGTAAAAGGATCCCCCTTGGACATCATCGCCGATTATCACGTCACCCATTCATGGTGTAACACTGCTTTACCCCTTCACCGAACAAATCAGGAGTCTCAAACTCGAAAGCACGGCCCCGGACGAGACTGAAGATCTATCAGTGGCAATTTCTGGGCCCCTTCCACTACTTCATACTCTCGAGATCGGCGTTAGAATATACCTGAACGGCTCCCTGGTCGTTCCCACACCCCCCTCTTCGGAAACGCCTCGAACCTCAAGAATTTCGTTTTGGACATATACGACTTCCCGTCCTTACGTCGCTTCGCCTTTCCTAATCTCACCACCCTCGATTTCTCAGCACACAACGCTGTATACCCCGTCTCAGAGCTGCTCGATTTTCTTTAAGCTTCGCCCGTGCTGGAGTGGATCAAGATGCGGTTCGAAACGGATCTATTACGTGAAGACATCCCTCCGGGAAGAGTTATAGTCCTTCCCTACGTCAAGACCTTCCACCTGGACATCATAAGTTATGACCCTGGGTGTGAAATCGCAACCCACATATCATGTCCCTTCGCAAAGCACGTGGAATTTGCGCATGTGCTGGGGTGCCCCGGAGATGACATTCCCGAGGCCATCTACCCTCCATCGACTCCGTGGAACGCGATTGTTTGCCAGTATACCAAAGGCACCGTCGAGCGAGTCGAACTCGAAATGACGGTGGACGAAGACTTCAATATCGACTGTTCGATCACTTTCAGTTCATCTGACAGAGCCACCCTTAAATTATGCTATACTCATCACCATGGCGAACACGAGTACGATATGGAGGCGAACTTGAAAGAGAGGCTCTCTGTTATTCTCTCTCAGGCTTTTCAGACAATCCGAGATCACCCACTACTGGCCAACGTCAAGCATCTTTCCATCCGAGGCGGGAATATCGTTGCAGGCAATCTCGAGCTTGTCACGAATGCTGCCGGGCGGTTGTTGGAATCCATGGGACCCCTGGAGAACCTGACCTTCGATGACTGCGATCTGCGACCATACCTTACCTCAACGCTTTCCTCAACACCCCACGATTCCCCAAGGCAGTCCAGCCAGCCTCGTTCCCTCCGATCAGGGAGCTTGCGATTATCAACCCAGTACAGTCATTCCACAACGACAAGGTATACGCGGCCGCTATCGTAAAACTCGCAAGGTCACAGCACGCGAGGGAGGTACCCATCGAACATATAGTGCTCAATCCGACAGGCTCTCCCCCGCCGGTGAAATACGAGCTGGAGGCCTTTGTCAATACGGTGTGGTGGTATGATGAGCTGCTATCAGACGAAGATGAATCTTAGGTTCACTGCCAGGGAAAATGTCCCACATACCGTACGCTGTCTGCCTGTATTGAACAATGCACTACAGTTTGTTGTGTCTTATGTCTGGGTGTCGTACATAGCTTATCGGCCAGCTGGTCAGGGACCAGGGACCTCCCACCGGTGTGAAATGCCAGAATTGCACCAGAATTGATTGGCACGGATGATTAGTGGGAGCATAAGGACCGGAACCGATACACCTTGATGATCGGGGACTCGGAGTGGATATTGGGGGAGGGGCGTCCGGGTTTCCAACAAACGGCATCACGAGGTTCAGTGGGATAAGACTGCTTCTGGGTGCGACCGTTCTCTCCATCCATATTTTTGACGATTGACACGTCTCGATCGGGTCGCTGCAGCGGCGTTGACGAGAATGAGGTTTGAAGGGGATCTTGTGCCAAATTTCCCCTCCGGAACCAAGCGAGGGCGGGCGAGGGCGAGTAAGACTGCCCTCGTGCAAGAACCCATCCTCAGGTGGAGAATGGGAATGATGGACGCACATTTGACGCCTGAGTCTTTCACGATACCGGTAAGCGTGTCCCCAGACAACCACAAAAACCCGACCAGTCAGCGCCGTCACTTTGTCCGGGGTCCCAACGTCACGGCTGGCGCGAAATATAATTGTCGTTGTGCGGGGTATAATGATAAGGGAGACCCATCGTGGGAAATTACTCGCGTTGATTACCCTGAGTTCGACTCCTCGTCGCGTCGATACCGCACCGACCACCACCCATCGACGTGCCTTTCGAACCAATTCGCTCCTGGCAGTCGCCCGAGTTGACCGGCTAACCTCCCACCATCTCCTGATCATGGACACGCAAGCTTACCCTGGAAAGGGTCTCTCGCTTCCGCAGCTCATTTTCGCCCTCAATGCCGAATTGAAAAATATGGCGTATTCTCCATCGTAAGTTGGCCCTCTCAGGGATGAACAACGTGCGACTGATCGTCCCAGTTTGACCTTGGAACAGGTTCGACACTCGCGGTTAAATTCTCAAAGATTCTCTCGGGGCTCTAAGAATGATCTTTTCTAGTTTTCTCAGCTTACCAAGGACATCTTTACCGCTTCAACAGCCATCCACGAGCGGAGGAACTTGCTAGCCCCCGTCAACCGTCTCCCATTGGACGTTCTCTGCCTCATTCCCATGCATCTCGCTTCTCTGAGTGATCGCCTCCGGGTCACTTTCGTGTGCCGACACTGGCGCAGAACTTTTCTTCAGCATGCCACGCTTTGGTCCCAATTGCACCTGACTGGGAATATGGACCGGTTCCTCGCGAAAGCCCTCCTCGGACGCGTAAAAGGATCTCCCTTGGACATCACCGCTGATTATCGTGGGTCACCCATTGATGTAACACTGCTCTCTCCCTTCGCCCAACAAATCAGGAGTCTCGAACTCAAACATGCAACCTCGGATGAGGTTCAGGGTCTATCGATGGCCATTTCTGGACCCCTTCCACTCCTTCATACTCTTGAGATCGACGCTACAGGTTACTTAGGCGGTCCTAGTTCCCTGGTCGCTCCCACTCTTCCCCTCTTCGAACACGCTGCGAACCTCAAGGATTTCGTTTTGGAAATAGACGAGCTCCCGTCCTTACGTCACTTCACCTTCCCTAATCTCACCACCCTCGATTTCTCAACATCGGTTATTACATACCCCGTCTCAGAGCTGCTCGACTTCCTTGAAGCTTCACTCGCACTACAGTGGATCAGGGTGCGGATCGAAGCGGATCGATTCCACGAAGATGTCCCTCCGGGAAGAGTTATAGTCCTTCCCTATGTCAAGACCTTCTGCTTGGACATCACGAGTTATGGTCCTGGTTGTGAAATCGCAACCCACATATCATGTCCTTTCGCAAAGCGCGTGGAATTCGCACATGGGTTGGAAGGCGCCGGAGATAACGTTCCCAAAGCCATCTACCCTCCATCGACTTCATGGGATACGATCGTTCATCAGTATACAAAAGGCACCGCCGAGCGAGTCGTACTTGAAATGACGATGGTCGGATACTTCAACATCGAGTGCTCGATCGCTTTCAGGTCATCTAACAGAGCCACTCTTAAATTGCGCTACACTCACTACACTGCCGAAGTGAAGGAGGAGATGGAGGAAATCTTGGAAGAGAGGCTCCCTAGAATTTTCTCTCAGGCTTTCCGGACAATCCGAGGTCACCCACTACTGGCCAACGTCAGGCATATTTCCATCCGAGGCGGGAATTTCATTACAGGCAATCTCGAACTTGTTGCGAAAGGTGTTGGGCAGCTGTTTGGATCTATGGGACCTCTGGAGAGTCTAAGCCTTGATTGCTGCGATCTGCGACCATATCTCGATGCTTTCCTCGACACCCCGCTATTCCCCGAAGCAATCCAGCCAGCCTCGTTCCCTCCGATCAAGGAGCTTGCGATTATCAACCCGGTACAGTCATTCTACGACGACAAGGTATACGCGGCCGCTATCGTGAAATTCGCAAGGTCACAGTACGCGAGGGAGGTACCCTTTGAACGCGTGGTACTCCGCGCGATAGTCCCTCCCCTGGTGGTAGACGAGCTGGTGGCCTTTGTCAATACGGTGGAATGGTATGAGAGGCTATCAGATGAAGACAAATCTTAGGTCCACTGCCGAGGAAGATCCCCCACATATTGTACTGCTATCTGCCTGTATTGAACAATGCATTACAGTTTGTTGTGTCTCGTGTCTGGGTGTTGTGCGTAGCTTATCAGTCAGCCGGTCAGGGACCAGGGGCCTCCCACTGGTGTAAATATCAACGCCAGAATCAATTGGCATGGGTTATTAGTGGGAGTATAGAAAAGCGCATCTGGGTTACCGTGGACTGGAGTCGATGTGCCCAAGCGGGATCTTTAGGATCTGATACCACAGGGGCCAGTAATCTGCAACTCACAGTGATAGTAGTATATTTCTACTCTCCCGAGCAACGAATTTAACCCGAGAACCCCCCTCCCCCCCCGTATTCTTCCCTTCCAAGCTGCGCCCTCCCCGCCTCTGAACTTGAAGCTGACCAATTCCAGCCTAAAGAACACCTTCTGGTGTATAGACCTAGTGTGCAAACAAGCAGGAGCAGTGGTGAATCACACCAGGCCTCTGGTTATCATTACGCCCGCCTCGGCTGCGTTTTTAGCCATGTTCATAGTTAAGAAAGTTGAGGCGAGGAACCGGTGAATGCCACCAGGAAGATCGATCCTTGGGGAACGGGAAGAATACGACAAGACGGCGATACGCTATGTTTCGCGCTTGCGGTTTTCCTGGCCTAAGGTCTAGGAAACATTGCGATTCAACTGACTCCGACGGCTCCAGATGGCCTTTGCATCAGCACGGGGTTTATCCGACCTCTAACGCTGTATGCTTCTAGCGCTCGTGATCACGCCCAGCCTGATCCCAGATGAAAATTGGAGACAGAAATGGGGGAACCGGATGAACGATTAGCGGACAGGCGAGCTTTACTACATGTCTCGTTAGGTACCGCTAGTTCGTTAGACTCGACTGGCGAGAACTTTACGAGAGGGAACCTGCACAATTCTCCAGAGGCCGTTCGGAACGGGAGCGGAGGGGAATCCGATAGCTACACATCGGCGGGCACCAGCAGCGCATTTCCTTCGATGGTGTTTGTACACTCCGCAGAGAATCGCTAGGTATTCAAAACGAGAACCAGAGGAGCAGGCGCGTGTCCCAGGCGACGCACGAAAGTGCGTCGCGGCGCATACTAAGGGATGTCGCTAGGCCGAGCATATCGAATTTTTGCTCCCTGTTCGTTTTGTTTGTCTACCTGTCTCTTTCTTGTTATCTTGTATTGTTGTTGGATGCGTCCCTTTCAGCATCTTTTGGCGGTCATTCGAAAGTTTTCAAAGGTATATATATTTTACAGCGCGTCACTGGGGGTTGCTTATAAGTCATCCCTAGTGTTTCTCCACGACCTGCTTTGCTTCCACCTACTGCCGTTTGTCCTCCAGCGTGACCACGGAGCGCTCTGCAATGTAAGTTGTATCTTTGATCCCGGCGGGACCGGTTGCCTAGATGCTGGTTTACTGGTTCATCAGGCCTCAGGGCTCACGCAGTAAGGCTGGCGATTGTACGTGGTGGCTCGGTCTCCCCTCTTTCTGGGTGAAGCCTGGGGCCGGGTTGGTGATATGGTCCAGTCCAGGTTCGTACCAAACCCAAGGTTACGAATCACTCTCTCCTTGTCGGGGCGGTTTCCGGCCGTTGGGGGTCGGGGCCTGGCGCGACGCGCGGAGCTGGATCCGGCCCGTCCGGGGTTGCGTAGTGGTTGGACGGTGTACTGAAATACTGCGTTTGACGCTGCTCATTCGACTGGTCCTGGTGTTGAGAATTTGTCAATTTTTTAACGCACGTCGGGGCGTATGGTTATTGAAGCCAGGTTTTGGCAAACGAGCGCGCTTGTGGGTTTTGAATGAGGCCTAACCAGCCATGCGGAAAAAAGAAACCCAGCCTATTGCCATTGGCGGGGTGGGCTCCCTTTAATTGGAATTCATACTTAAACGTACGTACCTGCGGCGGTCCTTCCACCCCCTCCGTCCTTATCCGCATTGACGCCCTGGAGGATGTTCTTCAATGCTCTCCTTCTCACCGCCTTCCTCCAGGTTGGCGTTCGCGCCCGCAGCCCTGTTGTCAGCCTTGACTATGCGACGTTTAAAGGAGCTTCGGAGGGTGGAGTAGACAAATTCTTGGGGATTCCTTACGCCCAACCCCCGGTTGACAATCTCCGTTTCCGCCGCTCTCAACCCCCACATCCTTTGCCTGGTATCACACTTGTGAGTGGTCTCGTACTCTTATGTGACCTGCCGCGCAGATCAGACAGAGGTGTTTGACCCATATTGTTACTTTGATGGTTCGTAGGCCACAACCTTTGGAGACGGCTGTCCGCAACAGAACACCACCTTCCCCCAAATCCCGAACATCGATTACTCTGTGCTTGCCACATTTATCCCAAATGCGAATCATTCCGAAGACTGTATGCGCACTGCCAATCCCAAAATCGACCCCGTGCCAATGAAACTGATAGTATCACAGGCCTTTACGCAAACGTGTTCCGTCCAGCTGGTATTACGAAACATAGCAAACTCCCGGTTGTCGTCGTGAGTCCCAGCATAATCCAGAGTCCCATGATATCCTCCAACTGGTTATTCGCAGTGGATCCACGGTGGAGGGTTTTCCACTGGTGAGGGATCTTCTTACAACGGCAGCACTTTCGTCCAACGTTCGGTCGAGCTCGGCGAACCGGTCGTCTACGTAAATTTCAATTACCGTGTGAACGGTTTCGGTTGGCTTGCTGGAAAAGAGGCTCTTGCTGGAGGAGCCGCCAATGTCGGCTTGTATGATCGTGAGTATGATCATTTCGATCATCAGAAAGCTTTCATGGCTTCCGACCCGCGATTGTCCGAACGCTGACGTGCTGACGGTTCGGGGATCCGCCAGAAAAGTTATTCCTGGCCTGGGTCGGAACTTATATTTACAAGTTCGGCGGTGATCCGAACAAGGTCACTCTGTGAGTGTTCTTATGCGCCCCCCCCCCCGCCATCAATTGTTCATTAGTATTGTGCACACAATACAGCTGGGGCCAGAGCGCAGGATCTAAGTCTATTACTGCCCACCTCGCCACGGCCCCCGTCAACCCTCCATTCAAGGCTGC
>Ga0307512_10008123_pt1 | contig 10279 bp, 11 predicted proteins | sample 14_EM_MG_FD_200267 | JGI IMG/M metagenome (GOLD analysis project Ga0307512, IMG submission 200267) | Populus trichocarpa ectomycorrhiza microbial communities from riparian zone in the Pacific Northwest, United States - 14_EM | ecosystem: Host-associated > Plants > Roots > Unclassified | place... | reverse complement strand
GGATACCTGTGGAGCGTGAATAACTGCTATATTCCATTCAACTAAACGTGACAAGTACTTACACAAGAGGCCCAGTCGGTCCGTCGATAAGAGAGTAATCCCGTTCACCCCGAAGATAGTGTTCGATATGGTACATATATGTCTCCCAGTCGATCTCTGTATCTGTGAAAACGCGTTCATTTTCGTGTCTTGACTGCTGTAAGCAAAGCAAGAGGTGTCTGACATCGTACGAAGCGGATTATGAGTTGTGTCAAAAGTGTATCTCCTAGAAGCACGAGAAGAGCCGTGTACCAGTAGTATGAGGGGTCGAAAAGCAGTAGTTGGCCAAGCCTCTGGAGTCTCCGAGCAGTCGTAGCGGGCATCGTGGTTGGTGACGGATACATGAGTGATCGACATCACCTGCGTATATCTCGCCAACTGCCTTGATCTTACCACCAAAACATTCTGACTTATCTTCCTTGCTGTGGTCATCTACAACGAGGCGAATGCTTTTTGTCGCTCACAGTTCACAATGGCAGTCCAGCGAGTCACGGTGACGTACGCCGCGTCCCCGAACCGATCTCTGGGAGCAGCTCCGGTCTGCTATCGCTGCACAGCTACCCCTCCGAAATCTCCACTGGAAATCAGCATCTCGGTCTTCAATACGAACGGTTCAAGAACTTCACATAAATCTCGTTTCATTCGACAGTGTACCTGGAGAACCCGCCTCACAAATTCCAGCGAGTTGGCTGGAGAGACCATTACTGAATTTCTATGTGCTGACATGCGACGTACGTTCTATAATTCACCCCCAACATACCACCGGGGTACCCAACCTCTTCTCCCAGGATATTGAGGCGTACAAAACGACCGTCCGCAAGCAAATAAAGGATTGGTACGCTCAAGCAACACAGCGGAGAAACCAAGAGTGGATGATCGTCTACCTTGTGTCTCCCGATATACGGTCATCAGGAGGGACGTTTTTAAAGATGAAAGGAACAGTCTTGGATAAAATCCGTGCGGAGTTTAACACTGAAAAGCGAGACAGGTTCGCTTTCCCACAGATCACCGGCGAACATGAACCTGAAACCCCCTTTCTAGATGTGTGCAGCTTTCGTGGTCTCCCGGAAAGGACAATCCGACCACTTGGGTTGAATTCAGCTCCAAGTTGAAGGACGGGCTGTTGAATGCATTCGATGTCGTTGTCACGTTTCGGGAGGAGGAAGTCAAACGGTCCGAAGGCCAGAGACAAATGCCTGGGTGGAACTTCTGCACGTTTTTCATCCTCAAGGCAAGGTCGTGCACCAGCTCTCGCTTCCACTTGGCTCATGACTCCTCAGGAAAGCCTCGCTTTCTTGTTCGAAGGGATGGGACTGTATGAAGATGCCCTTACCCAATACGATGAACTGGAAAGCTTGTTCTTCCAAGTGTCGAAAGAGAAGAGTATGACTTGGTTCGGCACATTTATATCACCTAGCCCGAAGGACGACAGTGCCCCCCTTCTCTCGTTAAACAAGAAGGCATATCGAGATCTCATTCTCGCAAACACAATCACGGTTTTCGACTTCCGTGTCTACATACTTGCGCGCCAATGTCTCATCCTTGGCATGATGGGAAGAGTTTTGGATGTCTGTCAGAAATCCAGCGCCTTTCTCGCGATGTTTGGAAAACGACTCAGGGAAGCACAGGTGTGTAAGGACAATTCGGCATTCCGCCTATATATCTGATAACCAACGGAGGGGGTGTTACCACGGTTCTTCGTCGAGTCATGGACTTACTCTTCCGCATTAAGTGTTGTCGAGCAGGCAGAGAATTGGGCACAACCCTTCAATCTAGATAGTGCAGCAATCGCAAGATTCAGCGCTGCGAAAGGAGGTTTGTTAGAGATGGCTATCCATCAGGTGCGAACTCACGGAGAGTCTTGGACCCATCTGATGTATCCCAGTAGCTGGATGTTATCGGCGTGATCGTCGGTCACCTACCAACGTCGCTTCCATTTTCTGTTTCGAAGATCTCCCCAACGACATCGGTCCGAAGCAATTCACGTTCCTCGCAGAAGATATCTCTGGCAGAGATTCTTTCTGCCATACAGGATCGAACGGCATTCTACGACCTCTACGTCAATCTGACGAACAGGACAATCGATGCGTACGCAAAGGGGAATCGAAGGAAGTTTGCAGTAATGTTGCACGGTAAATTGGCAGCTCTCGACGTGTACGCTCCGCACTTGTATCTCTGGGAACACTTTTCCAACAACCTCACAGCCACCGAAATCGGCTACCAAAAGCGTACCAGACATTTTCAGAGTTACCTGGGCATTATGGCCCTGGAGGGTGGTCATCGTTGCAATCCCTCATGCGTTACCAGGCAATTCTGATCCACGCACAGAGTGAAAAGGCTCGGGACCAGGAGTGGGTGATGCTCGTGACGGAGTTCCTGAGGGTGTATGCCAGCGATCTTTCCCGGGAGCTTCTTGGTCAAGTTACGGATCCGAAAGCGTACCTTTCAGCACTTACGGAACAACTAAGGTCTGCAGCCTCTGAGTTAGAATCAGGTTCGTTCGATGAGTACCACAGTAAATGCGAACTCATGACCAACTCAGACGTGCCGATCGAGGATCACCCTGCGCTTACGATAGAGATACCCAAACCCACCGCACGACCAATCGGGATTGTGGATGGATACACACTTGATGTGGTCATTCGTAATGGCCTACCATCTGTGGGTGTGTTTGAGTTATTAACCGTCATTCGAATGATAGCTTTCGTATAGGACTTATCAGTGGATGATGTGAGGGTTGTATTGGTGGGGCAAGAAGCGGAGAGAATGTCTTTTACGACGACGGGAGATACAATCCTGAACTCAGGATCTACGGAAGTAACCTTACGATGCACAGTAAGTTGGGCATTCCCCCTCCTTTTGGCTACGGGCTAACTGTGTCAGTCATCATCATCTGGCCCATTTGTGTTTGACCACAGCGAAGTGCGGTTCTCCAAGCTATTGTTCCAGCGGAACCATCGGAAGAAATCCCACGTGTCGCGACTGGCAGATGAGCTTCCTGTTGTGGTGCGGATACCGAAAGATCCAGAGTCGATAGATATCAAAATGGATCAGCCACGACAGAGTACGTTTGATGACCAATTTTGCGTTCTCGTGGCGGATGATTGACCGCCTGCGTAGTCGAGCTTGGAGCTCCATCGTATGCACAAGTGACACTGACCACCGGACGAAACCAGATCTCCCACGCAACGCTCAAATTTTCATCTCACGCCGGGATCAAGTTTAATTTTTTGAAAGCGTCTTCCGCGGGCGAGGGTGAGCCGATAGTTCCCTGTAGAACCAGCTTCGGTCTATTTACGATGACATAGAGTTCCCCTTGATAACTGCGGAGGATAGGTTAACGATAATGAACATCCCGGAGCGAACGTCGGTCACCTTCTTCCTACCATACTCTGGCACGTCGGCGTACACTGCAATCGTCAGTGCAAACACTCCTCTGCGCCGAAATCTATTCGGCTCACATTCGATCCTTAGAAAGTGAACATCAGGGTGGAGTATGTCACGGATGCTGAGTCAAGCTTGACGAGGACACTGAGATTACAGCAAATCGTTCCGACGTTGCTCCCGGTTGCGGTCAACGTCCAGGATTTTTTCAGGGCCACGAGGTATTCAATCAATCTTTCTCTTGCTTGTTCAACAGCTCATCTAATCCCAAGTATTTTCACGCGGTTCTCTGTTTCGACAACATCAAATCAGCACGTTCGCATATTTTCCGCCAAGCTTGTCCCAGAATCCGGCTCACCCAGTCAACTCCTAATCTCGCCATGCACCCCTCGGTCTTCTGGTATCTTGGTATGTTGGCTTACACCAGCTCCCCTTTTGCTACTCTCACCGTCATTCGAGATGGTCACGCCGGTCCAGCCTGCCAATTTTCTGTTCAAGATTGAATCCGACGTAGGCCAAGGTGCGGAATCCGTTGATGTCCGTCCGCCCATTTGATTTACCCCAGCGGTAGTGGGCGAAACTCTCAAACTGCGCATTTTGTATCGGGAGTTTAGAAAGGGCAAGTGGGGAATTGCGGACTTGGACGTATAGTAGTGACACTTTTGCCCTTCCAGAGGTTGAAACATTGATCGAAAGATCCACCGACAAAGCACTGGAAGATTTTCCTGCCCTCATCAATCGCCGGTCAAGTCTCGTTCGGTCTATGCTCAAGGCCCTCGAGATGGACTCCGAGTGGATACCGCTGTATAACGTCACTGGACAGCTCGAGACGCCGCCGGTTCCAGACCTTGAACCGGACCTAGAGCCTGTAATTTCTAAAACCAAAAAGGTACCCTCACGGTTTATGGTTAAGCAGTTTACTGACTGGGGCAGTAGCTGCTCGCAGACCATCGAGTCAGGCTGGAGGATGAGGACGACACATGGAGAGAGATCATTTTCCCTGTCGACGTTCCACAGATGAATGTAATTTCAACTTTTGACATTACGTCCGAACCTTTGCTAACAGCAAACCTTTCGGACAGATCGTCGCCTCTGCACGGGTTGAGTTAATCGACCACCTCACATCCAAGGCGAAGCTGTCGAGCAGTACACCGTTGTATGCGGGCCAACCAATCCAAGCGCTCCTCAGCGTCAGTACTTCTTTCCATTGGGGACCGGGGACTCACGAGGGAAAGAAAGATAAAACGTACAGGATGAGGTTTGATGTCGAAGAGTTGCTCAATGACTGGCTGGTAAGCGGCCAGAAGAGAGGAGACTTCCTGGCGAAAGTGCGCACCGTCACTCGCTCGACCAAATTGCTGCTGAGTCTTGAGCTAGGATGGCGGAACTTACACCACGCCAATCACTCTTGTAGCTCTCCACCACGGAGAGCTACCCCTACCGAGAGCCTCAGCCACTCCTCTTCCTGTCGCTGGTGAGGTGACCATGGGGTCTGTCATGCTGCCTGGCTGTGAGACATACCAAGAACGTGGTGCCCATAAGGTCTTGGTGTTACCAAGAGGAGGTCGAAGCACTTACGTGGTCGGGATGGGCAGCAATGAATGAGGGAGGTCGTTCCTAATCATGACATAAATTCGGCCGCATAAATCATACAATCTAATCTACAGCATAAAAATACAGCGCAATAAACACAGGGAAGCCCATAGTTGAGGTCAAACGACCCTCTGCTCCGTCCGTCTCGCAAGTATGGAAGATTGTAGCCGCTTCAACAATGGCCGTGGCAAGAGGGTATCTTCCTGTTTTGGGAAGTTAAGGGTGTTCTTGACGTCCATGAGTGCCCTGGGCGAGGGCTGCTGCGACTGAGGGGGAAGAGGTGGGAGTGGCTTGAACACGTTTGGTTGTTCCATGTTCGCTTCGACCAAGATCTCATTTGCAACCCGACACCGAGAGTCCGATCGAACGAGTCTTTCCAGGGTCTCAGTCTGTGCAGATGATTAGGCGTGTCATAAGTAGCAGAGGATCTTATTGCATACCTGGGAGACGTTCCTGTAGTGAGAAGCTTGGCCCGTCAACATCTTTTCTGTGTCCACCTGAGCGCACCGCTTGGAACAGTACTTGTTATCCCGACAAGGGGATGCCAGACTACCGCAGAAACAATTCTTCCTCGGAGACCCTGGAGACTGTGGAGACTGCATGTCTGGGGAGGTGGGCTGTTGGAAACTGGGCGGTGCATGTAGGAGGTTCCTTAAAAACGGACGGCTTTGAAGGCCACACACGGCCGCATCAGCACGGTTTTGTCGGTTTTTAGTAAATGCAGAGCCACTGCCATGCGTGCGGCCAATTCAGAACCGTGGGTTTGTACGCCGGGTTTCGCATGGCAACCAAGAGAGCAAGCGGCAAGAAAGAGCAGGGTGATCAAGGTCGGACGTAGGAAAAGAGTTCGATGTGCCAACTCCGATCGAAAAGAAAATCTCACTTCTTCCGCTTGGTCCACGGCCTCACTCGACACAAAAAATGCCAGAACCAGAGGAAGCCTCGACATCCTCGACCAAGGTCACATTCAAGTCATTGGGTTTGATAGACCCGTTGCTAGAGGCTCTGGAGCAGATGAAATTCAAAGCGCCTACCGATATACAAGCCGAAGCTTTGCCTCACGCCCTCCAGGGCCGGGATATCATTGGAGTGGCATCCACAGGTTCGGGAAAGACCGCTGCGTTCGCGCTACCTATCTTACAGAAGCTCTGGGAGGAGCCAAGAGGACTGTTCGCGTGCGTCATCTCACCAACTCGAGAACTTGCCTACCAAATATCCCAACAATTCGAAGCTTTGGGTTCTGCAATGGGTGTGCGCTGTGTCGTCATCGTAGGCGGAATGGACCTTATGTCTCAGAAGGTCGCTCTCGCAAAGAAGCCGCATATCGTCGTCGCGACTCCTGGCCGGCTGAACGATCACCTAGAAAACACCAAGGGATTTAGTCTCAGAACTCTCAAATTCCTGGTGAGAAATCTGCTGCGGGGACATCCGACAGCTATTCTGATGGTTCCTACGTTAGGTGCTCGATGAGGCCGATAAGCTGTTAGACTTGGATCTGGGCCCTGTCATCGATAAGATTTTGAAAGTAATACCCAAGGAACGGACGACTTATTTGTTCTCCGCGACTATGACAACAAAAGTCGCAAAATTACAACGTGCGAGTTTGTCCAACCCCGTCAGGGTCGAGGTTTCGTCCAAGTACGCCCATGCACCGATTGTCGCTTTAGTGGCTTACAATACCGATCTAGGTATTCCACCGTTTCCACCCTCCTACAATACTACCTCTTCATCCCAATGGTCAAAAAAGATGTGAACCTCGTCTACCTAGCGAACAGCCTGGCCTCGAATTCCATCATCATCTTTACGAGAACCGTTCACGATGCCCAAAGGTACGTCTGTTGGCCGTGGGGATCGACGCCATGTTGAAATCCACCAAGGTTATCGATAATACTCCGTACCCTCGGCTTCCCTGCTGTTCCTTTGCATGGCCAATTAAGTCAAAGCGCTCGACTTGGAGCGCTGGCAAAGTTCAAAAGTGGCGGTCGGAAGATCTTGGTCGCCACGGACGTCGCAAGTCGGTGAGTGTCCCGGAGGTCGTTTCTTTACCTCTGGTCACAAGCTTACCGGATACAGAGGGTTGGACTTGCCATCCGTCGACGTGGTTATCAATTATGACGTTCCCACCAGCTCTAAAGATTACATTCATCGAGTGGGTAGGACGGCGAGGGCGGGTCGTTCTGGAAAGTCGATAACGATCGTGACGCAATACGACGTCGAACTAATGCAACGTGTCGAGGCTGTCATAGGCAAGAAGATGGAACTGTGGCCGACGGATGAAGAGGAGGTGACACTATTGCGCGAACGGGTGGATGAAGCTTCACGGCTCGCCGCAAACGAGCTGAAGGACCAGAGCAGGGCTGGTTCTGTGAAGAGGCGAAGAAGGGAGGGGGGGTTGGCCGATGATGCGGATAGGGATGATGACATGGTGGAGGCTGGTATGCCGTCAAAAAGGAAGAAGAAGCGGTCATGAACTTCGCAGGCGAAACTTCACACAAGGTGAGAAAACACCATGCCGTGTGTGTACATAAAGCTGGCGAATGGAGAGACTTGCTTTAAACACACAAGTGACCGTTGATGATGTTGTAAACGCGGCTGACAAAGAGAGATTTCGTTGTATCAGGAGCCAGATAGTGCTTTTTCGCGACCACCAATGGATGCTTCTGGCAGCAAAAAACGACACCTGTGAGATTCGAACTCACGCGTGCAATGCACAACCGCTGACACCCTGGTGGAACCAGTAGCAGGCGATCCCGTTAACCACTCCGGCAAAGTGCCCTTGCCAGCCATTGGGTATCAGACAATATTATCAGCCGTCGATCGGGAACAGGTTGGGTGACAACCGCCTGTCATGTTTGCCCGGTGTTCACAAAGGAATTACATGCCAAAGGATTCTAAGGTGAGGTAGTCCCTTTCATCGTTAATCATTCTCTGCCGATGACTATCTTAATGACCCATCTCTATTTGGATAACCCCCAATAGTAAATATCACAAACCTACCCCGAGAGGGTCTAAACTTTTGTCCGTCGGTATTGAATCTGAACTCGTATGGTCTACAACCGGCCTCATCTCTTCTTCCACCACTGGGGCCGGCGGTTTTGGTAAGGAGGAAGAGATCACAGGATCGTGGGGTAACCCTCGACTATCCGCTCCAAACAAGTCACTCAACCTCTTCGAAGCCGGGGGTCGAGTGGGTGGGGCCGGAGAAATCTGATTATCCTTGACTGACTTCCAAGGGTTATCGGAAAACCCTGACGATGAAGGCGGTGGTGTCCTCCCTCCTCTCACGGTCGTGGAAGCCCAAGGGTTTGTCGTGGCGGTCGAGTAATCGATTGGCCGCGGCCCCGGGCTCCAAGGAGACGACGGAGTGGAACTAGAACCAACGTTTTGACCTTCTCCCCAAACGCTGAGTTCTGACCTGCTCTTCAACTCTCCCTCTTTTGGTTCCTGGTTCGACCCCGTAGAAACATTCCTAAACTCTTTCGTCACGTCCTCCACAGCGCCTTGTACGACAGAAAAGGCCGCCGAAGCGTTGGTCGATATCCGTCCCCATACCGATTTCATTCCTCCTGAGGATAACGCGTCCGCTCCGACGTTGGATTTGGAAAATGGGGAGGGCGATCGCCCAATACCAATAGACGGTTGTCTCGTCGGCGTGAGCGCCTGTCTAGGCTCCGATTCTCTCTCTTCATCATGGCGCAGCGGCGAAATGGGGTTCGGAGGCGAAATGCTGCCGACTATTGAGGACACCAGGGGATTCAACCTCGAAAACGACGGCGACGGCGAGATTCCCGGTGACGACAACAAAGGGTCATCTTGCTGACCTTCGACCGGCCCGACAACCTCCACCGGTCCCTGTGCCTGAGCAACTACAAACTTTCCGTTCATCTCCTCGTCCGTCCGTCCATACAGACCATGCCAGAACCGTATATCCTTGGGATTCGGGATGAGTACACCCATGTCTGGCTTCCCCTCCTTCCGGCCCAGGTCGTCAAGGGAGGGGTCGTAGTCTAGGTTCTTGTTCTTTTCCATCTCCTCCGGTGTATTGAGCCAGTCCCATATGCTAACGGTAGACTCGAAAGGAGGCGGTCCACCAGCTTCATCTACCTTCCTCTCCTTCTCGTTGTTCCAGAGGAACGTCCCAAACTGGCAGGAATAAAGGTGATAGTACAGTTGATGAAGGAATCGTTCGTTGAATTCGAACCGCTCGGGGAATTGTCTCTGCACCTGTCGGACGCATTCCAGGAACTGGTGGAAGATAGGACTCGTCTCTTTGAGGTGGCCCGGCGAGGTGAACTTATTCTGGACGGACGCAAAAAACGCCTGGGCGGCCTCAGCTCCACCTCCTCCCCCGCTGCCTTCTGCTGGAGATAAAAAGAATTTCTCCGAAGAGAGGTGTCCACATCGATCCAGGAACTTGTGTCCGAACGATAGCCAGTCTTTCTCGATCAATATCTGGAACCCCTCTATCGTCCGATAGTAAGGATCCAAACACAATTGAGCCATCGCGGAAAGTTGTGAAGTCCGATCCCAACCGTCTGAACAGTGGATGAGGACATGAGAGGAGTTGATATGAACGTTCTTGACGATTAGAACCGTTCCTTCTATCACAGCACCCAGATGCCTCAGCCAGCCGGACCTTCGAAGGGCTTCCCTATCCACAGTGGTCGTTACCGAGTCGCCGAGGCTAGAATCGTCAGGGAGCCTCGTCTCCCGAATCGCATCGACGACTTTAGAGAGGGACTCGCGCATCGTGTGAATATGGTCGATACCCAAATACGCCTTCCTAGCATCCTTGTAATAGTCCATGTTCTCCGTCCCAGCCCCCTTCGCCGTATTCGCCATGGCATTGGCGGTCGGTCGAGCGTCGATGATCAAGTTCGTACACGTCGAACCGTAGACATTGGCGGTGACGCGGGATTCGGGTGAATGATGGGTTTGGAAGATCGCCTCGATGAGTTTCTCGTCTTGGATCGATCGGTTGTTCGTTAAGCCGACCATAGGCTGGCTAGACCGAGTGATACTCCCCTGAGTTACGCGATGTGAGACAGACGACCGAGAATGCGAGGGGAACGATCGGGACTCACAAAATTGGTCCGGTGAAGATATGTCAGGGCAGGTATCCTAGCTTTACTCCTGTACTTTGCGGCGTATTGCAACACGTTGTCGCTGATCCTGGTCGGTACGACCATACGAGGAGGATACGTCGGGCAAAACTATGAGGTCTTGAATGTTATTGGCGAACGAGCATATTGCGCCAACGGAG
>Ga0307512_10008121_pt1 | contig 10279 bp, 9 predicted proteins | sample 14_EM_MG_FD_200267 | JGI IMG/M metagenome (GOLD analysis project Ga0307512, IMG submission 200267) | Populus trichocarpa ectomycorrhiza microbial communities from riparian zone in the Pacific Northwest, United States - 14_EM | ecosystem: Host-associated > Plants > Roots > Unclassified | place... | reverse complement strand
TCATTCAATTGTCTTTATATAATTAGCAATGACAACAGAACCCACTTATTTGTCAGTTAATTTTATATCAATTGGACCATAAGTTAACTATAAGCAGACCCTGTTTATCCGCCCTTGCCCGCCGTGTGAGGCATACCATGTTGAAGCGTGATCGGCACGACTTGTAGTCACGACGATGCTTCTCGGATACACGTGATACCATACACCTTTATCAGATGGACAGTTGGATTCCTTTTCCCCTCAGCCTTGTCTCTGACCACATCGCTGAGGGTACGTACTTGAAGCTTCACGTTCACAATTACTTTACTAATTGTATGCTAGATTACCACGCTAGGTACACTAATTTAGCCTTGTCTCTGACCACATCGCTGAGGATTACCACGCTAGATTTCAACAGGTTATGGGCCTCTCGCGTTCTTTGTAAACGACAAAGACACCTAGCTTGTTCCCTCACTGGTCAACTCTCTCTGGTCTCCTTCTCTATCTTCTTGTCAACATGTCTTCTGGTCTCAACATCCCTGATCCCAATGCAACTGGGCCTGGCACCACTGCAGCGGGCGCTCCTTCACTGTCTGTTCAAAACTCGAATCCGGCTGGCGGTACTGCCCCCCAACCATCCCAAGGTATTCAAACCTCGGCTCCAGCTGGCGGCACTGCCCCCCAAGGTATTCAAACCTCGACTCCGGCCGGCGGTCCTCCCCCCCAACCTTCATCTGGAATTCAAACAGTTTCACTTCCGGCATCTTATCAATTCATATCCGGTGACCCTTTGTACACCGTATTACAAGTAAATGACCACTCCTGGCCCGCCACTTTCATCTTGGATCGAGATCAAGCAAATTGGAATGAATGGAGCCACCGTCTCAAACTTCTTTGCAAGACACTTTGTCTCCTAGACTGGCTGGACCCTACCTTCGTTCCTCCTGACGCTGCTACTGATGCTCGGGGACATCGCGTCTACTCACTCAACGACCAATCCCTGACTGGGTTTATACTCCGACATATCTCCCAACTGGATTACAAGGCCGTGTGGGAGCTGCCGACCTCACGCGCTGTCTATGCTGAGCTACGACGTCGTCACGAGAAGCTAGGGAGCCATGCCCAGATTCTGCTTATCGAGAAGGTTATGAAAATCGAGTTCTGTCCTGGCACTCGTATTGCTCAGACCTGGGATGAAATCGACACGCTGATTGAGAAGATCAAGGCGATCGGTCCTCTCGACTATGACCAACTGAAGACGGCAATTGCCATTAAGGCCCTAGGAAGACATTATGAGCATTTACAATCCCACATCCAATCCATCACAAAACAACCGAATTTCTCCGTCGCCGATGTTGCTTCCCGCCTTTTACAAGAGGACGACCATATCCGCAACCGCGAAGATCAAGGACTGTTACCATCCTCCACCGCGTTCGCTGCTCAAACCCCTACACCGGGGAGTCGTGCACCGGGCTCCCGCCCTAGACCTACTTGTTCGCACTGCAAGCGTACCGGACATCTCGCTGATTTCTGCATTCAACCAGGTGGAAAAATGGCAGGTCGCACTGTCGAGGACGCGATGGCCGCCTATCGGGCATTCAAACGTCAACAACGTACCGATGGCCCCCACCAACCCTCGTCAGCAAATGTCGCTGTCACAGACAGTGCCACCTCAACGTCTGTAACAACGCCGTCTCCCTTCGTGATCAACGGTGTCCACTACGCTTGGGTCCCGGTACCGTCCAGCACTCCCGTCGCTCCTGCCACTGACACCGCAGAGGCATTGTCCGCGCTTAGTGCTGAGGACGTGTTACCCATTGACAGCGAGTTCGACTTTCATTGCGGAATTGCGGAAAGCGAGGAGTTCCACGTATCCATTAATTGGGACCGGCACAGCGACACGGGAACTGTCAACGATGGGCTTGCATCGAGCGTGGCCTTGACAGCTACGCAAGTGCCAATCAAAACATCATTCGATTCTCCGTTTTTTGTCGATACTGGTGCCAACACTCATCTCTCTCCGGTGCTATCAGACTTCAAAACTCTTCGCCCTATCTTGCCCCACCCCATTTCAGGCGTTGGCGGCTCATACATCCACGCTGTTGGAATCGGGACCGACACCCTCCCCAAGAGTCGCTGAGAGGGCAAAGAGGACATTGACGGTGGGATCAAGCCACTTTGTCCACCTCTCATCGGTGTTTCTAGAGTGATTGAGCTCCTCGACTTGTCTCTGAAGGACGGAGAGAATGGCGTCAGGGGAATAACAGGCTTGGAGCTGTGCGGCGAGTGGATGTGCAAGAAGGTCGTTCTTTGTACGCTTTTCATATGCTTTCAGGGCGTTATTGAAAATTTGTTGGAAGTTGGGGCCCGAGGATGGGGAGGTTGTAGTCTGGGGGTGAGCGTGAGACATAGGTGTAATAGCGACGAGTTGTTCGCAATGAGAGACGATGATCGCCCGATGCTTGGGTTAGTTGGGTGAAGGGGGAATCAGACTGAAGTGGATGATAGGCGCTCAAGACAAACAACGACAATTGACTTGCCAGAAAGAGGCGCACATGCCACTTGACAGCAGGGCTTAATCGAAGCTTGAGCTTGAGCGCTTGAGCTATCAAGCGCACGGAGTGGTGACTGCTGTGTAAGTATTATCTGAGTGATTCGTGCCAACTTGCGATGTACCGCATCAGAGCTGATAAATGAGAAGATATTTGAACCTGGGGAACCTGAACGTTCCGAAATTTAACCCTTGGTTGCAGGCCTTCCTCAGGCTCAGGAAGCATAACAGTGCGTATCCACGGTTCGTGGATGGCACTCTACATCGATACCCTGTGTTCCATTCACTGAATTTCGATCCGCAGTTTAGCAGAAAATCACCTCCCTTAGAGTAAATTTCGGTGTATCCGATAAGGGCTCTCATTTCGCTTTCTTCCGCAATGACGACTCATCCACGGTCCTGCCTAGACACAACGATAAATGGGCGAGCGCTCAGATTTCACTGGCTATCTCAGACCCGGCCTGCCGTACTACGAGTCCTGTAGCAAATATGGCGCGCGAGCGGATCGATTAGATCACACATGGACACTGACATCCTACATTCCTTAGCATTGACAGTAGCTTAGTTGCATGCTCGTGTAGTTTGGCACCCCAAAACGTTATTGATTCGTTTATATACAGTAGGTAGTTGACCTTTGTACCATCAGTTCCCGTGTCTGACGCACGCGTTCTGAGGCCGACGCGTGCCCCGGAACTCACCCTCTAGCACTCATTTGCTTTCTACAAGTCCAAGATAAAAACTCTTGTCACGGTAGCGCGCGGACGCATGTCCGTTTGTTTTTGTTTGATCGTCGCAGTCTGACTTGCTTCCTGATCGCTTCCCAAAGTATTTTCTTCTTACTTAGATTCCCTGTCGCTCATCTTCGTAGTGCTCTACCCACAGCGTCCGTAAAAATGCGTAGGAAAACGTAGCTATTACTGAGCAGCCCCTCGCAAAAATTGTGCCTTTCTTTCAATGAGGAAACCATCAAAAGAATGGTGCTATCGAAGATCTTAGAAGCACTCGCACCATCGCTATCTCCAACGATGACCATGATATTTGGCACCAGATTGGCTGTATGATATCCGCGCCGCGAGGGCCGCGCGCGCCCCGATGTCATGACCTGCTCCCAGCGTATCCTATCGAGCGAGCCACTGAAGTCGACGTCCGGACATCGTTCAGCACCTGCAGCCTGGTTCCGCCACCCGAATACCCGGATTTTGTTCTGATAGAACATCGTGGTGTGCGTGCGGCGTGGCGGCGGAACGTCTGTGGTCGTGAACGTCATGCGCTACCAGCGGCGCGCCGGGATGTCGAAGACGTAGGCGCTGTTGCTGTATGGTGCATCCTCGCCGCCGCCAATGACGACCTTGCATCTTACGGGGGCCGTGGAGTGCGCGCGGCATGGCGGTGGCAGGTCTCCCTGTATCCCGGGATGGGGCCACTGCATCGTCTCTGTGATGGCGAATAAAGAAAATCATGAGTCCAGTTGGCCCAATGAAAGACTAAAGACGACCCGCGTACCGCCATATGTCCTTGAAACACCCTCTGTTGTCGCAGCCACCAAAAATCCACGTCACATTATCCGCGAGCGTTAGCGTGGGCACACGAAAGCTGTGAGTGGGAAGCCTACCCATATGGGAGCTTTGTGCCATCCAAAACATCACGAGAGGAGATGCCGGCTCGACGTCCACCACATTAGCAAGCGGGGGGTGGTGCTAAAATGGAGGGTCGGCTGGTCAACCGCAGGTGTACGGGGCGACGTGAAGACGGCCTCGCGCGAGGCAGGGAGCGAGGTTGAACTTGCGGTCGCATTCGCGTTGGGCGTGGGGAGGCGGCGCGGGGTTCCGCTCGTCGGGGAGTCAGGGGGAGTTGAGCGACTGCTGGCGAGGAGTTCGCGAAGAGGGGCGTGTTGCGCGGAGGGTCGAGGTCGACGAGGAGAGGGCGCTGTTAGACCCGCTAGGGTATGGAGAGGGTAGGGATGCGGAGCGGGATGCGTGGGTTGGATTGCTCGCGGAGACTGGGGGCGTCAGGGAAGGGGCGTCGCCAGCTAGAAGGGATCGACTTTCTGCATTTTCAGAAGCCGGGGATTCGCCCGAAAGGGAGCGGGCAGGTCGACGTTTGTCGGGGGTGAAGGGACTTGGGGATGGCGGGGTGGAGGCGGAGATAGAGCTGTTGGACCTGCTGGGTAAGGACCATATATAGAGAGGACTTGTACCAAATTCGCATTTTTTTTTTTTTTACATTTGGTTTTATTGTCCTAGCTCGGCGGCTACAAGACATGCTAGACTAAGACTAGCTATAAGTATGAAAGTGTGTATAGAAGAAAGTGCTAAGTGTAGGTTGCGTGGCATGTAGCTCCAGTTTTCAGGCTTCTAGATGGCGTCGGGCACATGTGCCCTGCCAGATGGACTCAAGGAGGGTCGGGCCGCGGCGGGAGAGGCCGCAGCAGGACCTGCGTGGCGAGGAGGAAGGCGGCTAAGGCCTTACCTCCGATGCGATCCCGGAATATGAGGTTGAAGGGGAGGTTGTGTAGGAGATGGCAGTGTAGATTGAGGAGTCGGCACCGGAGGAGGAGGTGTTTGGTGCTAAATCGGGCTCCGCAAGGGCAGGTTGTGTTGTCGCCCGCCCCTTGTCTGTGTCGGTCCGAATAATCCGCTGAAAAATTGTGGCCTGTGGCAGTTTGTAGGCAAGCAGAGAAGAGGCGTCGGGATTTTGCCTCCAAGACCCCCTGAACAAATGGCGGCGGCGTGTGGTCTGCGGGTGGGATGATCGAGATTCCTGGGGGTCTGTCGTTGTCTTCCTCCAGTTCCGCCACTGTGTCCATCTTCCACCTCTCGAAGGCCTGGAGTTTGCGGGTGGGGGGTGGGGGAAGGGGGAGGGTTGGGTGTGGGAGTATGGCGGCTTGGGCTTGGCCCGTGAGATGGTCTAGGATGTCGGCGCCGGGGAGGGATGGCCACTTGGTTGAGTACCATCGAAAGTCCACCTTGTGAGAGTCATCTTGCTTTAGGAAGCTCTGGAAAAAGGAGGTTATCCTGCGCGAGTAGAAAAGGTATGTATGTTTAGAAAGGAGAAAAATGGAAGGTCCAGTGCGGTGATCTGGTAAACAAATGCGTAAGTGTCCTGGCGCGTTAGAGACACGGAGAGCCAAGAGAAGCGCCCGTAGCATGGCAGTACGGGTGTCTGTGCCCAGCTGCCAGCCGTTGGAGACGATATGAGACCCATACCAAATTCGCTTCGAAAACGAAAACGAAAAAGCGGTCAGAGAATTTGCGGCTCGACCGGTCCGGTGTCAACATGGCACGTGCAAGGGCGCTACGCGCCTGCGCGCTCCAGGGGTCCTCAAGGTCGAGGATATAGGACGTGAATCGCTAGTTTCCTTGCATTGAGGATATAAGAAGTTGTAAAGAATGAAACCAGAGTATTCCAATGGCTCGACAAATTATTCGACCAGCCCACCACCCAAAAAAATAGCACTATCTCAAAAGACGAAGTATGGGACGGAACAAGACAATGGGTACAAACTTTGGCCTCGAGTAGAGCATGTGGGAAAAAATACGAGTATAAACCTGTACGTCGAGTTCCAGGGATTTCAACACACCAGTCTGTATCGGCTTACATAGAACTACGAAACAAAGTCATATTCCGTTGCAGAAATAGCTGAGGCGCACGGGACCGTCAACGTTGAGATGAGCTGTCTGTGCCACGTACTGACAACAATGTCACAATCTCGTCATGCCCGTTTTCCAAAGCAAGTTGAATTGTGGTCTTTCCCGACTTGTCCACTGCATCTACGTCCACGCCGTGGTCAAGCAGCAGGCGTACTGCCTTCGAGTTGCCGGTCGACGATGCTCGGTGTAATGGGACTTTGCCGTCATACCGTGGAATGTTGGGATCTGCACCGTGCTCAAGCAGTAATCGAGACACTTCATCTTCATAATTTCCCACTACATCCCATAGCGGAGTCCCACCAAAATCATCTCGTGCGTTGATGTCCGCCTTGTACTCCAGTAATACCTGAATCATCTCAAGATCTCCTTGGTTGGCAGCAGAATGCAGTGGAGAATTCCCAAAAAGACCCCTGGGACCTATAGAAGAACCATGGTGATGGAGTAGCTGCGCCAGTTGGAAGTGTTTCTCCGCCAATGCAGCTATAACTGGTGTCACGTAGTAACCGCCACTAGCATTCACCTGCCGTGGATCCTTGACAACGAGGTGGTCGACGATGTCTTGGAATCCACACAGAGCCGCATAGTATAGGAACCTGCGGGTGATTTTGCACCGCGTGTGAAGTAGTAAAATGTAGAGCGGGGCGAGGGTTCGCTATCCATGTCATGTAATCCGAGCCAAGCTGAAAAATACGGTTTGTCTTCGTCAAAAAGGCTTTCCATCGCCTGTCGTACGTTCGACGATACATTCTTGAACTGAGCATGGCCGACCCAGTATTCCGCAGCATATCTAGCAAGAGGAGACTTGTTTCCTGCACCGGTATGCTCAAAGCGATCATCCGACTGCAGCAAAATGCCCAAGCATGCTTGCGCCATTATAGTATGCGCGCGCTCCGGGTCAATGTAATAATACGAGACATCCCGATTTGGGGTAACGAGGCGGGGCGAGGTCAGGAACTCTTTGACCGAGAAATGTGAGAACTGTACAGCCCGTGAATGATAATCCCGGTGGCCGCCGTCGTCGCCGTCGTCAACGATGGAAATCAGACTGGAGCATGACAACAGAAGTGCCTGTTCTTGATCCTCCCATCGCCAACTGGTGTTCAACGTCGGAATTCCATCTTCAACATCGAAGTCAACTGCCAGCACCTCCGCGAGCTCCTCGACGCGAAGTGGCCGAGTGGCAACAACAAGGCATTGCAACAAACGAAGAGCGTGGTCCTTGTTCGGCTTCTTGATTTCTCGCAGTACACGCTCGTACGTCTCGTCCAATGACTCCGGTAATGTATCCAGCGTACGCCGCACACTCGACGGAAAGCAGTGCCGAAGGGTTTCCAGCTGGCAAAATACCCAGCGAAACCTGCTTGACAATTTGAACAAGTATCACGGGCGTAATCTATTTACTCACATGCCATCTGCCCTCTCAGAGAGCGTCTCGATCACAGCTTCCTTATCTTCTTTCCTCCATCTACTCATGATTGGTTCCGACTTTGAATGAACAATCGACCGAATGTAGTCCACGATATCTTGCTTTTGTCCACTTTGGTCGTGAAGAGACACCCTATGAGCGGTCAGAGGCTCGAGGACATCTCGTATGTCGATCTCTGGGCGGCTTGTGATACAGATATGAAGATTCGGATGACGAAGCCCGACGAGATCTTTGAGGAGCAGGAGGTCCCGTTCGCGGGAAGAAGGAATACCAGACGAGTCGGAGCATTCATCAAGGGCGTCGATCATCAGATACATTGGACGTTCATGAAGTGTGAGCATCTCTTTCAGACTCTGCTCCAAGGAGATATCGCTAGGTTGTTTTGCACCGTTGTCGCGCTCCTCATAAAGACGTGACAAGATGTCGCAACATGGGCCCGACTGATCAGACAGCTGGGTGAGAAGAGACTGAACAAGGTCGTGCCAGTGTTGTTTGCGGATGTCCCGAAAATCGAAATAGAAATAGCACATCGATGCTTGTCCAGCCTTGCACGGAATCGCGATATGTTCGATAATTGAAGAACTAGCAGACGACGTGAGTAAACTCTAACAGAGATAGTCAAGGATCCACAAACCAGATCACGCTCTTCCCGGATCCGGCTTGAAATATAAATTCCTTCAGATGGTGTCATTGGGAGGAACGGCAGAGAACATACGTTTACCATGAACCCAGAGAAGTGAGTCAGTTGTCTTCCATTTACCGAAAATACGACCCTGAAAAAACCACGCCGCCGTCCCCTCATGGTGGGCATTACACGCAATGTTGTGGTTCGTCGAGGGATCTGGTGGAGAAAGCCATCTTCGAAGGTCCTGTCGTAATTGGTTCCCTGTAAGGACGGTTGAGCCGGCACGTATTATATCGATGTTATTAGAAGATGACCAACGTTTCATTTGATCTACTTCATTGGCTGTTTGCTGCATGACAACCCTTGCTTCTTTTCCGTCTGGTAGATAAGAATTGAAGAACCTATTTGATGGCAGACTGAAAGTAAATTGCGCACCTTCGATTACCACAGCGATCTTGTTGTCGACTGTCCTCACTCTGTCCCCAAAGTCCGCCACTCTATCGCTGACGGCCTCCAATCTGTTGCCGACGCCGGCCACTCTACCGTCGACACCCTCCACACTGCGATCAACGCCAGCTACTCGATCCTTGACGCTGGCCACTCGATCGTCGACCCCAACCACCTTATCCGCGACTCCTCGCACGCCCTCATCGATGGTATGCGTCACCTTCAGAACTTGTGCTGTAGCCATTCGAACCTCTTCTTGTGTTAACTTGTCCAGCCTTTTCAGCGAGTCTTCCATATCTGTCCTTCCAACTAGTTTCTTCATATATTTTTCTGAACATCCCTCGGTCAACCGTGGCACATTTTTATAGGGATGACTCACTCGTTGTCCCCTGCTTCATCTCCTTCGTCGCAATCCCAAGAATCGAGAGTACCTCTACCATGATCTGCGTGATGATGTCCATCATTTCCGGAGTCGGCGGCACCTTGGTGTAGATTTCGAGCCGTCGGAAAAAGCTGTCGATCCGCTCGAAAATGTCTACAAGAGTGTCTTGGCTTGCGCGAACATCCTTGGCTGCCTAAGAAACGTAGATATAAGATGGCCAGAGCCGAGGTATCTGAAAGGATGCGTACTAAAAGGAGGACCCCGACTCCTGCAAATATCACTTTCGCGGGCGAAAATACCTGCAAAATAAACTATGAGACAAATGTTAGACTACTTCGTGGCGCGAGGTATACCAGGCTAACACCCTCCCCAAGGGTCTCTGAGAAGGCATATAGAACATTTACAGTGGGACCGAGCCATTTCGCCCACCGGTCATTGCTGCTCTGGGACCGATCGAGCGCTTGTACTTGCAACTGTAGGACAGCTAGAACTGCGGTGGGAGAGTCGCAGGCCTGGAGCTGTGCGGCAAGTGGGTGGGCAAGAAGGTCTTTCTTAGTGCGTTTTTCGTATTCTTTTATGGCATTGTTGAAAACTAGTTGAAAATTGGAGGACGAGGCGGCGGTGGTGTGGGTGTGCAACATGGTGGAGGGAGTGAGGAGCGATAATCTGATGGGTGGATCAGAGGGAACTTTCATTGGGCGCTCGGGAATTGCCTTGCCATGATGTCCGCTGCTGTTAGGCGCGCAAAACACGGATAAGGACTGAGAGTGAGAAGTAGAATAGGATGTTCGAAAGGACAGATACAACCTAGATAAAGGTGAAAAGATGGACCAGGGGTAACAGCGAGTGCAGTGGTATCAAAGTTGGAATACCACAAGATTTAATGCCGTTCCGGCAGTGCTTGCAGGACAGACAACTCCCTGTTAACTTACAACCACGAGGACTTGTCGTTAATTTTTTTAATGTAGAATATTATTCCAAGAAATAGCTTATCAGCTGAAGATTTAGGGTTATGCGACAAAAAAAGTACATGATTATATCTGGTAAGGCCTTATTTCATTTTTCTCAAGAGAAGATCCCACAAGACTTTCTCACTATGAACACAACAGCTACTGAATCTCAGTAGGCAAAACACCTGAAATTCAGGGTTTTATCACTTGAAACTAAGGTGTTTCCACACCATTCAGTACTTTGATCATGTTCTACTCCAACTTTTTTA
>Ga0307512_10008120_pt1 | contig 10280 bp, 11 predicted proteins | sample 14_EM_MG_FD_200267 | JGI IMG/M metagenome (GOLD analysis project Ga0307512, IMG submission 200267) | Populus trichocarpa ectomycorrhiza microbial communities from riparian zone in the Pacific Northwest, United States - 14_EM | ecosystem: Host-associated > Plants > Roots > Unclassified | place... | reverse complement strand
CTGTTGTATTCTCCCAGATGTACCCGTGATTGAACGGCTAGACAAACGTGAGTGGGCCGGGACGGCAAAGTTCCAAGGTACTCACAGCCCATTGAGCAGTTTGCGATACCAGTCCCCTAATTGGCTGACCAGTGTTCTAGTGTGGGCAGCGTGAGAGGTTAATCGGAGATCGAGCGGATGGACACACCTGCCCCTCAAAGACGTCGATCTCTGGCGCACCACGACCAACGAACGTGCCATCGTTATGTTTTGGACCGGGGTGGCTTTCACCATCGCAAGTACACCGGGAGAGCCTTTGGCCGGGAAGGTAGGAAAGGGGAGTGCTTCCATTGACGGTTGCGGCAGCTGGGAGGCCGTCCAGGATCTGGTGGGGTAGGGTACCGACATCACACGAGTCGTAGGTGTACGGCCACATGCCATCAAGACTCGCGCCATATCCGGCACGACCGAGGTTCCCCATAGTCCTGTTTTTAAGCGCTAAAAATAATCACAGTCCGTGGTGCACACCAAAATGGACTTACCAAACGGCAGGCCACAGCCCGGCGATGTCAGTCACACCCGGCAGGCTGACGTTGGCTTCAATATACCCGCCGGTGAAGCAGAATCTATTCCAGGTCTGAATTATGCCGCCCTGATAGTTTAAATGGTGGCTTTTCTTTTGAGATAGGGTTATAACGAGGGAACCATCGGATGTGGTGATCGCTTCAGGATCATACCATTCCATGTTGTTGGTTGCCTATGCCAATTCAGCCATTCAGGCCGTAAAGCGGTGGAAAAACTGTGAGAAGTACCCAATAATGGAGGTCGACCGCCTCCCAATAGGGGTCGTCACCAGGGTAGAATGTACGACCGGCTTTGTTGAATTCATCAGAGAAAACGAGGACCAGCTCGCGGCCATCTTTGTAAGATGGGATATTGTACACGTTGGTAGGCGTGTCCTTGTCAATTAGTCCAGATTTTCCTGTGCCCGATATCTGTCCAGTTGCATTGGGGGTTATATTTCCCCAACGGGTGAATTGTGAGGTGAAGGATTTGGCCATAGGGTAACCAGCGCTGGAGGTGAAGTAATTGAGAACCGGAGGTTCGGTGTGGAAGATGGAATTTACAACGTGATCAGCCCAGCACAGACGAAAATAAAGCAGCCAAGATTTATCAGACCCCGCCTCGAGATGAGCTTGCCATCGTGCTGAACGTCACTATTGCCACGGTCATCGGTCCGATGTAATTCGTCGTCGCACTCATCGAGCGCGTCGGGACCCCAGGTACCGATGTCAGGCAAAAGAGAGAACTATAGAAGGGTTTGAGTTGCCAAGGCATGCAAGAAGTGATGAAAAAATCTGACTTTGCTGTCAATTCCGCGTAGAGACGACCTTGAACTAGGGCCGAAGTGAAAATAGCGGGAGTCGGACCGATAGGAAACCTTTTAGGAACGAGCCGGGTTTCTAGCCACGGGTGATGCGTACCACAGATGATTCCCCGATTGCTCCTTGCCTGATCATCATAACGGGCACTGGGGGGAACTTGCCCGAAGACAAGAAGGGAGGAGGGGGCATGGCCTCGAAGACGACGTATGTGTCGCCAGCAGAAGGGAGGGAAAGTTCCATGGTTTAGGTAAAAGGGAATTGAACGGAGTGACTTCTCCACCACGGGCTCACAGGAGAAATGAAGGACCGCTTCGAATGGAATTTTCACCTTTGGGTTATATATGACAACACCGTCCGAATCGAAGACCTTTTACTCCCTCTTCTCACCTTTGGACAATTGCTGGATCGCAACTGTCGACAACTTCCCCGACATAGGTAAGGATACACGCTCCACTTGGATAGTGGTGGCTGTTACTTAGCTTAGAGGGGTCGATCATGACCACGCCGAGGTTTGTCCACCCTTATGTAGGTTCCCCCCAAATTTCCAATCGGAACCAGCGGAGGCCCGTATCCGGTTCCGCGGACCCGAAATTCGTGTAGTGCATAAAATCTGCGAATACTTCGATAATGGTTTTCCTTTTGGGCGCTTCGCACAGACGAACGTAACATAACCTCCAACCATTTAATCCTGCGAAACTCACCGCTATCCTGGAAATCGACCCCATTCTCAACGCGACGGAGGCTACCGTTGCGATCGTAGTGCAATACAGAGGGGACCTTTGCGGACCCGGGATTCGGATTGTCGAGGTATCTGCGTCATATTCGTTACCCCTTGTTACTAAACCGGATGGGGCGCTTGCCTTGCAACGGATCGGGTTGAGGTATTTGGCCAAGATCTAAAAGCGCATACGCGGCACCGCTAAACGTAGTCTCGATATCGAGTTTTTTCGAGGGGCCAGAGTAATAGGCACGCTCTGTACCCACGATAAGAATCGGACCAAGACGACAGACAGGATCCGCAATCGTTCCATAGCCAGAGACTTGAAAAGTATTCCGTTAGGTCTCGCTACACTTCCCCTTTACAGGACAGAGACGAGAGGCCGTCACATAAAAGCTAGGTACATATAAGCTAGCCACATATCGAAGCTGAATCCCATCAAGAACAAGAGAAACGCACCTAATTCTGAGTCTAGATACCTATCCTTCACGGAAACCACGACCCGCCAGCCACAATATGAGTAAAAACTCTACACTTCATAGCTACCTCCTACCGACTCCTTCCTTCTGCCGTGCGGGAGAAAGGTTGGATAGACGGTGGTGTCTCTTGATCGGCACGCTCCGACGCTTACACTACCCAGGGATCCGGAATCGGAAAGGAGGGAGAGGAGATACCACGGGAACTGAACGACTTCCAGATCTTCACTCAAACTACAGTGGCCTGTCTTTTGGTGGTGAAATTCGAGAGAAATTAGATAGCCTCCTTCGGTGAACTTATTGGAAGGGTGGTTCTCTGTTCAACCCGTCGACGTGACCAAGGCGAGGCGACATCCCATTGGTCGGAGGAGGGCCATCGGATAAGGCCAAAACGGCCGGCATTAATATTGAACCGGTTCCCGCTTTACGTGACACAGGACGATCCAAGCGTGATGTGCTCATCGCAGACAAGCGCAGTTAATTTCTGTCGCGCCGAATGAAACGGATAGACGGTGGGGATTCTAGAAAGCTTAAACAACCTTTAGCAGCCGCCACGTTTACAGCCCCCTCCCACGTCCGCCGCGCTACCACCTCCGAGGACTTTTCCGAACCAATAAGCAAAAACACCAATTCAAACGGCCTCACACCATGCATCCTGCGCAGGGTATCGTACATGCGCCAGGGGAAATAGTATACCTCACCGCTCTGGATGACGATTACGAGTTCGGAGAACACGGGAGATGTGATCGTGTGGAAAATAGATTCGATGGTGGTGAGGAAATCTGCAGGGGGCTTTTGCTGAGCCAAGTTTCTGAGAAAGAAGGCTGGGGTCTTGACTTGGAGAGATCGGAGGACTTCAAGTCGTGATAGGTTGAGGTTACGAACTATGGGCGGTTGAAACCAATCTGCCTACAGTCAGCTCCAATTCACAGTCAAATCGATACGAGATCCCGCACCGAGTTCGTTACTGGGTTCGATCCGTAGGGTCTCTAGGGTTCCAGCACAGGCCGCTAAAAGGACTGGTGCGAGATTTGAAACAGGGTGGAGGTGTATGGAACGGAACCGTAAACCGCAAGAAGCCACAAGGTCCTCCCAAGTCTCAACCCCGTAGAACACGGAAAGCGTGAGTTGTCCTTGCAACTTCGGTGTGGAGAACGGAACGAGTCCGTGATCAGGGGATCCAGTCCCGTCGAAGACAAATGCTCGGACCTCGATGTTATCCAGGTTCGGAAACAGCGAGAAGAAATGGGAGAGCTGTCGAGAAGTGCAGCGCGGCGCTTCCAGGGTGAGGGATCGTAGGGTCGGGGAGAAATGTCGGAAATGACGTTCAAGCCGTGGAATAAAACTGCGAATGTCCAGATTCTGGATCGTGAGGTTCTGAACGTTCGTGAATGCGAAGAAGTGACGCGAATATCGACGGTCGAGGGATTGTGGTAGGAACCAGCGCGGTTGGGAAGTTGATTGTGGAATTCGAAGGTCTTTTACGAGGGGTAACAAACCCAGCGCATGCCACGCCGAGAGAGGTTTCAGCCCAGCGCGGTCGATCCCTCTAAACACAAAAGTGTGATGAAGGTGCGGGACGGCAACAATGTACCAGGAATAACACGTCAGTGAGCACGCTTTGAGAGCTTGGATATCGTGGATGAGATACGCGATGGCCATTTCTACAAGTTCGTAAGGGAGGGAGCCCGAAGGTTGGATAGCGGGTGTCACTGGAGTTTCGTGATGACCCAGTACGCGGTTGATCTTGGCCTTGCTTCGATGCCAGACGATGCAAGTGAGGAGATTGAGCCCTTTGCCACGTCAAAAACGCGGTGGTCAGAGGTGGTTATGGGTATTTTTTCTCGGCGGTGGTACCTGACACGGAGGACATGGGTCTCTTCGAATAATGCCCATCCCTTGGGTTTGGTGGAGACATTGCGGCGGGGGGAAAGGAAAAGGTCGGTTCGGACTCCGCTCCGGCCAGTGATCACGAATGCAGGCGACCGGGCCCTGGCAGCTACGGCAGCTACCCTCCCATCCCCTGCCTAATGGGCGAAGGGCGAGGGGGGTGCGATGAAATCCGATGGGGTCGTCCCGAGCCATCGCACAGCACAGCTCTTCCTGCCCGTTATCATCGGGGTCGGGTGAGAGTGGTGGTTTGTCTTTTTCGCGGTCACAACAGATATCGGAATCTCATGGGGAATAAAAAGAGCTGTGGAAAGAATGAAGAGAAGCGATGCAAGCGAGTTTGTGGGAGTCTGGCAATATATCTCGCATCCGAGTCGGTAGAGTGCATAATGTGGATTGCGCTTTTCAAAGAGTCACAACTGTGTCGGGGGGGGGCAGTGTTATCTGTCTCATATGCTTCACAACGCTGCAGTTCAACGATAATATCTGTTTCTTTTGGAGTCAAGTTGCGAGGCGGTTGTTTGGCAAGAGCTTGGGAACCAAACAAAGAACAATTACGCGTCCATCTCGAAACCCGATCTACCTCACCCTGTCGTCCGAATGGCTTCCTCGATGGTCGTCGAGAAACCGAAACAGCCGAAACTAGACGTCGACCAATACCTCTCTACAGCGATATCAGCCACACCGGCAGATCTCCACCCGTACTTTGATAGCTTCCAGAGCTTGTATTCTCGGAAGTATGCCACGATCTGTTTTCTGCCTCTATCCGGGCGCGTACTGACGCAGATTTCGTTCTCACCCGCGATTAGACTATGGCACCAGATCACGCTGAAACTCGTCGAATTCTTCGATGACCCTGTCTCCCAGCCGTACCAAGTGGATGTGTACGATCGGTTCGTGAGAGATTTCGCGGCAAAATTGAATCCTCTCAAGCTGGTAGAAATGGGGGTGAAGGTTTCGAGGCAAATAGATAGTGCGTATCTCATGCGGAAGCGTTCACTTCTGGTCGTTTTCTCATAGCTTCTGCCTTCAGATCCTTCGGACCACATCGGCTTCCTCTCCGATGTCCTTTCCAGAATCGACAAGGACAAATCACAGGAGGCCTACGTACTGCTACTCGCGACCATCGCCAGGGCAAAGCTCGTCTTCGGAGATACTGAGGGAACAAAAGCGGACATGGATTCTGCCTGGAAAGTGCTCGATGACTTGAGCGGGGTTGACAGTGGGGTGAATGCTGCTTATTACAGCATCGCGGCCGATTATTACAAGGTGATTCCCTCCAGAAAGATTTCTCTGGCAGTGGTACCCAATGATTTTCCTAGGCTAGAGCGGAATATGGGTCATATTACAAGAACTCGCTGCTTTATCTCGCCTGCGTCGATATAGCAAGGGATCTCTCAGCAGAGGACAGGCTGAGCCGGGCACATGACCTCAGCGTCGCTGCTTTCCTCGGTGACCAGATATACAACTTTGGCGAGCTGGTATGATCGACCCCTGTTTGCGCATGTGCGCGGTTTCCTGACCTTTCGCAGTTGATGCATCCAATACTCGACGACCTAGACCAGTCGGAGTACGACTGGATCAAGAAGCTCCTCTTTACCTTCAACGAAGGAAACATCGGTAAATTTGAGGCTTTAGCACCGTTATTCCCGAAGGAAGTGCGTAACTCGACTCCAGAGCGGTTCCTGATCCTCACGGAGATTTCCAATAGCCTATTCTCCACGAGAATTACCCTTTCCTGCGTCAAAAGATCTGTCTGATGGCGTTGATTGAGTCGGTATTCAAACGGGGACCATATGACAGGACGATGTCTTTCCAGACGATCGCCGAAGAGACCCGATTGCCTCTGGAAGAGGTCGAACACCTGTTGATGAAGGCTCTGAGCTTGAAATTGATTCGGGGGTCGCTGGACCAGGTTGACCAGAAGGCGCAGATCACCTGGGTGCAGCCACGGGTGTTATCTCGTGAACAGATAGGCGGTTTGGCCCACCGACTGACGACGTGGACGGAGAAGCTGAGTTCTGTCGAGAAGAGGATTGCACCGGAGGTTCTAGCTTAGAAATCCATCGTCGTTGTACATAGTCCCCGCCGCCGTCTTCACCGAGTATTGCAGCGGGTCAGCCGCGTATCAGTGAATTGTATGATCAGCCGATGATCTCCGCGCGGGACAAAGCCATGCATCAACAAGGTCGCTAGACTGGAAACGGCTTTTTCTTGAGAAACCCACGACAACGACGAGCGACAATTCGTATCTCGGCCTCGTCGCTTCGGTCGTACGTCGTCGTCTCCAGTCCAGTGCCGCGTTGAAGGGAACGCCCCATTTCAGGATTCCGATTACATCCAGCCGACGAACGCCTTGTGTACGCAACGAGGTTTCCAAACACTCCCCTAAAATCACCCTCGCCCTTCACCGCCCCCAGCTTCCCAGTTATCCGCAAGACCCGCCGAGTTATAGACCGCCGTCTCCTCCACTCCTCTGCTCCTACAATTCTGCTCGACCCCGCCAAAGAACAATGGCTTCTTCCTCTTCAGCTTTCTTCCAGAACGCATTCGCCCTCCCATCTTCGTCCTCAAATGTGTCGACGTCAGCGAAAATCCGCACCCTTGCCATGACGACGTCGACGTCAAACCCTTCTCCCTTGCCCTCAACCTCAAACTCCGATACCACCTCAATCCCCGCTTCTACCTCCGTTTCCGTTTCCACTTCGGCCAAACAGCGGAGAGTATCGCTCGCTTTGCCCTCCTCCGACCTTCGGAATCTCCAAGCGTGGAGTTTCCGGGACGACACGGGGTTGGGCCTCCTCTCGACGTCCAATGATAGCTCAAAACCGCTACGGTGTAACGGTAACGCCGCGACCATAGTTACTCGGAACGGGACGCCACATAGTGAAGAGGGTGAGAAGGAGCCAATGCACGAGCTAGCACACCTCCCTGAAAAACGGCCACGAAAGAAATGGACCCACGAGGAAACGCAGAATCTCGTCCAGGGGTGTAATAAGGTACGTCATTTTGTTATCTTCCCTTCCTCGAAGGATCGCCCTTCCGAGGATCCTGACTCTTATGCCAACGGTTTGCTGATTTGACTTTTCACGCTTTTTCGTTCGTACCTGTGCGCTCCCTTCTCGGCGTTGTGGCAATGAAACTGCGGTTCCCGTCTGTAGTGGGGTGTCGGAAACTGGAAGGCTATACTCAAAGACCCGGAACTCGTGTTTGATAATCGGTCACCTGTAGATCTCAAAGATAGGTCAGTCTTACGTCCCATATGACATCACCTTGGAGTTTTTTTACACTCATCTTCGTCGTTCCGTGTCCCTCCAGGTTCAGAACATACTTCCCAGACGCATACAAACAGCACTACCCAAATGCCAAGACTCACCTCTCCTCTCGGATCCGTGCCAGCCTCCCGGACGGGAAATCTCTCTTTGAGAAAACCCGAAGCAAGAAACGCCGCCCGTTTACGGAGGAAGAGGACCGTGCTTTGCGAGCGGGGTATGAAAAGCACGGAACGCTCTGGGCTCAGATCGTCAAGGACCCCATTTTCCAAGAACAGAAACGCCGGTCGACGGATTTACGGGACAGGTTCAGGAACGCGTTCCCTGATTTGTACGAAGCGGCGGGATACAAGCCTAGGCCGGTGTCGAAGAAGAAGAGGATCATGGATCCTACATCTCCCCTTCGCGCTACCGCCGATGACCAAATACCCTCCGTTTGCCTCGTTGGACCGTCCAGACGGAAGAGGGCGAACACTAATGAAGGGTTGTTCAGGAGGGGTACCAAGAGTGTTCCCCAGAGTGCGACCAACTCGGGCGATGAGACCTCGGGAGACGAGATGGATGGTGATCTTTCTTATGTGCGACCGACTGGGACCGGGAAGAGAAGGGCATCTCAGCCTCCGCCCATGCTTTTTAGGGATGTGGTTATGGACACTGGAGAAAACCCTCAACCAATAGGACCTGCTCCCCCACCCAACCCCGCACCCGCACCACCCGCACCCTCACAGCTACCAGCGCTGGCACCTGATATCGCGCCGACCTCATCGCAGATTTCTGACTTGACGGACTCCTCTCAATCGCAGATTTGGTGTTCGACTCCTGCAGACCCGAACCAATGGCCGGGAACGAACCCTGGTTCGCCTACGTCATCACACGTGTCGAACTCGGAGACTTTCATGGAGAACTTCCCCCTTCGCTCCCATATGATCGGAAAGTCAGCGTGGGGAGCGCAAGATTGGTTTTCTGCTAACCCGCGATTGGGCCAGTCTATGTCGGTGGGGCTCCCGAACGATGGATCTGTCTACGGTGGTGGCGGTCTGTCACCCACGCCCTCTTCCCCGTTCTCGTTCAATACTCTCAGTCATGGAATCTTTGACCGCTATGATCTCGTGCCCACATCGTTCCCTCATGACGTTTCGAGCGAAGTTGGATTTGGGGACACGCATTCGGCGTTCTCCGACCCGGACATGTTTACGTCTTCCAACTTCAGAGGTTTCACCCATCATTCAAACTACGCTGGAGATTTGATCTTTGGCACCCGATCTCACCAACCCCAGCAGCACTTCGAGTATGGGGTTGGAGGGACTGGATTGGGGTTGTCTGGGATTCAAGCTTCGAACCCTCATTCGCTTCATGTGCCTGGAGGTCATTTTCAAGGGATCGACGATATCGAACTGAACGCGATTACCCTTCAAGATTCTTCTGTCGACCTGGGCTACGATGCCAACACGGAGGGAGCATTGTCACCGCACGAAGGTGATTCGCCCGACCTTGTACCCGGATCCGGATACGTTTCCCCACACTTGATTGATTGCATGGACCCCCTTGCTACCACTACCAACGCTAACATGTCACAACACTCCACTCCACCCGCCACGCCGATCATGTCTTTCAGGACAGCGCGGGCGACGACCATCAGTGCCGGAAATACCGCTGCGCAAAACAGGAGTCTGTCTGTCCCTCCTTCCGAACACAGGCCGACGGTGTCGTACCATCGTCAGACCTCGGACCAGTCCAACCTTGCGGGGAAGGCTTCTGGTACACCGACGAGGAACTCGGTGGCAACGTTCGAACATATCACCTCTGTGCAACCTCATCAACTCCACCAGTTTGGATCTTCTCCTGGTCGCGATTCGAACGGACACTTGAACATGCCGTCGATCCATGCTCAACTTGGGACGGGAACCGGTACGAATCCTGCTGGGACGTCGAACAGCGGTTCTACCAGCTCTTCGTTAGCGGATGCGTTGAAACCTCAGTCTGGAGGCGAAGCCACCGATTTGGAGTTTTTGGATTTGCACAATTACGGGAGCTTCGGCGGGCATCACGGGATGGGCGCACCTTTGTACGGGAACTCGGGGACGTCGGCGTTCGGATACACGATGGAAAGGCAAGGTCAGGCACAGGCATTGGACCTCGCGACTAATTTCCCGACGCCGAACGGGTATTTACCTCCGACAAACGCGACGACAAACCAAGCCCAGAGTCGGACGATCGACCCGAGGTCGACTCAGCGGGCCCCAATTCCGTCTCAGGTGACATCCGTGCCCTCCTCGAACGGGACGACAGCGAACGTGAACATGAACGTAAATGCGAACGCCATGCAAAACTTTGGATCCACTCGACAAGTTTCCCAACCGCTTTCCCTCGCCTCACTACCCCCCGTGCACGAACAGATGGTCGGAGTGGAGAGGACGGGACCTGGGAGGTCGGCGAGCGTTCAGCCGAGAGGGCTAGGGATTCATAATTCCCATTCTTCATTTTCGTCAAATCAATCGCACGCGCATACGCATTCAAGAGGGTTGAGCGCAGTGGTTTCGCCTCGTGAGTTGGTTGTGCA